>Ga0310832_100078_pt1 | contig 165385 bp, 129 predicted proteins | sample WT_ome_7_FD_201303 | JGI IMG/M metagenome (GOLD analysis project Ga0310832, IMG submission 201303) | Sorghum-adapted microbial communities enriched on wild type (WT) sorghum from Joint BioEnergy Institute, Emeryville, California, United... ...
CGCGGTGGTGGTGCTCGATGCGCTGCCGTTGACCGTCAACGGCAAGTTGGACAAACGGGCCCTGCCGGCGCCGGATTATCGGGACGGCGGATCCTATCGGCCGCCGACGAACGCGACCGAGGAGTTGCTGGCGGGCATCTTCGCCGAGGTGCTCGGACTGGAGCGGGTCGGGATCGACGACTCGTTCTTCGACCTCGGCGGGGATTCGCTGACCGCGATGCGGGTGATCGCCGCGATCAACAACGCTTTCGACACCCACGTACCCGTCCGCACGCTGTTCGAGGCACCGACAGTCGCGCAGTTGGCGCTGCGGATCGGTGACGGCGGTGCCGGATGGGCGCCGCTGGTACCGGTCGAGCGGCCGGCCGCGGTGCCGTTGTCGTTCGCCCAGCAGCGACTGTGGTTCATCGATCAGCTGCAGGGCCCGTCGCCGATCTACAACATGGCTGTCGCGCTGCGCATGCGCGGTCCGCTCGACGTCGATTCGCTGCGGGCGGCGTTGCGCGATGTGGTGGCCCGACATGAGAGCCTGCGCACCGTTTTCGTCGCCGCCGACGGCGTGCCGCAGCAGGTGATCGTTCCGGCGGAGCGCGCCGAATTCGGTTGGCAGCTGGTCGAGGCCACCGGGTGGTCGGACGAGCAGCTGGAACACGCCCTCGACGAGGTCGGCGGTCACGTATTCGACCTGTCGGTCGAGATCCCATTGCGGGCAACGCTTTTCCGGCTGAACGCCGAGGAGCACGTGCTGGCGGGCGTGGTGCACCATATCGCCGCCGACGGCTGGTCGATCACACCGCTGGTGTCGGATCTGGCGCGCGCCTACGAGGCCCGTAGGCAGGGCCGCGCACCGGATTGGGCGCCGCTGCCGGTGCAGTACGCGGATTTCACCCTCTGGCAGCGCGAGCAGCTCGGCGAGCTCGACGACGAGAACAGCCGCCTCGCCACGGAGTTGGCGTACTGGCGACAGACGTTGGCCGGGCTGCCGGAGCGGCTGGAGCTGCCGACGGACCGGCCGTATCCCGCGGTGGCCGACTACCGCGGCGCCAGTGTCGCGGTGAACTGGCCCGCCGAGCTGGCGCACCGGATCCGCGCGCTGGCCCGGGCCCACAACGCGACCAGCTTCATGGTGGTGCAGGCGGCGCTGGCGGCGCTGCTGTCCCGGCTGAGCGCGAGTTCCGATGTCGCGCTGGGTTTTGCGATCGCGGGCCGGCGCGACCCCGCGCTCGACGAGTTGGTCGGCTTCTTCGTCAACACGCTGGTGCTGCGGGTCGAGATCGAAGGCGACCCGACGGTGACGGAACTGTTGGCGCACGTGCGCCAGCGCAGCCTGGCCGCCTTCGAACACCAGGACGTTCCGTTCGAGGTGCTCGTCGACCAGCTCAACCCGGTGCGGTCGCGCAGCCATCATCCGCTGGTGCAGGTAATCCTGGCCTGGCAGAACTTCACCGGCCACGGGGGCGACGACTCGCTCGCGGGATTGTCCCTGGGTGACCTCGAACTGAGCCGGATTCCGCTGCGGACCCGCACCGCCCGAATGGATCTGGCGTTCACCCTGGGTGAGTGCTGGACTGACGGCGGCGAGTTGACCGGCATCGTGGGTTCGGTCGAGTACCGCACCGACGTGTTCGACGGGGCCACGGTCGAGGTTCTGGTCGACCGACTGGAGCGGGTGCTGACGGCGATGACCGCCGATCCGGCCCGGCGCCTGTCCTCGGTCGACCTGCTCGCCCCCGAGGAACAGATCCTGCTGGCCGACATCGGCAACACCAAGGTGCTCGACGCGCCGGTGGTGCCCACCACCCTTCCGGAACTGTTCGCCGAGTGTGTGGCGCGTGCCCCGGAGGCGGTGGCGATGCGGTTCGACGGGCGCTCGCACACCTATCGGGAACTCGACGAGGCCTCGACCCGACTGGCTCACCTGCTGGCCGGAACCGGGGTGGGGCGCGGCGACTGTGTCGCACTGCTGTTCCCGCGTTCCGACAAGGCCGTCACGGCCATTCTGGCTGTGCTCAAGACCGGTGCGGCATACCTGCCGATCGATCCGGCATTGCCTTCGGCCCGAATGGAGTTCATGCTCGCCGATGCCGCGCCCAAGGTCGCGGTGACCACCGGTGACCTCATCGGGCGGTTCGACGGGCTCGGCCTGACGGCCGTCGACATCGACGACCCGCGCATCGAGACGCAACCGGTCACCGCACTGGCCGGACCGGCTCCGGACGACCTGGCTTACCTGATCTACACCTCGGGCACCACCGGTAAGCCCAAAGGTGTCGCCGTCGCTCACCGCAACGCGGCCGAGCTGTTCAAGTCGCTGCACCTCGACATGGGGATCGAGCCCGGGCAGACCTGGACCCAGTTCCACTCGCTGGCGTTCGACTTCTCGGTGTGGGAGATCTTCGGCGCGCTGCTCAGCGGGGGCCGCCTGGTGGTGGTGCCCGAGTCCGCGACGCGTTCGCCCGCGGAATTCCACGACCTGCTGGTGCACGAGCAGGTCACCGTGCTGACCCAGACGCCGTCGGCGGTGGGGGCGCTCTCGCCCGAAGGGCTGGAGTCGGTGGCGCTCGTGGTGGCCGGCGAGGCGTGCCCGCCCGACGTGGTCGACAAGTGGTCGCCCGGCCGGCGCATGATCAACGGGTACGGCCCCACCGAGACCACGGTCTGCATCACGATCAGCGGTCCGCTGCGGTCCGGCGAAAGTGTCCCGATCGGATACCCGGTCACCGGAGCGGCGCTGTTCGTGCTCGACGAGTGGTTGCGACTGGTGCCACCGGGCGTGGTCGGCGAGCTGTATGCGGCCGGTCGCGGCGTGACCTGCGGTTACATCCGCCGCCCGGGACTGACCGCGTCGCGCTTCGTGGCCTGCCCGTTCGGTGAACCGGGCTCGCGGATGTACCGCACCGGGGATCTGGTGCGCTGGGGCGCCGATGGACAGCTGCGGTATCTGGGCCGTGCCGATGAACAGGTCAAGATCCGCGGCTACCGCATCGAACTCGGTGACATCCAGTCCGCGCTCGCCGGCCTGGACGGGGTGCGCCAGGCCGCGGTGATCGTCCGCGAGGACCGGCCCGGGGACAAGCGCCTGGTCGGCTACGTCACCGAGACCGCGCCCGGGGCGGTGCGGCCGTCGGAGTTGCGGGCCGCGCTGGCGGAGCAGCTTCCGCCGTACATGGTTCCGGCGGCGGTGGTGGTGCTCGACGCGTTGCCGCTGACCGGCAACGGCAAACTGGACCGGCGGGCGTTGCCGGCTCCGGACTACCGGGAGGGCGACAACTATCGGGCACCGAGCACGCCCGCGGAGGAGATCCTGGCAGGCGTCTACGCCCAGGTGCTCGGGCTGGAACGGGTCGGCGTCGACGACTCCTTCTTCGATCTCGGCGGCGACAGCATCTCGGCGATGCGGCTGGTCGCGGCGATCAACGACGCGTTCGGCACCCAGGTTTCGGTGCGGACGGTGTTCGAGGCGCCGACCGTGGCGCAGTTGGCGCCCCGTATCGGCGACGACACCGACGTCCTGGAGCCGCTGGTTCCGGTCGAGCGGCCGGACGTGGTTCCGCTGTCGTTCGCCCAGCAGCGGTTGTGGTTCGTCGACCAGTTGCAGGGCCCCTCACCGGTCTACAACATGCCGGTGGCGCTGCGGTTGCGCGGCACGCTCGATGTGGAGGCATTGCGGGCCGCGCTGGGCGATGTGGTGGCCCGCCACGAGAGCCTGCGCACCGTCTTCGTCACCGCCGACGGTGTGCCGCAGCAGATAGTGATTCCCGCCGATCAGGCCGAGTTCGGCTGGCAGGTGGTCGACGCCACCGGGTGGTCACCCGACCGGCTCGAGCAGGAAGTGGCCGCGACCGCGACTCACGCATTCCGGCTCGATGAAGAGATCCCGTTGTGGGCCAGGCTGTTCCGTCTCAGCGCCGACGAGCACGTGCTGGTCGGCGTGGTGCACCACATCGCCGCCGACGGCTGGTCGCTGGTTCCCCTGGTGCGTGATCTCGCGACGGCGTATCAGGCCCGCACCGACAACAGCGCGCCGGGCTGGTCGCCGCTGCCCGTGCAGTACGTCGACTACACGCTCTGGCAGCGCGCACAGTTCGGCGATTTCGACGACGCCGAGAGCCGGATCGCGCGCCAGCTCGCCTACTGGCAGGACGCGCTGGCCGACCTGCCGGAGCGCCTGCAACTGCCTACCGACCGTCCGTACCCGGCGGTGGCCGACACCCGCGGCGCGACCGTGGCGGTGGACTGGTCCGCCGATCTGCAGCGCCGGATCAACGAATTCGCCCGCGCGCACAACGCCACCAGCTTCATGGTCGTGCAGACCGCCCTGGCGATCCTGCTGGGTCGGCTCGCCGCGACCAACGATGTGGCGATGGGCTTCCCCATCGCGGGACGGCGCGACCCCGCCCTCAACGATCTGATCGGGTTCTTCGTCAACACGCTCGTTCTGCGGGTCGACCTGTCCGGCAACCCCACGCCGGCCGAGTTGCTGGATCAGGTGCGCCAGCGCGCGCTGACCGCCTTCGACAACCAGGACGTTCCGTTCGAGGTCCTCGTCGAACGGCTTCAACCCACCCGAACCCTGAGCCACCACCCGCTGGTGCAGGTGCTGCTGGCCTGGCAGAACTTCGCCGGGCAGCGGACCGACCTACTGTCGGGACTGACCCTCGGTGATGTCGCCGTCGACCAGCTTCCGGTCGAAACACACACCGCCCGAATGGATCTGTCGTTCTCGATCGGAGAGCGCTGGACCGATGCCGGTGAGCCCGCGGGTATCGGCGGGACCGTGGAGTACCGGATCGACCTCTTCGATGCCGACACCATCGAAACGCTGATCGCGCGGTTCGAGCGGGTGCTGGCGGCGATCACGGCCGACCCGGCGCGCCCGCTGTCCCGGATCGACGTGCTCGACCAGGACGAGCACGCACAGCTCGACCGCCTCGGCAACCGCCCGGCACTGAGTTCGCCCGCACCGCCCGCCACGTCGATCACCGGGCTGTTCGGCGCCCACGTGGCGCAAACCCCCGACGCGGTCGCGGTCAGCTACCAGGGCGGCTCGCTGAGCTACCGGAGCCTCGACGAGGCGTCGAATCAGCTCGCGCACAAGCTTTCCGCGCTCGGCGCCGCCCCGGGAACCCGGGTCGCGATGCTGCTTAACCGGTCGCCGGAAGCGGTGATCGCGATCATGGCGGTGCTCAAGACCGGCGCCGCGTATGTGCCCATCGATCCGGTGGTGCCCGACGAGCGAGTGCGGTTCATCCTCGGCGACGCCCGCCCGCTTGCCGTCGTCACCAGCGCCGAACACGCCTCGCGGCTGGACGGCGCCGACCTGCCGGTCATCGATGTGCACGACGCCGACATCGCGGCGCAGCCGGTGACCGCCCCGGCGACCACCGTGCTGCCGGACGACACCGCCTACCTGATCTACACCTCCGGCACCACCGGAAAACCCAAGGGGGTGGCGGTCACCCACCACAACGTGACCCAGCTGTTGTCCACCCTGGACGCCGGGCTGCCGAAACCGGGCGTTTGGGCGCTCTGTCATTCCCTGGCCTTCGACGTGTCGGTGTGGGAGATCTTCGGGGCTCTGCTGCGCGGTGGGCGCGTGGTCGTGGTGGGCGACACCGTGGTGGGTTCACCGGAGGAGTTTCACGACGTTCTGGTTCGCGAACGGGTCACCGTGCTGACCCAGACCCCGTCCGCGGTGGGCATGTTGTCGCCGGACGGGCTGGAGCACACCGCCCTGGTCGTCGTGGGCGAGGCCTGCCGCCCGGAGGTCGTGGACCGGTGGGCGCCCGGCCGCCTGATGATCAACGCCTACGGCCCGACCGAGACCACCATGTGCGTCACCATCAGCGCCCCGCTGGCGCCGGGCCACACGGTGCCAATCGGGTCGCCGGTCGACCGGGCGGCGCTGTTCGTGCTCGACGAGTGGCTGCGCCCGGTGCCCGCCGGCGTGGTCGGGGAGCTGTACGTGGCCGGTGACGGTGTCGCCCACGGTTACGTCGACCGCCCCGGCCTGACCGCGACGCGTTTCGTGGCGTGTCCGTTCGGCGGCTCGGGGACCCGGATGTACCGCACCGGGGATTTGGTGCGGTGGGGCGCCGACGGGCAGTTGCAGTACCTCGGTCGCGCCGACGAACAGGTCAAGGTCCGCGGCTACCGGATCGAACTCGGTGAGATCCAAACGGCGCTGGCCGCTTTGGACGGTGTCGACCAGGCGGCGGTGATCGCACGCGAGGACCGGCCCGGCGACAAGCGGCTGGTCGGCTACATCACCGAGACCGTCCCCGGCACGGTGGAACCGGCGGCCCTGCGCGCCGAGTTGGCCGACCGGCTGCCGGCCTACATGGTGCCGAGTGCGGTGGTGGTGCTGGACCGGTTGCCGTTGACGGCCAACAACAAGCTCGACGTCCGGGCCCTGCCGGCGCCCGATTACGCCGATCGGCATCACTATCGCGCGCCGTCCACCAGGACCGAGGAGATCCTGGCCGGTATCTACGCCGAGGTGCTCGGTCTCGAGCGGGTCGGCGTGGACCAGTCGTTCTTCGAACTGGGTGGCGACAGCATCCTGTCGATGCAGGTGGTCAGCCGGGCCAGGGCGGCCGGTCTGACGTGTCGGCCGCGCGACATCTTCGTCGAGCAGACCGTGGAGCGGCTGGCGCGCGTGGTCGGTGCCGGCAGCCGCGACGTCGCCGACGACGACGGGGTGGGACCGGCGGTGGCCACGCCGATCATGCGTTGGCTGCACGGTCTGCCCGGCCGCAAGGACGAGTTCAACCAGACGGTGATCCTGCGCGCCCCGGCCGGTGCGACCGAGACCGATGTGGTGGTGCTGCTGCAGGCGCTGATCGATCGTCATCCGGCGCTGCGGCTGCACGCCGCCGATGACGGCGCCGGGAACATGTCGCTGCACGTCTCCGCCCGCGGCGAGATCGACGCCGGCAAGTTCGTCCAGACCGTCGACGCCCTCAACGAGGAGACTTTGCGGGCAGCCCGGTCACGGCTGAATCCCGATGCCGGAGCGATGATCTCGGCGGTATGGGTGCCGGACGCCGCGCTGCTGGCCGTCATCGTCCACCATCTGGCGGTCGACGCGGTGTCGTGGCGCATTCTGCTGGAGGATCTCAACATCGCCTGGGCGCAGCACCACAGCGGCCAGTCGATCGAACTTCCCAGGGGCGGCACGTCATTCACCCGCTGGTCCGTGCTGCTGTCCGAGCGGGCGCTGGATTCCGACATCGCGGAACTCGCCGAGGCGTGGCGGCAGGCCGCCGCGGCGCCGCAGCTGCTGCCCGCACCGCGGCCGGACGACACCTACGCCACGGCCGGTCAGCTGTCGGCCGAGCTGGACGCCGAGACCACCCGGTCGTTGCTGGGTGAGGTACCCGCGGCGTTCCACGCCGGTGTGCAGGACATCCTGCTGATCGCATTCGGACTGGCGTGGGCGCAGTTCCTGGGCCGCTTCAACGAACCGATCGGCATCGATGTCGAGGGGCACGGGCGCGCCGAGGAACTGGTCGGCGGTGCCGATCTGTCGCGCACCGTCGGGTGGTTCACCAGCAAGTACCCCGCGGCGCTGACGGTCGGTGAGCTGCCGTGGGCGCAATTGGCGAGCGGCGACGCCGCGCTCGGCCCGATCGTCAAACAGGCCAAGGAACAACTGCGTGCGCTTCCTGATGGGGTGACCTACGGTCTGCTGCGCTACCTCAACCCGGATGTGGAGCTGACCGGGCCCGACCCGGCCGTCGCCTTCAACTATCTGGGGCGGCTCGGGGCCGCGGGCGACCTGCCGGAACAGTTGTGGCGCGTCGACTCCGACAGCGCACCACTGTTGGCCGTGGCCTCGGCGGTGCCGGTTTCGTTGGGGCACACCGTCGAACTCAACGCCGGCATCCGCGAGGACGGCGGCGAACCGCGGCTGCAGGCAAACTGGACCTGGGCGCAGTCGGCGCTCACCGAAGAACAGATACGCCGGGTCGGCGAGCTGTGGTTCGAGGCGCTGCAAGGTATCTGCGCGCACGTCCGCCGCGGCGGCGGCGGACTCACCCCGTCGGACGTGGCGCCGGCGCGGCTGAGCCAGGCCCAGCTCGACGAGCTGTCCCGGCGGTTCGCGGTGGCCGATGTGCTGCCGCTGACCCCGCTGCAGCAGGGCCTGCTGTTCCTCACCAGCCACGCCGGCGGTGAGGCCGGGGCCGGTGACGACGTCTACGCGTTGCAGCTGGCGCTGACGCTGTCCGGCAGCCTCGATGTGCGGCGGCTGCGGGACGCGGTGCAGCAGGTGGTCGATCGGCACCCGCACCTGGTGGCGCGGTTCTGCGTCGACTTCGACGAGCCGGTGCAGGTCATCCCCGCCGAGCCGCAGATGGCTTGGCGCTACGAGGAGATCTCGGCGGGGAACCGGGATCGGTTCGAGCAACTGTGTGCCGCGGAACGCCGCGCGGTGTTCGACCTGGCGAGTTCACCGGCGCTGCGGGTGGCGGTGGCGCGCACCGGGCCCGACGTCCACCGGGTGGTGCTGACCATCCACCACATCGTGATGGACGGCTGGTCGCTGCCGATCCTGTTGCAGGAGATCTTCGCCGGCTACTTCGGTCAGGCGCTGCCCGCGCCGGTGCCCTACCGGCGGTTCGTCGAATGGCTCGCTGACCGCGATGTCGCTGCGGCGCAGCAGGTTTGGGCGGAGGTGCTGGCCGGCTTCGACACCCCGACGCTGGTGGGGCCGCCGGAACGCACCGCACCCGGGCCGCACCGCGTCGTCGCGCGCAGGATCGGCGAACAGACCACGGCGGCGTTGACGGAGCTGGCCCGCTCGCAGCGCACCACGGTCAGCACCGTGCTGCAGGCCGCCTGGGCTCAGTTGCTCGCGGTGCTCACCGATCAGCGTGACGTGGTGTTCGGCGCGGTGGTCTCGGGCCGCCCCGACGACGTGGTCGGCGCCGACTCGATGATCGGGCTGTTGATCAACACGGTGCCGGTGCGGGCGACACTGGGCGGGTCCACCACGGTGGCGGAGTTGTTGGCCCGGCTGCAGCAGGTACACGGCCAGACACTGGAACACGAGCACCTCGCGCTGCCGGAGATCCACCGGATCACCGGGTTCGACCAGCTGTTCGACACGCTGTTCGTCTACGAGAACTACCCGGTCGACGCCGCCGCCGAACTGAGTGCGGAGGGGCTGACGCTCACCGGGTTCAGCAGCCGCGAGTTCAACCATTACCCGCTCGCGGTTCAGGTGCTTCCGGGCAGCGAACTCGAGGTGCGCATCGAGTTCGACACCGAGGTGTTCGACGGCGCCACCGCCGAGGGACTGCTCGAGCGGCTGGAACGTGTGCTGGCGGCGATGGTCGACGATCCGGATCGGCCGGTGGCCGCGGTCGAGATCCTGGCCGCCGACGAGGTTTCCCGGCTCGACGCCCTGGGCAATCGCGCCATGCTGAACGCCCCGGCCGCACATGCGGAGTCGATTCCGGCGCGGTTCGCAGCCCAGGTGACGCGGGTGCCCGATGCGGTCGCGGTGACCGCCGGCGGCCGGTCACTGACCTATCGCGAGCTCGATGAGGCGTCGAACCGGTTGGCGCACTTGCTGATCGAGCACGGAGCCCGGCCCGGTCGGTGCGTGGCGCTGTTGCTGCCGCGGTCGATCGAGATGGTGGTGTCGGTGCTCGCGGTGCTGAAGTCCGGGGCGGCGTACCTGCCGCTGGACGCGGCGCACCCGGATGCGCGGATCCGGTTCACCGTCGGCGACGCCGGCCCGGTCATGGCGTTGTCCACCGCCGAGCTGGCGCCACGTCTGGCCGAACTCGATCTTCCGGTGATCGACGTCGCCGATTCCCGTATCGCGGCGCAGCCCGCCACTGCGCTGCCCGCACCCGGTGCCGACGAGATCGCTTACCTGATCTACACGTCGGGCACCACCGGCACCCCGAAGGGTGTGATGGTGGCGCACCGCAACGTCGTTCAGTTGCTCGAGGTGCTGGGCGAGTACCTGCCGGTCAGCGGGGTGTGGTCGCAGTGCCACACCTACGGATTCGACACCTCGGTATGGGAGACCTTCGGCCCGCTGCTCAACGGCGGGCGGGTGCTCGTGGTACCGGACGACATCGTCCGCTCGCCACACGAGCTGCACGAGCTGCTGGTCGCCGAGCGGGTCGATGTGCTGACCTCGACACCGTCGGCGGTGGGGGCGCTGTCGCACGAGGGCCTCGACGGCACGGCGGTGGTGGTCGCCGGCGAGGCTTGCCCACCGGACGTCGTGGACCGCTGGGCCCCGGGCCGGGTGATGATCAACGCCTACGGGCCCACCGAGACCACGATGGTCGTCACGCTGAGCCGCCCGCTCGTCGAGGGCATGGGCGAACCGCCCATCGGCGGGCCGGTCCCGGGCGCGGCGCTGTTCGTGCTGGATCAGTGGCTCCGGCCGGTGCCGCCCGGCGTGGTCGGCCATCTCTATGTCGCCGGCCGCGGATTGACCTGCGGCTATCTCGGGCGACCCGGGCTGACCGCGACACGGTTCGTGGCCTGCCCCTTCGGCGGCTCCGGCGCCCGGATGTACTACACCGGCGACCTGGTTCGCTGGGGCGCGGACGGGCAACTGCAGTACCTCGGCCGCGCCGACGAGCAGGTGAAGATCCGCGGGCACCGGATCGAGCTCGGCGAGATCCAGGCCGCGCTCGCCGACCTGGACGGCGTGCAGCAGGCCGCCGTGACGGTCCGTGAGGACCGGCCCGGTGACAAGCGGCTGGTCGGTTACATCACCGGCAGCGCCGATCCGTTCGCGGCGCGTCGAGCGCTGGCCGAGCGCCTGCCCGCCTACATGGTGCCCAGCGCGGTGGTGGTGCTGGACGCGTTGCCGCTGACCGTCAACGGGAAACTGGATCGGCGTGCCCTGCCGGCTCCCGAGTTTCAGGGCGGGCAGTATCAGGCACCCACCAACGCCGTCGAGGAGATACTGGCCGGGATCTTCGCGCAGGTGCTCGGGGTCGAGCGGGTCGGCGTGGACGACTCGTTCTTCGAACTGGGTGGCGACAGCATCCTGTCTATGCAGGTGGTGACCCGCGCCAGGGCTGCGGGTCTGAAATGCCGCCCGCGGGACATCTTCACCGAGCAGACCGTGGCCCGGTTGGCTCGTGTGGTCCAAACGGTCGATGCGGCAACGGTTTCCGACGAAGGATTGGGAACCGTGGTGGCCACGCCGATCATGCGGTGGCTCGCCGAGGCCGATGGTCCGGTCGATCAGTACAACCAGACCGTGGTGGTCCAGGCCCCGGCCGGGGTGCAGCCGCACGACGTGGAGGTGCTGCTGCAGTCGTTGCTGGACCGTCATCCGATGCTGCGGCTGCGGGCCGTCAAGGACGCCGTCGACGGCTGGGAGTTGACGGTGCCCCAGCGGGGTGCGGTGAGCGCCGCCGAGTGCCTGCGGGTGGTCGACGAACTGACCGTCGACGCGCTCGCCGACGCGCAGGCCCGGTTGCGGCCCGCCGACGGGAGGATGCTCTCCGCATTGTGGGCCCGCTCCACCGGCCAACTCGCCCTCATCGTCCACCACCTCGCCATCGACGGGGTGTCGTGGCGAATCCTTCTCGAGGACCTCAACATCGCCTGGGCCCAGCACCACAACGGTCAGCCGATCGAACTCCCGTCCGGTGGCACGTCGTTCGCCCGCTGGTCGCAGCAACTGGCCGAATGGGGCCAGAGCCCGGAGGTTTTCGCGACCGCTGACCGCTGGCGCGAGGTGACGTCCGCGGCGCCGCTGCTGCCGGCCCCGCAGCCGGACCGCGACACCTATGCCACCGCCGGCCAGCTGTCGACGGAGCTCGACACCGAGACCACTCGGATGGTGCTCGGCGAGGTTCCGGCGGCCTTCCGTGCCGGGGTGCAGGACATCCTGCTCATCGCGTTCGCGCTGGCACTCGCCGAGTTCGCCGGCGCCGGTGAGGCTTCGCACATCGCGATCGACGTCGAAGGCCACGGCCGCAGCGAGGACTTCGCCGACGACATCGATCTGTCGCGCACCATCGGCTGGTTCACCGCCAAGTACCCGGTGGCTCTGCACGTGGGCAAGCCGGCCTGGTCACAGGTCACCGCCGGTGACGCGGCGCTCGAGTCGTTGATCAAGGACGCCAAGGAGCAGCTGCGCGCGCTTCCCGACGAACTGACCTACGGGCTGTTGCGCTACCTGCATCCGGAAGCCGGGTTGGACCGGCCCGACCCGACCGTGATGTTCAACTACCTCGGCCGTCTCGGCGGCGGAGAGTTGTCGGCGGAGATGTGGCGGCCCGACACCGACCTCTCGGTCTCGGCGCCGGCATTGCCGATGCGGCTGGCGCACACGGTGGCGCTCAACGCCGTCACGGTCGACACCGAGACCGGCCCGCGGTTGCAGGCCAACTGGACGTGGGCGACCTCGGTGCTCGACGACGCCGGGGTGCACCGGCTCAACCGGCTGTGGTTCGACGCGCTCGCCGGAATCTGCGCCCTCGTGCGCAGCGGCGGCGGCGGATTGACCCCGTCCGACATCGCGCCGGCGCGCCTCGACCAGAAGCAGATCGACGATCTGACCCGCCGCTACCGGGTCGCCGACATCCTGCCGCTGACCCCGTTGCAGCAGGGCCTGCTGTTCCTGTCCTCGACTGCGGAGCAGAGCGCGGACCTTTACACCGGACAGCTGAGAATCGGTTTGTCCGGACCGCTGGACATCCAGCGGTTGCGCGACGCCGTCACGGGAGCCGTTCGGCGGCACCCCAACCTGATGGCCCGCTTCACCGACGAATTCGGCTCACCGGTGCAGATCGTGCCGTCCGAGCCGGACGTGCCGTGGCGGGTGATCGAGGTCGAATCCGGGGCCGATGTCGAACAGCGGATCGAACAGGTGGCAGCGGCGGAGCGCGCCGCGGTGCGGGATCTCGCCGCCGGCAAGCCGTTCCGGGCAGCGGTCATTCGCGGTGCGGAAGCGGATCGCCACTGGTTGCTGCTGACCAACCACCACATCGTCACCGATGGCTGGTCGATGTCGATCCTGTTGCGGGAGGCGATCGCCGGTTACTACGGTCAGCGGCTGCCCGCCGCTCCGGCGTACCGCGACTTCGTCTCGTGGCTCGCCGAGCGGGACGTCGATGCCGCGCATGACGCCTGGCGCGACGTCCTCGCCGGCCTCGACGCGCCCACCCTGGTCGCACCGCGCGGTCACCTGGGCAGCGGCCGACGCAGCGTGCAGACACTGCAGCTGTCGGAGACGACCACCCAGAAGATCGCCGAGCTGGCGCGGTCACAGCACACCACCGTCAGCACGGTGCTTCAGGGTGCATGGGCGCAGATCCTGATGTGGTTGACCGGACAGACCGATGTGGTGTTCGGAACCACCGTCTCCGGACGTCCGGCCGAGCTTCCTGGGGCGGACGCCATGGTCGGGTTGCTGATCAACACGGTGCCGGTGCGGGCGACCATCACCCCGGACACCACGATCGCGAGCCTGCTCGAACAGCTACAGACCGCGCACAACCGTACGCTGGAGCATCAGCACCTGGGGCTCAACGACATTCACCGGATCGCCGGCCATGACCAGCTGTTCGACACGGCCTTCGTGTACGAGAACTACCCGATCGACAGCGGTGCGCCGTTGGGGCCGGACGGTCTGACCATCACCGACGTCACGCCCCGCGAGTTGAACCACTACCCGTTGACGATGCAGGCAATCCCGGGCCAGGAGATCACATTGCGAGCCGAATTCGACTGCGCGTTGTTCGACGACCGGCGGATCGCGAAGTTGCTCGATCGCATGCAACGCGTGTTGGTGGCGATGGTCGGTGGATCAGGGAGGAACGCATGACCAGCGATGCTGATCGTCGGTTGTTGTCTTTGGATTTGCTTGATGAGGGTGAGTGGGAGTCGTGGGATGAGTGGTCGAATCGTGGGGTGTTGAGGGGTTCTGGGCCTGTTGGGGTTTCGATTCCGGAGTTGTTTGCTCGGTGGGTGGCGGTGTGTCCGGATGTGGTTGCGGTGAGTTTTCCTGGTGGGTCGTTGACTTATCGGGAGTTGGATGAGGCGTCGAATCGTGTGGCGCATTTGTTGGTGGGGTTGGGTGCTGGTGCGGGTTGTCGGGTGGGGGTGTTTTTCCGCCGGTCGGTGGATGCGGTGGTGGCGATTTTGGGGGTGTTGAAGTCTGGGGCGGCGTATGTGCCGGTTGATCCGGTGGTGCCGGATGAGCGGTTGCGGTTTGTGGTTGGTGATGCTGCTCCGTTGGTGGTGTTGACGACTGGTGATTTGGTTGGGCGGTTTGATGGTTTGGGTGTGGTGGTGGTTGATGTTGGTGATGGGAGGGTTGCGGCTGAGTCGGTGACGGGGTTGGGGTTTCCGTGTCCGGATGATGTGGCGTATGTGATTTATACGTCGGGGACGACGGGGACGCCGAAGGGTGTTGCGGTTACGCATTTGAATGTGACGCAGTTGTTGTCGTCGTTGGATGCGGGGTTGCCGAAGCCGGGGGTGTGGGCGTTGTGTCACACGTTGGCGTTTGATGTGTCGGTGTGGGAGATCTTCGGGGCTTTGTTGCGTGGGGGGCGGTTGGTGGTGGTGCCGGAGGAGGTGACGGTTTCTCCGGAGGATTTCCAGGCGTTGTTGGTTGCTGAGCGGGTGGATGTGTTGACGCAGACGCCGTCGGCGGTGGGGGTGTTGTCTCCGGAGGTGTTGGCTGATACGGCGTTGGCGGTGGTGGGGGAGGCGTGTTCGGCTGATGTGGTGGATCGGTGGGCGCCGGGGCGGACGATGATCAATGCTTATGGGCCGACGGAGACCACGATGTGTGTGGCGATCAGTGCGCCGTTGCGGCCGGGTTCGGGGGTGCCGCCGATTGGGTTTCCGGTTGCGTATGCGGCGTTGTTTGTGTTGGACGCGTGGTTGCGGCCGGTGGCTGCGGGGGTGGTGGGGGAGTTGTATGTGGCCGGGGCGGGGGTGGCTGTTGGTTATGTGGGGCGTTCGGGGTTGACGGCGTCGCGGTTTGTGGCGTGTCCGTTCGGGCGGCCGGGTATGCGGATGTATCGCACCGGGGATTTGGTGCGGTGGGACGAGCGGGGGCAGTTGCATTATCTGGGCCGTGTGGATGAGCAGGTCAAGATCCGCGGGTATCGGATTGAGTTGGGTGAGGTGCAGGCTGCGCTGGCCCGGGTTGAGGGGGTGCGGCAGGCGGCGGTGATCGCGCGGGAGGATCGCCCGGGTGATAAGCGGTTGGTGGGTTATGTCACCGGTGAGGTTGATCCGGTGTTCGCGCGTGCGCGGCTGGCTGAGCAGTTGCCGGGGTATATGGTGCCGGCGGCGGTTGTGGTGGTTGATGCGTTTCCGCTGACGGCGAATAACAAGCTTGATGTGCGGGCGTTGCCGGCGCCGGAGTATCGGGATGGCGTCAGTGCGTATCGGGCTCCGTCGAGTCGGGTTGAGGAGGTTCTGGCCGGGATTTTCGCGCAGGTGCTCGGAGTTGAGCGGGTCGGGGTTGATGATTCGTTCTTCGAGCTTGGTGGTGACAGCATCTTGTCGATGCAGGTGGTCAGCCGGGCGCGGGCGGCTGGGGTGTTGGTCAAGCCGCGGGATGTGTTTGTTGAGCAGACGGTGGCGCGGTTGGCGCGGGTGGCTCGTGTTGTTGAGGATGTGGCCGCCGATGACGGGGTGGGCCCGGTGGTGGCCACGCCGATTATGCGTTGGTTGGCTGGGCTTGGCGGGCCGGTGGAGCAGTTCAGCCAGGTGGTGGTGGTGCAGGCTCCCGCCGGGGTGAGTGAGGCTGATGTGGCGGTGTTGTTGCAGGCGCTGCTGGATCAGCATGGGGCGTTGCGGATGCGGGCGGTGCGTGATTCCTCCGGTGGGTGGGATTTGGTGGTGCCGCCGGTGGGGTCGGTGGAGGCCCGTGTGTGTCTGCGGGTGGTTGATGTGTTGTCGCCGGATGTGGTGGCGGGTGCCCGTTCGGGGTTGGATCCGGCGGCTGGGGTGATGCTGCAGGCGGTGTGGGTGGCGCCGTCGCGTCGGTTGGTGTTGGTGGTCCATCACCTTGCGGTTGATGGGGTGTCGTGGCGGATCCTGTTGGAAGACCTCAATATTGCGTGGGCGCAGCATCGTGCGGGGCAGCCGATCAGTTTGCCGCCAGCCGGTACCTCGTTTGCGCGGTGGTCGGCGGTGTTGGCTGAGCAGGCGCACGCTGATGAGGTGGTTGCCCAGGTTGATGCGTGGCGTGAGGTGGTGGCGGCGTCGCCGGTGTTGCCGGTGCCGCAGCCGGATCGTGACACCTACGCTACGGCGGGGCGGGTGTCGATGGAGTTGGATGCCGAGACCACGCGGTTGGTGTTGGGGGAGGTTCCGGCGGCGTTTCACGCCGGGGTGCAGGACATTTTGTTGATCGGGTTGGGGTTGGCGTTGGCGGAGTTTTTCGGCTCTGGTGCCGGCCCGATCGTGGTGGATGTGGAATCCCATGGCCGTGTTGAGGATTTCGGTGAGGTGGACCTGTCGCGCACGGTGGGCTGGTTTACCACCAAGTACCCGGTGGCGTTGACCGGTGCCGGGTTGTCGTGGCCGCAGGTGGCTGGTGGGGATGCGGCGCTGGGTGTGGTGGTCAAACAGGTCAAGGAGCGGTTGCGTGCCTTGCCTGCGGGGTTGACGTATGGGTTGTTGCGGTATGTGAATCCGGATGCCGGGTTGGCGGATGTGGTTGATCCGGCGATCGGGTTCAACTATCTGGGCCGGTTGGGTGGTTCGGCTGAGCTCTCCGATGAGTTGTGGCGGCTCAGTGTGGATGGCATGGCCGCGGTGGAGGATGCGGCGGCGCCGCCGATCAGCTTGGCGCACACGCTGGAGGTCAATGCCAGCACTGTCGAGGACCAGTCGGGTCCGGTGTTGCAGGCGAATTGGACCTGGGCGGCTTCGGTGCTTACCGAAGAGCAGGTTGGGCGGTTGGGGCGGTTGTGGTTCGAGGCGCTGGCCGGGATCTGCGCGTATGTGCGTGCCGGTGGGGGTGGGTTGACGCCGTCGGATGTGTTGCCGGCGCGGCTGACTCAGCAGCAGTTGGATGACCTGCAGCGGCAGCAGCCGGTGGCTGATGTGTTACCGCTGACACCACTGCAGCAGGGTTTGTTGTTCCATACCACCGCTGCCCGTGCTGGTGGGTTGGCTGATTTGTACACGCTGCAGTTGGAGTTCGGTCTGGCTGGGCCGTTGGCGGTGGACCGGTTGCGTAAGGCGACTCGTGTGGTGTTGGGGCGGCACCCGAATCTGGCGGCCCGCTTCGTCGATGAGTTCGATGCTCCGGTGCAGGTGCTGCCGGCTGATCCCGAGTTGGCGTGGTGCTACCTGGATCTGGACGGGCACAACAACCTCGATGCCGAGGTGGAGCGGATCTGTGCCGCTGAGCGGGTCGCGGTGTGTGAGTTGGGGGATGCGCCGGCGTTTCGGGCTGCGTTGATCCGCACCGGTGTTGACCGGTACCGGTTCGTGCTGACAGTGCATCACATGGTGATGGACGGCTGGTCGCTGCCGATCCTGCTGCAGGAGATCTTCGCCGCCTACTACGATCAGCCGCTGCCGGCGGTGGTGCCGTATCGGCGCTACATCGAATGGCTCGCCAGCCGTGATGACGACGCCGCCCGCGCGGCCTGGGCCCGGCTTCTGGACGGGTTCGACACCCCGACTCTGGTGGCGCCGAACATGACCCCCGCCGAGCGGGCTGTGGAAACCAGGCCCGTGTCCACCGCCTTGACCCAGGCGGTCAACGAGTTGGCGCGATCGCGCCACACCACCGTCAACACCGTGCTGCAAGCCGCCTGGGCGCAGGTGCTGGCGATGTTGACCGGCCAGACCGATGTGGTGTTCGGCACCACCGTCTCCGGTCGGCCGGCCGAACTCGCCGGGGCCGAATCCCTTGTCGGGTTGCTGATCAACACCATCCCGGTGCGCGCCCGCCTGGATGCGCACACCCGTGTGGCGGATCTGCTGGCCCAGTTGCAGACCGCCCAGAACGAGGTGTTCGACTATCAGCACCTGCCGCTGAGCGAGATCCACCGCATCAGTGGGCATGCTCAACTGTTCGACACCCTGTTCGTCTACGAGAACTACCCACTGGACACCAGCGCTCTCAGCAGCGCCGGCGGACTGAGTGTCACCGATGTCATCACCCGCGAATCCACCCACTACCCCCTGACCCTGCTGGTCCTACCCGGCACCGAACTGCACCTACGCATCGAATACGACACCGCACTGTTCGATCCCGCCGAGATTCGGCTGCTCATGCGGCGGATCGAACTGCTGCTGGCGGCGATGACCACCAACCCCGAGCAACCCATTACAAGCATCGACACCGTCACCGACGACGAACGCGACCAGCTGCGGCAATGGGGCAACCAGACAGCACTGCCCCAACCAGCCACCCAGACCCCCTCCATCCCCAACTGTTTCACCGCCCAAGCCACCCGCACCCCGAACGCGATAGCCCTCACCTGCCAAGACCGCTCACTGACCTACCGTGAACTCGAGCAAGCATCGAATCAACTCGCACAACAGCTGATCGGCCTCGGAGCCGGCCCCGGCAAACACGTCGCAATTCTGCTACCACGCACCGAAAAAGCCATCACCGCGATCCTGGCGGTACTCAAAACAGGCGCAGCATACGTGCCGATCGACCCCGCCCACCCACCAGCACGGATCGCGAGCATCGTCGCGGATGCGGCACCGGTGGTAGTGCTCACCACAGGCCAACTGCGGTCGCTTATCGGGGAATCGGAGGCGGTGGTCATCGATGTCGACGCCGGCGGTGCTGCCGGCGCCGATGTGGAGGTGCAGTTGCCCGTGGTCAGCGGCGCTGATGTGGCGTATGTGATCTACACGTCGGGTACGACGGGCACCCCGAAAGGGGTAGCGGTCAGTCATGCGACGGTGACGCAGTTGTTGGCGGCGTTGCCGGTGGATCTTCCGCGCGACCGGAGTTGGTCGCAGTGGCATTCGCTTGCCTTCGATGTGTCGGTGTGGGAGATCTTCGCTCCGCTGCTGGGCGGTGGCCGAGTTGTGGTGGTGCCCGAGTCGATTGCGGGCTCACCGGAGGACTTGCACGCGCTGCTGATCGGCGAACGAGTGGACGTGCTCAATCAGACACCGTCGGCGGCCTCGGCGTTGCCGCATGAGGGGCTGGACGGTACCGCGCTGGTTGTCGCGGGTGAGGCGTGTCCGGTGGATGTGGTGGATCGGTGGGCGCCGGACCGGGTGATGATCAACGGCTACGGCCCGACCGAGACCTGGTACACCTCCTTCAGCGCACCGCTGCAACCCGGCTCGGAGGTGGTGCCGATCGGGTCCCCGATTCCCAACGCGGCATTCTTCGTGCTTGATGCGTTTCTGCGGCCGGTGCCGCCGGGTGTGGTGGGTGAGTTGTATGTGGCTGGTTCGGGGGTTGCGGTTGGGTATGTGGGTCGTGCGGGGTTGACGGCGGCCCGGTTTGTGGCGTGTCCGTTCGCGGCTGGTCAGCGGATGTATCGCACGGGGGATTTGGTGCGGTGGGGTGCCGATGGGCAGTTGTATTACTTGGGTCGGGCTGATGAGCAGGTCAAGATCCGTGGGTATCGGGTCGAGTTGGGGGAGGTTCAGGCCGCGCTGGCCCAGTGTGATGGGGTTGGGCAGGCGGCGGTGGTGGTGCGTGAGGACCGCCCGGGGGATAAGCGTCTGGTCGGGTATGTGACCGGTGATGTGGATCCGGTGGCGGTGCGTGCGGTGTTGGCTGAGCGGTTGCCGGTGTATATGGTGCCGGCGGCGGTGGTGGTGGTCGACGGGTTGCCGTTGACGGTCAACGGCAAACTCGACAAGCGTGCGTTGCCGGCGCCGGAGTACGACCGCACGGAGTATGTGGCGCCTCGTACTGCGACCGAAGAAGTACTGGCCGGCATCTACACCAAGGTGCTAGGTGTTGAGCGGGTCGGGGTGAATGACTCCTTCTTCGACCTCGGTGGCAACTCCCTGCTGGCGATGCGGGTGACTGCCGCGATCAATAAGGCGTTTGACAGGCGTATCGCGGTGCGCACGTTGTTCGAAGCGCCGACGGTGGCTCAGTTGGCGGCGCGGTTGGATGGTGCCGGCGGTGATGACACCGAGGTGGCGCCGGTTGAGGTTCTTTGTCCCGGTGCCGGGATCCCGCTGATCTGTATCCATGACGGGTTCGGGCTCAGTTGGGCGTATCGGGTGTTGGGGCAGTACCTGGATTGCCCGATTGTCGGGGTGAATCAGGTTGTCCAGGATGGGGAAAGCGAACCGGATTCGGTTCATGCGATGGCGGTCGCCTACGCCGACCGGATCCAATCGCGTTATCCCATCGGCCCGTACCGGTTGCTGGGTTGGTCGTTCGGCGGTGTGGTCGCCCACGCGGTTGCGGTGGAGTTGCAGCGCCGTGGACAGGTGGTCGACAAACTCATCCTGCTGGATCCGTCGTTGAACACGTTCCTGACGTTCGCGTCGCGGACATTCGACGAGGCGGCTCTGCTCAAACACGTGCTGCAGAGCCAGGGGATCACGGCTGCCCGCGGGCAGCAGTTCACATACCAGCAGGTATCGGAGTTGTTGGAGCAGCACACCGGCAGTACCGAGGCGCTGCCTGCGGAGTCGATCATCGGTCTGATGTCGCGCAGCATCACCACCAACCGCCGGCTTTTGGCGCGCCACCACGGCGGGACCTTCCACGGCGACGCCGTCATCTACGTGGCAACCCAATCACCGAGCCTCGGCGGCAAACGCCGCGCACTGCCCGCCCGCCTGACCCTGCGAGCCCAACGCCAACGCTGGACACGCCTCATCAACGGCAAACTCCACCTACAACCCATCAACTGCACCCACTTCGACATCCTCCACCAACACGCCCTCAACCAATACAGCAAAGAACTCAACGAGGTGTTGGGCCGAGATCCGGGCAGCTGACGAGACCGGCCTTCGAGCTACCGGCGGTCACGGACATCGCGACGAGCCCGGCATCCGGCGGTAGCCCGCACCCACACTGAGCAGCGGTCCCGGAAGGGAGTTCGGAAGGCTTCAGCGGGTCAGCGGGAGCGGCGCGTGGCACCGGGTTGCGTCCCGGCTGACGACGGAGATGGGGGTGGGCTTCCGAAACTATCGGAAATGTGCCTAGATTCCCACCAGGCCCTGCACCAACAGCGACGCCCCGAACAGGGCGCAGATCCACAGGAAGATCGCGGTCCGGCGGGGGATCGCCCAATCGTGCACTCGCCTGAGCGCCGTGAGCGTGGTCCTGGGTGCCGTCCAATAACTGATGAGAATGAACTCCGCAGGCGCGAACATGATGGCGACACACACGAGAACCGCGATGATCTGCGTGGCCAACCCCAGACCTGAGGTCACGATCATCGCGACGAGGAACAACGCGCCCTCGACAGACAGCGAAAACAGTCCGAGAACGTAGGACACCCAGGGCGATCCCTTCTGCCACGCAGTGCGGATCACCGCCGAGAGTCGTTCTCCGACCGAGGGCTTGAGCCGGTGGCGGGCACCGTGGTGCTGATGGTCGAGCTTCTGCAGGAACGGAATCGAGTGGTGGGATTGCTCCGCCGACGCGGAGCCGGGCCCGCCCGCCACCGCGACCTTTGTCCGTGACCGAACCAGGTGGCGGACCGCGAATACCGCGGTGATCGCCAGGACGGCGGTGCCGAACCAGACCTTGACCCGCGAATCGGACTCGGCGAGTACCGACCCGTTGGTGGCGGAGTTGACCGCTATCACCGGACCGAGCATCCATATCAGAGCCACGGTGACACAGCCGAGCCAGTAGGCGAACAGATTCTGCACCGGCCGCCGGCGGGTGACCAAGAAGAGCATCAACCCCAGCCGCACCGGGTTGAGCGCCGACATGGCGGCCACCCCCAATACCGAACCCCACATGACTAGAACCGCCCAGAGTCGTCGAACCGACAGCAGCCGAAGGGTTTTCGACACTCACCCGCAACCGTGGAGGCAAACCCGCCACGGCGGGAGCTCCGGGACCGGCCGACCCACGACACGGTCCCAGCCGCCCGGAGCCCCCGCGTGCGGCCCGGTGCGAAACCGACCGCCGCCGTCACGCGGCGGTCTTCGGCTTCAGCTCGTCGTAGAGCAGCCCGGCAAGATCCCGAACCGTGGCGGTCATGTCCTTGGGACTGATGCGGATTCCGGTCTCGGCCTCGATGCGGGTCCGCAGCTCCAACGCGCCGAGCGAGTCCATACCGTACTCGGCCAGCGGCCGGTCGGGATCGACGCTGCGGCGCAGGATCAACCCCACCTGCTCGGAGATCAACCGGCGCAACCGTGTCGGCCACTCCTCGACCGGCAGCTCTTCGAGTTCGGCGCGCAGCTTGGCCGAGCCGGCACCGCCTTGGCCGCTGTTGCGGAACGCCTCCCCGAACGGGCTCTGCTGCGCGAACGCGGTCAGCCACGGGGCGCCGCTGGTCGGGGTGTACCCGGTGAACGCCCGGTCGTGGCGCAGCAGCGCCTCGAACGCGTACGCACCCTCCTCGGGCGCGATCGCCACACCGGTGTTCTCGGCGAGCGCGCTGCCCCGGCCGATCTCTCCCCAGGCACCCCAGGCGATCGTGGTGGCGGGCAGCCCCTGGTCGCGTCGCCACAGGGTGAAGGCGTCGAGCCAGCTGTTGGCGGCCGCATAGGCACCCTGCCCGGGTGAGCCGACCAGTGCCGCCGCCGACGAGAACATGCAGAACCAGTCCAGCGGCTGATCGGCCGTCGCGGTATGAAGGTTCCACGCGCCGAACACCTTCGGTGCCCAGTCGCGCTCGATGAGCTCGTCGGTGATATTCGCCAGTGTGGCGTCCTCGATCACCGCGGCCGCGTGCAACACACCGCGCAGCGGCAGACCGGTCGACGTCGCGGCGGCCACCAACCGCACAGCGGTGTCCGGTTCGGTGATGTCGCCGCGCTCCACCACCACATCGGCGCCGGTGGCGCGGATCCGCTCGATCGTCTGCTGCGCCTCGACACTCGGCTCGGAGCGCCCCGACAGCACGATCCGTCCACAGCCCCCGGCCGCCATCTTCTCGGCCAGGAACAACCCGAGGCCCCCGAGACCACCGGTGATGATGTACGCGCCGTCGCGGCGGAACACCGGGGCCTGCTCCGGTGGCACGGTGATGCGGCTGGTTCCCTCGCGGGGGATGTCGAGGATCAGCTTGCCGGTGTGCTTGGCCGCGCTCATCACCCGGATCGCCTCGGCCGCGTTCGACAGCGGGTAGTGCTTGCAGGTCGGCAGCGGCAATTCGCCGTCGGCGGTGAGCTGGTAGACCTTCTGCAACAGGGTGTGCACCCGCTGCGGATGGCTGTCGGCCAGCTGCGCCAGGTCCACCGCGTAGAACGACAGGTTGCGCCGGAACGGGTAGAGCCCCAGCCGGGAGTCGCCGTAGATGTCGCGTTTGCCGATCTCGACGAACCGCCCGCCGGAGGCCAGTAGCTCCAGCCCGGCCCGCTGCGCGGCCCCGGGTAGCGAGTTGAGCACGATGTCGACGCCGTAGCCGTCGGTGTCGGCGCGGATCTGGTCGGCGAACGCGGTGCTGCGCGAGTCGTAGACGTGTTCGATCCCCATGTCGCGCAGGATCTGTCGGCGCTCCTCGCTGCCCGCGGTGGCGTAGATCTCGGCCCCCGCCGCCCGGGCGATCGCGATCGCGGCCTGCCCCACGCCGCCGGTGCCGGAATGGATCAGCACCTTGTCGCCGGCACCGATCCGGGCCATCTCGCACAGCCCGTACCAGGCGGTGGCGGTCGCGATCGTCAACGCCGCGGCGTGCGCCTCGCTGAGCCCGTCGGGCAGGGTGGCGGCCAGGTTCGCGTCACAGGTGAGGAACGTCCCCCAGCAGCCGTTGTCCGACATGCCGCCCACCCGGTCACCGACCTTGTGCTCGGTGACCCCGGGACCGACCGCGGTCACCACACCGGCGAAGTCGACGCCGAGCTGCGGCAGCCGGCCGTCGAGCGCGGGGTACTTCCCGAACGCCACCAGCACATCGGCGAAGTTGACGCTGGAGGCGGTGACCCGGACCTCGATCTCGCCCGGTCCGGGGGCCTCCCGCTCGGTGGCGAGCAGCTCCAGCGACTCCAGATCACCGGGGGTGCGGATCTGCAGCCGCATGCCGGTGTCCTGGTAGTCGGCGACGGTGCTGCGCCGCTCCTCGGGCAACAGCGGCGAGGGCGCCAGCCGTGCCACGTACCACTCACCGCCGCGCCAGGCCGTCTCGTCCTCGTCGAACCCGCCGAGCAGCTGCTGCGCCAGCTTGTCGGTGTCGGTCGCGTCGTCGATGTCGATCTGGCTGGCACGCAGATGCGGATGCTCGACCGCGATGACCCGCATCAGCCCGCGCAGGCCGGCCTGTTCGAGGCTCGGCCGGTCGCTGTCGAGCACCTTGCGCGCCGACCGGGTGACCAGATACAGCCGCGGCGGCTGGCCGGGCAGGTCGGGCAGCTCCCGGATGATGTGCACCAGGTGCCGGAGGTAATCGGCGCCCAGCTGCGCGGCGTGGCCGGCGTCGTCGCCGTTGCCCGGGCCGGTCAGCACCACCACACCGGTGAACCCGCCGACCCGCAGCTGCTCGGTCAGCTCGCCGATCGCTGCGCTGGTATCGCCTTGGTGCGGAATGCATTTCGTGGTGCACTGGGCGCCGCGGGCCTTCAGTGCGTCGGTGAGCGCGGTGGCCACCATGTCCGCGGTCGGGCTGGTGCTCACCAGCAGCCAGTTGCCGCCGTCGGCGAAGTCGACGTCGGCCAGTTCGCGCTGACGCCATTCGATGGTCAGCAGCCGTTCGGCCAGCGTCCGCTCCTGCTGTCCGGCGTCGGACAAGCTGGTGCCCACATGCAGGCCGCGCACCGAGATGAGCACCGCCCCCTGCTCGTCGAGCAGGTCGATGTCGGCCTCCACCCCGGACGGATCGGCCTTGGTCACCCGGGTCAGGCAGAAGCGCACGTTGCGGGCCGGGCCCCAGGCGCGCAGCCGGGAGATCCCCAGCGGCAGACCGAGCACCCCGTCGCCGAGCGCCTGAATCCGCGGATGGGCCTCGACGGACTGGAAGCAGGCGTCCAGCAGTGCCGGGTGGACCCGGTAGGCGTCCTGCTGGGACCGGATCTGGCGGGGCAGCGCGACCTCGGCGAGCACCGTCTCGGTGGTCTCGTCGGCGGCGGTGTGTACATCCCCCAGCCCGGAGAAGGCCGGGCCGTAGTGCATGCCCCGCTGATCCATGCGGTCGCGCACGTCATCGCCCGACTGCCGCTCGGGGTGGGCGGCCCGCAGCGCCGACAGGTCCAGCGCGGCCGGCGCCTCCTCGGGGGCGGCGTGCAGCGTCGCGGCCGCGTGGCGGATCGACTCGCCGTCCTGGGTCGTCTCCACGGCGAACTTGACCGAACCCGGCGCCGTCACCTCCGCCGACGCGGAGACGGTGACGTGCTCGTCGAGCAGCAGTGCCTGATCGAAGTGCAGGTCACGCACCTCGGCGGCGTTCCCGAACACCTCCAGCGCAGCGGCCAGCGCCATCTCGCAGTACGCCGCGCCCGGCAGCACCGCGACGCTGCGGACCTGGTGATCGGCCAGCCACGGATGCGCGTCGGTGCCGATGTCGGCCTGCCACACGTGCCGTTCCGGTTCCTCCAACAGCCGCACGTGCTCACCGAGCAGCGGGTGCACCGCCACCGTGCTGGCACCCCGGATCGGGGTGTCCTTCTCCTCGTCGCCGAGCCAGAGCCGGCGCTTGGTCCAGGTCGGCAGCGGCGCGTCGACCAGTTCACCGGCCGGGAACAGCACCGAGAAGTCGACGGCGGCCCCGGCGGCATGGGTGTCGGCGACGAAGCCGCGCAGCCCGTGAGGCAGCCTCTGTCCGCGCCGCATCGCGGCCACCGCGGCCGTCGGCACGTCCGCCTGCTTGGCGGTCTGCTCGAGCGCACGGATCAGCAGCGGATGCGGCGACAGCTCGGTGAACACCCGATGGCCGTCGTCCATCGCGGCCTGCACCGCGGTGGCGAACCGCACCATGCGCCGACAGTTGTCGGCCCAGTAGCGGGCGTCGAACGCGGGCTGTTCGCGCGGGTCGAAGTTGGTCGCCGAGTAGTAGGGAACCTCCGGCGCCGTCGGCTGCAGATCCGCCAGCGACTCCTTGAGCTCACCCAGGATCGGGTCGACCTGCGGCGAGTGGAACGCGACGTCGGTGGGCACCTCGCGAGCCAGCACACCGCGCTCCTCCCAGCTCTGGATCAACTCGCGTACCCGCTCGGCGGTGCCGGCGATCACGGTCGAGTCCGGGGAGGCCACCACGGCCACCACGACGTCGCGGATGCCGCGACCCATCAACTCCGAAAGCACCTGCTGGGCAGGCAGTTCCACCGAAGCGGTGGCTCCGGTGCCGGCGACCTTGTTCATCAGCCGGGACCGGCGGCACACCACCCGGGCGCCGTCCTCCAGCGACAACGCGCCGGCGGCGACGGCCGCGGCCGCCTCGCCGAGCGAGTGCCCGATCACCGCGCTCGGCCGCACCCCGTAGGACTTCAGGGTTTCGGCCATGGCGACCTGCATGGTGAACAGGGTCGGCTGCACCCGCTCCTGGCCGGTGACGGTCTCCGGCGAGGTGATCGCCTCGGTCACCGAGAACCCCGACTCGGCGGCGATGACCGGTTCGGCCCGGGCCACGGTCGCCGCGAACACCGGCTCCTTGTCCAGCAGGTCGGCGCCCATCGCCGCCCACTGCGACCCCTGGCCGGAGAACACCCAGACCGGTCCCCGGTCGTCGTGCCCGACCACGGGCTGATACGGGGTGTCGCCGTCGGCGACCTCACGCAGCGCCGCGATCAGTTCGTCCCGGCTGTCGGCGATGACCGCGGTGCGTACCGACCGGTGCGAGCGCCGGCGCGCCAGGGTGTAGGCCAGGTCCGGCAGGGAGACGTCCTCGTGCGCCTCCACCCAGTCGGCGAGCCGCTTGGCGGTGCGCCGCAACTCTTCCGCGGAGGTCGACGACACGAAGAACATCAGCGGCCCGCCGGCTGCCGCGGCATCGGCCGGGGCCTGCTCGGCGCGTTCGACCGGCGGGGCCTCCTCGATGATCGCGTGCACATTGGTCCCGGACACGCCGTAGGCCGACACCGCCGCGCGCCGCGGCGTGGACTCGACCGGCCACGGGGTGTTGTCCTGGGGCACGAACAGCTTGGTCTCGATCTCGGCCAGGGTGTCGGGCAGCCGGTTGAAGTGCAGGTTCTTCGGCACCACCCCGGCCTGCACGGCGAGGATCGCCTTCATCAGTCCCAGGGCGCCCGACGCCGACTGCAGGTGGCCGAAATTGGTCTTCGACGAGCCCAGCGCGCACGGGCCGTCGATGCCGTAAACCTCTGCGAGGCTGGCGTATTCGATCGGGTCACCGGTGGGGGTGCCGGTACCGTGCGCCTCCACCATGCCCACGGTGCTCGGATCGACCCCGGCGGCCGCCAGCGCCGTCCGGTACGCGTCGACCTGCGCCTCGCGCGACGGGGTGGCGATGTTGACGGTGCGGCCGTCCTGGTTCGACGCGGTGCCGCGGATGACCGCGAGGATGCGGTCGCCGTCGCGCTGCGCGTCGGCCAGCCGCTTGAGCATCACCACGATGCAGCCCTCGCCGGCGACGAAGCCGTCGGCGTCCGCGTCGAACGCGTGGCAGCGCCCGGTGGGCGAGAGCATACCCTCGGCCGAACCGGCCGACCACTTCCGCGGGTCCAGTGCGACGGCGACGCCGCCGGCCAGGGCGAGGTCGCTCTCGCCCTCGTGCAGGCTGCGGCAGGCCAGGTGGATCGCCACCAGTCCCGACGAGCACGCGGTGTCGACGGTGAGCGCGGGTCCCCGCAGCCCCAGCGCGTAGGCGATACGCCCGGACGCGAGGCTCGGGCTGTTGGCGATGAAGCCGTACGGTTTCTCCACCGCCCCGACGTCGGCCGCCAGCAGTTGATAGTCGTTGTGGGTCAGACCGAAGAACACACCGGTCGGCGTGCCGGCCAGCATGTCGCGGGTGAGGCCGGCGTACTCCATCGCCTCCCAGGACACCTCCAGCAGCAGCCGATGCTGGGGGTCGCTCATGGTGGCTTCCCGCTCACCCATCCCGAAGAACTCGGCGTCGAAGCCCGTCACATCGTCCAGGAAGGCGCCCCACTTCGACACCGAGCGCCCGGGTACTCCCGGCTCGGGGTCGTAGTAGTCCTCGGCGTCCCAACGATCCGGCGGGATCTCGGTGACCAGGTCGTCGCCGCGCAGCAACGATTCCCAAAGCTGCTGAGGGGTCTCGATTCCGCCCGGCAGACGACACGCCATGCCGATTACCGCAATCGCGGTGACCGGGGTGGGAGTCGGGGGGCGCACGGAAACGGCGGGATCCCGTTTCGTCAGCGAACCCTGCTTGACGTCGACTGCGGTCATTCTCTTCCCCTCGCGCAAGTTGCTGTAGCAACCGTCCAGCAAGCTAGATGCCCTAAACTCGCATTGTTGTGGATCGTGCTTACGTGGGCGTTCTGGCCGGTTTTGCGGCCATTGCCGAAGCGCGTCAGCAAGCAGATCCGTCAGTTACGTTAATTGCAGGTAGACCGGTTGTCTCGGAATCTGTCATTCAGCGTGCCGTTGCCCGGCCAACGCGCGGCGGCCGCAGCGGGCATTCTGCGGCCCGCACGACGTGGGCGATCGAGTTTTCAACTCCATCGGCCGGCCTCTCCGTTCGGTCGGGGTGCCCCGACGGCGCGATCGTCATCTCGTGGCATCGGGTGGTCAGTCGTCGAGCTTTACGTGACCGTCAGCCATCGTTGGGGTGGGAAACCTCGGGCCGCCCCGCCGATCCGGACGGCGGCCGGCCCGGCGCCGGTATCATCTCTGCCGTCAAGAGCAGCCGAAATGTCGTGTTGTGGAACGGAAACAGATGACCGCAGACGTCGAGCAGCTGGAATTCCAGGCGGAGGCGCGTCAGCTCCTGGATCTGATGATCCACTCGGTCTACTCCAACAAGGACGCGTTTCTGCGCGAGCTCATCTCGAACGCATCGGACGCCCTTGACAAGCTGCGGTTCGAGGCGCTGCAGAACAAGGACTGGGACGTCGACACCTCCGACCTGCACATCGAACTGGAGGTCGACAAGCAGGCCCGCACCCTGACCGTGCGGGACAACGGCATCGGCATGACTCGTGACGAGGTCGTCAGCCTGATCGGCACCCTGGCCCGGTCCGGCACCGCCGAGCTGCGGCGCAAACTGCAGGAGGCCAAGGACTCGGCCGCCGCCGAGGAGCTGATCGGGCAGTTCGGCGTCGGCTTCTACTCGACGTTCATGGTGGCCGACAAGGTCGAGCTGCTGACCCGCAAGGCCGGCACCCGGGGCGGCACCCGCTGGGTCTCGACCGGCGACGGCACCTACACCGTGGAATCGGTCGACGACGCTCCCCAGGGCACCGCGGTGACCCTGCACCTCAAACCCGTCGACACCGACGACGACCTGCACGACTACACCTCGGAGTGGAAGCTGCGGGAGCTGGTCAAGAAGTACTCCGACTTCATCTCCTGGCCGATCCGCATGCAGGTCGAACGCCGCACCCCCGGCAAGGACGGCGGCGAGGACCAGGTCACGGTCGAGACCCAGACGCTCAACTCGATGAAGGCGCTGTGGGCCCGGCCCAAGGACGAGGTCTCCGAGGAGGAGTACAAGGAGTTCTACAAGCACATCTCCCACGCCTGGGACGAGCCTCTCGAAGTCATCACGATGAAGGGCGAGGGCACGTTCGAGTACCAGGCGTTGTTGTTCATCCCGAGCCACGCGCCGTTCGACCTGTTCCACCGCGACGCCAAGACCGGGCTTGCGCTCTACGTCAAGCGGGTCTTCGTCACCGGCGACTGCGAACAGCTCATTCCGCGGTATCTGCGGTTCGTCAAGGGCGTGGTCGACGCAGAAGACGTGTCGCTCAACGTGTCCCGCGAGCTGCTGCAGCAGGATCGCCAGCTCACCGCGATCCGGCGCCGGCTCACCAAGAAGGTGCTGTCGACGATCAAGAGCATGCAGAGCGAGCGTCCGGACGACTATCGGACGTTCTGGAGCCAGTTCGGCGCGGTCGTCAAAGAGGGGTTGATGTCCGATGCCGACAATCGCGACACCCTGCTGCGCATCTGTTCGTTCGCCTCGACCCACAGCGACGAGCAGCTCACCACGCTGCCCGAATACGTCGAGCGGATGAAGGAGGGGCAGGACAAGATCTACTTCGCCACCGGGCAGTCACGCGAACAGCTGCTCAAATCACCGCACCTCGAGGCGTTCAAGGCCAAGGGGTACGAGGTGCTGCTGCTGACCGATCCGGTCGACGAGCTGTGGACCGGGACGGTGATCGACTTCGACGGCAAGCCGTTGCAGTCGGTGGCCAAGGGCGAGGTCGACCTCGACACCGAGGAGGAGAAGAAGGCTCACGAGGCCGAACGGGAGGAGCAGCAGCGCGAGTTCGGCGACCTGCTGTCCTGGCTCAAGGACGTGCTGTCCGATCACGTCAAGGAAGTCCGGCTGTCCACCCGGCTCACCGAATCGCCGGCCTGTCTGATCACCGACAACTTCGGCATCACCCCGGCGCTCGCTCGCATGTACCGGGCCTCCGGTCAGGTGGTACCGGTCGGTAAGCGGATCCTGGAACTCAATCCGAAACATCCGCTGGTCAAAGGACTTCAGCAGGCGCACGCCAACCGGGGCGAGGACGACACGCCGCTGCGGGAGACCGCTGAATTGCTATACGGCACAGCGCTTCTCGCCGAAGGGGACATCCCCGAGGATCCGGCCCGGTTCGCCGGTCTGCTGGCTGATCGGCTGGCGCGCACCGTATAGCGTTATTGCGCAGGCAAAACCCTGCCTTCAGCGGTGGACAAATCGATGTGAGGTGGTGACGAGCACGGTACGGTGAACCCCGTGACTGAGACCTCTCTACCGGCCGTCCTGTGTGAGCGTGCCAGTCTGCAGCCCAACGCCAAGATCTTCACCTTCGTCGACTACGAGAAGGACTGGAACGGCGTCGCCACCTCACTGACCTGGGCGCAGTTGTACCGTCGCACCGTAAACCTCGCGCGCGAACTGGAGAAACACGGTTCGCCCGGGGATCGCGCGGTCATCCTGGCCCCGCAGGGGCTGGACTACATCGTCGCCTTCCTGGGCGCCATGCAGGCCGGCCGGATCGCGGTGCCGCTGTCGATGCCGATGGGCGGGGTCAGCGACGAACGCGTCGACGCCGTGATGGCTGACGCGCGGCCGTCGGTCATTCTCACCACCTCGGCGGTATCCGCAGCGGTTGTCGAGAACGTCAAAATCCCGGAGGGCCTCGACGCGCCCGCGGTGGTGGAGGTCGACACACTGGACCTGGACGGGCCGACACAGCCGGGCGGCGCCGACTTCGACTATCCGACCACGGCGTTTCTGCAGTACACGTCCGGGTCTACCCGTACCCCCGCCGGGGTCGTGATGTCGCACCGCAACATCATGGCCAACTTCTCGCAGTGGATGTCGGATTACTTCGCCGACTTCGGGCACACCCCGCCGCCGGGCACGACGATCGTGTCGTGGCTGCCCTTCTATCACGACATGGGCCTGTACCTGGGGGTGTGCGCGCCGGTCCTGACCGGTGTGCCCGCGGTGCTGACCAGCCCGGTGGCGTTCCTCGAACGTCCCGCCCGGTGGGTGCAGATGCTGGCGGCCAACACGAAATCTTTCACGGCCGCACCCAATTTCGCGTTCGAACTGGCGGTGCGCAAGACCTCCGACGAGGACATGGCCGGCTACGACCTGTCCGATGTACTCGTCATCGCCACCGGCAGCGAGCGGGTGAATCCGGCCACGCTGCAACGGTTCACCCAACGCTTCGGCCCGTTCAACCTGCGCGAGTCGGTGATCCGTCCGTCCTACGGCCTCGCCGAGGCGACCGTGTACGTGGCGACCCGGGCCCAGATCGGCCCGCCGAACATCGTGCGGTTCGACTCGGAGAAACTGACCGCGGGTAAGGCCGAGCGCTGCACCAGCGGCCGCAGCACCCCGCTGGTGAGCTACGGGATGCCCAAGTCGCCGCTGGTCCGCATCGTCGACACCGAGACGTTCCGGGAGTGCCCGGCGGGGACCGTCGGCGAGATCTGGGTGCACGGCGAGAACGTCGCCGAGGGCTACTGGAACAAGCCCGACGAGTCCGCGACCACCTTCGGCGGGACCATCGTCGAACCGTCCGAGGGCACCCCGGCCGGGCCGTGGCTGCGCACCGGCGACTCCGGTTTCGTCTTCGAGAACGAGTTGTTCATCATCGGCCGGATCAAGGACCTGCTGATCGTCTACGGCCGCAACCACTCACCCGACGACATCGAGGCGACCGTGGTGGAGATCTGTCACAGCCGGTGCGCGGCGATCGCGGTCCCGGACGCGCAGACCGAGAAACTCGTCGTCATCGTCGAGGTCAACACCCACGGCAAGTCGCCCGAGCAGGCCGCGGCCAAGCTCGACGCGTTCAGACGCGACATCCCCGCGGCGGTGTACAACGCGCACGGCCTCAGCGTCGCCGACCTGGTCCTGGTGGGACCCGGCTCCATCCCGGTCACCACCAGCGGCAAGGTGCGACGCTCGACCTGCGTGGACTACTACCGGCAGCGCCGGTTCACCCGACTGGACGCCTGACGGCGCAGGTCGGGACGCCGCGCCGGGGTCACCGAGTTGACCTCATCTTTTGTTGAGGTTTTACGGTGAACCCATGAACATCGAATCCGTCGCGCGGCAGACGCTCTACCGGCAGGCCCATGCCCGCGGCGGTGATCTGCGTTCGCTGGCCAACCCGGCGCTGCTGCGGCGGATCTGGCGCTTCGCCGAACGCCATCACCGCCGGCTGGCCGCGTTCGTCGCGGTGAGCGTCGCCGGCGCGCTGCTCGGGGTGACCACCCCGCTGCTGGCCGGCAAGGTCGTCGACGAGATCGTCGGCGGCGGCACGCCCCGCATCGTGATGCAGCTGGCGGCGGTGATCGCGGTCGTCGCCGTCGCCGAGGCGGCGTTGTCACTGCTGACCCGGTGGCTGTCGTCGACCATCGGCGAGGGGCTGATCCTCGACCTGCGCACCGCGGTGTTCGACCACGTCCAGCGGATGCCGGTCGCGTTCTTCATGCGCACCCGCACCGGTGCGCTGGTCAGCCGGCTCGGCAACGACGTCATCGGCGCGCAGCGGGCGTTCTCCAACACCCTGTCCGGGGTGGTGTCCAACCTCGTCACGCTGACCTTCACGCTGGCCGTGATGCTGTCGATCTCCTGGCAGATCACCCTGGCGTCGCTGGTGCTGATGCCGGTCTTTCTGTTACCCGCCCGGCGGATCGGGGCGGTGATGGCGCGGTTGTCGCGCGAGGCCGCCGCGCACAACGCGACGATGAACACCCAGATGACCGAACGCTTCTCGGCGCCGGGCGCGACCCTGGTGAAGTTGTTCGGCAACCCGGCGACCGAGTCCCGCGAATTCGCCGAGCGCGCCGGTCGGGTCCGCGACATCGGCGTGAAAACGTCGATGTTGCAATCGGTTTTCCTCAACTCGCTGACGCTGATGTCGGCGCTGGCGCTGGCGCTGGTGTACGGGCTCGGTGGGGTGCTGGCGCTCGGCGGGCATCTGCCGGCCGGAGCGATCGTGTCGATGGGTCTGCTGCTCACCCGGCTGTACGCACCGCTGACCGCGCTGGCCAACGCGCATGTCGAGATCGCCAGCGCGCTGGTGTCTTTCGAGCGGGTGTTCGAGGTGCTCGATCTGCAGCCGCTGATCCGTGAGCGGCCCGGCGCGGTCGCGGTGCCGGACGGGCCGGTGTCGGTGGAGTTCGATTCGGTGCGGTTCTCCTATCCGTCCGCCGAGCAGGTGTCGCTGGCCTCGCTCGAGGAGGTCGCGGTGCTCGACGACCGCGGGGGAGACGAGGTGCTGCACGGCATCTCGTTCACCGCCCAGCCCGGCCAGATGGTCGCGCTGGTCGGCTCGTCCGGGGCGGGCAAGTCGACGATCGCCGGGCTGATCGCCCGCCTCTACGACGTCGACAGCGGGGCGGTGCGGTTGTCCGGGATCGACGTGCGCGACCTGACGTTCGAATCGCTCAAGCGGACCGTCGGCATGGTCACTCAGGACGGGCACCTGTTCCACGAGTCCATCCGCGACAACCTGCGGCTGGCCGCACCGGACGCCACCGACGACGAGTTGTGGGCGGCGCTGGAGCGCGCCCGGCTGGCCGACGTGGTCGCGGCCATGCTCGACGGCCTGGACACCGTCATCGGCGAGCGCGGCTACCGGCTCTCCGGCGGGCAGCGGCAGCGGTTGACCATCGCCCGGTTGCTGCTGGGCAACGCCCGGGTGGTGGTGCTCGACGAGGCCACCGCGTCGCTGGACTCCGAGTCGGAGGCGGCCGTGCAGCAGGCGCTGAGCGAGGCGCTGGCCGGGCGGACGTCGATCGTCATCGCGCACCGGCTGTCGACTGTACGGGCGGCGGATCTGATCCTCGTCGTCGAGGACGGGCGCATCGTCGAGCGGGGTACTCATCTCGAGTTGCTCGCCCAGCGGGGCCGCTACGCCGAGCTGTACCAGACCCAGTTCGGCGCCACCGAGACGGAGGCCGCATGACGGTTGTGTCCCGACCAGCGCGCCGAGACTGCAACCATGCAGGGGGTTACTCGCACTTTTCCTGCATGGCTACAGTCTCGGCGGATGGTGCGCCGGGAGTGGGGCTCACATGACGGTCGACCGGCTCGGTCACTCGCCGGCCGTCGGCCCGCCTCCGCGGCGCCGGCGCCCCGGCTCGGACCTGTGGCGGCTGCTGCCCTACCTGTTCCCGTACCGGGTGCGCTGGATCACGACCGTGCTCGTCGCGGTCGCGAGCCTGTCGGCGACCGTGGCGATCCCGCTGATGACCAGGGCCGTCATCGACGGGCCGGTGCGCAACCAGGACCGACAGGGCCTGTGGATCCTCGGCACCGCCGCGCTCGGCATAGGGGTCACCGAAGCCACCTTGTGGTTCATCCGCCGGTGGCTGATCGCGCGGGCGACCATGGGCGTGGAGGCCGACATCCGCAAGGACCTCTACGCCCGGCTGCAGATCCTGCCGATGAGCTTCCACGGCCGCTGGCAGTCCGGGCAGCTGGTGTCGCGGATCATGAACGACCTCAGCACCATCCGCCGGTTCCTGTCGTTCGGGCTGATCTTCCTGATCCTCAACGGCCTGCAGATCGCCGTCATCACCGCGATCCTGCTGGCGATGTACTGGCCGCTGGGCGTGGTGGTGCTGCTGTCGATCGCGCCGATCACCGCGACCGTGCTGCACTTCCAGCGCGAGTACACCCGCTTGTCGCGGCTGGCGCAGGACCAGTCCGGCAACGTCGCCACCCACGTCGAGGAGGCCGCGCTGGGGCTGCGGGTGATCAAGTCGTTCGGCCGCGAGGACTACGTCTACGACCGCTTCGACCGCGAGCTCACCGACCTCTACCGCACCCAGGTCGACCGGGTGTCGGTGTCGGCGAAGTTCTGGACCCTGCTGGAGGTCATCCCCAACCTCACGCTGATCGTGGTGCTCGGCTTCGGCGCCTACGCGGTCGGCGAGGGTCTGGTGACCATCGGCACGCTGGTCGCGTTCATCACCATGATGCTGTCGCTGGTGTGGCCGATCGCGTCCCTGGGGTTTCTGCTGTCGATGACCCAGGAATCCTTCACCGCCGCCAACCGCATCGCCGAGATCTTCGACGCGCCGATCGACATCACCGACGGCCCGATCGACGAGCCGGCGCGCGTCGGGCGGCTGGAGCTCCGCGACGTCGGATTCCGCTTCCCCGACTCCGACACCTGGGCGCTGCGCCACGTCACGGTGACCGTCGAACCGGGCGAGACGCTCGCGCTGGTCGGTTCGACCGGATCGGGCAAGTCCGTGCTGGCCGCGCTGCTGTCGCGGCTCTACGACGTCACCGAAGGGCAGATCCTGCTCGACGGCCGGGACATCCGCGAGTTCACCCTGTCGGCGCTGCGCCGCAGCGTGGCCACCGCGTTCGAGGACCCGACGCTGTTCTCGATGTCGGTGGCCGAGAACCTCAAGCTGGGCCGACCGGACGCCACCGATGAAGACCTGGCCCGGGCCATCGACATCGCCGCCGCGCAGTTCGTCCACGACCTGCCGTTCGGGCTCGACACCCGCATCGGCGAACAGGGCATGAGCCTGTCCGGCGGTCAGCGGCAACGGCTTTCGCTGGCGCGCGCCATCCTGGCCGATCCTCGCGTCCTGGTGCTCGACGACACCCTGTCCGCTCTCGACGTGCACACCGAAGCCGTCGTCGAGGAGGCGCTGCGCCGGGTGCTGCACAGCGTCACCGGAATCGTCGTCGCCCACCGCGCCTCGACGGTGCTGCTCGCCGACAAGGTCGCGCTGCTGCAGAAGGTCGACGGTTACGGCACCATCACCCATGTCGGCACCCACGCCGAACTGCTGGCCACCGTGCCGCAGTACCGCTATCTGCTGGCCGCCGACGACGAGCTCGACGACGGCGCCGAACGGGCCTGCACCTGGCAGGACGAGGCGGACCGCAGCGCGCTCGACGCCGCCGTCGAATGCGCCCCCATCGAACGCGCCCCCACCGAATGGACCGTCGACCGCCGATTCGCCGCCACGGAGACCGAGCGGCCGTGACCGCCACCGAGCCCCGCGCCGAACCCGGCACCGACGGCCACACCGCCTGGCGCGGCCGGTTCGCCGAACGCACCGACGACCTGCCCATCGACGAGAATCTGCCGCGCCGACGCGAGGCCCGGGCCCTGCTGGGCTCGCTGCTGCGTCCCTATCGGCTGCCGATCGCGCTGCTGGCCGTCGTCGTCGTGGTGGAGAACGCCGCCCGCCTGGGGGTTCCCCTGCTGGTGAAACGCGGCATCGACGTCGGGATCCCGCCGCTGCTCGGCACCGGCGCCACCGGCCCGCTGCTTGCGGTGATCGCGGCGCTGTGCGCGCTGGTGGCAATCCAGGCCGGCAGCCGGATGTACTTCCTGCGCCGCTCCGGACGCATCGGCCAGCGCGTGCTGCTGGAGCTGCGCCGCCGGGTCTTCCGCCATTTCCAGCGTCTCGACGTCGCCTTCCACGAGCGCTACACCTCCGGGCGGGTGGTCAGCCGGTCCACCAACGACGTCGAGGCGATCCAGGACATGCTGGAGACCGGCTTCGACAGCCTGATCACCGCGGTGCTCACCCTGGGCGGCACCGCGGTCCTGCTGGTCACCCTGGACCTGCGGCTCGGCGCGGTGTGCCTGCTCGCGTTCCCGGTGCTGGTCGCGCTGGTGTGGTGGTTCCGCACCGAATCCGCGAAGACATACCGCAAGGTCCGCGAGAGCGCCGCGCTGGTCATCGTGCAGTTCGTCGAGACCATGACCGGGATCAAGGCGGTGCAGGCCTACCGGCGCGAGCGACGCAACCAGGAGATCTTCGAGCAGGTCGCCGACGACTACCGCGACATCAACGAGAAGACCTTCCGGCTGCTGGCCATCTTCATGCCGGGGGTCAAGCTGGTCGGCAACATCACCACCGGGGTGGTGCTGCTGTACGGCGGCTACCTGGTGCTCAGCGAGCAGATGACCATCGGCACGCTGACCGCGTTCCTGCTCTACCTGCGGATGTTCTTCGAACCGATGCAGGAGATCTCGCAGTTCTTCAACACGTTCCAGTCCGCGTCGTCGGCGCTGGAGAAACTGGCCGGGGTGCTCGCCGAACAGCCCGGCATCCGTGACCCCGAGCGCCCCGTCGCGCTGCCCGCGGTGCGCGGTGAGATCGCCTTCCACGGCGTGCGGTTCGGCTACGTCGAGGGGCGTGACGTGCTGCCCGGGCTGGATCTGACCGTGCCCGCGGGACAGACCGTGGCCTTGGTCGGCACCACCGGCGCCGGCAAGACCACGATCGCGAAACTCGTTGCGCGGTTCTACGATCCGAACGAGGGCGCGGTCACGCTCGACGGGATCGACCTGCGCGACATCGCCCAGCGCGACCTGCGTCGCCATGTCGTGATGGTCACCCAGGAGAACTTCATGTTCGACGGGACCGTCGCCGACAACATTCGCTTCGGCCGGCCCGACGCCAGCGACGCCGAGGTGGCCGCGGCCGCGGCGGCGGTGGGCGCCGACCGGTTCATCGAGGCGCTGCCGGACGGCTACGACACCGACGTGGCCAAACGCGGCGGGCGGCTGTCGGCCGGGCAGCGCCAGCTGATCGCGTTCGCCCGGGCATTCCTCGCCGACCCGGCGGTGCTGATCCTCGACGAGGCGACCTCGTCGTTGGACATCCCCAGCGAGCGGATGGTGCAGCGGGCGCTGGAAACCGTTCTGGCCCAACGCACCGCGCTGGTCATCGCACACCGGCTGTCCACGGTGCGGATCGCCGACCGGGTGCTGGTGCTCGAGGACGGCCGGATCGTCGAGGACGGCCCGCCCGCCGAACTGATCTCGCGGTCCGGCGGCCGCTACGCGGCCCTGCACCGCGCCTGGGTCGACTCGCTGGCCTGACCGACCGCGTTGAGGGTGCGGTGGTGGTGCGAATGTGCGAGAGGACCGCGCCATAGCGGCAGGGTCAACGGTCGGCGTAAGCTCCCGCATGGTGTGACGTGATGCACGTCACACCATGCTGGGATGGCAGTCGAATCACGAGGGTGGCGATGGCGACGACACAGGTGGAGTTCAACCCGTTTTCCGCGGAGTTCTTCGCGGACCCCTATCCGATCTATCGCGAGCTGCGCGACCACGCACCGGTGTACTACAACCCGGAGTACGACTTCTACGCGCTGAGCCGGCACGCCGACGTCGCGGCGGGTTTCAAGGACTACGCGACATTCTCCTCGGCCCGCGGCGTCACCCTGGAGGAGATCCACTCCGGGGAGGTCGCCCACGGCCAGTCGATCATCTGGATGGACCCGCCGGAGCACCGCAGGATGCGCAGCCTGGTCAACAAGGTCTTCACCCCGCGGGCGATCCGAGCCCTGGAAGGCGTGGTCCGCGACCGCATCGATTTCTTCCTGGCCCAGGTCGATCCGGCCGGATTCGATGTGGTGGCCGACTTCTCGGCGCTGTTCCCGATCGAGGTGATCAGCACCATGCTCGGCGTGCCGGAGGGCGATCGCCAGCTGGTGCGGATCCTCATGGACAAGTTCCTGGAACGCAAACCCGGTGAGATCGGCAAGACGCCCGAGGGCGCCGAGGCGATGGTGCAGGCCGGCATGTTCTTCTACGAGTTGCTCCAGCGGCGCCGCGCCCAGCCGGGCGACGACATGATCAGCGCGCTGATCGCCGCGGAGGTCGAACGCGACGAGGGCGGCACCACCACGCTGGACGACGCCGAGATCGTCAGCTTCTGCCTGCTGCTGGGCGGCGCGGGTGCCGAGACGGTGACGAAACTGATCGGCAACGCGATGGTCGTCTTCGCCGAGCATCAGGACCAGTGGCGCCAGGTGCGCGAGGACCGCAGCCGGATCCCGGACGCGGTGGAGGAGGCGCTGCGCTACGTCGGCCCGGTGCAGTACGACTGCCGCGTCACCACCCGGCCGGTGCCCATGTACGACACCACCATCCCGGAGGGTGCGGCGGTGATGCTGTTGAACGCCTCGGCCAACCGCGACGAGCGGGCCTTCACCGACGCCGAGGCGTTCGATATCAACCGCGACCGCACCGAAGCGCAGAACCTCGGCTTCGGCTACGGGATCCACAGCTGCCTGGGTGCCGCGCTCGCGCGCATGGAGTGCACCATCGCGTTCGACCGCCTGCTGGACCTGCTGCCCGGGTTCGAGGTCGATCACGCCAACCTGCGCCGGGTGGCGATGACCAGCGTGGGCGGCTACTCCCACGTCCCGGTGCGCGCGGTGCGTTGAGATTGCATCCAGGGCGCGGAAGTTCGAGAAGCGTGCGCCATGGGCGCAGAGTCAACGCAGGGTGTCGAAGAACGCGCTGACGTCCTCGACGAACAACTCGGGTTGTTCGAACGCGGCGAAGTGCCCGCCGCGCGGCATCGTGGTCCAGTGGGTGATGTTGTAGCCGGCCTCGCACCAGTTGCGCGGTGTGCGGATGACCTCCTTGGGGAACGACGCAACGCCGGTGGGTACCTCGACCCGGTCCCGGCCGACGGCGTTGGCGAAACTCTCCCAATACAGCCGCGCCGACGACGTGGCGGACGCGGTCACCCAGTAGAGCATCACGTTGTCGAGCATCTCGTCGCGGGTCAGCGCGTTCTCCGGGTGACCGTCGCAGTCGGTCCACGACCAGAACTTCTCGACGATCCACGCCAGCTGGCCCGCCGGTGAATCGGTCAGCGCGTAGCCGATGGTCTGCGGCCGGGTCGACTGCAGTTTGGCATAGCCGTTGTCCCACTTGCGGTAGTACGCCAGCCGCTCCAGCGCCGCCTGCTCGTCGGGGGTGAGTTGCGACAGGTCCTTCGGCGCGCTGCCCAGCGGCATGTTGAGGTGTATGCCGACGCAGCGCCCGCCATTGCGGCCGAGCTGGGTGGTGACCATCGCGCCCCAGTCACCGCCCTGGGCGCCGTAGCGTTCGTAGCCGAGCCGGGCCATCAGCTCGTCCCAGGCGACCGCGATGCGCTCCACCCCCCAGCCGGTGCGGGACGGTTTGCCGGAGAACCCGTAGCCGGGCAGCGACGGGCACACCACGTCGAAACCGCGCTCGGTCAGCGGGCGGATCACCTTGGTGAACTCCACCACCGAACCCGGCCAGCCGTGGGTGATGAGGATCGGGAACGCATCGGGCGCGCCGCACCGCTGGTGGATGAAATGAATGTCCAGACCGCCGATTTCGGTGATGTAGTGGTCGAACTCGTTGAGTGCCGCCTCGCGGGCGCGCCAGTCGTAGTCGTTGGCCCAGTACTCGGCCAGTTCACGGGTGTAGGACAGCGGAATGCCCTGACTCCAGTCGTCGACGCACTCGGGCTCCGGCCAACGGGTGCGGGCCAGCCGGGCCCGCAGGTCGTCGAGGTCGGCGTCGGGTACGGCGATACGGAACGGGCGGATCTGCGTCATGCAGTGATGGTGTCAAACCGTGGCCGCGTGTCAACGCGCCCGGCGGCTCAGACCGCTTCGGCGCGATACCACTCGACCAACTCGCCGTAACCGCAGAACTCGGCGAGCTCGAGTTCGCCGTCGCGGTCGACGGCTTCCAGCGAGCCCATCCACTGTCGCAGCACCGACCCGCCGTCGCGGCGCAGCGCGTGCTTGTCCTTCAGCGTGCCCAGCTCGCGGATGTAGCGGTCGGCGGCGGTCAACCGATGGACCGCGGCCACCACGTCGATCGCCTCGCCGGCCCACAACCGCACCACGCGGCGGTAGGCGGTGATCTCCTCGCCCGGCAGCCCGTCGAGATGCAACGCCGACCGGGCGGCGGCGACGCGGGCCAGCACCTCCGACCGGCGCGCCTTGAGCGTTTCCCGGGCCGCCAGCAGGTCGCGTTCGAACGACTCGCTCGGCGCCAGGTCCGAATCGAGCGCCGGGTAGCGCATGCCGAGCCCGGGATCGACCTGACCCCGATCACCGAAACTGTTGAGCCACATGGACAACTCGCCGATCGCCACGTTCAACTCGGCACGATGATCGTCCAGCAGCGCGGCGTACTCGCCACGCCCGTTCGCGGCCATCAGCCTGGCCGCATCGGTCACCGCAGCGGTCAGTTCGCCGTGCGCGGCGACGACGGCCTCGATGTGCTCACGAGGTGTTCGACTGTTACGCATGCCGTGCGCCTGTCGGTATCGGGGTCCGATGCGCGCCCACTCCGTTGTCGGCGTCGCGGGTCAGCAGAGTACCCCAATTCGGGGCCGTTTGGGGCGGGGCGCGCCCCATCCCGTTCCGTGCTACGCCGCGACCTGCGGTTTGTCCGAACAGGGGCGCGGGGCGGCGCCCGCGGGGGTGGGTCGAAGACGGGTGGTCGCTCCCGGCGTCCGCCGTCGGCGTCGGGCGCTCCACCGACCCGCGCTGGCCTGCGGAAACGCCGTAGAACTGTTGGAGGGCAATATTTTTCGTTGTAGTCCTATGCGCTCGGCTGGGAACACGATGCCGGGCGAATTTGCGCACCGCACCGCGCTTTGACGTTATCCTCCTGTGGCACAATGCGTTCCGCGGATCACCCCCGGATCTGCCTGCCCCGACGTCGGCAATGTTTGCTGTGGTCGCGCACCGGTCCGGCCGGCCATCGATGCGCCCGGTCGGTGTCGCGCGGCTGGACGCACCGGCCATAATCGCACCCGATGGGCACGCCGACGGACATCGTTATCGCTGCCACCGCGCTGGCCGCCTGCATCGTGCTGGGCGGTGGCATCTACGAGACGGTCGTCGTCGACCCCCGGTGGCCGCGGCGGCCGGGCATCATCCAGGAACGCAACGGCGGCATCGTGCGCCGCAGGTTCTGGATCCCCGCCCACGCCGCCTTCGAGGTCCTGCTGGTCGCCAGCCTGATCCTGTCCTTCGGCGACGCCCCGGTGCGCAATGCCGTGCTGGTCGCCCTGGTCAGTCATGCGGTGATGCGGATCTGGTCGTTCTTGGACTTCATCCCCAAGGCGCTGGAGTTCGAGCGGACCGATCCCGCCGACGTCGATGTGCAGGCCGCGGTGGCCTGGACCCGGCGCAGCCGCTGGCGGCTGCCGCTGGACGCCATCGCGTGCGTGGCGCTGCTGACCGCGCTGGCGCTCGCGTAGCACCATGGAGATGGGCACACTCCACGCCGGGACGCCACGGGACACTACGACAGGACGGGGCCCATCATGATCGCGACCGACCACCTGCGCGCGTTGCTGCAGTCCGCGGAGAGAGACCCGGTGCTCGTCGTCATCGAGGGCCGGGCGGAGGTGATCGCGGCCGGCCGGCTCGCCGCCGAGGAGTATCGCGGCGCGTTGGAGGTGGTCACGCGCGAGGAACTGGTGCGGCGCATCGGCGAATCACCGTCGGAGCGCGAACTCGACGAGCAGGCCGCCCTGCTCGACACCGCGATCTCCGAACTCGGCGCGTAGCCGCGTCACGACGGCAGACCGATCCGCCGGTAGCGGGCCAGCCGGGCGGCGAACCGGTGCTCGGCGCAGACCCCGCGCAGCGAGGCCAGTTCGTACCCGATGGTCGCCGCCAACCGCCGGGTGAACGCCAGCGGTTCGTCGGCGGCATCCGGACGTTCCGGCACGATCGCATCGACGATCCCGTTGCGCAGCAGGTCTGCTGACCTGATGCCTTGTGCCGCAGCCAGTTCCGGCGCATGGGCGGTGTCTCGGAAGACGATCGCGCTGGCCCCCTCCGGCGGCAGCGGGGCCAACCAGCCGTGCAGCGCCGCCAGCACCCGGTCGGCCGGCACCATCGCCAGCGCCGGCCCGCCGCTGCCCTGACCCAGCAGCACCGACACCGTCGGGGTGGCCAGCGTGACCAGTTCGGCCAGGCACCGGGCGATCTCGCCGGCCAGCCCGCCCTGCTCGGCCTCGACCGACAGTGCCGGGCCGGCGGTGTCGATCACCAGCACCAGCGGCAGCTGCAGGCCCGCCGCCAACGCCATCCCGCGGCGCGCCTCGCGCAGCGCGGCCGGTCCCACCTTGCCGCCGATCACCCGCTGCTGGCCCAGCACCACCGCGGGCTGACCGCCGAAGCGCGCCAGCGCCAACAGCGTCGTCGCCCCCTCGCCGCGCCCGGTGCCCGACAGCAGCACCGGATCGGTTGTGCCGTGCCGCAACAGATATCCCACCCCGGGCCGGTCCGGCCGCCGCGACGCGATCACCGACTCCCAGGCCGGCACGTCCGGGATCTCGGCCGGCTCGGGTGGCGGCGGCGGTTCGTCCGGTGGGTCGGCCACCACCCGCAGCGCCCGGTCGAGCGTGGCGCGCAGCTCCGCCAGCGGCACCACCGCGTCGATCACGCCGTGGCGCTGCAGGTTCTCGGCCGTCTGCACCCCCGGCGGAAACGGTTCGCCGTAGAGGTGCTCATAGACCCGGGGCCCGAGGAAGCCGATCAGCGCGCCGGGCTCGGCCGCGGTGATGTGGCCGAGCGACCCCCACGACGCGAACACCCCGCCGGTGGTCGGGTGGCGCAGATACACCAGATAGGGCAGATGCGCCCGCTTGTGCTGTTCGACCGCGGCGGCGATCTTGACCATCTGCAGGAACGCGACCGTGCCCTCCTGCATGCGGGTGCCCCCGGAGCTGGGCGAGGCCAGCAGCGGCAGCCGCTCGGCGGTGGCCCGCGCCACCGCGTCGACGATCCGCTCGGCGGCGGCCACCCCGATCGAGCCGGCCAGGAAATCGAACTCGCAGGCGACCACCGCGACCCGTCGGCCGAAGACGGTGCCCTCCCCGGTCAGCACCGCCTCGTCGAGCCCGGTGCGCGCGGCCGCGTCGGCGAGTTCGCGGCGGTAGTCCTCGGTCGCCGCCACCTCGAGGGGAGGGGAGTCCCAGCTGCGGAAGGAGCCCGCGTCGAGTACGGCGTCACACAGCTCAACAGCGCCGATTCGGCTCACTCGATGAGGCTAGCGGATTAGCGAAAAGCCGAAATCAGGGCCATAATTAGCACTCGTGGGATGAGAGTGCTAAAGCCGCGCGAGGGTGAGGAGGGGAGACAGTTGAGCGGCACCGTCAGCAACTTCGGCAACAACGGCTTCGTCAGCAACGATCTCGCCACCAGCGACCGCAACGACCGCGCCCGCACCGGGGACGGCCCGGCGCCGATGCGCATCGTTCTCGTCGCGCCGCCGTACTTCGACGTCCCGCCCAAGGGCTACGGCGGGACCGAGGCGGTCGTCGCCGACCTCGCCGACGCCCTCGTCAAGCGCGGCCACCGGGTGACCCTGCTCGGCGCGGGTGAACCGGGCACCGCGGCCGAGTTCATCCCGCTGTGGGAGCGCACCATCCCGGAGCGGCTGGGCCAGCCCTACCCGGAGATCATGCACGCGCTGCGGACCCGCCGGGCGATCGAGCGGCTGGCGCAGACCGAGCGCATCGACATCATCCACGAGCACACCTTCGCCGGCCCGCTCAATGCGGCGGTGTACCGCTCGCTGGGCCTGCCGACCGTGGTCACCATGCACGGCCCGATCGACGACGACCTGTACCCGTACTACCGCGAGCTGGGCACCGACGTCGGGCTCATCGCGATCAGCGACCGGCAGCGTGAACTCGCGCCCGACTTGAACTGGGTCGGCCGCGTGCACAACTCGCTGCGCATCGACGACTGGCCGTTCCAGGCCGACAAGGGCGACTACGCGTTGTTCCTCGGCCGCTACGCCCCGTACAAGGGCGCGCACCTGGCGCTCGACGCCGCCCACGCCGCCGGCATCCCGCTGGTGCTGGCCGGCAAGTGCGACGAACCGGCCGAGCAGGCCTACTTCGACGAGTACGTCAAACCGCGCCTGACCGACAGCGACCACGTGTTCGGGCAGGCCGACGCGACCGAGAAACGCAAGCTGTTGGCCGGTGCCCGCTGTGTGTTGTTCCCTGTTCAGTGGGAGGAGCCGTTCGGGATGGTGATGATCGAGGCCATGGCGTGCGGCACACCGGTGGTGGCGCTGCGCGGCGGCGCGGTGGCCGAGGTGGTGGCCGACGGGGTCACCGGGTTCGTGTGCGACCACCCCGAGCAGCTGCCCGACGCGATCGCGCGGGTGGACACCATCGATCCGGCGGCCTGCCGCCGACATGTGGCCGCGCACTTCGGGATCGCCCAGTTCGGGTCCGGCTACGAGCGCATCTACCGCGAGGTGCTCGAGCGCGCCCGCGGCACGATCACCCTGCGGCGCATCGTTCCCGACACCACCACCGATACCGCGGAGCGGGCGTCGGCATGAGTCAACCGGCCGCCTTCAACATCAGCCAGCCGGTCAGCATCGGCTTCGGCGACACGGTCACCCTGGTGGAGGGGTCCACCTTCTGCCGGTCCGACCACCACGGCGACGTCGTCGAGGGCGGCTCGCACGGCCTGTTCTTCCGCGATTCGCGGGTGCTGTCGCGGTGGGAGCTGCGCGTCGACGGTCGGCCGCTGGAGCCGCTGACCGTCGACCTTCCGGAAGCTTTTGCCGCGCTGTTCATTTCGCGGCGCGCACCGGTGGGCGGGCTGGCCGACAGCACCCTGCTGGTGGTGCGCGAGCGGCTGGTGGCCGACGGTATGCGCGAGACGATCACGCTGCAGAACCTGGGCAGCGAGCCCACCGTGGTGTCGCTGGAGGTGCACGCCGACGCCGACTTCGCCGACCTGTTCGCGGTCAAAGAGGGCCGGGTCGCACTCGGCAGCGCCGACATCGGCGTGGTCAACGACGAACTGGTGCTGCGGGACCGCGCCGACCACGTCCGGGGTCTGCTGCTGACCGCCACCGGCAACCCCACGGTCTCGCCCGGCACGTTGAGCTGGCGGGTGGTGGTGCCGCCACGGCAGAAATGGCAGACCGAGATCGTCGCGCAGCCGACGTGGGCGAACCAGAGCGTCAAGAGCCGGTTCCGCAGCGGTGAGCACTTCCAGTCCAGCGTGCCGGCGCAGAAGATGCAGGCCTGGCGCAGCACCGCGACCAAGGTCGAACCCGACCACCGGGTGCTCGCCCAGGTGCTGCGACAGACCGAGAGCGACCTCGGCGCCCTGCTGATCCACGACGAGCTGGGCGACAAACGCCCGTTCGTCGCGGCCGGTGCCCCGTGGTACATGACGCTGTTCGGCCGCGACAGCCTGCTCACCGCGTGGATGGCGCTGCCGCTGGACTACGGCCTGTCGGTCGGCACGCTGCAGCAGCTCGCCGAGATCCAGGGCCGGCGGGTGGATCCGGTCACCGAGGAGCAACCCGGCCGGATCATGCACGAGCTGCGTCGCGGACCGTTGAGCGCGGCGGTGCTCGGCGGTCCGGTCTACTACGGCGCGGTGGACGCCACCCCGCTGTTCGTGATGCTGCTCGCCGAGGCCTGGCGCTGGGGCGCCGACGAGAACATCGTCCGCTCCCTGCTGCCGGCCGCCGACGCCGCGCTGGACTGGGCGTCGCGCTACGGCGACCGCGACGACGACGGGTTCATCGAGTACCAGCGCGCCACCGACCGCGGGCTGGTCAACCAGGGCTGGAAGGACAGCTTCGACGGCATCAACTTCGCCAGCGGGCGGATCGCCGAACCCCCGATCGCGCTGTGCGAGGTGCAGGGCTATCAGTACGCGGCGCTGTTGGCGCGCGCCGAGCTGGCCGAGGCGTTCGGGCAACCGGCGACCGCCCGCCGGCACCGTGACCGCGCGGCGGCGTTACGCAAGCGGTTCCTCGACGCGTTCTGGTTGCCCGACAAGGGCTGGTACGCGCTGGCGCTGGACGCCGACAAGCGCCCGGTGGACTCGCTCACCAGTAACCTCGGCCACTGCCTGTGGACCGGTATCGCCGCCGACGAGCACGTCGCGGTGATCGTCGAGCGGCTGTCGTCGGAGGAGATGGACTCCGGATTCGGGCTGCGCACGCTGGCCACCTCGATGGGCGCCTACAACCCGATGAGCTACCACAACGGCTCGGTGTGGCCGCATGACACCGCGATCGCGGTGGCCGGGCTGATGCGCTACCGGCATGTGCCCGGGGCGGTGGAGTTGGCCGAGCGGCTGACCGCCGGGTTGTTGGACGCCGCCCAGGCGTTCGGTGCGCGATTGCCCGAATTGTATTGCGGCTTCGGGCGTTCGGAGTTCCGCACGCCGGTGCCGTATCCGACCTCCTGCTCGCCGCAGGCGTGGGCCAGCGCGGCGCCGCTGCTGTTGGTGCGCGCGTTCCTCGGGCTGGACCCGCACGTGCCCAACCGGCGGCTGGTGGTGTCGCCGCGGCTGCCGCGGGACTGGGGCCGAGTGTCGCTGACCGAGTTGGACCTCGGCGGCAACACCGTGACCATCGAGGCCGAGGGCGAAACGGTCAAGGTCAACGGCCTGCCCGAGGACTGGGAGGTGGTCACCCCGCAGGGCTGACGGTCGGGGGCCGCATCGATGCGCGGTGAGCGCGAGCCACACCGGTCGTTAGGCTGGTCGCCATGATTGGTGTGACCCGCGACGGCCAGGTACTGACCCTGGAGATGCAGCGTCCCGAGCGCCGCAACGCGCTGAACGTCGAGCTGGTCGACGGCCTGCGCGAGGCCGTCGAGAAGGCCGCCGCCGAGGACGTCCGCGCCATCGTCCTGACCGGGGCGGGCGACGTGTTCAGCTCGGGTGCCGACCTCACCGACCCCTCCGGGCTGGCCGAACAACTGCCGGACAAGGCCAAGGAACTCAACCTCGCGATCGACCGGGCGCCGGTTCCGGTGATCGGCGCCATCAACGGCCCGGCGATCGGGGCCGGGGTCATTCTGGCGATGATCTGCGATCTGCGGGTCGTCGCACCGCACGCCTACTTTCAGTTCCCGATCGCCAAATACGGCCTGGCGCTGGATAACTGGAGCATCCGGCGGCTGACCTCGCTGGTCGGTTTCGGGCGCGCGCGGGGCATGCTGCTGGCCGCCGAGAAACTCGACGCCCAGACCGCGCTGCAGACCGGGATGGCCAACCGCATCGGCACGCTGGCCGATGCGCAGGCCTGGGCCGCCGAGATCGCCGGGTTCGCACCGCTTTCCCTGCAGCACAGCAAGCGGGTGCTCAACGACGACGGCGCCTACGAGGACCCCTGGCCCCTGCATCAGGAACTGTTCGACCGGGCCTGGAAGAGCCAGGACGTCATCGAGGCACAGGTCGCCCGGCTGGAGAAACGACCGCCGAGGTTCAAGGGAGCCTGACATGCTGCGGGCCATGCTGCGTCTCGCCCTCGGCTCGGCCGCGCTGCTGACGAGCGGATGGATGGCGCGCGCACTGCATGGCACACCCGCCGCGCTCGGCGCCGGCCGGGCCGAGATCGCACCGGTGGCGCGGCGGTCGCCGAACTACCGGGACGGCGTGTTCGTCAACCTCGAACCGTCGACCACCCTCAGCCTCGACCGGGAGGAGCGGCGCCGGTTGCTGTGGGAGGTGTTCGGTTCGCGCGGCGCCTCCAAACCGCCCGGGCCGATCCCGGTGGTCGCCCCCGCCCCGGCCGACCCGAACCACACCGGCGCCTCGGCGTGCTGGTTCGGCCACTCCTCGGTGCTGATCGAGGTGGACGGCTACCGGGTGCTGGCCGACCCGATCTGGAGCCGGCGCTGCTCGCCGTCGCAGACCGTGGGGCCGCAGCGGCTGCACGAGGTTCCGGTCGATCTGGACCGGCTGGCGGCCCTGGACGCGGTGCTGATCAGCCACGACCACTACGACCACCTCGACATGGACACCGTCGTCGCGTTGGCGCACACCCAGCGCGCCCCGTTCGTGGTGCCGCTGGGGATCGGGGCGCATCTGCGCAAATGGGGCATCCCGGACAGCCGCATCGTCGAACTCGACTGGTACGACAGCCATCGCATCGGCGAGCTGACGCTGATCTGCACCCCGGCCCGGCACTTCTCCGGCCGCTCGTTCACCCGCAACACCACGCTGTGGGCGTCCTGGGTGATCATCGGGTCGCGGCACCGGGCGTTCTTCGGCGGCGACACCGGCTACACCAAGAGCTTCGCCGAGATCGGCAGCGAACACGGGCCGTTCGATCTCACCCTGCTGCCCGTCGGCGCCTACCACCGGGCCTGGCCCGACATCCACATGAACCCCGAGGAGGCGGTGCGGGCCCACCTCGACGTCGCCGAGTCGGCGTCGGGGCTGCTGGTGCCGATCCACTGGGCCACCTTCCGGCTCGCCCCGCACCCGTGGGCCGAACCGGTGGAGCGGCTGCTGACCGCCGCCGACGCGGAACGGATCCGGGTGGCGGTGCCGCGGCCCGGCCAGCGGGTGGCCACCGACCCGCCGCCCGAGGCGCCGGTCCGCGACCCCTGGTGGCGCATGTAGGTTCCCGGCTCCCGGGGGCGCCCGCGCGCGGCACGCCGAAGCGCGCGAGCGGCAACGCCGGTAGGTCCGAGCGGTTACCGTTCACTGCATGAGCGTCCGGGCCGCCATGCGAGCCCTGGCGGCCCCGCTGGTGGCCGCTGGGCTGATCACAGGTTGTCAGACGTCTGCGCCCCAGCCGCAGTCGACCGACCCCGACCTGCCGCCCCCGTTGGTGGCCGCGGTGCCGATACCGGACAACGCGGTCGCCGACGCGGTCGCCAAACTCGACGACCTCGCCGAGGAGTTGATGCGCAAGTCCGGGATCCCGGGTATGGCGGTGGCGGTGGTGCACGGGGGAAAAACCGTCTACGCGAAGGGTTTCGGCGTCGCCGATGTCACGACCGGCCGGAAAGTGGGACCGGACACCGTTTTCCAGCTCGCCTCGATCTCCAAGTCGGTGACCGCGACGGTGGTGGCGCAGCAGGTGGGCGCGGGTGTCGTGGGCTGGGACACCCCGATCGTCAGCCGGCTGCCGTGGTTCGCGCTGTCCGACCCGGCGGTCACCCGCATGGTCACCGTCGGTGACATGCTCGCCCACCGCTCCGGGTTGCCCGACCACGCCGGTGACGTGTTGGAGGACATCGGGTTCGACCGCCGCACCGTGCTGGAGCGGCTGCGGCAGCTGCCGCTCGAGGAGTTCCGGACCTCGTACGCCTACACCAACTTCGGGTTCACCGCCGGCGCCGAGGCGGTCGCGGTGGCGGCCGGCAAACCGTGGGAGGAGCTGGCCGAGGAGGCGCTGTTCGAACCGCTGGGAATGACGTCGACGAGCTATCGTTTCGCCGACTACGAACGCCGCCCCGACCGCGCCGTCGGCCACATCCTCATCGACGGCGGCTATCACCCCCGCTTCGTCCGGGACCCCGACGCCCAGGCTCCCGCCGCCGGTGTCAGCTCCTCGGTCAACGACATGGCCCGCTGGATCGCCCTGGTGCTGGCCACCGGACGGCACGACGGGCGCCAGCTCGTCGACGAGAAAGCCCTGCTGGCGGCGCTCACCCCGCAGAGCGTGGCCGCCCGCGCCACCGAGCCGGCCATGCGGTCGGGTTTCTACGGGTACGGCTTCGACATCTCGACCAGCTCCGCGGGCCGGATCGAGATCAGCCACTCCGGCGCCTTCGAGCTCGGGACCGGCACCAACGTCATGATGCTGCCGTCGGCCGACGTCGGGATCATCGCCCTGACCAACGCCACCCCGTCCGGGGTGGCCGAGACGCTGACGGCGGAGTTCGCCGACCTGGTCCAATTCGGCGAGATCCGCGAGGACTGGTACGGCCTGTACCGCGAGGTGTTCGACGAGATGGCCAAACCGATCGGCGAGCTGGCCGGGAAGTCGCCGCCGCCCAACCCGCGGCCCGCCGCGCCACTGTCGAGCTACGTCGGGACCTACCAGAACGACTACTGGGGCCCGGCCCGGGTCAGCGCGGCCGAGGGCGGGCTGCGGCTGGCGCTGGGCCGCACCCTGGACGTACCGCTGACCCACTGGGACGGCAACATCTTCACGTTCGGCCTGATCACCGAGAACGCCCCGCCCGGCACGATTTCCCGGGCGACGTTCGACGGTGACAAGCTGACGCTGGAGTACTTCGATCAGTTCGGCAAGGGGACGTTCCGACGATGACCACCGTGCCCGGCCTGGCGGCAAGGGGCCTCACCGACGCCGAGGTCGCACAGCGCGTCGCGGAGGGCAAGACCAACGATGTTCCGACCCGCGCATCGCGCAGCGTGTCCGAGATCGTGCGGGCCAACGTGTTCACCCGCATCAACGCCATCCTCGGCGTGCTGTTTCTCATCGTGCTGTCGACCGGGTCGATCATCAACGGCGCGTTCGGGCTGCTGATCATCGCCAACAGCGTGATCGGCATCATCCAGGAGCTGCGGGCCAAGAACACCCTGGACAAGCTCGCCATCGTCGGGCAGACCAAGCCGATGGTGCGCCGCCAGTCCGGCGACGGGTTCGCCGCGCGCCCGCTGGCCCCGCACGAGGTGGTGCTCGACGACATCATCGAGCTCGGGCCCGGCGACCAGATCGTCGTCGACGGCGAGGTGGTGGAGGGCGCCAACCTCGAGGTCGACGAGTCGCTGCTGACCGGCGAGGCCGACCCGATCCCGAAGGGCCCCGGCGATCCGGTGATGTCGGGCAGCTTCGTGGTGGCCGGCAGCGGCGCCTACCGAGCCACCAAGGTCGGCCGGGAGGCCTACGCCGCCCGGCTGGCCGAGGAGGCCAGCAAGTTCACCCTGGTCAACTCCGAACTGCGCAACGGCATCAACAAGATCCTGCAGTTCATCACCTACCTGCTGATTCCCGCCGGGATCCTGATCATCTACACCCAGCTGTTCACCACCGAGGCCGGGTTCAAGCGTTCCGTGCTGGCGATGGTCGGCGCGCTGGTGCCGATGGTGCCCGAAGGGCTGGTGCTGATGACCTCGATCGCGTTCGCGGTCGGGGTGGTGCGGCTCGGTCGGCGCCAATGCCTGGTCAACGAGCTGCCCGCGATCGAGGGCCTGGCCCGCGTCGACGTGGTGTGCGCCGACAAGACCGGCACCCTGACCGAGAACGGCATGCGGGTGGCCGAGGTCAGACTCCTCGACGAGAACGCCCCGGCCGCCGACGTGCTGGCCCGGCTGGCCGCCGACGACCCCCGGCCGAACGCCAGCATGCAGGCCGTCGCCGAGGCCTACAAATTGCCGCCGGACTGGGCCGCCACCGCGATCGCCCCGTTCAAGTCGGCGACCAAGTGGAGCGGGGTGTCTTACGGCGAGCACGGCAACTGGGTGATCGGCGCGCCGGACGTGCTGCTCGACCCGCACTCGGCGACCGCCGAGGAGGCCGAGCGGATCGGCGCCAAGGGGCTGCGGGTACTGCTGCTGGGCCGCAGCGATCTGCCCGTCGACCACGCCGACGCCCCGGGAACGGTGACCCCGGTGGCGCTGGTGGTGCTCGAACAGCGCATCCGGCCGGACGCCCGCGACACCCTGGACTACTTCGCCTCCCAGCACGTCGCGGTCAAGGTCATCTCCGGAGACAACGCGGTGTCGGTCGGTGCGGTCGCCGACGCCCTGGGCCTGCACGGTGAGACCATGGACGCCCGGGAACTGCCCGAGGACCCGCAGCGGCTGGCGGAGGTGCTCGAGCAGTGCACCACCTTCGGCCGGGTCCGCCCGGACCAGAAGCGGGCCATGGTGCACGCGCTGCAGTCCCGCCAGCACACCGTGGCGATGACCGGCGACGGCGTCAACGACGTGCTGGCACTCAAGGACGCCGACATCGGGGTCGCGATGGGCTCGGGTGCCCCCGCGTCGCGGGCCGTCGCCCAGATCGTGCTGCTGGACAACAAGTTCGCCACCCTGCCGCATGTGGTGGCCGAGGGCCGCCGGGTGATCGGCAACATCGAGCGCGTCTCGAACCTGTTTCTCACCAAGACCGTGTACTCGGTGCTGCTGGCTATCGCGGTCGGCCTGGGCGGGCTGTCGGCCCGGTTCCTGGGCACCGATCCGCTGCTGTTCCCGTTCCAGCCGATCCACGTCACCATCGCGGCCTGGTTCACCATCGGCATCCCGGCGTTCATCCTGTCGCTGGCGCCCAACAACGAGCGGGCCAAACCGGGGTTCGTGCGCCGGGTGATGACCGCGGCGCTGCCGTCCGGGGTGGTCATCGGCGTGGCGACGTTCTGCTCCTACCTGCTGGCCTACCAGGGGCGCCAGGCCGGCCCGACCGAACAGACCCAGGCGTCGACGGCGGCCTTGATCACCCTGCTGGTCGCCGCGATCTGGGTGCTGGCCGTGGTGGCCCGCCCGTACGAGTGGTGGCGGGTGGCGCTGGTGGTGATCTCGGGGCTGGCCTATGTGGCGATCTTCACGGTGCCGTTCACCCGGGAGTTGTTCCTGCTCGACCCCACCAATCCGCGGACCACGGCGGTCGCGCTGGCGGTCGGCCTGGTCGCGGCCGGGGCGATCGAGGTGATCTGGTGGGTGCAGGGGCGGGTGCTCGGCGAACGCCGCAGGTTGTGGCGCCAGGTAGGGTAGGGCCCATGTCGTTACTGGACAAAGCGAAGAACCTGCTGGCCAAGAACACCGACAAGGTGGATGCCGCGATCGAGAAGGTCGGCGATATCGTCGACGAGAAGACGCAGGGCAAATACGCCGAGCATGTCGACAAGGTGCAGGAAGCGGCGAAGGACTTCGTCGAGAAGAACCTTCAGGACAAGGCGTAGGACAGCCCGCTAGACACCCCCGATAGACACCCCCGATAGACACAGATGGCCCGATAGACACAGATGGCGAAGTTGTCGGTTTCCGTCGACGTGCCCCTGCCGCCGGAGAAGGCGTGGGAGTGCGCGTCGGACCTGTCGCGCTACCACGAATGGCTCAGCATCCACCGGGTGTGGCGGTCCAAGCTGCCCGAGACCATCGAGAAGGGCACGGTCGTGGAGTCGATCGTCGAGGTCAAGGGCATGCTCAACCGGATCAGGTGGAAGATCGTCCACTACAAGCCGCCGGAGGCGATGACCCTCAACGGTGACGGGGTCGGCGGGGTGAAGGTCAAGCTGATCGGCAAGATCAGACCGTCGGGGGAGGGGTCGACCGTGCAGTTCGACATCCACCTGGGCGGACCCGCGTTGTTCGGCCCGATCGGCATGCTCGTCGCGGCCGCGCTCAGAAGCGATATCCAGCAGTCGCTGAACCAGTTCAAACGCGTCTTCGCCCCGGCGTGAGCATCAGGGCCCCTTTACCGAGGGCCCTGATGCTTTTCCGGGCCACTGTTGCGCGGCCCCGGGCGGCACCACGAACGGCGCTCGGTGCACCCGCCGCGCCAACCGGCCACGCACCAGCCGCGCGAACTCGACCGTCGACCGGCGCACCGACTCGACGTCCAGTGACACCAGCAGGGTGTCGACCATCGCGAACGGCAGCGTGGTGACCACCGCGCCGCGGCCGTACTCGATGTGCCACGACCCGGGGTGGATGGTCATGCCGCGTGCCTGGCCCCGCGGCGTGCGGGTGCGATCGCCGGGCAGCAGCGTCGACGCGGTGGTGGTGTCGGAGTCGACGTCGAACCAGTCGATCCGTCCGGCCAGCAGGAACTTGTGGATCTCCACGTGTTTGTAGCGGCCGGAAAACCCTTGGGTGCCGGTCGGAGTGCCGAAGATGACGATGTACTCGCGCGGGCTGAAATAGAGGAACCGGACCTTGCCGAGGATGCCGCCGGCCCTGCTGCCCACCCAGCGGCCGGGGGTGGGATCGATCAGGCCGGGGTACGCCTCGGCGAGCAGCTCCGTTGCCCGGTCCAGTAGTTCGCCGTTGTCCAACGGAAGACCCACCACCTGCCGGGCGACTCGGTGCAGCACCTCCGGGTCGATGCGGTACGGCATGCCGATCCTCATCAGGAGCCGAACTCGATCCACAGCTGCCGCGGCCCGCTCATGCCGAGCAGCGGCTTCCACTCCACGTCGCCGATCCGGCGCGGATGTCTCAACCGGCGCGACAGGATCGTCAGCGCCTCGGCCAGTTCCAGGCGCGCCAGATTCGCGCCGAGACAGTAGTGCACCCCGCCGCCGAACGTCAGGATGGGCGGCGGATCGGCGCGGGTGATGTCGAAGCGCGTCGGATCGTCGTAGACACCGGCGTCGCGGTTGGCGGCATACGTGTTGACGATGATGAACGTTCCGGCCGGGAAGGTGTATCCGTCGATCGTGACATCCTCGGCGACGGTGCGCACCGTGCTGCACATCGACGGCGAATGCCGCATGGTCTCCTCGACGGCGCGCATCGCCAACTCCGGCCGTTCCCGCAGCAGCGCCCACTGGTCGGGGTGGTCGCACAGCACCTGCACCGAAGCGGCGAGTTGGGTTCGGGTGGTGTCGGTTCCGGCGATCAACACGCTGAACGCCAGCATGCGCAGCTCGTCGGCGTTGAGCCGGTCGCCGTCGATCTCGGCGCGGATCAACTCCGACAGCAGATCGTCGGTCAGCCGCCGGCGCCGCGCGGCGATCATCTCGTCGATGTAGGCGTCGAACTCGTCCCAGGCCCGCAGCACCGCCGGCTGTTCGGCCGCCAGATCGCAGTCGAAGCTGACGATCTTGAAGATGTCCTCGGCCCACCGGGAGAACAGCTGCCAGTCCTGTCGGGGTGCGCCCAGCAGCGCGCAGATGACCGGGATCGGATACGGCCGCGCGATGGCCGCGACGAACTCGCAGCGCCCGTCGCCGAGGACGCCGTCGATCAACTCGTTGATCACCGTGTGGATGGTGTCGCGCATCCGGGCGGTGGCCCGCGGTGTGAACGCCCGCGAGACCAGCCCGCGCAGCCGGCGGTGCTCCTCACCCTCCATGTTGAGGATGCTGCGGGTGACCTGGTCCCACAGTTCGCCGGAGGTGATCCCGTGCGCCGACAGGTGTATTCCCTGCGGGACGACGAACCGCGGATCGCGCAGCACGGTGCGCGCCGGCTGGTAGGACAGCACCTCGGGTCCGATCGGGCCGAGCGCGACCGGCGCCTGCTGTTGCGCGGCGCGGAACTGCGGATAGATCTCCTGCGGGGTGGCGGTGACGTCGTAGCACAGCACCGGCAACCCGGCGTCGAACACGCTGCGGGTGGCGGATCCGGCTGTCATGATCTCCCCTTCCCGGGTCTTTCGGCGACAGCGGCGCTCAGGGTTCGGCGTTGGTGGCGAGGAAGGTCAGCGGAAGCCCGAACACGGACAGGTCGATCTCGTCGAGATAGGTTCCCTCGCCGGCGAAGTGCTGTTCGAACCGGGTCGTGGACCCGTACCGCCGGGCCAGCGACGCGGCGGCCGCGGCGCGCAGCACGACGGTGTACACCCCGTCGCCATGCCGGTCGAGGAACTCGCCGACCAGTTCGGCGACCCGGGCCGACGATCCGGGCAGCGGGCTGATCACCTCCAGCCCGCCGTCCCAGTCCAGCTGCACCGAGATGCCGAGTTCGGTCAGTTCGGTGGCGTTGAACGTGAAGCCGAGCCCGGTGAACATCTCGACGACGGCGGCTTGGCGCTCCGGGGCCACCGCGAACACCACGTGGTGCAGGCGCGATCTCATGTCCTCAACACTCCTCGGGGCAACAGCAGCGGCAGGTCGGTGTAGGTGACGATGCCCGGCGGTGCCTGCACGACCGCCGGGATCGCGGTGATGGCCGGCATCGCCACCAGCGACAGGCCGAGCATGATGTAGTCGTCGATCGTCTCGCCGACGAATCCGGGCGGCGGCGCGAAGCTCAGCGTGGTCTTTATCGACGGGGTGCCCTGCACCTCGACGGTGTAGCCCATGTCGAGTTCCCAGTCGGGGTCGAGGGTCTGCCCTTTGCGCCACCGGCCCCGGATCTCGATGACCTCACGCCCGTTGACCACACCTTTCCAGGCCACGTCGACGCCTGCGACGCAACCTTTTTCGATCAGCCAGTCCCCGGGCAGTTGCAGGTCCTCGGTGGTCTGCGCGTAGGCGACGTCGCAGACCACATCGTCGAGCCGAACCCCGAGCGCGTCGGCGACCAGGAAGACCCCGTCGCGGAAGATCGCCGATCCCTTCTCGGTGATGGCCTTCAGGTTCGGGGTGTCGATGGGATAGCCGAAGCCCATCGGCTTCTCGGTCGCCGGCGAGTTGTAGATCGTGGTGTCGATCGCCTCGGTGATCGACACCTTCTCGACCTGCTCGGGCAGCGTGGCGGAGACGATCGCGAACAGCTGGATGAAGCCGGGGTTGATTCCGCTGCCGAAGATGCTCGTCCCGCCGGCATGACACGCCTCGAGGATCCGTTCGCGCCCGAGGAAATGCCCCGTGATGAACTCCGAGGTGGAGACGATGTTGACGCCGGTGCGCAGGATTCGCACCATCTCGTCGACGTCGGCGAACATCGGGTTGTAGACCACGCAGTCGGGCTGCAGCGCCAGCAGCGCGTCCACATCGTCGGTGGCGGTGATGCCCAACGGTTCGATACCGCAGAGCTCGCCGACGTCGCGGCCCACCTTTTCCCTGGACCAGGCGTAACAGCCGACGAGTTCCAGCTGCGGATTGAGCGTGATCGCCCGCACCGACCGTTTACCGACGTTGCCGGTGGTCCATTGAACGACGCGGTAGCTCATGTCACCGACGCCTGGTCCCGGTCGAACACCACGGGCAGCGATCGGAACCCGCGTGTGATCGAATTTCCCTTGAAGACCGCGGGTCTCGATGGGTCCGGCTCGAACCCGCGCAACCGGGTGAGCACCTGTTCCAGCCCGACGTGCAGTTCCAGCCGGGCCAGGTTCGAGCCCAGGCACCGATGCACCCCGGCGCCGAACCCGAGATGGCGGTTGTCGCGGCGGTCGATGACGCACCTGTGCGCGTCGACGAACACCTCCTCGTCGCGGTTGGCCGACGCGTAGTTGACCAGCACCGCGTCACCGCGCCGGAAGGTGTGGCCGGCCAGCTCGACGTCCTTGGCGACGGTGCGGGGAATCCCGTGGATCGACCCGCCGAAGCGGATGAACTCCTCCACCGCGCGCGGCAGCAGCTCCGGTTCGCGCACCAGCCGGTCCCGGTCGTCGGGGTGGGTCGCCAGGTAGTGGAACGACCACGACATCGCGCTCGCGGTGGTCTCCAGCCCGGCCTGAACCAGCAGCATCGCGTTGGCCACCACATCGTTGAACGGCAGCCGTTCCCCGTCGATCTCGGCGGCCAGCAGCACGTCGATCATGTCGTCGCGGGGCGAGCCCTGCATGCGGGCGGTCACCGTGTCGTGCAGGTGCTGGTAGAGCCCGCCCCAGGCCGACAACCGTTGCTCCTCGGTGGCGGCGTTGAGCGCGGTGTCGGTGAGTTCGAGGCACAGCGGCACGTCCTCGACCGGCAGGCCCAGCACGTACTTGAAGAACACGATGCCGGGCTGGCGCCACGCCACCTGGGCGAGATCCCCGCGCCCGGTGGCGATGAATTCGTCGATCAGCCGGTCGGTTTCGGCGCGGATCTGCGGACGCAGCGCCTTCATCCGCGCCGGCGAGAAGTACGGGTTGACAACCTTGCGGAACTTCTGCTGCCGCGGCGGGTCCAGGGTGATCAGCAGGTCCCCACCGAGTGCCTCGGCCGCATCCGGGGTGGTGTTGCTGGAGAAATGCTCCCAGTCCTGCACGATCCGGTAGCAGTCCCGGTAACGCACCGCCACCCAGGCGCCGGTCCCCATGGTGGACAGAAACGGGTTGTCGGTGTACGCGAAAGCTCCTCGCCCCCGCATCACCGCGTACACGTCGTAGAGGAACCCGTCGTCGTTGAAGTCCTCGTGGCGCAGGTCCCAGTTGCGGGCGTGCTCCTCGGGGCTTCGGGCCGGCGACGCCGCTCCGGTGTCGGCGGCGGTCATCCGGGTCATGGCGTCGCCTGCTGCTGTTGCTGTTCGGCCGCCTTGCGCGCCTCGCGCTCCTCGTAGTTGCGGACCAGTTCCCGGAAGCCGATCCGGTCGTACTTTGGCACCGGCTGGATGCCCCACTCGTCGCGGGCCGTGTCCTTGCCCTCGGCGCCCTCCGGCGCACCGAGCGGCGGGTAGGGCACCTGGCACTCCAGGGCGTCGTCGGAGTAGCGGACCTTGAGCAACTCGCTGCAGATCTGAGTGAGGCTCAGCGTCGGGAAGCCGTACCACACGGCCATGAACGGCAACGTGAAGGCGCCCTCGATGACCAGCGCGACCAGGCAGACGAAGACCGCGCGCTTGATCCACGTGTGCATCCGGGCGTAGTACGGCGTGGTGCCGGGCGGGAGGTCCTCGGCGGGATCCTTCTCGTCGGTGGTTGCGGGGTTGGGTGACGAGGTCATGACGTACTCCTAAACCTGTTCAGTCCGAGAAGATCTCGCGGTTGACGGTGTGCAGATACGGGATGGCCAGGAACGGGGTGATGTAGAAGATGTCGTAGAGCCACCAGCCGACCACCGGGAACAGCACCCCGGCGTAGCGGACATCGGCGTACATGGTCATGTTGAACACGTACGCGCACCAGATCACCACGCCCATCCAGCAGGTGATGATCATCCACTGGTGACCCCAGCGCTTCATCTGGAGGAATCCGATGGCCGCCGCGCACCGCATGGCGAACACGGTGAGAATGAGCCCCGCGACATAGGCCTTCTCGCCGGGCACCGCCGAGCCGCCCACCCAGGGCTCGTTGTAGTGCCAGAAGTAGGCGGCGTCGAACATCGCGCCCCAACCGGTCATCAGCACCCGGTTGATCAGGGTGTGGTTGCCGATCAGATCCAGCGCCCAGCCCAGGCTGTTGAGGAACCCGTCGATGAGCACCAGATAACCGATGAGCGTGACGATCATCGGGCGCACGCTCAGCCCGGCGCGGGCGGCCTGGCGCTGCAGCCACACCCCGCGCATGAAGATCGGAAAACCGATGATTCCGGGCGCCCACATGCCCATCAGCGCGGCGCCGACGATCATCCACTTGTCGGCGCGGCGCTGGGCCTGGCGGGACAGTTCGTGATGTTCCTCGAGTCCGATCGACTCGCCGACCGCACCGGTCTGGACGCTCACAGGGACCACCAGCCCCGCTCGATGGACATGTACAGCTGGATCAGAAACATCAACAGCAGATAGCCGTATATGACGATCTGGAAGACGATCAGCGCCCGCTTGCGCTGTCTCTCCTTGGGATCCATGGGTGGGGTGCTCCTTTCTAGGACGACGTGTCGGCGCCGGCCAGGGTGGCGACCGCGATCTCGCGCAGCCCGTCGGTGATGGCGCCGTCACTCGACAGCGGCGCCAGGATGCAGGCCTCGGCGGCGTCGAGTTCGCTTGCGCCGGCGGCGATCAGGTGGCCGGCGGTGACCAGGACCCGGGTGGAGGGCGGTTCGAAGTGAAACGCCGCGTCGGCGGTGCGGATGGCGACCGCGCAGTTGACCAGGCGGTGGGCGACGTGGATCGCGATGCCGGTCTCGGCGGCGATCACCTCGGCCTCCCGATCCGGCGGCAGGTAGCTCATCGGCAGCGTGACGAACCGTTGCCGGAACGAGGGTTTGAGGTCCTTGAGCGAGCTGCGGTAGGCCGGGTTGTACGAGCACACCAGCATGAAGGTGTCCGGTGCGACCACCACCTCACCGGCCCGGTCCAGATACAGCGTGCGGCGGTGGTCGGTGAGCGAGTGCAGCACCGCCAGCGAGTCGTGACGGGCCTCGACCACCTCGTCGAGGTAGCAGATCGCGCCCTCCTTGACGGCCCGGGTCAGCGGTCCGTCGGTCCACACCACGTCGCCGCCGGTGACCATGAACCTGCCGACCAGATCGGCGCTGGTGAGATCGTCGTGACAGCTGATGGTGACGACCGGGCGGCCCAGCAGCGCGCCCATGTGCTCCACCAGTCGGGTCTTGCCGCAGCCGGTCGGGCCGGTCAGCATCACCGGCAGCCGCTGCCGATACGCCTGCTCGAACAGCCGCACCTCGTTGCCGTTCGAGAAGTAGGTCTTCGCGGTCACTGTCAGCTCCTTACGAGTCGTTCGTCACCATCAGACGGCGACGAGTTCGCGGTGGACATGGGCCAGCACCCGCGGCAGTTCCTCCACCCGGCGGATGCGTCGGGATCGTCTGGGGCCGAACACCTCCGGCAGCGGATCGACCCGGGTCGGGCCGACACCGATGTAATAGCCCGACACCCCGGCCTCGTTGGCCTCCTGCACGGCGTGGGCGGCGTCGGCCCAGGCGTAGCGGCCCTCGTACCCCTCGTCGGAGATCAGGCCGTCGCCGATGACGATCAGTAGCCGCCGTTCCGACGGCTGGTCCAGCAGCCGGCTGGTGAGATGCCGCAGCGGCGCGCCCAGGCGGGTGTAGCCGCCGGCCGACAGGCCCAGCCGGCTCGGCGGCACGAACCGGCGGTCGGTGAAGTCCTTCAGGCAGGTGACCTCGACGCGGTGGCGGGTGTTGCCGGTGAACACGAAGATGCCGTGCCGTTCGCGAGCCGCCGTCATCGCGCGGGAGAGCGCGTCGGCACAGGCCAGTTCGAGCCGGAAGATCCGCCCGCCGTGCACCCCCAGCGAAGAACTGCCGTCCAGCAGCAGCGCGGTGGTGACGTCGCGGCTGGCGGGCAACAGTTCGCGGAAGATACGGGGTTCGATCGCCTCCCCGGTGCACAGGTCGATGTAGTGGTTGACGTACTGCTCGACGTCGAGGTCCGACCCGTCCTCGAGTCGGTTGCGCATCGCACGGTGGGTGTGCTCCTCGAACCACTTGCGCAGGTCCGGCGACACCGGCGCGGGTTCGTGGTTGTGGGTGGGGTGCGCCCGCTCCACCACCGCCACATGGTCGGGCATGAAGCTCTGGGTCCAGGCATTCCACTCCGGGTAGGGGATGCCGGGCCGGTGCTCGGGGGTGATGTCGAGGTCATTGTCCTGCGGACGACTCGGCGGCGGGAGGTTGGAGTTGCGCACCCCGCCGTCCCCGCCGACCGGTATCGAATACGCGCGCGGCATCCGCTTCTGGGTGGAGGTCCACGGCATCCGGCCCAGGGTGCGCCGCAGCCGGTCGGTCAATCCCTGCGGGGCGGTGTAGGCGGCCGGCAGCCGACCCGCCAGCACCGGAACGTTGAGCGGAGTTCCGCTGCGGGACAGGGTGATCGCACGTTCCAGCATCTCCTCGGCCGGCATGTCGGCGGGCAGCGGCTCCACCCCGGGCAGCAGCCGGCGGTTCTCGGTCAGCAGGCCGGGCCAGTGTCCGGCCACCCAGCCGAGCGCGACCCCGGCCTCGATCAGGGTCAGCGCCCGCAGCTCCCGCTCGGTCAGCTCACTGAGCCGGAAGTGCGCGAGCCGTTCCTTCGACGGCGAGCACTGCAACGCGATCCCGCAGGTGAGAGTGTGGCGGGTCCAGTCGCGGCCCAGCGCGGGGTAGGGGACGTACACGAAATCCAGCGCGGCGCTGACGCCGAACCTGCGGTGTTCGCCGGTGACCAGACGCACGCCGTCCCGCCGCCGATCGCTCAGCGCGACGGCGGTCACCGAGCAGCTGCGTTCCAGCGCGAGGGCGGACGCTTCCGACAGGTCGGTCATCAGGCTCATGGCTCCGCTACCTCGGACCGGCTCCTAGAACGTGCCGATCGAGGAGAACATCCAGTACCAGAACCAGATGACCAGCGCGGTTCCGCCCCACGCCGCGACGTAGCGCAGTATCTCCCAGATCCAGCCCCACATTTCGAGCTCCTCACTTCTCGGGTCGCTGTCGTTCTCGCTGTGTTCACCGCACTTTCAGTCCGCGCACCGCGGTGGCGACCGATTTGGCCAACATGGCGTCGCGGGTGCCGGTGTCGTCGACGGTGGTCAACACGCCGTAGATACCGAGCAGGAAGAAGGTCGCGGTGAAGAAGGCGTCCACCTCGGGATGGACCTCGCCGTCGCCGCGGGCCCGTTCGAGTTCGCGGACCAGCAGCACGATCACCGGATGATCGGTCCAGTCGTCGGCGCTCGGGCGGGTGGGCGAGAAGTGCAGCGCCAGCAGCTCCTTGAACAACACCGGCCCGAACCGCGATTCCAGGTCGGTGACCAGTTCGACCACCTTGGTCAGCGTCGTGGCCAGGTCGTGGCGCTGTTCGAGGAAGGCGGCGAACTCGGCGGCGATGCGGGATTCCTCGCGGGTCTCGAGCTCCAGCAGCACGTGTTCCTTGCTGGGGAAGTGGAAGAAGAACGTGCTGTGTGCCACCCCGGCCGCGGCGGCGATCGCGTTGACGTCGGCGTGCGCCATACCCGACCGCGTGAACTCGGCGATGGCCGCGGTGAGTATGCGTTCGCGCGTCCGCATTCGGCGTGCGGCCCGCGCCGATGTGCGCACCGGTGACGTCATGGTCCGCCCTTTGTAGCGCAGAAGTTGACTTAGGTCAATGAGTCAAGTCAGTGAGTGCTCAGTCCGAGAAGATCTCGCGGTTGACGGTGTGCAGATACGGGATGGCCAGGAACGGGGTGATGTAGAAGATGTCGTAGAGCCACCAGCCGACCACCGGCAGGATGACCCCGGCGTAGCGGACGTCGGCGTACATGGTCATGTTGAACACGTAGACGCACCAGATCACCACGCCCATCCAGCAGGTGATGATCATCCACTGGTGGCCCCACCGTTTCATCTGCAGAAAGCCGATCGCGGCCGCGATGCGCATGGCGAACACGGTGAGGATCAGGCCGACCTCGAGTGCCTTCTCGCCGGGGCCGGCGGCGCCGCCCAGCCACAGCTCGTTGTAGTGCCAGAAGTAGCCGGCGTCGAACATCGCGCCCCAGCCGTTCAACAGCACCCGCGCCAGCAGGGTGTGGTGGGCGACCAGGTCCAGCGCCCAGCCGAAGACGTTGATCGCCGCGTCGATGATGACGCAGTAGCCGATCAGGGTGACCAGCATCGGCCGGACACTGAGACCCGCCCGCTGGGCCTTGCGCTGAAGCCAGACCCCGCGCAGGAACAGCGGCAGGCCGAAGACGCCCAGCGTGGCGGTGCCGATCAGCGCACTGCCGGAGATGAGCCACTTGTCGGCCTGGCGCTGGGCCCGGCGGGACATCTCCATGTGCTCGTCGAGGCCGCTGCCGACCGGGGTTGTCGACCTCGGGTCGAGTGACGCAGGTTTCACGGCACCTCCAAACGATCAGTGCCATGAAGCTTGGCAGTGTGGTTGACTTCAGTCAATCAGTTCGAGTCGCGACGTGGCCGGCGGGTCAGTCGCGCGCCCCGATGCCGCGCAGCGTCTGGGCCACGAAGTCGTCGATCATCGTGCTCTGGTCCGGCCATTCGTGTGTTGTGGTGAGCAGCGCGTACAGACCGAGCAGGAAGAACACCGCACTGTTGAGCGGGTTGACGTCGGCGGCCACCTTCCCGGCCTGTTGTGCCCGTTCGATCTCGCGGGCCACGCGTACGATCACCGGATGCTCGTTGCGCTCGTCGGTTGGGCGGTTCTGTGAGAAATGCAGTGCCAGAAAGTCTTTGAACAGAACCGGGCCGAGTCTGCGTTCCAGTCCCAACACCAGCCGGACGGCCTCCCGCAGGACGGCGGCCAGATCCTGTTCGGCGTCGGCGAAGCGGCCGAGCTGTTTGGCGATGCGTTCCTCTTCGCGCCGTTCCAGCTCCAGCAGTACGTGCTGTTTGGTGGGGAAGTGGAAGAAGAAGGTGCCGTGGGCCACCCCGGCGGCCGCGACGATCGCGCCGACGTCGGCATCGGCCATGCCCGCCCGTTTGAACTCGGCGATGGCCGCTCCCATGAGCCGTTCGCGTGTCTGCAGGCGCTTGGCCTCGCGCGCCGATGGCTTGTCCACCACTGCCATTCCTCGACCATAGCAACCGCGTGCGGCGACCTACCCGGATCGACTCTGGTGCACCTCTTGACAGATGTGGTTGACTTCAGTCAGTTGAGCGAAGGGGGCGCGGATGGCGCTGGAGCAGTTCAACCTCGACGGGCAGGTCGCCATCGTGACCGGCGCGGGTAAGGGCGTCGGGCAGGGCATCGCCCGGGTGCTGGCCGAGGCGGGGGCGACCGTGGTCGGCACCGCGCGCACCGAGGCCGACATCAAGGCCACCATCGCCGATATCGAACGGGCCGGCGGGAAGGGCCTGGCGCTGGTCGCCGACGCCATGAGCCGGCCCGACGGGGAACGGGTGGTGGCCACCACCATGGAGCGCTTCGGTCACATCGACATCCTGGTCAACAACGTCGGCGGATCCACCTATGCGCGGTTCCTCGACATCACCGACGAGGACTTCCGCAAGACCTTCGACTGGTGCGTCACCTCGGCGTTCATCATGAGCCAGCTCTCGGCCCGGCACATGATCGAGGCCGGTCGCGGCTGCATCATCAACATCTCCTCGGGCGCAGCGCGTTTCGGCATCCGGGCGCTGGCCGCCTACTGTACCGCCAAGGGGGCGCTGGAGGCGCTGACCCGGGCCATGGCGCAGGAGTTGGCGCCCAAGATCCGGGTCAACGCGATCGCGCTGGGCTCGTTCGCGACCGACGGCCTGCAGAGCAGCCTGGATCTGATGCCGGGTTCACTGGAGAAGATGCTCGAGGCCACGCCGCTGCACCGGTTGGGTGACGTCGAGGATCTCGGCCGGCTGTGCGTGTATCTGGCCAGCCGGGACTGCTACGCCACGAACGCGATATTCCACGTCGACGGCGGGATCGACTCCAACAACTCGCCGTTGCCGATTCCGGACTACTGATCGGAGCCGCATGCGCAGGGTAGTGCAGTTCTCCACCGGCAACGTCGGCCAGCATACGCTGCGGGCCATCGTCGGCCGGCCCGACCTGGAGTTGGTGGGTGTGCACGCGGCGAGCCCGGAGAAGGTCGGCCGCGACGCCGCCGAGCTGTGCGGGCTGAGCCGGCCGACCGGGGTGCTCGCCACCGACGACATCGACGCGCTGATCGCGCTGGAACCCGACTGCGTGGTCTACACCGCGCTGGGTGAGACCCGGCCGATGGAGGTTCTCGAGCAGATCGCGAGGTTCCTGTCCGCGGGGATCAATGTGGTCGGCACCGCGCTGGTATGGCTGGTCACCCCGCGCCAGGCCGACGCGTGGGTTCAGGAACCACTGGAGAAGGCTTGTGCCGCAGGCAATTCCACGCTGTACGTGAACGGCATCGACCCGGGCTACTCGGGCGACACCGCGGCGCTGGCGGCCCTGAGCCTGGTGACCCGTGCCGAGTCGGTCACCGTCAAGGAGGTGTTCGACTACGGCAACTACGACGACTACGAGTACACCGGCACGGCAATGGGTTTCGGCCGGAAGCCGGAGGACGAGGTGCCGCTGGCGTTTCAGCCGGGGATGATCACCGCGGTCTTCGGCGGCCTGGTGCGCAACCTCGCCGACCACCTGGGCGTGCGGCTGGACGAGGTGCGCGACCGTTTCGAGGCCTGGTACACACCGGAACGGATCGAATGCCGGATGATGACGGTCGAACCCGGGGGGATGGCCGGGGTGCGGTTCGCCGCCGAGGGGGTGCGGGGCGGCGAGCCCGTCATCACCGTCGAGCACACCACCCGGCTGACCCCGGCGGCGGCCCCGGACTGGGACTATCCGCCCGAGGGGCACTCCGGGGTGCACACCGTGATCGTGGCGGGCGAGCCGCGCGTCGAGATGAACACAATGCTGTCGCATCCCACCCTCGACGTGACCGAGGCGGGCTGTATCGCCACCGGCGCCCGCGTGGTCAACGTCATCGACTGGGTGTGCCGCGCCCCGGCCGGGATCGTCGCGGCCGACCAGATCCCGCCGGCGGAGATGGTGCGCGGCCTGATGTGGTGAGCCGGCCTTACAACGCCGCCAGCGCTCCGGCGAGCGCCGCGTCTACCGGATCCTCGCCGGAGATCACCTCGAAGGTCTTGCCGACAGCGGCGGGGGTGTCGAGGACCGCGAGCAGCACCGCCGCGACATCCGCACGTGGAATGGGTCCGCGGCCGGTGTGCGCGGCGACCTGCACCCGACCGGTGCCGGGGTCGTCGGTGAGCCGGCCCGGCCGCACGATCGTCCACGCCAGTGCGTCGCGGGCCCGGATATCGTCGTCGGCCGCGCCCTTGGCCCGCAGATAGGCGCTGAACACCGGGTTGTCCGGGTCGTCGGGCGCCTCGGCGTTCGCGCCCATCGCGGAGATCATCACGTAGCGCGACACATTCGCGGCCTCGGCGGCGTCGGCCAACAGGATCGCCGCGTTGCGGTCCACGGTCTCCTTACGCGCCGCACCGCTGCCCGGCCCGGCCCCGGCGGCGAACACGACCGCGTCGGCGCCGAAGAGCCGGCGGGCCACATCGTCGACGGTGGTGTGCTCCAGATCCAGCACCACCGGTTCGGCTCCGGTGGCCTCCAGATCGGCGGCGTGCGCCGGGTTGCGGATGATGCCGGCCACCGTGTCCCCGCGCTCGGTGAGCAGCCGTTCCAGGATCAACGCGATCTTGCCGTGGCCCCCGGCGATGACGACACGCATGCCATCTACGCTAGCCGCGCGCGCAGCTCGCGTTTGAGCACCTTGCCGTAGCTGTTCTTGGGCAGCTCGTCGATATAGATGTAGCGTTTCGGCCGCTTGAACCGGGCGATGCGATCGAGCAGATGCGCGTCGAGTTCCTCCGGGGTGGCCGAGCCGACGATGAACGCCACCACGACCTCGCCCCACTCCTCGTCCGGGGCGCCGACCACCCCGGCCTCCTCGACACCTGGGTGCTCGAGCAGCACCTCCTCGACCTCACGGGGGTAGATGTTGCTGCCGCCGCTGATCACCACGTCCTTGGAGCGGTCCCGCAACGTGAGGTACCCGCGCTCGTCGAACGAGCCCATATCGCCGGTGCGCAACCAACCGTTCTGCAGGGTGGCGGCGGTGGCCTCCGGGTTGTTCCAGTACCCGGACATGACGACATCGCCCCGGCAGACGATCTCGCCGATCTCCCCGGGACCGGCGAACGACCCGTCCTCGCGCAGCACGGCCACATCCACCCCGGAGCGGGGGTAGCCGACCGAGCCGAGGGTCGCGTCGTCGGCGTCGATGTGATCGGCGCGGCGCAGACCGGTGATCGTCATCGGCGCCTCGCCCTGACCGTAGAGCTGCACGAAGATGTGCCCGAACGCCGCGATCGCCTTCTTCAGGCTCTCCACGTACATCGGGCCGCCGCCGTAGACGATGGTGCGCAGTTCGCGCGGACACGACCGGCCGGTCTGCACCAGCCGCTGCACCATGGTCGGCGCCAGAAACGCGCTGCAGCCCGGATGGCGCTCGCACAGGTCGAGGAACTCGTTCGGGTCGAAGCCCGCGGATTCCGGAATCACCTGGCGCGCACCGCGTGACACGTACGGCGGGATGTAGAGCCCGGAACCGTGCGACATCGGCGCGCCGTGCACCAGGCTGCAGTTCTCGTCCGGTGAGTCGAAGTCGGCCAGATGGGCGACGGTCATCGCCATCAGGTTGCGGTGCGACAGCATCGCGCCCTTGGACCGGCCGGTGGTGCCGCTGGTGTAGAACAGCCAGGCCAGCCTCGTCGGGTCGGTGTCGCGCGGCACCTCGGCGGGTGCGTGAGCGAGCCGCTCCGCATACTGCGCCGAGTCGACGGGCTCCACCGGGACGTCGGTGACCGGGGTCAGCTCGGCGGCGATCTTCGGCGACGCGAACACCCGGCTCGCGCCGGCGTCCTCGAGGATCTGCTGCATCTCGCGCGGGTGCAGCTTGTAGTTGATCGGCACCACCACGCATTCGGCGGCCCAGGCGGCGAACATCAGCTCGACGATCTCGGGTCGGTTCTCGCTGGCGATCGCGATCCGCGACCCGGGTTCGCCGAAGGTCGCCGCCAGCCGCAACGCACGGTCGTGCAGCTCGCGCCAGGTGTGCAGTTGCCGGTCACCGACGAACACCGCGCCGCGGTCGGCGCATCGGGCGGCGGTCTGATCGAGCAGGCTGAACAGGTTCACCTCGGCACCCACTCCGAGTTCAGTGCGTAGTCCGACAGGTACTTGGTGGAGCTCCAGCCGCCGTCGACCACGATGGTCTGGCCGTTGATGAAGCTCGCACCGTCCGAGCACAGGAACGCCACCGTGCTGGCGACGTCGTCGACCTCGCCCAGCCGCGGATAGGGCGTCATCTCGGTGTTGATCTTGCGGAACCGCTCGTCCTCCAGCCGGGTCGCGACCATTGGGGTCAGCGTCACCCCGGGGGCGACCGCGTTGCACCGGATGCCCTGCGGGCCGTACTGGCAGGCGATGTGCTGAGTCAGTGCCGTCATGCCGCCCTTGGCCGCCGAGTACGCCCCGCCGCGCAGCCCGCCCACCACCGCGAACGTCGAGGTGATGTTGATGATCGCCGAGCCCGCCTTCATGTGCCCGATCACCTCCCGGGCCAGCCGGAACGGTGCCCGCAGCATCAATCCCAGGAAGTAGTCCAGCGATTCGTCGTCGGTCTCGTGCAGCGGTTTGGGACTGCCCACCCCGGCGTTGTTGATGAGGAAGTCGACTCGGCCCCAACGGTTGAGCGCGGCATCGACGATGCGCCGCGGCGCATCGTCGTCGATCAGGTCCACTGCCAGGGTCTCGATCCGGTCCGGATCGCCGATGGCCTTCTCCAGTTCGGCCAGCCGCCCGGTGTCACGGCCGGTGCCCAGCACGGCCATGCCCATCTCGGCGAGTTTGGTGGCGCAGCCGAACCCGATGCCGCTGCTGGCCCCGGTCACGATGGCGACTTTCCGGTCGGCCACTTTTTCGTCGCTCCCCTGTGTGTCGGCCCCTGTCATGTCTGATGCTCCTTCGTCAGCCGGGCCCGGATCTGGTGTTTGAGCACCTTGCCCGCGTCGTTCTTGGGCAGGCCGTCCCAGACGACGACCTGCTCGGGGATCTTGAATTTCGCGACACCGGCACCGATCAGCATGTCGCGCAGTTCGGGCAGTCCGGGTGCGGCGCCGTCGGCGGGCACGATCACCGCGCAGGCCCGTTCGCCGGTGCGCTCGTCGGGAACGCCGACCACGGCGATCTCGGCGATGTTCGGGTGGCCGATGAGGATGTCCTCGATCTCCTTGGGGGAGATGTTCTCCCCGTTGCGGATGATGATGTCCTTGGCCCGGCCGGTGACCACCAGGTAGTCGCCGTCGACCCAGCGCGCCAGATCGCCGGTGCGGAAGAACCCCTCGTCGTCGAAGGCGGCGGTCTCGTCCTCCGGATGCAGGTAGCCGGCCAGCATCTGCGGTCCGCGGGCGCGGATCTCACCGTCGACGAGCCGCACCTCGGCCAGGCCCGGGCGCCCGTCGGTGTCGGCGGCGTGGTCGACGTCGCCGAGTGCGCCGACGGTGGTTACCGGCACCTCGGTCGACCCGTACACCCGAGAGACCGCCGCCTTCTCGAAATACGCCGAAGCCCTGCGGATCAACGACGGCGGCACCGACGCGCCGCCGCAGATGAACACCTTCAGGTCGGGCAGTCGGGTGCCGGCGCGTTCGGCGGCGGCCAACAGCCCGTCGAGGAACGGGGTGGCGCCGGCCATGTGGGTGATGCGTTCGGTGGTCATCAGCGACACCGCCCGGTCCGGCTCCCAACGGTCCATCAGCACCGCGGTGGTGCCCAGCAGCAGCGGGCACTCGAACGCGTAGATCGACCCGCCGATGTGTGCGATCGGCGAGGGCACCAGGAACCGGTCGCCGGCGGCGATCATCCAGTGCTCGCCGAGTTGGCGGATCAGCGCGTGAATGGAGTTGTGGGTGTGCAACACCCCCTTCGGGCGGCCGGTGGTGCCGGAGGTGTAGAGGATCATCCGCACCGAATCCGGTTCCAGCACCGGCAACCCGGCGCTGCCGCCGGCTCCCAGCAGTGCCTGGTAGGGGGTGTGCCCGCCCGCGTCGCCGCGCAGCACCACCACCTCCGGCGGGCCCGACATCGCCGCGGTGACCCGGTCCAGCATGCCGACGTAGTCGAAGTTGTTGAACGCGGCGGGGATGAAGATCGCGCGGACGTCGGCGTCGGAGAGGATGAAGGCCAACTCCCGGTCGCGCAGCGAGGGCAGGATCGGGTTCACCACCATCCCGGCCAGGGTGGCGCCGAGGTAGATCACCGCGGCCTCGTGCCAGTTGGGCAGCATGAACGACACCACGCTGCCGGGGGGCATGCGGTCGGTCAGCGCGCGTGCCAGCGCGGTGGCCTGCGCGTGCAGGTCGGCGCAAGAAAGCCGGACATCGCCGTCCACCACCAGGATTCGATCCGGACTCGACCGCGCGGCATCGCGCAACGCGTCGGCGAGCGTGTGGCGGACCCAGTGGCCGTTGCGATACGCCTCGGCGGCGCGCGATTCGTCGACCCGCATTCCGAGCTAGCTCCTGACCCGGCGCATCGTCATCGAGTGCCGGTACCGCGACGACGGGTGGGTGTTGATGGTGACCTGGGCGATCTCGCCGTCGGAGGTCCGGTAGGTGCGCCGCATCTGAAGCGCGGCGCCGCCCGGGTCGACCTTCAGGGCGGCGGCCAGCTCGGGGCCGACCGGCACCGCCGAGATCTCCTGGTGCACCTCGATGATGCTCACCCCGAACAGATCCTCGATCAGCGGGAAGATCGGGCCGGAGTGGCGCTGCAGCAACCGCCCCACCGCGGCGAACGCCCGGTTGATGTAGTACTCGGTCTTGCAGACCGGTGCGTCCTCGCCGTCGGCACGGCGGAATCCCAGCACCGCAAGCCACTCGGAGCCGGGTTGCAGACCGCTGCGCTCGGCCAGTTCGTCGTCGACGGTCACCATCGCGTTGGAGTCGATCATCAGCTTCGCTCCGGACGCGAACGCCAACAGGTCGTCGATCGAAACCACGTCCTGGGCGTAGGAATTGGTGGCCGGGCGGGCCACCACCAGGGTTCCGGCCCGCGGCCGGGAGGCCACCAGGTTGTCTTCGCGCAGCCGGCGCAGCGCCTCGCGGATGGTGTAGCGGCTGACCTCGAACCGCTCGCACAGCTGCTGTTCGGTGGGCAGCTGTGAGCCGACCGGATACACCCCGTCGACGATCTCCTTGCGCAGGGTGCGGGCCACCTGCAGGTAGCGATGTTCGGTCGACACGGTCATGGTGCTCCCGCGGTCGGACGCAGGGCCAGCACGCTGCCGTCGCCGTCCGCCGACACGTACAGGCTGCCGTCCGCGCCGCGCGCGATCCCGGCGAACGGGCCCTGCGGCCCGGAGAACGGTGGCATGCCCTTGAGCGGTTTGGGTTGCACACCGGGCGGCGGACCGACCGGCAGACCCGACGCGATCGTGCTGCGCGCCTGGGAGTTCAGGTCGACGGCCAGCACTTCCTTGGCGCCGGCGTCGACGATGTAGAGCCGGTCGCCGGCGACCAGGATGCCCTGCGGGCGCACCAGCCCGTCCACCACGGTCTCGACGGTCGAACCGAGCCGCACCACCCGGCCCGCGCCGGACTCGGCGACCAGCGGCGGTCCGGCCGGGTCGAACGCGACGCCCACCGGTTCGCGCAGGCCCGAGGCCAACACCTCGGTGCCGCCGTTCCGCAGCGCATGCACCCGTCCGGTGCCGAGCTCGGCGAACACGATGGTCCCCTGCGGTCCCAGCGCCACCCCGTACAGCTGGTCGAACCCGTCCGCGAGGTAATCGGTTTCGCCGTCAGCGGGACGGTAGCGGGCGATCTGGCCGCCCGAGGTGGAGACCACGAACGCGCCGTCACCGGCCGGCGCGAGCCCGCGCAGGAATCCGGGGTAACCAGGGGTGAACAGCATGCCGACGGTGTGCAGCGATCCGTCGCCGCCGACCCGGTAGAAGTAGGTGCCGTCGGCGACATAGAGTTCGCCGTCGGCACCGACCGCCAGATCCAGCGGCCAGTTCAGCCCGCCCGGCAGCGCCGTGCGGATCTCACCGCCGGGGCCGATCTCGGTGATCTCGCCGGTGAAGTTCGAGACATAGATCTTGTCGCCGACGAGCGTCAGGTTGTCCAGGCCCGGATGCAGTTGCGCCAGCACCGTTTTCTCGCCGGTGCGCGGATCGATCCGCAGCACCTGGCCGCTGGCTACCTGGGTCGACACGATGCGGCCCTGCGGGTCGAACTTGACCGCGTCGGGCACCCCGAGCTCGGCGGCCACCCGCTGGGGTTCGCCCGGCTGGTCCGGATCGATGCGCCAGATCTCGTTGGCGGTCATCAGCGGGAAGTACAGCAGCCCGTCCGGGCCGACCTCCATCGCGTTCGGCGACGGCAGGTCGGTCAACAGGGTGCGCATCGCCCCGGTGGCGCGGTCGAGCTCCATCAACCGTCCGCCGTCACGGCATTCGTTGATGAGCAGCCGGTCGTGGTGCACGGTGATGCCGTTGGCGCACGGCAGGTCGTCGCGCAACACCCGGGTGCGCCCACCCGCCTCGCGGACGCTGACCCGCCCCTCCATCACCTCGGTGGCGAACAGGTTGCCGGCGCTGTCGAACGCCACGTCATCGGGGGAGATGATGTCGCCGCCGAGCGGGCTGACGACCTCGATGCCGCCGGTCTGCAGATCCAGTGCGCTGATCTGGCTGCCGGTGACCTGGGCGATGTAGACGCGGCCGTCGGGCCCGGTGCGCAGCCCGTTGGCGCCGAACAAGCGGCTCGGCGCGGTCAGCCGCTCCAGCCGCCACCCCTCGGCGGTCGCCGGCGTGGGTCCCGAATAGCGGGCGTGGGACGGAGCGTCCGTCGCGGAATGCGTCATGACCTCGGACGTTAGCAAGCCCGATTGGTCCAGACAATAGCTACAACAAATCGATTCGTGGCCCTTGACGAGCTCATTCCCCCTGCGGAATAGTGTTCTTCAATATGAAGAGCACCATATTTTGTCCGGACAAATAGCGTGGACGAGTTGCTGGACCTTTCCGGCCGGATCGTGGTGGTATCCGGTGCGGGCGGCGGCGGAATCGGAACCACGGTGACCCGGATGGCGGCCGAGGCCGGGGCCACCGTGGTGGGGGTCAGCCGGTCCCGCGACAACCTCGACCGGCACGTGGCGCCGCTGGCCGACAAGGGCCTGGCGGTGATCCCGGTGGTGGCCGACGCCGCCACCGACGAGGGCATCGCGACAGTGATGGAGCGGGTGCGCGGTCTGGACGGTCGGCTCTACGGACTGGTCAACGTCGCCGGCGGTGCGGACCCATCCACCTGGATGCCGTCCACCAGGGTCACCCGCGCGGACTGGCGGGCGCTGTTCACCGCCAACCTCGAGACGGCGTTCTTCATGAGCCAGGCGGTGGCCGCGGAACTGCGCGCCACCGGCAAACCGGGCTCCATCGTGTCGATCTCGTCGATCAGCGGCATGAACACCGCACCGTTCCACATCGCCTACGGCACCGCCAAGGCCGCGATCGCCGCGATGACCCGCACCATGGCGCTGGAGCTCGCCGACGCCGGTATCCGGGTCAACGCGATCGCCCCGGGCGTCACCGAGACGGCCGCGTCCCGCACCTATGTCGACGTCGATCCCGAGCGTGACCGGCGGGCGATCGCGATGGGCCGCCGTGGCCGCCCCGAGGAGCAGGCCGGCGCCATCCTGTTCCTGCTCTCCGACCTGTCGAGCTACATCACCGGACAGACGCTGCTGGTCGACGGTGGGCTGAACCTGCGATGGACCCACCTCGGCGCCGACAACACCTCGTTGTTCCTCAAGGACGAGACCTTCCGCGCAGAAATCAGCCGGTTCTAAGGAGTTCTCCAGATGACCGAAACGCAGGACCGCGAAGTGCAAGCGCCAGAAGAACTTTCCGAGCCGATGACGATTCCGGTCGAGGCGTATATCTCGGAAGACTACGCCCGCGCTGAACGCGACAGACTCTGGCGCCAGGTGTGGCAGCAGGTCGGCCGGGTCGAGGATCTGCCGGAGGTCGGCAGCTATCTGACCTACGACATCCTCGACGACTCGATCATCGTGGTGCGCACCGGCCCGGGTCCCAAGGACTTCAAGGCCCACCACAACGTGTGCATGCACCGCGGCCGGCGGCTGATCGACACGCCGCCCGGGGCGAAGAACGCGCGCGGGCGGGCACGCAAGTCGTTCGTCTGCGGATTCCACGGCTGGACCTACGGTCTGGACGGCGCCTGCACCCACATCCGCGAACAGGACGACTGGAAGGGCACCCTCACCCCGGAGAACACCCACTTGGTGCCGGTGCAGGTCGACACCTGGGGCGGTTGGTTGTTCATCAACATGGACCCCGACGCCGAACCGCTGGCCGATTACCTGTTCCCGGCCAACAAGATGCTCGATCCGTTCGGCCTGGAGAACATGCGCTACCGGTGGCGCAAATGGCTGTACTTCGACTGCAACTGGAAGGTCGCGCTGGAGGCGTTCAACGAGACCTACCACGTGGCCACCACCCACCCGGAGTTCAACAAGTTCGGTGAGTTCCGGGGCTGGGCCAAGGCGCAGGGCAAGCACAGCAACATCGGCTACGACGCGCCCAAGGACCTGGAGGCCACCCGCTCCAAGATCCGGTTGGGCACCGGCGACGACCCGCGCGTCTCCACCGCCGAGATGCAGATGTACACCTGGGAGCAGACCAACGCCACCACCACCGAGACGCTGGTCAACGCCGCCAAGCGGTTGGTCGACGAACTGCCGCCCGACACCCCGCCGGACAAGGTGCTCGAACACTGGCTGGAGTCGGCGCGCCGCGACGACGAGGCGCGCGGGGTGATCTGGCCGACCATTCCGCCCGATGTGCTGGGCGAGGCCGGCACCGCGTGGCAGATCTTCCCGAACTTCCAGATCGGGCAGGGCCTGACCACCGCGCTGTGCTACAGCGCCCGGCCGCATCCCAGCTACGACCCGAACAAGTGCATCTTCGAGGTGTCGGTGCTGGAGCTGTTCCCCAAAGGCCAGGAACCGCAGACGGAATGGGAGTACACCCCGGCCGACAGCCCGAAGTGGCTGTCGGTGCTGCCGCAGGACTTCTCCAACATGGCCGCGGTGCAACAGGGCATGAAGTCGCTGGGGTTCCCCGGCACCAAACCGAACCCGTACCGGGAACGGGCCACCGTCAACCTGCACTACCAGCTGTCGAAGTACATGGGCACCGGCGAGCCTCGGGAACTGCCCCGTAACGACTCCCGCCACGACTAGGAGAACCAGAAGCAATGAGCATGTTCGGCAATGGCTGCGGGCCCACCGACGTCCCCACCGATATCGATTTCGACTGGCTGCGCCAGAAGTACCGCCAGGAGCGTGAGAAGCGGCTGCGGCCCGAGGGATCCAAGCAGTACATCGAGCTCACCGACGAGTTCGCCGACTTCTACGAGGTCGACCCGTACACCCCGGTGCAGCCGCGGGATCCGATCACCGAGGAGATCGACGTCGCGGTGCTCGGCGGCGGGTTCGGCGGGCTGCTGGCGGCGGTGCACCTGAAGAAGGCCGGCGTCGACGATGTGCGGATCATCGAGCTCGGCGGCGATTTCGGCGGTGTGTGGTACTGGAACCGCTATCCCGGAATTCAGTGCGACAACGAATCCTATTGCTACATCCCGCTGCTCGAGGAACTGGACTACATCCCCAGCAAGAAGTTCGCCGACGGTCCGGAGATCTACGAGCACTGCCGCAACATCGGCAAGCATTTCGGCCTGTACGAGAAGGCGATCTTCTCCACCCAGGTCAAGGCGATGCGCTGGGACGACGAGATGAAGCGGTGGCGGCTTGCCACCAATCGCGGCGACGACATCCGGGCCCGGTTCGTAGTGATGGCCTCCGGTCCGTTCCACCGGCCGAAACTGCCCGGCGTCCCCGGCATCAAGGACTTCAAGGGCCACAGCTTCCACTCGTCGCGGTGGGACTACGAGTACACCGGCGGTGACACCAACGGCAACCTGTACAAACTCCGCGACAAGAAGGTCGCGGTGATCGGCACCGGCGCCAGCGCGATCCAGATCGTGCCGCACCTGGCGCGGGACGCCAAGCACCTGTACGTGTTTCAGCGCACCCCGTCCACCGTCGACGCGCGCAACAACACCCCCACCGATCCGGAATGGGTCAAGACTCTCAAGCCGGGCTGGCAGAAGGAGCGCCAGCGCAACTTCCACGCCTGGACCTTCGAGGGCATGGCGCTGGGCCAACCGGATCTGGTGTGCGACTTCTGGACCGAGCTGGGCCGCAATGTCGCCGCCCGGGTGGCCGCGCTCCCGGACCCGGCGGCGCTCAAGCCCGAGGAGTACATGGCCATCCGCGAGGAGGAGAACTTCAAGCTGATGGAGCGGCTGCGCCGGCGCATCGACGAGATCGTCGAGGACCCGGAGACGGCCGAGAAACTCAAGCCCTACTACCACTTCCTGTGCAAGCGGCCGCTGTCCAACGACGACTACCTGCCGGCGTTCAACCGGCCCAACGTCACGTTGGTCGACGTCTCGGACACCAAGGGCGTGGAGCGCATCACCGAGAAGGGCATCGTCGCCCACGGGGTGGAGTACGAGGTCGACTGCATCATCTACGCCAGCGGTTTCGAGATCACCACCGACATCAAGCGGCGCTACTCGATCGAGACCATCGAGGGCCGCGGTGGGCTGAGCCTGTTCGACTACTGGCGCGACGGTTACAAGACCTTCCACGGCATGACCAGCCACGGTTTCCCCAACCAGTTCTTCACCGGGTTCACCCAGGTCGGCATCTCGGCCAACATCTCGGCGAACTACGAACTGCAGGGCGAGCACATCGCCTACATCATCGCCGAGGCGCTCAAACGCGGCGCCACCGTCGTCGAACCGACCAAGCAGGCGCAGGACGCCTGGTGCCGCACCATCAAGGAGACCGCGGTCGACACCTCGGCGTTCGACGCCGAGTGCACGCCCGGCTACTACAACAACGAAGGCGGCGGGGGCGGCGAAGGGCTGCGCAGCCACCTCGGTGAGCCGTACGGTCCCGGGTTCTACGCGTTCGCCGATCTGCTGGCCGAATGGCGGGCGCGCGGCGACCTGGACGGTCTGGTCCTGCAGTAGCGACCGTCATGGCTGAGTTGAGATTCGACGGCCGCGTCGCGGTGGTGACCGGCGCCGGCCGGGGGCTGGGCCGCGCCTACGCCCGGCTGCTGGCGGCCCGCGGCGCCAAGGTGGTGGTCAACGACGCCGGCACCAGCCTCGCCGGCGACGGCGGCGACACCTCACCGGCCCAGCAGGTGGTCGACGAGATCACCGCGGCCGGCGGCGAAGCCGTCGCCAACACCGATTCGGTGGCCACCCCGGACGGCGGCCGGGCCCTCATCGACACCGCGCTGAAGCGCTGGGGCCGCCTCGACGTGCTGATCCACAACGCCGGCATCGTGCGCCGCGCCGCGCTGCGCGAGATGAGCTACGACGATTTCGAGGCGGTCGTCGATGTGCACCTGCGCGGAGCGTTTCACGTGGTGCGCCCGGCGTTCCCGGTGATGTGCGACGCCGGCTACGGCCGGATCGTGCTCACCTCGTCGATCGGCGGGCTGTACGGCAACCACGAGGTGGCCAACTACGCGGTCGCCAAGGCGGGGGTGATCGGGTTGTCCAACGTCGCGGCGATGGAGGGCGCCGCGCACGGCGTGCAGTGCAACGTGATCGTGCCCGCCGCGCTGACCCGGATGGCCGAAGGACTCGACACGTCGGCGTATCCGCCGATGGAACCCGAGCTGGTCGCCCCGGCCGTCGGCTGGTTGGCGCATGAAACCTGTTCGATCACCGGCGAGATCATGATCGCGCTGGCCGGGCGGGTGGCCCGGGCGGTGATCGCGGAGACCCCCGGGGTGTACCGGCCGTCGTGGACGATCGAGGACGTCGCCGCGAATCTGGACGCCATCCGCGACACCTCGGCGCCGATCGTGTTCCCGGTCGTCCCGGACGGCCACGGAGACCACATTCGCTACAGCTTCGCCCTGGCGAAGGGATCGGCCGAAGGAGCAGTGCATGCCTAGCGGCCCGTTGAGCGGCGTGCGCGTGGTGGACCTCACCGCGATGGTGATGGGCCCGTACTGCACGCAGATCATGGCCGACATGGGGGCCGACGTCATCAAGGTCGAACCGCCCCAAGGCGACGACACCCGCTATGTGTCGGTGGGCCCCGAACCCGGGATGAGCGGGGTGTTCGTCAACGTCAACCGCGGCAAGCGCAGTGTGGTGCTCGATCTGCAGACCGAGTCCGGCAAGGCCGCGCTGCGCGCGCTGATCGCCCGCTCGGACGTGTTCATCCACTCGATGCGGGCCAAGTCGATCGCCAAGCTCGGCTTCAGCTATGCCGACGTGTCGGCCATCAACCCGTCGATCATCTACACCAACTGCTACGGCTACGGACGCCGCGGCCCGGACCGTGACCGGCCCGCCTACGACGACACCATCCAGGCCGAGTGCGGGCTGCCCGCGGTGCAGCAGAAGCTGACCGGGGAGGCGAGTTACGTCGGCACCATCGTGGCCGACAAGGTCGCCGGGCTGACCGCGGTGTACGCCACCACCATGGCGCTGTTCCATCGCGAGCGCACCGGCGAGGGCCAGGAGGTGGAGGTGGCGATGTTCGAGACCATGGCCGCCTTCATGCTGGTCGAACACGCCAACGGCGCGGTGTTCGACCCGCCGCTGGGACCGGCCGTCTATCCCCGCACCGTGGCGGCGAACCGGCGGCCGTACGCCACCGCCGACGGGCACATCGCCGCGCTGATCTACAACGACAAACACTGGAACGCGTTCATCAACGCGGTGCAGCCACCGTGGAACAGCGACGAGTTCTCCACCCTGGAGAAGCGGGCCCGCAACATCGACGTGGTGTACGGATTGGTCGCCCAGACCATGAAGGAACGCACCACCGCCGAGTGGCTGGCGCTGTTCCGAGAACTGGAGATCCCGGCCGCGCCGATCAACACCCCCGACGCGCTGTTCGACAACCCGCACCTCAACGCGGTCGGGTTGTTCGAAACCGTCGAGACCCCGAACGGCCCGGTGCGCTTTCCCGGTGTGCCGACCTGGTTCTCGCGCACCCCCGGCAAGGTGGCCGGCCCGGCGCCCACCCTCGGCCAGCACACCGACGAGGTGCTCGCCGAACTCGGAATCGATGACCTCAAGCCCTCGGGAACGGGATAGCAATGGATTTTCGGATGGGGCCGAAGGCCGACCAGCTGCGCACCGAACTGCGGGAACTGGTCAAAGAGCATGTGCCCGAGCATTTCCTGGGCGCCTTCACCGACGACCCGGCCGACCTCGAGACCGCGCAGAACTTCTGCCGCATCCTGGCCGAACGCGACCTGCTGTGTCTGGCCTGGCCCAAGGAGTTCGGCGGCGGCGGGGCGTCGGTGTGGGAACAGACCGTGGTGCGCGAGGAGATGTGGGCCCACCATGAACCGCGCGGCGCCCAGTACATGGGGGTCAACTGGGTCGGGCCGATCATCATGCGCCACGGCACCCCCGAACAGCAGCGCAAGCACCTGCCCCCGATCGCACGCGGCGAGGTGATCTGGTGCCAGGGCTTCTCCGAACCCGAGGCGGGTTCGGACCTGGCGTCGCTGCGCACCACCGCGCGGCGCGACGGTGACGGTTGGCTGGTCAGCGGCCAGAAGATCTGGACCTCCTACGCGACCATGGCGCAGTGGTGTTTTCTGCTGGCGCGCACCTCGCGCGGAGAGCGCAAACAGCAGGGACTGACGATCTTCCTCGTCCCGATGGACGATCCGGCGATCCAGGTGCGTCCGATCCGCGCCATGTTGGGCCCGCACCATCTCAACGAGGTGTTCTTCGACGACCTGCGGGTCACCGAGGCCGACGTGTTGGGCAAGGTCGGCGAGGGCTGGTCGATCGTGCAGGACGTGCTGGCGTTCGAACGGGTGGGCATCGCCCGCTACGCCCGCTGCGAACGACTGCTGGCCGCCGCGCCCACCGTGCTCGGCGACCGCTGGGACGACCTGCCCGCCGAACTGCGCACCCGGTGGATGCGCATGCTCACCCACTGCCGGCGGGCCCGGCTGATGGCTTACCGGGTGATCTCGCTGCAGGCCGGCGGCCAGGTGCAACCCGGTGACGCCGCCGCCTACCGGATCGCGGTCACCAAGCTCGACCAGGACAGCGCGGAGGTGCTGATGGACATCGCCGCCGAGGTCTCCCACGACGACCCGGGGGCGAAATGGTTCCTCGGCGAGGTCGAGGACCACTGGCGCTACTCACAGGCATCGACCGTGTCCTCGGGCAGCATCGAGATGCAGCGCATCCTGCTGTCCCGCAGCATGCTGGCGGGGGCCAAGTGAGCGAGCACATGATCCTCGACCTTTCCGAGGACGCGAAAGAGTACGGCCGCCAGGCACTCCGGGCGTTCGAAGCGGCCGGCGGCGACGAGCTGGTGCAGCGCGCCGAGGCCAAACCCGCCGACCGCGAAGCGATCGTCGGGCCGGTGCTCGCCGAACTGGGCGCCTGGGAGCTCGACCCCCGCACCGACACCGACGGGCTGGAGGCCGCCGCGGCGCTGTGCCGCAGCGCCGGCTACTGGGCGCTGCCGTATCCGGTCGCCGAGCGGCTGGCCAAACCGGTCGACCTCGACACCGACGGGCTGCTGGTGATCGGGGGTCGGCGGCCGGCGGCCGCGGTGGCGGGGCTCTCGGCCCGTTGGACCGCGGTCACCCTCGACGGGGTGCGCAGCGAGGTGACCGGCCAGGGGCCCGCCGGAACCGAGTTCGTCACCGAACTGCAACTCGCCCAACGGGACACCGACGGCGCCGCCGATGTGGCACTGGGACTGGTGCTGCCGTGCTGGACGCTGCTGGGCATGCTCGACCGCGCCATCGAACTGACCGTGGCGCACGTGTCGCTGCGCAAACAGTTCGGCCAGACCCTGTCGTCGTTCCAGGGGGTGCAGTTCCAGCTCACCGACGCCGAGGTGGAACGCAGCGGCCTGGACATGCTGGCCAAGTACGCGCTGTGGAGCGTCGGCGAACGCCGTCCCGAGGCGCTGCACGACGCGCTGGCGCTGCGGGCGGCCGCGTTGGAGGCCGCCGAGATCGTGTTCCGGGTGTGCCATCAGCTGCACGGTGCGGTCGGGTTCTGCGACGAGACCACGCTGTCGTGGCTGTCGCGGCACAGCCAGCCGCTGCGCCGGCTGCCGCTGGGGCTGTCGGCGACCCGCGACGAGCTGACCCGCCGCGCGGGCCGGGCCGGGCTGACGGGGTTGTTCTTATGAGCGAGAGAGAGTTCCGCGAACGGGTGCGGGCCTGGTGCGCCGAGCACGTCCCGAAGGACTGGCGGCGAACGCAGACCGGGGCGAGCGAGGACGAGTTCGTCCGGTTCCAGAAGGAATGGTTCGCGACCCTGCACAGCGCCGGGTTCGCGGTCCCGCACTGGCCGGCCGAATGGGGCGGCGGGCTGTCGGTGCCGCAGCAGGTGGTGCTCTACCAGGAACTTGCCGCCCACGACGCGCCACGGCTGGTGCTGGCGTTCGTCGGCATCCACCACACCGCGGCCACCCTGCTCGCGGCGGGCACCGACGAACAGCGCCGCCGACACCTGCCGGCGATCCTCGACGGCGAGATCTGGTGTCAGGGCTTCTCCGAACCGGAGGCCGGATCGGATCTGGCGTCGCTGCGCACCACGGCGCGCCGGGTCGGTGACCACTATGTCGTCAACGGCCAGAAGCTGTGGTCCAGCGGCGCCCGGTATGCCGACTGGTGTCTACTGCTGGCCCGCACCGACCCGGACGCCCCGAAACGCAAAGGCATCTCGTTCTTCCTGCTGGACATGAAATCCCCGGGTGTGGAGGTACGACCCATCCGCAACGCGATCGGCGACGCGCACTTCTGCGAGATATTCCTCAACGACGTCGAGATACCGGCCGCCAACCTGGTCGGCGCGGAGAACCAGGGCTGGCAGGTCGCCCAGGCCACCCTCGGCGCCGAACGCGGGCTGACCATGTTGGAGCTCGCCGAACGGCTCGGCAATGCCGGCTTCCGTTGGCTGGTGCAGGCCGCGCCGGTCGACGACCCGGTCGTCGCCGACCGGCTCGCCCAGTTCGAAACCCAGATCACCGCGCTGCGGCGACTGTGCCGGAAGGTGGTCGAGGACAACGAGAACGGCACCGCGGGCCCGGCCGATGCGTCGGTGGTCAAGCTGTACTACAGCGAACTGCTGCAGCGGATGGCCGACTTCGGTACCGAGCTCGGCGGGCTAGCCGCCCACACCCAGTTGGTCAAACCGATGTCGAGTGGCTGGGAGTCCGGCGCGTGGCTGCTGGACTTCATCGGCTCATGGGAGTGGACGGTCGCCGGCGGGGCCAGCGAGATCCAACGCACCATCATCGGCGAGCGCGGCCTGGGGCTGCCCAGAGAACCGAGTGCAGTCTGATGGCCGGCGACTTCAGCGAATTCCACGACGAACTGCGCTCGGTCGCGGCCGACCTGCTGGCCAAGGAGCGCACCGTCGACTGGGTGACGTTGGTCGACGCCGGCTGGGTCGGGCTGGAGATCGACGAGCGATACGGCGGGGCGGGCGCGACGTTCGCCGAAACCGCGGTCATCTGCACCGAACTCGGCCGTGCAGCATCCACGACCAGCTATCTCGGCGGTGCGGTGCTGGCGGTGGCGACCCTGAACGCGCTGGCGCCCAGCGAAACCCGCGACCGGCTGCTGAACCGGGTGGCCTCCGGTGACACCCGGCTCGCGGTCGCGCTGGAGGGTCCCGACTTCGTGCCCGACGCCCCCGGCGCCGACCACATCCTGATCGTTGGTGACGACGGCGTCACCGTCGCCGCGCCCGAGGTCACCCCCCGGCCGGTGGTCGACGAGACGCGCAGCCTGGGGGCGATCGACCCGCAGATCAGCGGTGAGACCCTGGAATTCGATGACGACCCAGTACCGGCCATCGAACGGTTGCGCAACCGGGCCGCGGTCGCGGTCGCCTGCGACAGCCTCGGGCTCGCCGAGGCGATGCTGGCCAGGACCGTGTCCTATGTGAAGGTGCGTCACCAGTTCGGCCGGCCGATCGGGTCGTTCCAGGCGGTCAAACACACCTGCGCCGACATGTACGTCGAGATCAGCATCTGCCGCCAGCTCATCGACGCCGCCGTGGCCGCGATCGTCGACGACGCGCCGGACGTCGGGGTGGCCGCCGCCATGGCCAAATCGCACGTGTGTCCGGCGGCCGTCGAGATCGCCAGCAAGGCAATGCAACTGCACGGCGGCATCGGCTACACCTGGGAGAGCGGAATCCACGTCTACCTCAAACGCGCCACGCTGAACCGCGCGCTGTTCGGCTCACCCGCAGCACACCGCAGTCAACTCGCCAAGCGCTACCGATAAAGGAGTTCCGATGGGCGTCCCCGTCTACAAACGCATCCTCGACCTGTTCGAGGCCGAAGGCGTCAACACCATCTTCGGCATCCCCGACCCCAACTTCGTGCACATGTTCGCCGAGGCCCACGCCCGCGGCTGGTCGGTGGTCGCACCCCACCACGAGCTGGCGGCCGGCTTCATGGCCGAGGCGGTGTCCCGGATGACCGGCGGACCCGGTCTGTGCATCGGCACCCTGGGGCCGGGCATGGCCAATATCGCCGGTGCGATCCAGTGCGCGAAGGTGGAGAACTCGCCGGTGATCTTCCTAGGCGGTCAGCGGGCCCGCATCACCGAGCGCCGGGTGCGCCGCGGCCGCATCCAATTCGTCCGCCAGGAGCCGCTTTTCGCGCCGTCGGTGAAGTACAGTGCCTCGATCGAGTACCCGGACCAGACCGACGAGATCATCCGCGAGGCCATCCGGCGGTCGATGTCGGGCACCCCGGGGCCCAGCTACGTCGAGTACCCCGCGCACGTGCTGCTCGAGGAACTCGACGTACCCGATCCGCTGCCGCCGCAACGCTACCGGCTGGTCGGCCAGGGCGCCGGTGCGCCGGAGATCGCCGAGGCGGCGCGGCTGATCCGCGCCGCCGAGAAACCGATCCTGCTGGTCGGCCACGCCGTGCACACCACCCGCAGCCAGGCCGCGGTCAAACAGCTGGCCGACCTGATGGCCTGCCCGGTGATCCAGACCTCCGGCGGCACCTCGTTCATCCCCGGCCTGGAGGACCGCACCTTCCCCTACGGGTTCTCCCCGGCGGCCGTCGAGGCGGTCGTCGAATCCGACCTGTGCCTGGCGCTGGGCACCGAACTGGGGGAGCCGGTGCACTACGGCAAGGGCCGACACTGGGCCGCCTGCAACGACATTCGCAAGTGGATCCTGGTCGAGCAGGATCCGCTGGCGATCGGGGTGAACCGCCCGATCGACGTCGCGCTGGTCGGCGACCTGCGCGCGGTGGTGCCGCAGCTGGTCGAGGCGCTCAAGGACACCCCGCGCAGCCCGGCGCCGAACCTCGACGCGCTGATCAAGAAGGACGCCGAGGAACTGGCCCAGCTCGCCGAGAACGCACCCCGCGGCCGCACCCCGATCCATCCGGCCCGGTTCGTCGTCGAGGCCACCAAGGCGTTCCCCGAGGACGGCATCCTGGTCCGCGACGGCGGCGCGACGGTGATCTTCCAGTGGACCTACTCGCAGGCCAAACCGCGCGACGTGATCTGGAACCAGAACTTCGGCCACCTCGGCACCGGGCTGCCGTATGCGATCGGCGCCTCGATCGCCGACGGCCGCAAACGCCCGGTGATGCTGCTGACCAGCGACTCGTCGTTCCTGTTCCACATCGCCGAACTGGAGACCGCCGCGCGGGAGGGCCTGCCGCTGGTGTGCGTGGTCGGGGTGGACCACCAGTGGGGCCTGGAGGTCGGCGTCTACAAACGCACCTTCCCACAGCCGTCGCCGCAGCCCGGGGTGCACTGGAGCAAAGACGTGCGGTTCGACAGGATCGCCGAAGGTTTCGGCTGCCACGGCGAGTACGTCGAGAAGGACACCGAGATCGGCCCGGCCATCGAACGGGCCTTCGCCAGCGGCAAGCCCGGTGTGGTGCACGTGTGCATCGATCCGAAGGCCAACTCCGAGGAGATGCCGAAGTACGACGAGTTCCGCACCTGGTATGCAGAGGGCACCCAATAGCGGACGGTTTTGAGGGAAGGTGAACTCATGCGTGAGTATCTGAAGTTCTACATCGACGGCCGCTGGGTCGACCCGGTGCAGCTGAAAACCCTCGACGTCGACAACCCCGCCACCGAGGAGGTGTCCGGCCGCATCGCGCTCGGCTCGGCCGAGGACGTCGACGCGGCGGTGCGGGCCGCGCGCAAGGCGTTCGCCACCTGGTCGCAGACCACCCGCGAGCAGCGCCTCGACGTGCTGCAGGCGATCCTCACCGAATACCAGAAACGCATGAGCGATCTGGCCGACGCGGTCAACGAGGAGATGGGCGCACCGCCGTCGCTGGCCGGCGGTCCGCAGGTCAACCTCGGGCTGGGGCATCTGACCACCGCGATCGACGTGCTGAAGAACTACCAGTTCGACGAGCCGCTGGGCAGCACCCTGGTGACCAAGGAACCGATCGGCGTGTGCGGGCTGATCACCCCGTGGAACTGGCCGATCAACCAGATCGCCTGCAAGGTGTTCCCGGCGCTGGCCACCGGTTGCACCATGGTGCTCAAACCCTCGGAGGTGGCGCCCTACTCGGGGCAGATCTTCACCGAGATCATCGACGCGGCCGGGGTGCCGTCCGGCGTCTACAACATGGTCCACGGCGACGGCCCGGGCGTGGGTGTGGCGCTGTCCAGCCACCCCGAGGTCGACCTGGTGTCGTTCACCGGCTCCACCCGGGCGGGCATCGAGGTGGCCCGCAATGCGGCGCCGACGGTCAAGCGGGTGTGCCAGGAACTCGGCGGCAAGAGCCCCAACATCGTGCTCGACGACGCCGACTTCGCCAAGAGCGTGGCCGTCGGCACCTCGGTGATGATGATGAACAGCGGGCAGAGCTGCAATGCCCCGTCCCGGATGCTGGTGCCGAACGCGCGGATGGACGAGGCCATCGCGGTCGCCCGGGAGACCGCGGCCGCGGTCAAGGTCGGTGATCCGTCGGACAAGACCGCGATCGGGCCCGTCGCGTCCAAGGCGCAGTTCGACAAGATCCAGCGGTTGATCCAGGCCGGCATCGACGAGGGCGCGACGCTGGTCATCGGCGGGCCCGGCCGCCCGGACGGCATCGACCGCGGTTACTACGTCAAGCCGACGGTGTTCGCCCACGTGCGCAACGACATGACGATCGCGCGGGAGGAGATCTTCGGGCCGGTGCTGTGCATCCTCGGCTACGACGATCTCGACCAGGCCATCGAGATCGCCAACGACACCGATTACGGTCTGGCCGGCTACGTCTCGGGCGCCGATCTGGAGCAGGCCCGTGCCCTGGCGCGGCGGATTCGTGCCGGCTCGATCGCGATCAACCACGGCTTCGACATGAACGCGCCGTTCGGCGGCTACAAGCGCAGCGGAAACGGCCGCGAGTGGGGCCGCCACGGGTTCGAGGAGTACCTCGAGGTCAAGGCGGTGCTCAACTACCTCCCGAAATGATGGGCCCCGACCTGATGGAGCCTGGCGCGCTCACCGGTTCTCCGGGTCGGTGAGCGCGCCGGCCCCGCCCAATACACTGCGGGCATGACCGGCCAGAAGTACGAATACGGCATCGATTTCCAGCGCGTCGACGCCATCGACATCCACACCCATGTCGAGGTCGACTGCCACGGCCACCGGGCCTACGACGACGTGCTGGTCGAGGCCGTCGGCAAGTACTTCAAGCGGGGGCCGGGCGAGCTGTCCACCGTCGACGCGCTGGCCGAGGAATACCGCAGGCACAACACCGCCGCGGTGGTGTTCACCATCGACGCGCGCACCGGGATGCGGCACGAACCGAACTCGATCGAGGACCTGATCGCGGGGGCGGTCCGGAACAACGACGTGCTCATCCCGTTCGGCAGCGTGGATCCCTGGGACGGTCGGCGCGCGGTGCACCGGGTGCGCGAGCTGGTCCGCGACTACGGCGTCAAGGGGTTCAAATTCCACCCCAGCTTCCAGGCGTTCGAGCCCAACGACCGCCGGTTCTACCCGATCTACGAGGCCATCACCGAGGCCGGGGTGCCCGCGCTGTTCCACACCGGCCAGACCGGGCTGGGCGCGGGGCTGCCCGGCGGCCACCGCATCAAGCTGCGCTACTCCGACCCGATCCTGCTCGACGACGTGGCCGCCGACTTTCCGGAGCTGACGATCGTGATGGCCCATCCCGCGGTGCCGTGGGTGGACGCGCAGATCGCGGTCGCCGCGCACAAGGCCAATGTCTACGTCGACCTGTCGGGCTGGTCGCCGAAGTACTTCCCGCCGCAGCTGGTGGCGGCCATCGGCCGGCAGCTTCGCACCAAGGTGCTGTTCGGCACCGACTATCCCTACATCCGGCTGGAGCGGTGGCGACGCGACTTCGAGTCGCTCGACGTCGACCCCGAGGTGCTGCCGCTGGTGTTCAAGCAGAACGCGCTGCGGGTGCTGGGCCTGGCCTGACGCCGAAGAGGAATCCGCCCCGCCCCAGAGAATCCCAGAGAATACGGACCCAGAGACTAAGGACCCAGAGACAAGGCCCCAGAGAAAAGGACCCAGAGAAAAGGCCCCGGAGAAAGGCCCAGAGAGAAGGCCCGGAGAATATTTCGGATGCGGCGATGAGTTCCGCGCGGCACGGTGGTCTGTACCGCTGACCCCACCTTTCACCGAGAAGGAGACCGCGATGGCAGTCCGCACCACCCACCCCGTCGGCGCCCCGATCTGGATCGACCTGGCCACCTCGGATCTGGACCGCGCCCAGCGGTTCTACGGCGCGGTGTTCGGCTGGACGTTCGAGAACCTGGGCCCCGACTACGGGAACTACCACTACGCGTATCAGGACGGCCGGCCGGTCGCCGGGATCGGCTACAACGACCCCGCCTGGAACAGCCCGGACCGCTGGACCACTTTCCTGCACACCACCGACATCCGTGACACCCTCGCCCGGGCCGGTGAGGCCGGTGCGGTCTTCTGCAACCAGCCGGCCGAACCGATGGAGGTAAAGAACGCGGGCTGGATGGGTCTGCTGTCCGACCCCGCCGGCGCGTTCTTCGGCCTGTGGCAGCCCGGCGGCCAGAACGGGTTCGAGCTCGTCAACGAGCACGGCGCGCCGGTGTACTTCCAGCTGACCACCCGCGACTACGCCAAGGCGCTTCAGTTCTACCGGCAGGTGTTCGGCTGGCAGCTCGAGACCGTCTCCGACACCGACGAGTTCCGGTACAGCACCGCGATATTCGACGGTGAGGCGCTGCTCGGGGTGATGGACGGCACCCGCGACCTGCCCCCCGACGCGCCGTCGACCTGGATCTTCTTTTTGGGCTGCGACGACGTCGACAAGACCGTGCAGCTGGTGTGCGACAACGGCGGGACGGTGATCCGCGACGCCGAGGACACCCCGTACGGCCGGCTGGCCGCGGTCGCCGACCCGCTCGGCGCGATGTTCAATCTGTCGTCGCTGCAGTGACGCCCGGCCGGGCCGGCCTCAGTCGGCGGCCATGGTGAAGTCGGCGAAGTCGAATCCCGGGACGACCACACAGCTCACCAGGCAGGGCTGGTCGTCCCGGGGCCGGGCCCGCTGCCAGTGCCCGGGCGGGACCATGATCTGCGGCTGCTGCCCGGCCGTGATGTCGGCGCCCAGCACGTGCGTTGTGGCGCCGTCCTGTTCGGGGCCGAACTCCAGCAGCAGCGGGCCGCCGAAGTGGTACAGCCACAACTCGGCGCTGCGCACGGTGTGCCACGCCGACTGCTGGCCGGGCATGAGCAAGAACAGGATGGCGGTGCCCGCGCTGCGCGGGCCGCTGTAGTCCGGCGGCAGCGCGGACTGCGGCACCGTCAGCTCACTGCGCCACGTCTCGCGGAACCAACCGCCCTCGGGATGCGGGGCCAGGTCCAGACGGCGCGCCCAGTCGGGGAGTTCGGTCATGGCAATACCGTAATCTCGAAACATGTCTCGGCTGCGTCCCGGATGGCTGGTGGCGTTCACCGCCGCGCTCGTGGTGGTCAGCGCCTGGCTGCCGTGGCTGACGGTCGACGGGCAACGCGCCAGCGCGGTCGGCGGGGTGGTCGGCGGAGACCTCGCCGGACTGGCCGAGCGGCTCACCGCGTTCGGGGTCGGTCAGTCCATCGTGCTGCTGGCCGCGTGTCTGATCGTCGCCGGGGCGATGGCCGCCCAGGGCCTTTCGGCACGGCTGGCGTCCACCGCGGCGCTGGCCATCTCGGTGCTGCTGGTGGTGCTCACCGTCTGGTACTACCGGCTCTACGTGTACGGGCCGGTGTCGGTGGGCTGGGGCTGGTACGTCGGCGGCGCCACCGCGGTCGCCGCGGTGCTCACCTCGGTGTGGGCGATGGTCACGGCCTGGTCGGCGTCCACCCCGGCGCCGAACCGGTCATGACCGGGTTCCTCACCCCGGTGACGCTCACCGGTGAACGCTGGGTGCGGCTGGAACCGCTTCGCCGCGAACACCTTTCCGAGATCGTCGCGGCTGCGGCCGACGACGAGATGGGTGGGTTGTGGTTCACCGCCGCGCCCGGGGCGGCCGACGTCGAGCGGTGGGTCGACGCCCGATTGGCGGCCCAGAACCCCGACACCGGGCTGACGTTCGTGGTCCGCTCCCTCGACGACGACCGGCTGATCGGCTCGTCGAGTTATCTGCACGCCGATGCGCCCAGCCGCCGGCTGGAGATCGGCCACACCTGGTATGTGGCGCCGATGCGGCGCACCGGCGTCAACACCGAGACCAAGCTGCTCATGCTCGGCCACGCGTTCGAGCAGTTGGGTTGCGTGGCAGTGGAATTCCGCACCCACTTCTTCAACTTCGAGAGCCGTCGGGCGATCGAACGGCTGGGCGCGAAACTCGACGGGGTGCTGCGCAGCCATCAGTTGCTGCCCGACGGCTCGCGGCGCGACACCGTGGTGTACTCGATTCTCGACATCGAGTGGCCGGCGGTGCGCACCCACCTGCGGCACCGGCTGGACCGGCACCGCTGAGTCGCGAATCGGTGCTGCGGACAGCGGCCGCCGTGGGGCGGTGCCGTCCGCAGCCGGGTGACAGGAATCAGGCCGCGTCGACCGTGGTGGCCTCGATCGCCTTCTGGCCCGCGGCGTGCGCGACCTCGATCTTGCGCGGTTTCGCCTTCTCGGCCAACGGGATCGTCACGGTCAGCACACCGTTCTCGTAGGTCGCCGCGATGCCCGATTCGTCGACGCCCTCACCGAGCGAGAGCTGTCGGCGGTAGCTGCCGTAGAAGCGCTCGTTGGCCAGCCACTGCACCGAGTCGTCCGATCGTGCCGAACGTTGCGCCGAGATCGTCAGCGTGCCGTTCTCGACGCTGACATCGATCGAGTGCGGATCGACCCCCGGTAGGTCGGCGGTCAACAGGTAGTGATCGTCGACCTTGCACAGGTCCATCGGCATGAACCGCGGACTGCGCTCCGAACCGGACTCGCCGGTGAGTAGGGCCCTGGCCCAGGCGTCGAGGTCACTGAAGGGATCAAAGCGGAGCACAACGATCACCTCCTCGCTGACTGTGGGCCCGCCACCCTGGCGGGCAGCTGAAACCTCTGTGCACTTCCGTCTTAGCACTCTGTGGCGCCGAGTGCCAGCGTGTTGCTTGAGGAGGTGTTTTCGCAGGTCAAACCGGGTGGCAAGAGATGCCGGGGGATGATCGGAAGCTCCGTCGGCTCTCAGGTCTGAACCGACGGAAACCCCGGTTCCGTCGACGACGACGGCCTGTCCCTGCATTCCCGACCTGGGCCGGCCCAAACATGTCCGCGCCGGCTCACGTCGTCAGCGTCCGGCCTGCGGTGAGGTGCCGATCGCCCACACGTAGACCGGTTCGGTGCCGTTGATCGCGTTGTCGCCGATCACCTTGGCCTTGAACACCGTCGGATTGTGGCTCGACACCGTGCGGGCGTTGCGCCAGAACCGGTCCAGCCCCGCGTCGGCCCGGACCCCGGACGCGCCCAGCGCATCGAACAGCTTCGAGGTGGCCTGCACGACCAGGTTCGTCGCCACCACCTGGCCCTTTCCGGTGGCCAGCTCGGCGGCGATGTTGGCCTGCCGGTCGCGCTCGGGATCGTCGGCCAGCGCCGCCTCGTAGGCGCGCTGCACGTCTTCGGCCGCGCGCAGTGCGATCGCCTCGGCGGCGAACGCGGCCGCGGTCACCTCGCCGACGACCTGCTGGATCTGCGGGTCCTGCGCGTAGGTGGGCGCGTTGCCGTGGCTGAAGGTGCGGGTGCGGGCCCGGACCCGCGCGGCCAGCTCGTCGGCCGCCGCGTGCGCGATACCGGCCAGCGTGGCCAGGTGGAACAGCTGATAGAACGCGGTCTGATAGCGGAACCGGGTGTCGAACGGGATCAGGTTCTCCTCGGGTACCGGCACCCGGTCGTAGGTCGAGGTGCCCGACCCGGTGGTGCGCTGGCCGAACCCGTCCCAGTCGTCGAAGTGGGTGACCCCCTGGTCGCGGGCGTCGACCGCGGCGATGACGAACTCACCGGTGTCGACGCGCTGGGCGTACAGGTCCACCCAGTCGGCGAAGATGCTGCCGGTGCTGTAGTACTTCTGCCCGCTGACGTAGAAGGTTCCGGGCTGCTCGCCGGGGGTGACCTTGGTGTTCGTCTCGCCGAGCAGCACGTCGCCGATCTCCGACCAGGCGTTGCCGGCGATCTCCCCGGCGGCGAACCGCGCCCACCAGGCGTCGCGCCCGGGTCCGGGCGGGGCGACCAGCCGGTCCTCGGCGAACGCGAAATGGCCGCGCAACGCCTGGGTGATGTTCGAGTCGGCGGTGGACAACTCGATCAGCAGCCGGGTGAGCTGCGGGATGCTGGCGCCGTGCCCGCCGGCCGACACCGGAAACCGCACCGCGCCGAACCGGGCCTGCTTGAGCCACTCGATCTGCTCGAACGGCAGGGCGCGGTCGCGTTCGCGCTGCACCGCGCCGGCCTTGATGCGCTCGAAGATGGGCCGGAACCGGGCGGCCAGTGTCTCGTAGTCGGCCGTCTCGCCGAGGTCAAAGGCGTTGTCGGGCACAGCGGTTGAAGTCATGGTTGCGTTCCTCGCGCCGGTGGTCAGGACTCGGGCCATCCTGGGCCGCGCGGTGCGTGAGCGGAACGGTTGGAATCGTGGCGAACCGAACTCGACGGCTCCGCACCGGGCCGTACGCCCCTCGTCGCGGCAGCGTCGCGGATTCTTACCATCCCGGTTATGAGGAAGCTCTTGCCGATACTGCTGGGAGGACTGCTCCTGGTCGCGCTGTTCACCGCGATCGCGGTGAAGGTGGGGGTGAGTGGCGAACTCTTCGCGGCGCTCGGGTTCGCCGTGGTGATCTTCATCGCGGCCGCGGTCGTCGCGGCGCTGGAAGCGCGGTAGCGGCGCGCGCCGGGGACATTCGCCCACCCGGATAGGGACCAATTCCTCCACCGGTCCCGGGCCGACGGGCATAGCGTCAGGCCGAGTCCGTCCGAGCAGGGGTCTCCCGGCGCGGCAGTGGAATAAAGCGCCGCGCGGGGGAATAAAGGAAGTAGCGGGCGGTACGGCTCGGGCCCCGAGGCGGGCCTACCACGGGACTGTCGGCGCAAGTGGGTTGGAGATGAAGGTGGACGAGGGTATTCGGCTCGGTCGGGTGGCGGGATTCCCGCTGAGCATGCACTGGAGCGTGCTCGTGATCCTGTGGCTGTTCGCCTGGAGCCTGGCCTCGACCCTGCCGGAACTCGCTCCCGGGTACGCCGGCAGCACCTACTGGGTGGCCGGAGCGTGCGGTGCGGTGGTGCTGATGGCCTCGCTGCTCGCGCACGAACTGACCCACGCCGTGGTGGCCAGCCGCGCCGGCATCCCGGTGCTGGGCGTGCGGCTGTGGTTGTTCGGCGGTGTCGCGCGGCTGGGCGGCGACGCGAAAACGCCGCGGACCGCGTTCGCCATCGCGGCGTCCGGGCCGGCGATGAGCCTCGCGCTCGCGGTGCTGTTCGGCGCCGCGGCCGCCGTGCTCGGTACCGTCGGCGTGTCGCCGCTCGTGGTCGCCGTCGCCGCGTGGCTGGCGGGCATCAACCTGGTGCTGGCGCTGTTCAACCTGCTGCCCGGGGCGCCGCTGGACGGCGGCCGCATCTTGCGGGCGATCCTGTGGCGCCGGCACGGCGATGCGGCCCGCGCGGCCATCGGTGCGGCGCGCGCCGGACGGGTGGTCGCCTACGTCCTGATCGCGTTGGGGCTGTTGGAGTTTCTGGCCGGCGCCGTCGTGGGCGGGATCTGGCTGGTGTTCATCGGCTGGTTCCTGCTCACCGCCGCCCGGGACGAGGAGATGTGGACCCGCACCCAGCAGTCGCTGGCCGGGGTGACCGTCGCCGACGCGATGACGCCGCATCCGCACACCGCGCCGGGCTGGATCTCCGTCGAGGACTTCATCCAGCGCTACGTGCTGGGGCACCGGCACTCGTCGTACCCGGTGGAGAATCCCGACGGCACGATCGACGGCATGATCACGCTGCAGGAGCTGCGCGGCGTCGCACCGGATCGGCGCGCCGGCACCCTGGTGCGCGACGTGGCGGTACCGCTTCGGCAGGTGGCCACCGCCGAGCCGCACGAACCGATCACGGCGCTGTTGGAGCGGCTCGCCCCCAACGGTGGACGCCGTGCGCTGGTCGTCGACGGCGGCCGGGTGGTGGGCATCGTGACCGCGAGCGACATCACACGTGTCATCGACGTGCAAAACCTGGCGCACCCGCAGTTCAGCCGGTAAACCGTCAGTACGAGAGATTCACGCTGACGAGATGCGTCCGCGAGCGAAATGTTCTGACCGTCAAGAGCATTGATAACAGCGAACGTGTCGAGACACCCCGCTGGTCAGGGACTTCCGGCCCTATTGACTCCGGATGCGGTAGTGCTCTGATCGACACATTGCGCCGAGACCATTCGGAAGGGGGAGAACATGAGCGCGACGGATACCAAGCGACGGCCTCGATCGAAGGCGGAAGCGGACGAGCGGTCGTTCGGCAGCACATACGACCCCGACCGGTTGCGCGACGACGAACCGCTCGACGACGTGCTTTTGGTCCGCGGGCGCGGAGCCGGCTGGACCGACGTCGACGACACCGACGAGGTCGACGAAGCCGAGTTGCTCGACCTCGGCGGGCCCGACGTGATCAACGGCGAGATGACCGTCGCCGTCGTGCCGAAGAAGAACGACGAATTCACCTGCTCGCAGTGCTTTCTCATCCACCACATCAGCCGGCTGGCGTCGTCGCAGGACGGCCAGACCGTCTGCGTCGACTGCGCGGGCTGAGGCCGGGGAACCGACGCCCCGGAGCGGGCCGGGAATGGCCGAAAGGCCCTTCTGGACGCGCGGTTCCCGCGACAGACTGGGGTCATGAACCGGACACCGCCCCGTGATGGCGTCCGCCCCTTCGACGACCGGGCCGACGCCGGGCGCCGGCTCGCCCGCCGGCTGGAGTTCCTGCGCGGGGAGGACGTGGTGGTGCTGGGACTGCCGCGCGGCGGGGTTCCGGTGGCCTACGAGGTCGCCAAGGCGCTCGGCGCCCCGCTGGACGTGCTCATTGTCCGTAAGCTCGGCGTGCCGTTCCAGCCCGAACTGGCCTACGGCGCCATCGGCGAGGGCCACGAGATCCGGGTGATCAACGCCCCCGTCGTGCAGTCCGCACGGTTGACCCGCGAGGACATGGACGCCGTCGAACGGCGGGAGCGCGAAGAGCTGCGGCGGCGCTCGGCGCGGTTCCGCGGTGGTCACGGCCGGGTTCCGTTGGCCGGGCGGACCGCGGTCATTGTCGACGACGGTGTCGCGACCGGCGCCACCGCCAAGGCCGCCTGCCAGATCGCCCGCGCTCAGGGCGCCAAGCGGGTGGTGCTGGCGGTGCCGATCGGCCCGGACGACATCGAGGCGCAGTTCTCCGGCTGCGCCGACGAGGTGGTGTGCCTGCAGACACCGCCGTACTTCCACGCCGTCGGCCAGGGCTACCGCGACTTCCGCCAGACCACCGACGACGAGGTGATCGCGCTGCTCGACAGCGCGCGCAACGGGTTTCGGCCCGACCCCACCGACCCGGACGACCCGCCGCCGCGCGACGAGCAGGTCACGGTCCGGGCCGGGGACGTGACCGTCACCGGGTACCTGACGATTCCCGAGAACGCCACCGGTGTGGTTGTTTTCGCGCACGGTAGCGGCAGCAGCCGGCACAGCCCCCGCAACCGATACGTGGCCGGGGTGCTCAACGAGGCCGGTATCGCCACGCTGCTATTCGATCTGCTGACCCCCGCCGAGGAGCGTGACCGCGGCGCCGTCTTCGACATCGACCTGCTGGCGCGGCGGCTGGTCGCCGTCACCGACTGGCTGAAACGCCGGCCGGACACCGCCTCGCTGCCGGTCGGGTACTTCGGGGCCAGCACCGGGGCGGGTGCGGCGCTGCTGGCCTGCACCGACCCGCGGGTGCAGGTGGCCGCCGTGGTGTCCCGCGGCGGCCGACCGGATCTGGCGGGCCAGGCGCTGACCCGGGTGCAGGCGCCCACGCTGTTGATCGTGGGCGGATACGACGAGGCCGTGCTCGAGCTCAACCGCCGGGCCGGTTCGGTGATCCCGGGCCGCTGCGAGATCGCGGTGATCCCCCGCGCGTCCCACCTGTTCGAGGAGCCCGGCGCGCTCGAACAGGTCGCCGAACTGGCCCGCGACTGGTTCGTCGAACACCTGAGCCCGGTGACCGCGACCACCGGACCCTAGCGGCGTCAACCCACCGCGAGTGTGCGTGTCGGCGCGCGACACGCCGCTGGTTTGCGCCGATTGCGCACACTCGACGCGCCCCGACGGTGCGGCGCGGATCGCACAGGTCTGCACGCGGTGGATAACGACGCAGGTAAACGCTTGAAAGTGTTCCGTTCACGCAACAGGTGGCGGGCCCCATTGAGGGGGCCGATGGGACGTTTATCCCGCTCGTCACGTCCCCGTATCAACCTCGCGCCGTGTCGGTGGTCGGCGTGATGATCACGGCTATGCGCTCGCTGGACGACCTGCTTGCCGACATCGACCGCCTCGAAGCTGAGGAGGACGCCGACCTCAGCCCGCTGCCCGGTGAGACCACCGAGCAGTTCAGGGCACGGATGCTGCGGGAGTTCGACGCCCTCAACGCCCTGGCGGATGACGGCGGTGACCCTGACGTGGGGTGGCGGGATGCCTGGCGCTGGGCATCGGCGCCCGCCGGACCCGAGCACGTGGTGCCCGCCGGGCCCGAGCCTGTGGTGCCCGCCGAGCCGGAGCCTGTGGTGCCCGCCGGGCCCGAGCCTGTGGTGCCCGCCGGGCCGGCCTCCTACCTGATCGAGCCGTGGGAGATCGGTTCGATACTGCCGCGCGGTGGACCCCTCACCACCTGGATCGGTGGTCGGCGGTTGGGCACCTCGCAACGCAGCGTGATGGCGGACGAAGACTTTCCCTGGACGGACGCGGCGACCTGGACGGCGGACGGCTCGCACCAAGACCCCGACATTGACCTGGCGCTGTTCGACACCCCGGCGCGTCCGCTGGTGCTCACCGCGCGGTTGGGCGACGGGCGTACCGCGCGGTGGTCGGAGGACGGCGGGTGGGAGGGTGACCCGGACGTGGTTGCCGCTGCCCGCGCGGTGGCGGACCTGTACGCGCACATGGGGGAGATGTGCGCGGCGGCGCGCGGGCTGTTCGGGGTGTCGGTGGACGGGTGGGTCAACGAGGCGGTGTGGGTGGCGGCGAAACTGTAGGCGGGGTTGAGTGTGCGGCACCGGTATCGGTACCACGCGGTGGTGCGGCGGTGATGCGGGCAAATAGTGCGCGGTAGGGTGACCGGCGCATGTTACGTTCAGAGCAACGCCAAGTCACCTGGGAAGGACAGCATGAGGAAGCCCACCGCTGCGCTCATCGCCGCTGCGACCGCAACGACCACCGCGCTCATCACCGCTCCGACTGCCGCTGCGACTGTCGTGCAGTGTGGGTCAGCGAACGGCTACAGCGTGAGCGCCGAATCGGCCACCACCTCATGCGAGTTCGCCCTGGCGGTTGCACGGAAGGTCCCCGCAGGGTTCACGGGCAACCACACTTCAGTGATCGCCAGCAGTCCGGTGACGGGTAAGCGATACGAGGTCGCTTGCTCGCGGCTCTACCAGCGGACACTCGAGTGCACGACCTTCAGCACGGGAGTCCAGATTTTCCTGAATTCCTAACGGGGCGAAGGTCCGCGCCGCGCGACGGACTTCCGGGCGAGGAGAACACCCGCGCCGTCAACCACCTCGACCCAATCGACCTCCTGCGCCCACGGCCCATCCGAGGCCCGAGATGAAGGATGCCATGTTCTCGGCTGCCTTCTCCCCGAGGGCTTTCTGTGACGAACGGTCGTCTGGAGGGTAGGGGAAGGATGCCCTCGGTGAGCTCGGAGCCCACGACGTAGGGCCGCCGGCACGCAATCCCCGCCGTGCACTCGAAACTCTGCCAGGGCTGGTCGGCTCCCATGCCCCGGTTCGTTTGATGTACGCCTGTGCCGCACGGAACGGGCGCAGTGGAGGACTACCTGTGTGCCTGGACGGCGGTGCCTGATGTGTCCGGGGCGCCGGCGACGTTCACCGACCGACTGAGCAAGCCCGCCAGGCATTTGAGATCCATTGACGACACCTAGACGCTGAAAGGGGCTGCGGGTTGTGAACCCGCTGGTCGAGTGCCCCCGGCAGGATTCGAACCTGCGACACCCGCTTTAGGAGAGCGGTGCTCTATCCCCTGAGCTACGAGGGCCTGACGGAGGGCAGCTTACCCGCCGGCCGCGACCACCCGCCGCCGCAGGTCAGCGCAGCTCGGCGATCACCTTGGCGAACGCCTCGGTGTGGTACTGCTGCACGCTGATGTAGCTGATGCCGTAGGTCTCGCGGTAGCCGCGCAGGGTGTCGGCGATATCGCGCGGTGAGCCGGCCAGCACCGATGGCAGCGCCAGCAGCTCGTCGTCGGACAGTTGCGGCAGGTAGCGGCGGGCCAGCGTCAGGTCGGGCCGCCCGGACGAATCGGACGGCACCGCGGTGATCGCGAGGTTGAGTTCCAGCTCGTCGAACCGGTCACCGGCCGCGGAGCGCACGAACGCCACCCGCTCGGCGAGCGGGTCCGCCTCCGCGGTGATCGGCGCCCCGCCGGTCAGCCCGACGATGTCGGCGCGCCGGGCGGCCAGCGTCAGCAGCCGGTCGCCGTTGCCGGCGATCATCACCGGCACATCGGGCAGCTCGGCGCGGATGTGGTCGGTGACGTGCGCCAGCCACTCCACCCGCCGCCGAGCCGACGGGAACTCCAGTTCGGCCTGCTCGAACTCCTCCTTGACGTAGCCGGCGCCCAGGCCCAGCTCGAACCGGCCCTCGCTGAGGTCGCGCAGCGTCGCCGCCTCCCGCGCCAGCAGCGCCGGACGGTAGAACCCGGCGTTGAGCACGAACGTGCCCACCCGCAGCGACGAGGTGGCCGCCGCGATCGCGGTGAGCATCGGAAACGGTGCGGTGGTGTAGAGGTGGTCGGCGACCAGCGCCACGTCGTAGCCGAGGTCCTCGACCCGGCGTGCCCACTCCTGTACCGACTGCTGTCGGCGGCCGGCCTGCAGGCCCACGCCGAAACGAAAGGGTTTGGCCATCGTCAGCGATGGTATTGCGGTGCCGGACGCCCGGAATCGAAAAACCGAGGTTTGACTCGCGCATCCGCCGGCAATAGGTGTGGCCGACCTGCCCAGCCGACCGTCAGCAGCCCCCGCCGGCCCGAAGACCCGATTGCCCGATCCGGCCCGTCGTGAGTGATCCGACGGGCCGGATCAATATCGGGGGTCATCGCCACGAACGCGCGGCGGCCACCAACCCCCGGATCAGCCGGGACGTGGCCGGGCTCAGTCCGTCGTCGCCGGGCAGCTGGCTGCGCGGGCTGATACCCCGCACCCGCGGTGTCAGCTCGAGTTGCGCCCCGCCGCCGCGGGTCCGGTTGACCGGGTTGTCCGGATGCAGTCCGCGCAGCTCGACCGGCATCGCGGCCAGGTCGGTGACGACGTGGTAGCCGGGGATCTCGATGTGGCGGGCCAGGTGCTCGGCGAGCCGGCGGTTGCCCCCGCCGGCGAGCAGCTGGGTGCTGCGCCCGAGCCGGCCGTAGCCGTGCAGCGACACCACGACGTCGACATGGTCGAGGAACTCGGCGAGCCGCGCGGACTCCTCGGCGCGGTAACGCGCCGACGGCAGATGGTGCGGATAGTGATCCGGATGGCGCACCAGATACACCGATGCGCCCGCCGCGGCGGCGGCCCGCTCGGCGATCACATCGGTCATCTGCTCCAGCCCGCCGCCGTGGATCGCCATGAACCCGAACCGCGACCGCAGCGTGCTGGACTCGACCACGCCCGGTGACCTGAGCAACTCCGAAAGCGTCTGCGGTGCAGGAAAATCCGATTCGGCGGTGCGCCGCGGCCAGTGCGCGGGATCCCAGCGCTGCAGAAACTCGATCCACCGCTGCGGCAGGCCGTGGTGTTTGGCGCCGTCGATGACGCGCTCCAGATAGCCGGGCCGCGGCGGGCCCGGTTCGACCCGGTGGTCGATGTAGACCCACGCCTGGGCGGGCCCGTCGGGGGTGAGCACGGTCAGCCGGTCACGCCGGTAGCGCACCGGCACCCCTTCGGCGCGGTCGAGCGCGGCCAGGTCGTGGTCGGTGACGTGCCAGAGCACCCCGTACACCTGCGAGCCGTGGAACGGTTCGATCGTCGCGACGCCGCGCTGGTTGATCAGCCAGTCGTGGTGGGGCAGCAGCGCGGGCCGCGGATCGACCGCGCCCGGACAGCGCCGCGCCATCTGCCGGACGCACAGGTTCGACCCGTAGGCGAAGTAGGCGTGCCGTGGCATCCGATCCCGGATCAGCCTCCCGTCACCGTCAGGTAGATCAGCACCACGTTGAGCACACTAATCAATGCCGCCACCACCCAGCCGAACACCGTGGTCAGCCGGTGGTTGACGTCCTCGCCCATCAGGGTGCGGTCGCTGGTCAGCCGCACCAGCGGGATCAACGCGAACGGTATGCCGAACGACAACACCACCTGCGACAACACCAGGGCCCGGCTGGGGTCCAGCCCGAGCGCCAGCACCGCCAGCGCCGGCAACAGGGTGACGAAGCGGCGCGCCAGCATCGGGACCGACACCCGCAGCAGACCCTGCATGATCATCGCGCCGGCGTAGGCGCCCACCGACGACGATGCCAGCCCCGACGCCAGCAGCGCGAGCGCGAACAGCAACGCCACCGTCGGCCCCAGCGCCTCGAACACCGCGGCGTGGGCGCCCTCGATCGAGTCGGTGTCCGTCCGGCCCTCCAGGTTGGTGGCCGCGACCAGCACCATCGACAGGTTCACCGCGCCGGCCACCACCATCGCGATGCCCACGTCCCAGCGGGTGACGTGCAGCAGCATGCGGCGCATCGGGCCCACCGGGTGACCGTGCCGGTCGCGGGCCAGACCCGAGTGCAGATACACCGCGTGCGGCATGACCGTCGCGCCCAGCATCGCCGCGGCGATCAGCACGCTCTCGGTGCCGGCGAACCGCGGCACCAGCCCCGCGGTCACCTCGTCGACCGGCGGCGGCGCCACCACCAGGCTGACCAGGAACCCGATCGCGATCACCAGCAACAACCCGGTGATGACCCGCTCGAACGCCTGCTGACCGCGGCGGTCCTTGGCCGCCAACAACACCAGCGACACCACGCCGGTGATCACCCCGCCGATGAACAGCGGCAGGTCGAACAACAGGTACAGCGCGATCGCGCCGCCCACCACCTCGGCGAGATCCGTTGCCATGGCCACCAATTCGGCCTGCACCCAGTACGCCAGCCGCCGGCCGCGACGCATCCGGGCGCCGACCGCCTCGGGCAGCGACTGCCCGCTGACCAGCCCCAGCTTCGCCGACAGGTACTGCACCAGGCACGCCATGACGTTGGCGACCACGATCACCCAGACCAGCAGGAACCCGAACTGGGCGCCCGCGCTGACGTTGGCGGCGACGTTGCCGGGGTCGACGTAGGCGACGGCGGCGACGAAGGCCGGTCCGAGCAGCGTGAAGCTGGGCCGCACCCGCGGCTCGGCGTCGCTTGCCATCCCCACCTTTCTGGTTTGTCGAACAGAAAAGTTAGGGTAGCCGAAACCTTGAGGTCGTGCGACACCGGGGGCGGGAAGAACCGTCAGCGGGCGCCGTTGTCGAACCCGAGCACGGGCCGGTTGCCGCCCCAGTAAAAGCCCCAGCCGGTCAGGCTGCTGGTGACCCCGGGCGAGGTGACGATCTGTGTGCTGTCGTTGCTGCGGCACCGGGTGGTGCCGGCGGGCGCGGTGACCGGGGACCCGGTTCCCGCGGTGGTGGCTGCGGTCCCCGCGTCACAGTCCGGAACCGCGCCGGCCGCCGGCGCGGCGACCAGTGCCGACGCGGCAACGGCCGCGGCGAGCAGTGCCGCACGCCGAGCGATGTACCCGAACGAGGCCGTCTTGCGGCCCGGTGAACCAGTCAGGGCAGTGTCCGTTCCGGCAGCGCCATCACGGGAAGAAGAAGCCCTCGCCTTCCCACATGCTGCCCCAGGGCCCGACGAACTCCTGCTCGGCGGGCGTCGAATCGATCTGCACGTTGCCCGGCGACTCGCATTCGGTGTTGGACCCGCCGAACGCCGCGGCACCCCCGGTGTTGACGCACTGCGGAAGGAGGCCGGGTTCCGGGTTCGCACCGGCTGCCGGTGCGGCGAGAATCGCTGCGGCGACACCGGCTCCAGCGAACAGCGGAGAGAGATGACGAACGGTGATCCGCATAGCGCGCCTTCCTAACTTGACCGCTGACTCAGGTCTCAGCGTACAGCCCTTTACCGGTGATCACCGGCAAGCCGAGGGTGGTGACGATGCCGGGTGCGGCGGACACCACGGCGGGGATCGCGTTGACGATACGCGCGGCCGTGGCAACGAGGCCGGCATGGTTGTGGTCGCCGTTGCGGCTGCGCAGGCACAGGTCGACCGAGTAGGACGGCTCACCGGTGATCTCGATGCGGTACGAACCGCCCTGCTGCGCGGGCCGCGGCCAGTCCGGGCGCAGATCGTCGCGCAGCCGGGTCACGTGTTCCAGCACGACCGCGACCCTGCCGTCCTTGATCCCGCGCACCTCGAAGCGCAGCGCGGCGGCGGTGCCCTTGCGGATGTGGCCGGCGGCGATGTCGAAGTCCTCGGGGGCGGGTTCGCGCTCGAAAGTCTCGGTCACCGCGTCGAGTTCGATGCCCAGTCCGGCGGCGAGCTGACGTACCACCGACCCCCAGGCGAGGCTGAGCACACCGGGTTGCAGCAGCATCGGCAGCTCGTCGATCGGCTTGCCGAAGCCCATCACGTCGAACATCACCGTGGCGCTGTCGTAGGTGTCGTAGTTGACGATCTCCATGCAGCGGATCTGCTCGACGCTCTGACAGGTGCCGGCCAGCGCCAGCGGCAGCAGGTCGTTGGCGAAACCCGGGTCGATGCCGTTGACGAAGATCGACGCATTGCCCGACCTGGCGGCCTCCTCGATCGGGGCGATCATCTCGTCGGGCAGCACCTGCCACGGGTACTGCAGGAACACCGCGCTGCTGCCGACGACGTTGACGCCGGCGGCGAGGATGCGGCGGTAGTCCTCGAGCGCCTCGGGCAGCCGATTGTCGGCCATCGCGGTGTAGACGACGCAGTCGGGGCGGGCGGCCAGGATGTCGTCCAGGTCGGTCGTGGCACTGATGCCGGTTGAAACATCCAGTCCGGCAAGCTCTCCGGCGTCGCGGCCGGCCTTCGCCGACGACGACACCCACACCCCGGTGAGCTCGTAGTCCGGGTTGGTGATCAACTGGGTCAGCGCATGGCGTCCCACGTTGCCGGTGCCGACCGCGGCGACTCTGAACGGCATGGGCAGGGTCCTCTCGGGGGTCCTCACAGGTCGGGGATGGGCATGCTCAGGTTCGGGTAGGTCAGGCCGCCGTCGACCTCGATCGTCTTGCCGGTGAGGTAGCTGCCGGCGGGTGAGGCCAGATAGACCGCGGCCGCGGCGATGTCCTCGGGCTGGCCCAGCCGGCGCAGCGGGGTGGCGTCCTCCATCGGTTTTCGCAGCTCGTCGTTGGACGCCACGATGTCGAGCGCGGGAGTGACGATCGAGCCGGGTGCGATCGCGTTGACCCGGATGCGCGGGGACAGGTCGAGCGCCGTCAGCCGGGTGTAGTGGGCGAGCGCGGCCTTGGCGGTGCCGTAGGCGGCGAACCCGCGTCCGGCGAGCCGGCCGATCGCCGAGGTGATGTTGATGATGCTGCCGCCGCCGGAGTGCTCCAGCATCAACGGCACCGCCGCCGTCGTCAGTGCGTGCGCGGTGGCGACGTTGAAGGTGAACGCGTCGCGCAGCTGTTTGGTCGAGGTGTCGAGCAGCGCCGCGGGCATGGTCCCGCCGATGTTGTTCACGACGATGTCTAGTCGTCCGAACGCGTCCACCGCCGCGGCGGCGAGCTTGGCGGTCTCATCCGGGTGGGCGAGGTCGGCGGCGACGATGTGCGCCTTGCGGCCGAGCGCTTCGACCTGCTTGGCGACCTCCTCGAGCTGCGCCTGGGTACGCGCCGCAATCAGCAAGTCCGCACCGACTTCCGCGAACGCCAGCGCGATCGCCGCGCCGAGGCCGCGACCCGCGCCGGTCACCACGGCGACGCGGTCGTCCAACCGGAACCTGTCCAGGATCACCGGGCACTCCTTCCTCGCCGGGCGCCACGGTAGCAGGGCGCACCGGCCCGCATGGGCGGGTTATTGAAACACGTTCTACCCGTATGGTGCCGCCGGGACCGCGCCGGCCCCCGGGGCACGGGGAGACGGCGGGCTATTTCTTGGCGCTCGCCTTCTTCGCGGGACTCTTCTTGGCGGCCTTCTTCGCCGGGGTCTTCTTCGCCGGGGTCTTCTTGGCGGGGGATTTCTTCGCGGGCGCCTTCTTGGCGGGTGCCTTGCTGCTCGACGAGGTCTCGCCGTCGTCGGAGGAGCCGGGTCCGCCGGAGGCGCGTTCGCGCCGCGCCCGCACGCTGGCCTCCAGTCTGGCCAGCAGGTCGGAGACGTCCTCGGTCTCCTCGTCGAGTTCGGTCGGCTGCTCTTCGGTCGTGAACGCTTCGCCGCCTTCGAGTTTCGCGGTGATCAGCTCCTTGAGCTGGGCCTGGTACTCGTCGTGGTAGCGGTCCGGGTTGAAGTCGTCGGTCATCGAGTCGACGACCTGCGCGGCCATCTTCAGTTCCGCGGGTTTGATCTCGACCTTCTTGTCCAACACCGGGAAGTCGGGATCGCGGATCTCGTCGGGCCACAACAGCGTCTGCACGATCATCACATCGCGCTTGGAGAAGTCCTGCACCCGCAGCGCGGCCAGTCGCGTCTTGTTGCGCAGGGTGAAGTGCACGATCGCGACCCGGTCGGTCTCCTTGAGCGTGCGGGTCAACAACACGTACGACTTCGTCGACTTGCCTTCCGGCTCGAGGAAGTAGCTGCGGTCGTAGAGCATCGGGTCGATGTCGGCGGCCGGAACGAACTCCAGCACCTCGATCTCGCGGCTGCGTTCCTCGGGCAGGGTGGCCAGATCCTCGTCGGTGATGATCACGGTCTGGCCGTCGTCGGACTCGTAAGCCCGCGCGATATCGCGATATTCCACGACTTCGCCGCAGACCTCGCAGACCCGCTTGTAACGGATGCGCCCGTTGTCCTTCGCGTGGACCTGGTGGAACTTGACGTCATGGTCCTCGGTCGCGCTGTAGACCTTGACCGGCACGTTCACCAGGCCGAAGGCGATGGAACCCTTCCAGATGGAGCGCATCAACCCAGTATGGCTGATTCCATGGCGGCATCGCGGGTTTCACGATCAGGCAGATCCGCTCCCGGCTTCGACACCGTCAGCGCCGACGACAACACGGCGGTGCGCACCACATCGGTCAACGTCTCGGTGCCGATCGCCGCCAACGCCCGCCGCTGTTCGGCACCCAGCAAACCCCGCGACCAGAGCGCGTCGATCAGCCCGGACATGAACGCGTCCCCGGCTCCGACGGTGTCGACCACCTGCACATGGAACGCGGGTACCCGCACCGGGCCGGCCGCACACCACGCGGCCGCGCCCCGGGCGCCCAGCGTGACCGCGACGATCGACGGCCCCGAGTCCAGCCAGGTTCGGGCGATCTGCTCGACCGAGCGGTCGGGATCGAGGAAACGCAGATCCTCTTCGCTGGCCTTGACCACATCCGCTTTCTCGATCATCCGCTCGATGCGGGCCCGGGCGGTGTTGGTGTCGTCGATGATCCGGGGCCGCGCATTGGGGTCGAACGTCACCGTCGCCGACGTGCGATAGGTGTCCACCAGCGCCGCGGCGGCCCGGCACCCCGGCTCCAGCACGGTGGCGATCGACCCGGTGTGCACCACCAGCGGCGGCCGCACCTCGGCGGTGCCGGTCAGCTGCCACTCGATATCGAATTCGTAATGCGCCGAGCCTTTTTCGTCCAGCGTGGCGATCGCGGTGGGGGTGCGTGCGGCCCGCACACTGTCGCGGACCAGCCCTACGCCGGCCCGGTCGAGGTGATCGATGATGCGCCGCCCGCGCGCGTCGTCGGCGATATAGGTCAGCAGGTCCACCGAACGGCCCAGCAGCCCCAGCCCGACCGCGACGTTGAGCGGGCTGCCGCCGACGTGCTCGCCGACGACCCGGCCGTCGCGGGTGACGATGTCGATCAGTGCCTCGCCGATGACCAGTGCTCTCACGATGAGTCCTTCCGCAGCAGTGCCTCCAGCGTGGCGCGCGCCCCGGTCCGGTGCAACGACCCGTCACCCGACGAGACCACCGATCGGCCCGTCCCGGGCGGCGATTCGGCGGTCGGCGGGCGTGCGGCGCCGATCGCGGGACGGGGTGTGTAACACCGTGCGCCACCGGGAATTTTGCGTTCGCGTCACCGCAGTCGCCGGCGAGGACTGTTTGCCGCGATTGCACCCACGCGTGGGAAGTTCCGGTGCGAAGATGCGGAAATGGCTGGTGAGAATCCAAACGTGCTGAAGGCCACGTCATGCGCCATCACCCTTGACCAGGTTGCTCGCACCCTGACGTTCGACCACCGCGGCCGGCTTCGGTCCAAGGAGCAGAAGAAGTCGCCGATCGTCGTGCCGTTCGACGAGATCATCGCCGTGGAATCGGACTTCGGTGTGCTCACCGGGTGGTTCCGGATACGCCGCCGCGGCCACGAGCCGTGGAAGGACGGCATCGCGACCGATCCGCACGGGGCGAACTGCCCGTGCGACCCGACCGAGTTCGCCGAGCGGGTCCGAGCCGCGGTGGGGCTGCCGCTGCAGACCGGAACGGGCGGGCCGGTCCGGTCCGACCAGTCCGGTGTCGGCGGTGCGCAGCCCGACGAACCCGGTGCCGGCGGCAAGACGATAAAGAAGACCCTGGGCGGCCTCTTCGACATCGTGACCCGCTTCTAGGCCTCGTCTTCTAGGCCTCGTCCGCCTCGCTAGGGCAGCACGGCGGGGTTGCCGGGGTCCAGGCCGCCGGGCAGGTCCGGGTCCAGCCCGCTGCCGTGGGTGAACTCCTGATGGGCCATCGGTCGGCAGTTGTCGTCCACCGGGGTCTGATCGCCCGAACACCAGGGCATCAGATCCTGCGGATCGGCCGTCGCCACCGGCGCGCAGAGCAGCACCGCGCCCACCGGCGCGCAGAGCAGGACCGCGCCCAAGGACGGCCCCACGGTCGCCGCGATTCTCCGCACATGGCCAACCTAGCAGCGGGTATACCGTCTGACTGTGGATCGATTCGGCCGGGTGAAACTCACCAACCCGGACAAGGTGCTCTATCCGGCGACGGGCACCACCAAGGCCGAGGTCTTCGAGTACTACATCAACATCGCCGAAGCCATGATCCCGCACATCGCCGGCCGTCCGGTGACCCGCAAACGCTGGCCCAACGGGGTGGAGCAGGCGTCGTTCTTCGAGAAGCAACTCGCCTCGTCGGCACCGGACTGGCTGGACCGGGCCACCGTGGCGCACCGCTCCGGTTCGACCACCTATCCGCTGATCGACTCGGTCGAAGGGCTGGCGTGGATCGCGCAGCAGGCCGCCCTGGAGGTGCACGTCCCGCAGTGGCGGTTCATTGGTGAGGGCGCCCGCCGCCATCCGGGTCCGGCCACCCGCATCGTGTTCGATCTCGACCCCGGCGAAGGCGTGTCGTTCCGCCTGCTGTGCCGGGTGGCGCGCGAGGTGCGGGACCTGATCGCCGACATCGGGCTGACCACCTATCCGCTCACCAGCGGCAGCAAGGGCCTGCACCTGTATGTGCCGCTGGCGGAGCCGATCAGCTCGCGCGGCGCGTCGGTGCTCGCGCGCCGGGTGGCCCAGCAGCTCGAACAGATCATGCCCAACCAGGTCACCGCGACGATGACCAAGAGCCTGCGGACGGGCAAGGTGTTCGTCGACTGGAGCCAGAACAACGCCGCCAAGACCACGATCGCGCCGTACTCCCTGCGCGGGCGGGAACACCCCACCGTGGCCGCGCCGCGCACCTGGGAGGAGATCGACGACCCGAAACTGCGGCACCTGGCCTTCGACGAGGTGCTCGACCGGGTGGCCGAACTCGGCGACCTGCTGGCCGAACTCGACGAGAAGGTGCCGATCGCCGACCGGCTCACCACCTACCGCAGCATGCGGGATGCGGCGAGAACCCCTGAGCCGGTGCCGATCAAGCCGCCGAAGCCGGGTGGCAACAACCGGTTCGTGATCCAGGAACATCATGCCCGCCGGCTGCACTACGACCTGCGGCTCGAACGCGACGGGGTGCTGGTCAGCTGGGCGGTGCCGAAGAACCTGCCCGACACCCCGTCGGTGAACCATCTCGCGGTGCACACCGAAGACCACCCGCTGGAGTACCTCACCTTCGAGGGCACCATCCCGAAAGGCGAGTACGGTGCGGGCAGGATGGTCATCTGGGACACCGGTACCTACGAGGCCGAGAAGTTCCACGACGTTCCACCCGACGAACCGGGAGCGGGCGGCGAGGTGATCGTCACCCTGCACGGCACCAAGATCGACGGCCGGTACGCGCTGATCCAGACCGACGGCAAGAACTGGCTGGCGCACCGGATGAAGGACCAGAAGAACCCCCGCGCGGCCGATCTCGCGCCGATGCTCGCGACCGAGGGGTCGATCTCCCGGCTGACCGCCGGCCAGTGGGCGTTCGAGGGCAAATGGGACGGCTACCGGGTGCTTGTCGACGCCGACCACGGCCGGCTCGAAGTGCGTTCCCGCAGCGGCCGCGACGTCACCGCTGAGTTCCGCCAATTCGAAGCGCTGGCAGCAGATCTCGCCGACCATCACGTCATCCTCGACGGGGAGGCGGTGGCGCTCGACGAGAGCGGGGTGCCGAGTTTCGGCGAGATGCAGAACCGGGCCCGCTCCACCCGCGTCGAGTTCTGGGCCTTCGACGTGCTCTACCTCGACGGCCGATCGTTGTTGCGGGCCAAGTACGCCGACCGCCGCCGGGTGCTCGAGACGCTGGCCGAGGGCGGCGGCCTGATCGTGCCCGACCTGCTGCCCGGCGACACCGGTGCCGAGGCGATGGAGTACGCGCGCAAGAAGGGCTGGGAGGGGGTGATCGCCAAACGGCTCGACTCCACCTATCAGCCGGGACGCCGGTCGAAGTCGTGGCTGAAGGACAAGATCTGGAACCACCAGGAGGTGGTGATCGGCGGCTGGCGCCGAGGGGAGGGCGGCCGCTCCAGCGACATCGGGTCGCTGCTCATGGGCATTCCCGTCGAGGGCGGACTGCAGTTCGTCGGCCGCGTCGGCACCGGGTTCACCGAGAAGGAACTCGACAAGCTCAAGAAACTGCTCGAGCCACTGGCTACCGACGAATCGCCGTTCACCGAGCGGCTTTCCGGCGTCGACGCGCGCGGCGTAAGCTACGTCCGGCCGGAACTGGTGGGTGAGGTCCGCTACAGCGAGCGGACATCGGACAACAGGCTGCGGCAGGCGAGCTGGCGGGGACTGCGCCCGGACAAACGTCCCGACGAAGTGGTGTGGGAGCAGAACGGATAGCGTTGGGGGGCAAGGCGTTTACCTCCCCGGGGCGCTTCACGCGCTCGCCAGGGCCTGTTCGAGCCCACGTGCGGCCAGTCGATCGGCCAACTCGTTGTCGGGGACGCCCGCATGTCCTTTGACCCAGAACCACTCGACGCGGTGCTGGTCGCACGCCGCGCGGAGCCGCCGCCACAGATCGGCGTTCTTCACCGGTTGGCGGGCCGCGGTCAGCCAGCCGTTGCGTTCCCAGCCGGCGAGCCACTTGGTGATGCCGTTGCGCACATACGTGCTGTCGGTGTAGAGATGCACCAGCGAAGGGCGGGTCAGCGCTTCGAGGGCCATGATTGGGGCGGTGAGTTCCATGCGGTTGTTGCTGGTGATACCCGCCTCGCCGCCGCACATTTCGCGGACGTGGTCGCGGTAGCGCAAAACAGCGCCCCAGCCGCCGGGACCCGGATTGGGTCGGCAGCCGCCGTCGGTGTGGATGATGACCGGTTGCACGGGCTCACACGATAGGCGCCGAGATCATCGCCGTCGCGACCGACATTCCGTACGCGCGGTGACGAACCGTGGTGATCCGGCGTCCGGGCTGTACGGCGTCCTTCACCGGGGTGCGGTGCTCGCCGAAGAACGCCGCGGTGGCGTCGATGTCGTCGACCACGTAGGTGATGCCCCACAGCTTCGACGGTCCGTCCGCCGCGGCGTCGGGTGCGCCCACCACCTCGAGAACGACCTCTGAGAGCCGGTAGAACAACTGGCGCATGGGCCGGCCGCCGAGCTCGGCGTCGCGTTCCCGTCGGGGGGACAGCCCGACGGCGGTGAGCGCGTCGCGGGTGCGGGCCAGGTGCGGGGTGAGCAGCACGAGATGGTCGATCGAGGTGACGCCGTTGGGGTGGGACGCCGGTTCACCCGGTGCGGTCGTGCTGGAAGCGGTCGGTATGCCGTCGAGGTCGTCGGGGGAATGCGGGGGCAGGTCGCGCAGCGTCCAGCCCACGATGCCGGTACCGGGGTGCGTGGTCGACCCCAGCCGGATACGCACGCCGCCCACGCGGCAGATGCCGTCCTCGACGGTGAACCCGGCCTGCCGCCACGCGTCCGGCGGGTCGGCCACGTAGAGACGGTCCACGGTGACCCGCATGCGGCAAGCCTATGCTGTCGGTGGCCGCTTCTAGGTTGAGCTCATGCAGCACAGCAACGCGGTGTCGGTCGGTGTCATCGTGCACACCCCGCAGCAGGTGCAGCGGTTGATCCGGCAGAAGCCCCTGTGCTGGACGTGGGCGGTGTTCGCGTCGGTGCTGTTTCAGCGCTGGGCGGCGCTGGAGCAGCGCAAGGTCACCCAGGTGCTGGCCGAGCCCGTGACACCCGACGGGGTGTTGCTCGGCGGTCCCGATGTGGCGCAGTTCGTGATGGCCCACGTCCACACCGCGCAGACGGCGATGACCAGGGTGGCCGGTCTGGTCACCGACACCGCGTTCGCGCAAGCGTTCGGCGCCCCCGACGGCGAGGACGCGGCGGACGCCGAGGCGATCGTCGCCGCGGCGCACGAGGTCGGCGACTGCTACCAGCAGGTGCTCGAGAGTGCCGAGGAGTGCCGAACCTGGCTCGCGCCAGGGGAATACGCTGATCTCCACGCCGACTGCGTGCAGCTGGTCAACCGCTGCCTGCAGGAGCTGGCCGGGTTCGTCAACGACGTGCTCGGCCATGTCGAGTTTCTGCAGCGGATGGCGATACTCGGCGAACTGCCGCCGCGGTTTCAGCCGCTGCGCCCGCGGCTGCGGCTCGACACCCGGTTGCTGGCGTCGATTGCGGCCCGGCTGCGGGAGGTGAACTGACCACGCGGGTGGTCGGTGCTGACGTCGTCGGTGGTCGTGGGGCGCCGCGTCACGGCCGCGGCACGTCCGCGCAGGCCGTGTCGATGCGCCCGTGCGAGTCGCCGCGGAAGAACCGCTCGATGTCGGTCCGCGCGGTCAGCAGGAACAGGGTGCGCCCGTCGTCGCCGCCGAGCTCGACCGCGACCGCCCAACGTCCCGGCGTGGGAATGGTGTCGGTGATTCCGCCGCCCGCGGTCACCCGGACGAACTTCTCCTCGGCGTAGCAGCCGACCCACACCGCCCCGTCGGCGTCGATCGCCAGACCGTCCGGGTGCATGCCGGGCAGCTCGGCCCACACCCGCCGATCGCTCAGCGCACCGTCGGCGCCGATGTCGAACGCGGTGATCCGCTCGGCGAACGTTTCGTTGACCAGCAGGACCCGGCCGTCCTCGGCGAGAACCATCCCGTTGGGAAAAGCCAGCCCGTCGGCCTCGACGCCGACCGCGCCGTCGGCGCCGACCCGCACGATCGTGCCCTGCGCGGTGTTGCCCGAGTCCGGGCTCATCTCGCCGACCGCGCCGATGTACGCGGTCCCGTCGGCGGCGACGACCATGTCGTCGAGGTGGCCACCGGCCACCCCGCGCAGCTCCGCGTGGATGCGCACGTCGGAGTTCAGCGCATACAGCCGCCCGGAGTCCATGCCCACCACCAGCGGGGTGCCGTCGGGCAGAAAACCGAGGCCGCCCGGCATCTCGTCGAAGGTCGCGACCGTGTCGACCGCGCCGTCGGTCGTGGCGGTGCATACCCGCTTGCCGATCATGTCGGAGAACCACAGCCGGCCGTCACGCCAGCGCGGCGCCTCCGGAAACGCGAGACCGTCGACCAGTGGTGTGACAGATGTGCCCACGCCTCATTTCTAGCGTCGAGCAGACGCGGGCACCCCCAAAATATGCCCAAATCGGGGGGTTTCGCGTCTGCTCGCGGGGAAGGTCGCGGGAATTATGAAAACTCTATGAGGGTGATGACGCCCGGCTCGGGGGCGTCGACAATGGACAGGTGACGTCTGTGCCGGCCAGCAAACCACGCCGCGCGATCCTGGGCCGGCTGCCCCGGATGTACCGGCCCGACGGATCGCCCATCCGCGTCCTGCTCGTCGACGACGAACGCACGCTCACCAACCTGGTGCGGATGGCCCTGCAATACGAGGGCTGGGAGATCGACGTCGCCCACAACGCCCGCGAGGCGATCGACAAGTACCACGCCAGCGCGCCGGACCTGCTGGTCCTCGACATCATGCTGCCCGACCAGGACGGCATCGGCGTACTGCAGGAGATCCGCAAGTCCGGCACCTACACCCCGACGCTGTTCCTCACCGCCCGCGACTCGGTCGACGACCGGGTGACCGGCCTGACCGCCGGCGGCGACGACTACATGACCAAACCGTTCTCGCTGGAGGAGCTGGTGGCCCGGCTGCGCGGACTGCTGCGTCGCTCGGCCTACCTGACACCCACCGACGACGAGATCCTGGAGGTCGGCGACCTGCGTCTGCAGGCGTCGAGCCGCACCGTCACCCGTGGCGGCGAGGAGATCGCGCTGACCGCCACCGAGTTCGAACTGCTGCGGTACCTGATGCGGAATCCGCGACGAGCGTTGAGCCGCAAGGAGATTCTGCAGCGTGTGTGGAACTACGACTTCGGTGGGCGCACCAGCATCGTCGATCTGTATGTCTCCTACCTTCGCAGGAAGATCGACGCCGGGCGCGAGCCCATGATCCACACCGTGCGCGGCGTCGGCTACCTGTTGCGGTCACCGGAATGAGCTGCTGGCGTACCTGGACGTTGCGCCGTCAACTCGTCGTCGGGGTGTCGGCCGTGGTGGCGGTGGTGCTGCTGGCGGTCGGCGTGTTGTCGGTGCTCACGCTGCGCCACGCATTGTCCGGGTTGATCGACACCCAGTTGACGGCCTCGGCCGACGGGTTCAGCTACAGCGTCACCAAGTTCCGGTCCACGCCAATGCCGGGTGGCGAGAAGCCGCCGCCGAAGGCGATGAAGCCGCTCACCCAGGTGGTCGGTCAGGCACCGGGCAACGTCATCGCGCTGATCCAGGAAGGGCGGGTCGTCGACTCGGCGGTCTTCCTCGACGGCGAGGCGGGGCCCGCGCCGGCGGAGGTCGTCGCCGAGATCCCGGCGCTGGCCGCCCTCGGGATCGGCCGGCACACCGTCGAACTGCCCGGGCTCGGCGACTACCTGATGGAGATCCGCCCCGGCGACGGCGACGAGCGGTTGATGACCGCGGTGTCGTTGGAACCGGCCCAGACCGCCGTGACCCAGGAGACGGCGATCGTCGCCGCGATGACCGCGCTGGCGCTGCTGGTGACCGCGGTGGGGACGGTGCTGCTCGTCCGCTACGCGCTGCGGCCGCTGCGGCGGGTCGCCGCCACTGCGGCCGAGGTCGCCGCCCTCCCGCTCGACCGCGACCACCCGACCATCGCCCCGCGGGTGCCGGACTGCCACACCGACCCCTGCACCGAGGTGGGCCAGGTCGGGGAGACCATGAACCGACTGCTCGACCACGTGGAACGCGCCCTCGGCGATGTCGCGGCCTCCGACCGGAGGATGCGCCGATTCATCACCGACGCCAGCCACGAACTGCGCACACCGCTGGCGGCCATCCAGGGCTACGCCGAGCTGACCCGCCAGGACAGCGCGGTACTGCCGGAGACCACCGAGTACTCGCTGGCGCGGATCGAGTCCGAGGCGCGCCGCATGAACGAACTGGTATCGGATCTGCTGTTGCTGGCCCGCCTCGACGAGGGGCACGACCTGGAGAAGGCCGACCTCGACATCACCGACGTCGTCGCCGACGCGGTCAGCGACGCGGCGGTGTCCGCGCCGACGCATCGGTGGCTCACCGACATACCCGACCATCCGGTCTGGGTGCGCGGCGACCGGGCGCGGCTGCACCAGGCGATCGCCAACCTGCTGTCCAACGCGCGGGTGCACACGCCCGCCGGCACCACGGTCAGCACCGTGGTCAGCGCCGGGGGCGGCGCAGACGGGAATTGCGTCGAGGTGCGGGTTAGCGACGACGGACCCGGCATCGACCCGGAACTGCTGCCGCATCTGTTCGAACGCTTCATGCGTGCCGACAAGTCGCGGTCCCGGGAGGCGGGCAGCTTCGGGTTGGGTCTGTCGATCGCGGCGTCGATCGTGGAGGCACACTGCGGCTCGATCGAGGCTCAGTCCGCCTCGGGAACAACGACTTTCACGATCCGGCTACCGCTGACCGAGGCGGGGGAACGCGGTGCCGGGCGGACCGCTCAGCAGGTCAGGTCGACATAGACGACGTCGGAGATGATCAGCGGTTTGATGTCGGTGCCCCGGGTGTCGAGGATTTCGTGGGTCACCCCCTGGCGCACCTGCTTGACTGTGCACTGCGACAGCGGTTTCGAGCCGGTGCGGTTGACGAGCACGGTGTAGCCGCTGGACTGCAGTGTGCGGATGGTGTCTTCGGCCGGTGACGGGCCGGTCGGCGCCGCGGAGACCACGCCGGCCAGCGCGATCCCTCCGGCGCCGACGATCGCTGAGGTGATTCCAAGGCTGAGACAGGATTTCATGACATCAACCTAGAAGCGTTTCAGCGACCGGGAACGATCCTCATAGCGAACGCAAAAGATATGAGCACGCTATGAATTGCTTGCCCGCCAACGGGTTCGCATGTAGGTGTGCTAGGTGATCCGGCCCAGCTGCGGCCATCGGCCGATGGTTGGATCCGGTTCCGCGACATGATCACTCGCACACGCCCCAAACCGCGGAGCCGACGACGTACCATGACGCCAACGGAAGTTGAGACGCATGCTTCCGGATCCGATGCGCGTCGGCGAGGTGGTCCGAATAGACAGCACGACGTGTGGTCCCAGGCGCAGCCGGATCGAGATCTCCGACGTGACGGTCGCCGACGAGTTCCTCGAGGGCGCCTACGGGGTGCTGCTGCGGCTGGCATGGCGTGCGGACAGGCCGGCGGGCCCGTTGTTGAAACACCGGCGGGTGACGGTCGGCCCGCTCACGCTCGACGAGCTCTACAGCGCCGGATGTGTCGAGGCCGCGCCCGATCCGCTGGGCAGGTTCTCGGTGGTGTGGGCCCATCGAGGGCGGATCGAGGGCACCTGCGCCACGCTGTCGAGCAGTGCCACCGCCGGCGGTATCACCGCGCCGACCCAGCCCGACCTGCCGCACCGGGTGCGCTCCGAGGATCTGCACGCGACCACGGTGCTGCTGGATCCCGCGCTGATCGCCGGCGTCGCCACCGGTCTGCCGAGCGGCCAGGGCCCGCTGCCGGTGCGATTCACCAGCCTGATCCCGGTCGACGCGGCGAGCGAACAGGTGTGGAAGACCACCGTTCGGTACGCCGTGTCGGTGCTGGCCGACGATGTGGCGGCCACGCCGCTGGTGCTCGGGGAGCTGTGCCGGCTGCTGGCCGCGGCCACGCTGGCGGCGTTCCCGAACACCGCGACCGGCGCCTCGTCGCCGTTCGACCGGGCCGACCATGCGCCGACGCTGCTGCGGCGCGCCATCGAGTACATCGAGAGCAACGTCGGAAACGACATCGGCGTGGCCGACATCGCCGATGCGGTGCGGGTCACGCCGCGGGCGGTGCAGTACATGTTCCGCCGCCACCTCGACATCACCCCGCTGCAGTACCTGCGCCGGCTGCGCCTGCACTGCGCCCACCAGGACCTGCTGGCCGCCGACCCGACGATCGATACCGTCGCCGGCATCGCCGCACGCTGGGGATTCGCCCACACCGGACGATTCGCGGCGCTGTACCGCCAGACCTACGGGCAGAGCCCGCACACCACGCTGCGAAACGGTTGACGGCCCCGGTCGGTTTCCACGCGGTGGGTGCGGCTAATTGACCTTGGCGATGACGTTCTCGGCGAACCGCTCCAGGTTGGCGATCTTCTTCTCGAGCGGTTCGGTGTCCGGGCCCTTGGCGTAGGGCACCCGGAAGCCCACGATGACGTCGGTGACGCCCTTGTCCTCGAGGCGTTTGATCCCGTCGGGGGTGTAGGCGTCCAGCGACATCACGTGGATCTCGAAGTCGTCGCCGGTGCGGCCCTCCTCCTCGCGGAACCGCTTGAGCCGCTCCAACAGTCGATCGAGCGCGGAGGGATCGTCGAGGTCGCCGCCGCCGTGCATCCAGCCGTCGTTGCGAGCGGCCCGGCGCAGCGCGGCATCGGCATGCCCGCCGACCAGGATCGGGATCGGCTTCGACGGCGCCGGGGTCATCTTGATCTTCGGGATGTCGTAGAACTCGCCGTGGTACTCGAAGTACTCGCCGGTGGTCAGGCCGCGGATGATGTCGATGCACTCGTCCATCCGCTTGCCGCGCTTGGCGAACGGCACCCCCATGATCTCGTAGTCCTCCGGCCACGGGCTGGTGCCCACACCCAGCCCCAGCCGGTTGCCGAACACCGCGGCCAGCGACCCTGCCTGCTTGGCCACCAGAGCGGGCGGCCGGATCGGCAGCTTGAGCACGAAGAAGTTGAACCGCAGCGTCTTGGTCACCGCCAGCAGCGCGCCGGCCAGCGCGAACGCCTCGACGAACGGTTTGCCGTCGAGGAACTCCCGGTTCCCGTCGGGCGTGTAGGGGTACTTCGCGTCGGACTCGTAGGGGTAGGCGATGCTGTCGGCGATCGTCATCGCGTGGTACCCGGCCGCCTCCGCCGCCTGCGCCAGCGGGATGTAGTAGGTCGGGTCGGTCATTGCCTCGGCATACGTGAACCGCATCGCCCCATAGTAGAACGTGTTCTAGTTTTCACAATGGCGAGTTCGCGCCCCGGCAAGAGGCCCCGCAAGAGGCCCCGCAAGAGGCCCCGGTAAGAGGCCCCGCAAGAGGCCCCGCAAGAGGCCCCGGTAAGAGGCCCCGGCAAGACCTGGCTGCCCGGAGACTTGGTGACCGTGCGTCTGCGGACACCCGCACGGCGTGTCGCGGACGAATCCGCACACTCGGCGTCCGGCCGGGGCCGTGCTTACCCGGCCCGACTCGATTCGGCGGCCTCCAGTGGCTGGTACGGCGGCGCGCCGACGCCGGCCACGATGTAGCTGCCCCACGGGGTGCGTTCGGTCAGCCGCCCCTCGGCGCACCGTTCGACGATCACCGCGACATCCTGCGGTAACCGGATATCCTCCGGTAGTCCGAAAACCATTCCGCGCCAATGGAATCTGCCGTCGATCGGATCCAGGTGCCCGGTCAGCCGGGCACGCACCTCGGTCTGCGGTTCGCCGGCGATCCGCAGCTGAGCCGGCCCGTCGTAGTCGGGGGTCATCGCGGCAGGAACCCGCTGCGGCGCCACATGCGGCGGGCGATCGGCCCCATCAGACCGATCTCCTCGAGGAACGCGGCCAGCGGCGCGAACCCCTGCACCTGGGTTTCGTGCCGGTAGGGATTGCGGCGGGCGACGCGCCGGGTGGCCCGGGAGTCGAGACCCATCCGGCGGTACTGCACCTTATTGTCGAACAGATACCGGAACACGTAGCCGCCGAGGCCGTGCACGTTGGCGACGAAGAGCTTGGGCAGCCGTCGCATGTGCGGAACCCGCTTGCGCAACCCGTCGCGGGCGAACTGGATGTGACGGGCCTCCTCGGTGACGTGAATCCGCATGAGCCGCTGCACCATCGGCTGCAGATCCTCGTCGTCCATCATCTGGCGCTGCAGTGCGTCGAAGATCTCCTCGCCGATCAGCGCCGCCACCCACAGCAGCGGCCCCTGCAGCACCAGCGGCAGCGCGTTGATGAGCACACGCTGATACAGCTTGGGCCGCACCGGTGTTCCGCCCACCTTGGTGATCGCCTTGCCGAACATCACCATGTGGCGGGTCTCGTCACCGAGTTCGGTCAACGCGTAATGCGTGGTGGCTGCGGTGGGATCGCGGTGCATCATCTTGCGCAGCAGCGCCTGGTTGAGGATGTTCTCGAACCAGATGCCCGCCGACAGCGTGTTGACGAACTCCTGGCGCGACAGTTCGATCCGCTGTTCGCGCGTCATCGCCTCCCACAGCGGTGTGCCGTAGAGCGAGACCGTTCGGGGCGGCAGGAAGAACTTGTCGTCGTCCAGCGGGGCGTCCCAGTCGACGTCCACGACCGGGGCGTAGGACTTCTTGACCGAGCCCTGCAGCAGTCGTTCGGCGAACTGGTGGCGGGTGGGTGCCGATGTGGATGCCGTCGTGGTCGCAGTCATGCGCGTCCTCCTCGGTCGTCTTGCGCGTCAACGTACGGCCCGCCGGGAGCGAAGTCAATACCGCCGGTACTGGGTACCTGAGGTATCTGCTGGTCAGTGGCATACTCGCTCGGGTGACCCGACGGATCCACGTCATCGGCATCGGGGCCGGCGACCCCGATTACGTGACCGCGCAGGCGGTGGCGGCGCTCAACGACACCCGGGTGTTCTTCGTGATGGACAAGGGCGAGGCGAAGGACGAGCTGGTGGCGCTGCGCCGGCTGATCTGCGAACGGTTCATCCGCGAACCCGGGTACCGCTTCGTCGAGTTGCCCGACCCTCCGCGCAACCGGGTCGCCCCCGACACCCCGGCCTACCGGCAGGCGGTCGCCGACTGGCACGCCCGCCGGGCCCGGCTGTGGGCCGACGCGATCGCCTCGGAGCTCGGCCCCGGCGACGTCGGCGCGTTCCTGGCCTGGGGCGATCCGTCGCTCTACGACAGCACGCTGCGGATCCTGGAGACCGTCTCGGCGCACGTCGACATCGACTACGACGTGATCCCCGGCATCACCGCGATCCAGGCGCTCACCGCCCGGCACCGGATCCCGCTCAACGAGGTCGGTGAACCGGTGCTGATCACCACCGGGCGGCAGCTGCGGACCCACGGGCTGACCGGGGATGCGGTGGTGATGCTCGACGGCGAGTGCTCGTTCCGGGTCTGCCCGCCCGACACCAGGATCTGGTGGGGCGCCTACCTCGGCACCCCGGACGAGATCCTGGTCGCCGGTACCGTCGGTGAGGTCGGCGACAAGATCACCGAACTGCGCGCGGCGGCCCGCGAGCGGCACGGCTGGATCATGGACACCTACCTGCTCCGGCCGGCTTCGCGGTAACCCGTTGCAGCGGGCGCGGATTCGTCATCGCTGCACGACGAGCACGTCGAGCGTGCGCGGCCCGTGCACCCCCTCGACCCGGTTGAGCTCGATGTCGCTGGTCGCGCTCGGCCCGGAGACGAAGGTCAGCGGCCGGGACGGGTCGAGCGCCGCGAACGCCTGCGGCACGGTATCGACGATCTGATCGGTACCCACCACGCAGATGTGATGGTCGGGCACCAGGGTGATGGCGCGCCGGCCCTGACCGGGCCCGGCGTCGAGCACGATGGTGCCGGTCGCGGCGATGCCCACCGCGCAGCCGGTCAGCACCGCCGGCAGCGCGTCGAGCTCGTCGACCGTCAGCGGCGGGTGGTCCACCCGGGTCGCCACCCCGGCCACCCACTCGGGCGGCAGATCCGGCGGGACCACCACCGGACCGGCGGTCAGCCGCGCCACCGTGGCGGCGATCTCGCCCGGGCCGATGCGGTGCACCCGGGCCCGGTACTCGCTCACGGCCTCGGCGAACCGCGCCACATCCGCGGGCCCGGTCAGCGGCGCGCGGTCGTAGTCGCGCGGCACCCGCACGGGTGCCGGCGGCGCGCCCGCCAGGGCCTCACGGATACGCTGCAGCACAACCGATCTCGCATCAGCCACGGGTGCGCCTCCACCACTGCCGGAAGGTCTCGGTCGGCGGGGCCGGCACATCGCGGCTGGCGGTCCAGCGCGACGCCGGCCAGGGCAGCATGGTGATCCGGCGGTCCCTGCCGGCCAGGGCACGGCCCGCACCCAGCACCGCCTCGGCGGCGGCGAACCGGCGCGGCCCGGCCATCGCGAACGCGGCGGCCCGCATCGCCAGGTCCTGCCCGCCCGGCAGCCCGCCGCGCTCGGCGTCAACCTGGGCGGCCCGCAGGTGCACCAGGATGGACGGGATGTCGATGCGCACCGGGCAGGCGTCGAAACACGCCCCGCACAGCGACGAGGCGTACGGCAGCGAGGCGTTCGGGTCGTGATGCCCGCGGGTTCCGGTGAGCTGCGGGGACAGGATCGCCCCGATCGGCCCCGGGTACACCGAGCCGTAGGCGTGCCCGCCGGTGCGCTCGTAGACTGGGCACACGTTCAGGCACGCCGAGCAGCGGATGCAGCGCAGCGCGTCGCGGCCCACCGGGTCGGCCAGCACCCGGGAGCGGCCGTTGTCCAGCAGCACCAGGTGGAACTCCTGCGGCCCGTCGCCGGGATGCACCCCGGTCCACATGGAGGTGTAGGGGTTCATCCGCTCGGCGGTGGAGGAGCGGGGCAACAGCTGCATGAACACCTCGAGGTCGGTGAACCGCGGCAGCAGCTTCTCGATGCCCAGCACGGTGATCAGCGTGCGCGGCAGGGTCAGGCACATCCGGCCGTTGCCCTCGGACTCCACCACGGCCAGCGTGCCGGTCTCGGCGATGCCGAAGTTGGCGCCGCTGATCGCGACCTTGGCGGACAGGAACTTTCGCCGCAGATGCGCCCTGGCGGCCATGGCCAGCTCCCGCGGCTCGTCGGAGAGCTCGGTGACCTCGGGCATCTCCCGGGTGAAGATCTCCCGGATCTCGGCGCGGTTGCGGTGGATGGCCGGCACCAGGATGTGGCTCGGCTTGTCGTGGCCGAGCTGCACGATCAGCGCGGCCAGGTCGGTCTCGGTGACACCGATGCCGGCGGCCTGCAGGTGCTCGTTGAGCCCGATCTCCTCGGTGGCCATGGACTTCACCTTGACCACCTCGGTCGTGCCGGCCCGGCGGACCAGTTCGGTGACGATGGCGTTGGCCTCGGCGCCGTCGCGCGCCCAGTGCACCACCCCACCGCGGGCGGTGACGTTGCGCTCGAGCTCCTCGAGCAGCTCCGGCAGCCGGGCCAGCACCTCGTCCTTGATCGCCGCCCCGGCCCGGCGCAGCTCTTCCCAGTCGGGGCATTCCGCAACGGCGGCAAGGCGTTTGGTGCGGATGGTGCGGGTGGCGTGCCCGATGTTGCGGCGCAGCTGGGTGTCCCCGAGCGCCTTGCGGGCGGCTTTCGGGAACGGCTCGTCGCCGCGCAGGCTCATCGCGGCCGCTCCTCGGTGGAGGCCAGGATCTCGGCGAGGTGTACGGTGCGCACCGCCGAGCGGATCCGGCTCAGCCCGCCACCGATGTGCATCAGGCACGACGCGTCGCCGGCGCTGCACACCTCGGCGCCGGTCTGCAGCACCCGGGCCATCTTGTCGGCCAGCATCGCGGTGGACACGTCGGCGTTCTTGATCGCGAACGTGCCGCCGAATCCGCAGCAGACGTCGGCGTCGGGCAGCTCCACCAGGGTCAGGCCGCGCACCTGTCGCAGCAGCCGCAGCGGCTTGTCGCCGACCCGCAGCAGGCGCAGCGAGTGGCAGGTGGGGTGGAAGGTGACGGTGTGCGGGTAGTAGGCGCCCACGTCGCAGATCCCGAGCACGTCGACGAGCAGCTCCGAGAGCTCGTAGGTGCGGGCGGCGACGGCCTCGGCGCGGCGGGCCAGCGCCTCGTCACCGGCGCGGCGGGCGACCATGGCGTGCTGGTGGCGCACCGACCCGACGCACGAGCCCGACGGCGCCACGATCACCTCGTACGGCTCGAACACCTCGACGTGGTGGCGCAGCAGGCCCAGCGCCTCCCGCTGGTAGCCGGTGTTGACGTGCATCTGCCCGCAGCAGGTCTGGCCGTCCGGGAACACCACCTCGTAACCGAGCCGCTCCAGCAACTCCACGGTGGCGATCGCGGCCTGCGGGAACATCGCATCGGCCAGGCAGGTGGCGAACAGGGCGATACGCATAGGCCTCCGCGAAAGTACCGATGGGATAACCGTACTCCTCGGCGCGCTGTGGATTGGGGGCCGTTGCGGGGTGCGAACCGTCCTGGCGCGGCGGCGACTTCGGTGCGGACAGCGCCGAAGCCCCGGGATCCCGGACCGCGGCGCGTGGCAAGATCAACCGAATGGGACCGTTTCTCATCCGCGCAGCGTTGACGGGTGTGGCGCTGTGGCTGGTCACCCTGCTCATCCCGGGCGTCAGTATCGTCGGTGGTGACACCACACTGCAGACCGCCGGCATCGTCTTCGTCGTCGCGGTGATCTTCGGCGTGGTCAACGCGGTCATCAAGCCGATCGTGCAGTTCATCGCGATCCCGCTCTACATCCTGACGCTGGGGCTGTTCCACATCGTCGTCAACGCCCTGATGCTGTGGATCACCGCGTGGATCACCGAGCACACCACGCACTGGGGCCTGGCCATCGACAGGTTCTGGTGGACCGCGATCTGGGCCGCGATCATGCTGTCGATCATCAGTTGGCTGCTGTCGCTGTTGGTGGGCGACCTGCGCCGGAGCGCGGCGCAGACCTGACCGGGGCACACTGGACCCATGCCTGAGCTGCCCGAGGTCGAGGCGCTCGCCGACCATCTGCGCCGGCACGCGGTCGGGCGCACGATCGGCCGGGTCGACGTCTCGGCGCTGTCGGCGCTGAAGACCTTCGATCCGCCCATCACCGCGCTGCACGGCCGAACCGTCACCGGCGCGAACCGGTGGGGCAAGTACCTCGGCCTGCAGACCGACGATCTGCACCTGATCACCCATCTGTCGCGCGCGGGCTGGCTGCGCTGGTCGGACCGCCCGGCGGCCACACCGCTGCGCCCCGGCAAGGGGCCGATCGCGCTGCGGGTGTTTCTCGGCACCCCGGGCGAGGCGCCCGGCTTCGACCTGACCGAGGCCGGCACCCAGAAGCGGCTGGCGGTGTGGCTGGTCCGCGATCCGGCGCAGGTCGAGGGCATCGCCACGCTGGGGCCCGACGCGCTGGAACTGTCGGCGGAGCGGCTGGCGGCGGTGCTGGCGGGGCAGAGCGGACGGATCAAGACCGTGCTCACCGACCAGAAGGTCATCGCCGGTATCGGCAACGCCTACAGCGATGAGATCCTGCACGTCGCGAAGATATCCCCGTACGCCACCGCCGGCAGGCTCAACGACGCCCAGGTGGCCGCGCTGCACGACGCGATGATCTCGGTGCTCACCGACGCGGTCACCCGCTCGGTCGGACAGCAGGCCGCGACGCTGAAGGGCGAGAAGCGCTCCGGGTTGCGGGTACACGGCCGCACCGGCCTGCCGTGCCCGGTATGCGGTGACACGGTGCGCGAAGTGTCGTTCGCCGACAAGTCGTTTCAGTACTGTCCGGCCTGCCAGACCGGCGGCAAGGTGCTCGCCGATCGGCGATTGTCCCGGCTGCTCAAGTGATCACGCCCGCCCTGTCGCGGGGCGAATCCATGGCCCCGGTCGGGCCGCCGAACCGCTGCAATAGCCTGTGAGGATGACTCGGCAGAAGATCCTGATCACCGGAGCAAGCTCCGGGCTCGGTGCGGGGATGGCCCGCGCCTTCGCCGCCAGGGGCCGCGACCTGGCGCTGTGCGCCCGGCGCACCGATCGGCTGGAGGAGTTGAAGGCGGAGCTGCTCGATCGCCACCCCGGGATCGCGGTGGCGATCGCGCCGCTGGACGTCAACGATCACGATCAGGTGCCCAAGGTGTTCACCGAACTCGCCGACGCGCTCGGCGGCCTCGACCGCGTCATCGTCAACGCCGGCATCGGCAAGGGCGCGCGGCTGGGTTCGGGCAAGCTGTGGGCGAACAAGGCCACCATTGAGACGAATCTGGTTGCGGCCCTTGTGCAGATCGAAACCGCGCTGGAGATGTTCCACAAGTCCGGCAGCGGTCATCTGGTGCTGGTCTCATCGGTGTTGGGCAACAAGGGCGTTCCGGGCGTGAAGGCGGCGTACGCGGCGAGCAAGGCGGGGGTGTCGTCGCTGGGGGAGTCGCTGCGCGCCGAGTACGCCCGCGGACCGATCCGGGTCACCGTGCTCGAACCCGGCTACATCGAGTCGGAGATGACCGCCAAAGCGGGGTCGACCATGTTCATGGTGGACAACGAAACCGGCGTCAAGGCCATGGTGGCCGCGATCGAGCGGGAAACCGGCCGTGCGGTCGTGCCCTGGTGGCCGTGGGCCTCGCTGGTGCGGGTGCTGCGCGTCCTGCCGCCGCGGCTGACCAAACCGTTCGCGTGAAAGCCCGACTCGGCGAACGAGGTTTACCGGCGGGACGGTCGCGGGTAGCCGGGTCCCATGAACGTGAAGATGACTTCGATACTGTTCGCCGGTGCGGCCGCGACCGCTTTCGCCGTTGCGCCGCTGGCCGGTGCGAATCCGCCGCCTCCTCCGCCGTGTGTGAATGCCGACGGCACCCCGTGCGCCGACATCGGCCAGGTCGGCCCTGGTGGCGCCAGCGGCGCGATTCCCGGCGGCCCGGGCGGGTCGGCGGGTCCGGGTGGCGCCGAGGGGTCGATCCCGGGTGGTCCGGCGGGATCGGCGGGCCCGGGCGGCGCTGAGGGCGTCATTCCCGGCGGCCCCGGCGGGGTGGCCGGTCCCGGTGGGGCCAGCGGCGCGATTCCCGGCGGGCCGAGCGGATCGGCGGGACCGGGTGGCGCGAGCGGCTGCATTCCGAACGTCGGGTGCGCCAGCATTCCTGCGCCCTAAGCACTCGGGTGGGCCCCGACTGTGCTGATTCGTGCGCGACGCGCCGTTCGACCGTCACGTTTCGCACACTCGCGGGCCGACCCCCGTCTACCGGTTTCGCTGCGCCCGATAGCGGCGCACCAGCGCGTCGGTCGACGAATCCGACAACGGGGCCGGAGAATCCGGTGCGGTGATGACCGACAGCAACGCCTTCGCCTGGGTCTTGCCTAGTTCCACACCCCACTGGTCGAACGAGTCGATACCCCAGATCACGCCCTCGGTGAACACCTGATGCTCGTACAGGGCGATCAGTTGGCCCAGCACCGACGGCGTCAGCCTGCGCGCCAGGATGGTGGTACTCGGCCGGTTGCCCGGCATCACCTTGTGCGGCACCACTTCCGGCGGTGTGCCCTCGGCGGCGATCTCCTCGGCGGTCTTGCCGAACGCCAGCACCTGCGTCTGGGCGAAGAAGTTGCTCATCAGCAGGTCGTGCATGCTGCCGGCGCCGTCGGCGGTGCTCAGATCGTCGGTGGGCTCGGAGAACCCGATGAAATCGGCGGGGATCAACCGGGTGCCCTGATGCAGCAGTTGATAGAACGCGTGCTGACCATTGGTTCCCGGTTCGCCCCAGAAGATCTCCCCGGTGTGCGTGCTGACCGGTGACCCGTCGGCGCGCACCGACTTGCCGTTCGACTCCATGGTCAGCTGCTGCAGATACGCCGCGAAGCGCGCCAAGTCATTCGAATAGGGCAGCACCGCACGGGTTTCCGCGTCGAAGAAGTTGTTGTACCACAGCCCGATGAGTCCCAGCAGCGCCGGCGCGTTGGCCTCCAGCGGTGCGGTGCGGAAGTGCTCGTCGACGATGTGGAACCCGGACAGGAACTCCGCGAAGCGTTCCCGGCCGATCACCGCCATGACGCTCAAGCCGATGGCGCTGTCCACCGAGTAGCGCCCACCGACCCAGTCCCAGAAGCCGAACATGTTCTCGGCGTCGATGCCGAAGTCCTCGACCAGCTTGCGGTTCGTCGACACCGCGACGAAATGCCTGGCCACCGCCGCGTCCCCGAGCGCGTCGGTCAACCAGCGGCGGGCGGCGGTCGCGTTGGTCAGCGTCTCCAGCGTGGAGAACGTCTTCGACGCGACAATGAAAAGCGTTGTCGCCGGGTCCAATCCGTTGAGCTTCGCGACCAGGTCGGCCGGGTCGACGTTGGAGACGAAACGTGCCTCGATGCCGGCGTCGGCGTAATGTCGCAATGCCGCGGTCACCATCGCCGGGCCGAGATCCGAACCGCCGATGCCGATGTTGACGACGGTCTTGATCCGCTCTCCGGTGGCGCCGGTCCACTCGCCCGAGCGCAGCCGGTCGGTGAAGTCGCCCATCTTGTCCAGCACCGCGTGGACGTCGGCGACGACGTCCTGACCGTCGACCACCAGCGACGCGTCCCGCGGCAGCCGCAGCGCGGTGTGCAGCACGGCCCGGTCCTCCGAGGTGTTGATGTGCACCCCGGCGAACATCTCGTCGCGGCGCTGCTCCAGCCCGGCGGTGCGGGCCAACTCGACCAGCAGCCGCAGCGTCTCGCGGGTGATGCGGTGCTTGCTGTAGTCGATGTACAGGTCACCGACGGTGATCGCCAGTTCGGTGCCGCGGGCCGGATCCTCGGCGAACAGGTCCCGAAGGTGCTTGTCGGCGATCTCGTCGTGATGGCGCTGCAACGCCTGCCAGGCGGGAGTGGAGGCGATATCGGGTATCCGGGGTGCGGGGCCGCTCATATCCTGCAGACATTAATGCGGTTCCGGTCCCGAGGGTGTAAGTAGGGAGTCATGGATACCGCGCAGCTGCTGTCGTCAGTCCCCACCGGCTTGTGGATCGGCGGTGAGGAACGCCAGCCGATCAACGCCAACGCGTCGACCTTCGATGTGCTCGATCCGTCCGACGACACGGTGATCGCCGCGGTGGCCGACGCGGGCCCCGACGACGCGATCGCCGCGCTGGACGCCGCGTGCGCCGTGCAGGCCGAGTGGGCGGCGACCCCGCCGCGGCGCCGCGGTGAGATCCTGCGCGCGGTGTTCGAGGCCATCACCGACCGCGCCGACGACATCGCCACGCTGATGACGATGGAGATGGGCAAGGTGCTGCCGGAGAGCAAGGGGGAGGTGGCCTACGGCGCGGAGTTCTTCCGCTGGTTCGCCGAGGAGGCGGTGCGCATCGCCGGCCGCTACACCCCCAGCCCCGCCGGCACCGGGCGCATCCTGGTCACCAAACAACCGGTCGGCCCGTGTTACGCGATCACCCCGTGGAACTTCCCGCTGGCGATGGGCACCCGCAAGATCGGGCCCGCGCTCGCGGCCGGCTGCACGATGATCGTCAAACCCGCCCAGGAAACACCGCTGACAATGCTGCTGCTGGCCAAGCTGATGGACGAGGCCGGCCTGCCCAAGGGCGTGCTGTCGGTGCTGCCCACCAGCAAACCGGGCCCGCTGACCGAGGCGCTGATCAACGACGGACGGCTGCGCAAGCTCACCTTCACCGGGTCGACGGGCGTGGGCAAGACGCTGGTCAAACAGTCCGCCGACAAACTGCTGCGCGCCTCGATGGAACTCGGCGGCAATGCGCCGTTCATCGTGTTCGACGACGCCGACGTCGACGCCGCGGTCGACGGTGCGGTGCTGGCGAAGATGCGCAACGGCGGTGAGGCCTGCACGGCGGCCAACCGCTTCCACGTCGCCAACACGGTGCGCGAGGAGTTCACCGACAAACTGGTCAAGCGGCTGAGCGAGTTCACGCTCGGCAAGGGACTCGACGAGTCGTCCAGGCTCGGGCCGCTGATCAACGCCAAACAGGTCGCCAAGGTCACCGAGCTCGTCGACGACGCGGTGTCGCGCGGGGCGAAGGTCTTGCTCGGCGGGCAGGCGCCGGGCGGGCCGGGCAATTTCTATCCCGCCACCGTGCTGGTCGACGTGCCCGCCGACGCGCGCATCCTGCGGGAAGAGGTGTTCGGGCCGGTCGCGCCGATCGTCGGGTTCGACACCGAGGAGGAAGGCGTCGCGGCGGCCAACGCCACCGAATACGGCTTGGCGGCCTACGTCTACACCCAGTCGCTGGACCGCGCGCTGCGGGTGGCCGAGGCGATCGAGTCCGGGATGGTCGGCATCAACCGCGGGGTGATCTCCGACCCGGCCGCTCCGTTCGGCGGGATGAAGGAGTCCGGGTTCGGTCGCGAGGGCGGCTTCGAGGGCATCGAGGAATACCTGGAAACGAAATACATCGCCCTGACCAACTAGGGCCCTGACCAACTAGGGCCCCGACCAAGTGGGGCCCCGACCAAGTGGGGCCCCGACCAAGTGGGGCCCCGCGTCGATGCCTACGGCCTGAATCACATTCGAACAACCGGCCGTCGTCGTCGCGCCTCCACGGCCACAGGCGTTTTGGCCCCTAGACTTCGATGCTCGGAGCCGAGATGGGAGGGCATCGACGTGACAACGGCGACGGTCCGTGTCGCCCCGCGCCGCCGTGACGCCGCTCGGCCGTCGGGAATCCCCGCACTGGACGGCCTGCGCGCCGTAGCCGTCGCACTCGTCCTCGCCGATCACGGCGGCATCCCCGGTGTGCCGGGCGGGTTCCTCGGCGTCGACGTGTTCTTCGTGCTCAGCGGATTCCTCATTACCTCGCTGCTCTTGCACGAGCACAGCCGCACCGGCCGGATCCGGCTGAGGGAGTTCTGGATTCGCCGCGCCCGCCGGCTGCTGCCCGCACTGCTGGTGATGGTGCTCGCGGTGGTCGCGGCGCGCGAACTGTTCAGCCCGGAGTCGACCGCGTCGCTGCGCGACCAGGCCGTCGCCGCGTTCTTCTGGATGTCCAACTGGGTGTTCGTCGCCCAGCACACCGACTACTTCTCCCACGGCGCGCCGCCGTCGCCGCTGCAGCACACCTGGTCGCTCGGCGTCGAGGAGCAGTTCTACCTGGTGTGGCCGCTGCTGGTGATCCTGCTGTCGGCGCTGTTCTGGGTGCGGCTGCGGATGGCGGTCTTCGTGGTCGCCTCGGCCGGGGTGGTGGCCTCGGCGGCGGTCGCGATCCTGCTGGCCCGCGACGCCGAGGAGACCAACCGGGTCTACTTCGGCACCGACACCCGGGCCCAGGCCCTGCTCATCGGTGCGGCCGCCGCCGCGCTGCTGGTGCGCGACTGGTCGGTGCTCATCGACGGCGGTTCGCTGATGCGCACCCGCGTCGGACACCTGATCGCACGGTTTCTGCCGTTCGTCGGTCTGGCCGGGTTGGGCGCGGCCGCGCACTTCGCGACCGGCCACATCGAGGAGTTCCGCCGCGGGCTGCTGATCGTGGTGGCGGTCGCGGCGGTGCTCGTCGTCGCCCCGGTGGCGCTCGAACAGGAGGGGCCGGTCGCGCGGCTGTTGGCGTGGCGGCCGCTGGTGGCCCTGGGCACCATCTCCTACGGCGTGTACCTGTGGCACTGGCCGATCTTCTTGGCGCTCAACGGCGAACGCACCGGGCTGACCGGCTGGCCGCTGTTCGCGCTGCGGTGCGGGGCGACGATCGCGGTGTCCGCGGCGTCGTGGTGGCTGCTGGAGCAACCGATCCGCCGCTGGCGCCCGGTGATCGTGCCGATGCTGCCGCTGGCCGTGGCGACCGCCGCCACCGCCGCCGTGGTGACCATGACCGTGCTGCCGGTGGGGGTGAACCCGCAGCCGCGGGAGGAGATGTCCGAGATCGACACCGCGGCGCTGATCGCCCCCGAACGCCCGGTCGAGGTGCCCCGCCCGAACGCCCGGCCGCCGGGCGCGCGCAGCGTGGCGGTGTTCGGCGACTCGATCGCCTGGACGATCATGCGCTATCTTCCGGAGACGCCGGGCCTGGTGTTCAGCAACTACACCACCATTGGCTGCGGGATCGCCCGCGGTGGGCCGTACCGCTACGTCGGGCAGACACTGAACCAGAAGCCCGAGTGCGACACCTGGCCGGTGCGCTGGGCCCAGCGCATCAACTACGACCGGCCCGACGTGGTGCTGCTGATGATCGGCCGGTGGGAGCTGGTCGACCGGGTCAGCGAGGGCCGCTGGACCCACATCGGCGAACCCGCCTACGACGCGTACCTGCGTGAGGAGCTCAACCGGGCACTGGACATCCTCGGCTCGACCGGCGCGCGGATCGTCGTCACCACCGTGCCGTACAACCGGCGCGCCGAGAAACCCGACGGCAGCCTCTACCCCGAGGACCAGCCCAAACGCGCCGACGCGTGGAACGCGCTGCTGCGCAGCGTGGTCAAGAACCGCGCCAACGTCACGGTGCTGGACCTCAACCGCAAACTCGGGCCCAACGGCAGCTACACCAACTACATCGACGGGATCCGGCTACGCAGCGACGGCGTGCATCCCACCCCGGAGGCGGTGCAGTGGCTGACGCCGTGGCTCACCGACGCGCTGCGCTGACCGGGGTGCGTTCGCTTCGCCGAGCGTGACGTGGTGGTCGTGCCGCGCGCCGAATCGCGACCGTGGGTTCACTTTCGGCGGGAATGGATGCGCGCGACGAGAGAAGCGGCGCCAGGCGTACCCGGCGCCGGAACGACGGAAGCTCAGTGGCCGAGCCGGCCGCGGCCCATCCGCAGCAGCAGCATCGCGAGGTCCTTGCCGTCGGGACCCAGCTCGCTGTACCGCTCGATGACCTTCATCTCCCGGCTGTGCACCAGGCGGGTCCCGCCCGAGGCCATCCGGAGTTTGCCGATCGTCCTGGACACCTCCGTGCGGCGCTTGACGGCCGCGAGGATCTGCGCGTCGAGACGATCGATCTCCTGACGGAGCTCATCGATGCTGGCGGCGGCCTCAGGTGCCTCTTCGGCGCCGACCGGAACTATGGACATGTCGGTATTCTGCAACTTCTCGTCGTGTGGGGGTTGAGAATTCACAACGCGGTTGACCTCACACAACAGAGAACGGGGGATGATTACCGCACCTCGACCGCAAAATCGGCGTGACCTCGCGGTCTGGGCGCAGCGTCGAGTCTGCCACTAGACCCGACGGCGACGCAAAACGCCGCTGTCCGGCGCTGGCGGTAAGTTCGATCTCGACATGTCGACCGTCACCGAATCCGATCGGCTCCTCGACGGGCTCAACCCCCAGCAGCGTCAGGCTGTGCTGCACGAAGGTTCGCCGTTGCTGATTGTTGCCGGCGCGGGGTCGGGCAAAACGGCCGTGCTCACCCGGCGGATCGCCTACCTGCTGGCCGCCCGCGACGTCGGGGTGGGGCAGGTGCTGGCCATCACGTTCACCAACAAGGCCGCCGCCGAGATGCGCGAGCGGGTGGTGGCGCTGGTCGGGCCGCACGCCCGGTCGATGTGGGTGTCGACGTTCCACTCCACCTGTGTGCGGATCCTGCGCAACCAGGCCTCCCTGATCAAGGGCCTGAACTCGAACTTCTCCATCTACGACGCCGACGACTCGCGGCGGCTGCTGATGATGATCGGCAAGGACATGGGGCTGGACACCAAGCGGTACTCGCCGCGGTTGCTGGCCACCGGCATCTCCAACCACAAGAACGAGCTGATCGGCCCCGAACAGGCGGCGGCCGAGGCGGCCGAGGCCGGTGAGGAACTTCCCCGCATCATCGCCGAGGTCTACGCCGAGTACCAGCGCCGGCTGCGGGCGGCCAACGCCCTGGACTTCGACGACCTGATCGGCGAGACGGTCGCGCTGCTGCAGGCGTTCCCGCAGATCGCCCAGTACTACCGGCGGCGCTTCCGCCACATCCTGGTCGACGAGTACCAGGACACCAACCACGCGCAGTACGTGCTGGTGCGCGAACTGGTGGGCCCGGACGCCCCGGCCGACGACCCGGCCGCCGTGCCGCCGGCCGAACTGTGCGTGGTGGGCGACGCCGACCAGTCCATCTACGCGTTCCGCGGCGCGACCATCCGCAACATCGAGGACTTCGAACGCGACTTCCCCAACGCGACCACGATCCTGCTGGAGCAGAACTACCGCTCCACCCAGAACATCCTCAACGCCGCCAACGCGGTGATCGCCCGCAACACCGGGCGCCGGGAGAAGCGGCTGTGGACCGACGCCGGTGACGGGGAGCCGATCGTCGGCTATGTCGCCGACAACGAGCACGACGAGGCCCGGTTCGTCGCCGAGGAGATCGACGCGCTGGTCGAACGCGGCGTCAGCTACTCCGACATCGCGGTGTTCTACCGCACCAACAACTCCTCACGGGCGCTCGAGGAGGTGTTCATCCGCGCCGGCATCCCGTACAAGGTCGTCGGCGGCGTGCGCTTCTACGAGCGCAAGGAGATCCGCGACATCGTCGCCTACCTGCGGGTGCTGGACAACCCGGGCGACTCGGTGAGCATGCGGCGCATCCTCAACACCCCGCGTCGCGGCATCGGCGAGCGCGCCGAAGCCTGCGTGGCGGTCTACGCCGAGAACACCGGCTGCAGCTTCAACGACGCCCTGCAGGCCGCCGCCGAGGGCAAGGTGCCGATGCTCAACACCCGCGCGGAGAAGTGCATCGCGGCGTTCATGGAGATGCTCGACGAGCTGCGTGGGCGCCTCGACGACGGACTCGGCGACCTCGTCGAGGCCGTTCTGGACCGCACCGGGTACCGGGCCGAGCTCGAATCATCAAGCGATCCACAGGATTTGGCGCGCCTGGATAACCTCAATGAATTGGTCAGCGTCGCACACGAATTCAGCATCGACCTGGCCAACGCGCAGGATTCCGGCGACATCGACCCGGCCGACGAGGACATCCCCGACACCAGTGTGCTGGCCCAGTTCCTGGAGCGGGTGTCGCTGGTGGCCGACGCCGACGAACTGCCCGAGGAAGGCGCCGGCGTCGTCACGCTCATGACGCTGCACACCGCCAAGGGACTGGAGTTCCCGGTGGTGTTCCTCACCGGCTGGGAGGACGGCATGTTCCCGCACATGCGGGCGCTCGGGGACCCGACCGAGCTGGCCGAGGAGCGCCGGCTGGCCTACGTCGGCATCACCCGGGCCCGCGAGCGGCTCTATGTCAGCCGGGCCAAGGTCCGCTCGTCGTGGGGACAGCCCATGCTCAACCCGGAATCGCGGTTCCTCCAGGAGATTCCCCAGCACCTCATCGAATGGCGCCGCACCGACCCGACCCCGTCGTCGCTGTCGGCACCGGTCAGTGGTGTGGTCAACCGGTTCAGCACCCCGCGCCCGTCGCCGATCCGCTCGGCAGCGGGCAAGCGGCCGCTGATCGTGCTGCAACCCGGCGACCGGGTCAGCCACGACAAATACGGACTCGGCCGGGTCGAGGAGGTGACCGGCACCGGTGAATCGGCCATGTCGCTCATCGACTTCGGCAGCGCCGGGCGGGTGAAGCTGATGCACAACCACGCGCCGATCACCAAGCTCTAGAACGGTCGAAAATCCAGACCCGCCAACGGTTTTCTAACCCGACCGGGCCCAGCGCGCGGTTGCGGGCAGCAGCGCTAGCAGCACGGTGACCACCGGCAGCACCGGGATCGCGTACACCACCGCGGGCAGCCTCGCGCCGGCGACGAACAGGCTGGAGAAGATCAACAGCGCCACCACCGCGCCCACCACGATGAGCAGCCGGCTCACCCGGCGGCGCAGCAGCAGACCGATCAGCCCGGCGATCAGCGCGGCCGCGGTGATCGCGGTCAGAAAGCCCACCGCGACACAGAACAACCGGTCCGTGCGCCACCAGCCGATGATCAGGTTGGTGGCGATCACCGCGGTGGCCCAGCCGGACAGGATGGCGAACACGGCCACGGCGATGGCGGGCCGCGGCGACGGCTCGGGGTTCCCGCCGCCGGGGTTCGGGCCGGGCACGGCCGGCTGGGACCGGGGCAGGTAGCCGGTGGCCGACTCACTGCCCGCGAACTCCCCGGAGGGGTGACGGCGGATGATGCTGGTCGGCGGATCGGCGGCGACGGGGATCTCCCCGGTGGGATGGCGGCGGATGATCCGGGCGGTGCCCGTGCTCCGATCGTCGGCGTCGTCGGCCACGTCGCCAGGGTAGGCCGGTCAGCCGCCCAGGGTCAGGCCGCGTTTGGCCAGCCAGCCGACCGGATCGACCCGGTCGGTGCCGTTGAGCAGCACCTCGAAGTGCAGGTGCGGGCCCGTCGAGTAGCCGGTGTTGCCCATCTTGGCGATCTGGTCGCCGGCCCACACCCGCTGCCCGACGTTGACCAGGATCGAGCTCAGGTGACCGTAGAGCGTCACGGTGCCGTCGGCGTGGCGAATCTTCACCAAGTTGCCGTAGCCGGCGTACGGTCCCGCGGAGATGACCACGCCGTCGGACGCGGCGAGGATCGGGGTGCCGATCGCGTTGGCGATGTCGATACCGCCGTGCAACTCACCCCAGCGGTAGCCGAACCCCGATGTCCACACCCCGCGAGTGGGCATCACGAACATCGGCCGCTGCAGGCGGGCCTCGCGTTCGGCGCGCTCCTGGGCGAACGCGGCGGCTTTGACGACCTCCTCGGCGTGCACCGCCGACTGCGCCTGGGAGCGCACGGCGATGACTTCCATGCCGCCCGAGGCCTGGTTCGCCTTGCCCAGCGCCGTCTGATCGGCCGCGAGGGTGGTGCGCGGCCCCTTCTCGGCGGCGGTGGCCATCGAGTAGGCGCCGGCCGCGGTCGCACCGACGGCCATCGCGGCGACCATCAGCCGTCCCTTGACCGGGATCTCCTGCTTACGGTGCCGGCCGCTGCGCCCGATCGCGATGACGTCGGTGGCGTCGGTGCCGTCGCTGGTGTCGATGTGGCTGTCGCGATAGGCGTGGGCGGACCGGCGCTCGACCGGCGAGCGGAACTCCGAGGGGACCTCGAGCGGGCGGGGTACCTCGTCGACGTCGTCGAGGCCGTCGAGCTCGGGGGCCTCGAGGATGTGCGCCTCCCGGGTGAGCGCGCTGCCGCGGAAGCGGGCATCGGCCCTGGTAGACGGGATGACGTCGGTGACTTCGGAAGCGGATTCGGGGGCGGTTTCAGGGCGTCGCCGATTCGCCGCAAAGTCCTTTCGAGACCCGGACGAACGGTGACGAGCCAACCTGGAAGTCCCTAACTCTTCGTGACAAGACCGTTATCTACGAACTCAAGGGACCGTAACGAAAGGTCGTCTAACTGGCAACCCAGGCAGCTATTCCTTTCCGGAATGTGAGATGGATCACGATAGGGTCCTGGTGAGATCGAACACATCAACGGGTGGGCGATTCGGAGCTCGCACACGCGTCCCGATAAAGTTCCCCCGAGCCTCAGGCCCAACAACCGTCGAACTCAACGCGCTAGAGACAGTGAGTCCATGGATCTCTTCGAATACCAGGCGAAGGAACTGTTCGCCAAGCACAATGTGCCCACCACGCCCGGTCGCGTAACCGACACCGCCGAGGGCGCCAAGGCGATCGCCACCGAAATCGGCAAGCCCGTCATGGTCAAGGCGCAGGTCAAGACCGGCGGTCGCGGCAAGGCCGGCGGCGTCAAGTACGCGGCCACCGCCGACGACGCGTACACCCACGCCCAGAACATCCTCGGTCTGGACATCAAGGGCCACATCGTCAAGAAGCTGCTGGTCTCCGAGGCCAGCGACATCGCCGAGGAGTACTACATCTCCTTCCTCGTCGACCGTGCCAACCGCAGCTACCTCGCCATGTGCTCGGTCGAGGGCGGCATGGAGATCGAGGAGGTGGCCGCCACCAAGCCGGACCGGCTGGCCAAGGTCCCGGTGAACCCCACCAAGGGTGTCGACGTGGCGTTCGCCCGTGAGATCGCCAAGCAGGGTCATCTGCCCGAGGAGGTGCTCGACTCGGCCGCGGTGACCATCGCCAAGCTGTGGGAGGTCTTCGTCGCCGAGGACGCCACGCTGGTCGAGGTCAACCCGCTGGTGCGTACGCCCGACGACCAGATCCTCGCCCTGGACGGCAAGATCACCCTGGACGGCAACGCCGACTTCCGCCATCCCGAGCACGCGGAGTTCGAGGACCGCGACGCGACCGATCCGCTGGAGCTCAAGGCCAAGGAGCACGACCTCAACTACGTCAAGCTCGACGGCGAGGTGGGCATCATCGGCAACGGTGCCGGCCTGGTGATGTCGACTCTGGACGTGGTCGCCTACGCCGGTGAGAACCACGGCGGCGTGAAGCCGGCCAACTTCCTTGACATCGGTGGCGGTGCCTCCGCCGAGGTGATGGCCGCCGGTCTGGACGTCATCCTGCACGACCCGCAGGTAAAGAGCGTGTTCGTCAACGTGTTCGGTGGCATCACCGCCTGCGACGCGGTCGCCAACGGCATCGTCAAGGCGCTGCAGATGCTCGGTGACGAGGCCAACAAGCCGCTGGTGGTGCGTCTCGACGGCAACAACGTCGAGGAGGGCCGCCGCATCCTGGCCGAAGCCAACCATCCGCTGGTGATCCAGGCCGAGACCATGGACGCCGGTGCCGACAAGGCCGCCGAGCTGGCGAACAAGTAAGGGACACTTGAAATGTCGATCTTTCTGAACAAGGACTCCAAGGTCATCGTCCAGGGCATCACCGGCGGCGAGGGCACCAAGCACACCGCGTTGATGCTCAAGGCCGGCACCAACATCGTCGGCGGCGTCAACGCCCGCAAGGCCGGCACCAAGGTGACGCACAAAGACAAAGAAGGCAACGACATCGAACTGCCGGTGTTCGGCACCGTCGCCGAGGCCATCAAGGAGACCGGCGCGAACGTGTCGGTCGTGTTCGTGCCGCCGAAGTTCGCCAAGGACGCCATCATCGAGGCCATCGACGCCGAGATCCCGCTGCTGGTCGTCATCACCGAGGGAATCCCGGTGCAGGACACCGCATACGCGTGGGCCTACAACGTCGAGAAGGGGCAGAAGACCCGCATCATCGGCCCGAACTGCCCCGGCATCATCACCCCGGGCGAGTCGCTGGCGGGTATCACCCCGGCCAACATCACCGGCCCCGGCCCGGTGGGTCTGGTGTCCAAGTCGGGCACGCTGACCTACCAGATGATGTACGAGCTGCGTGATTTCGGCTTCTCCACCTGCATCGGCATCGGCGGCGACCCGATCATCGGCACCACCCACATCGACGCCATCGAGGCGTTCGAGAAGGACCCCGACACCAAGCTGATCGTGATGATCGGCGAGATCGGTGGTGACGCCGAGGAGCGGGCGGCGGAGTACATCAAGGCCAACGTCACCAAGCCGGTCGTCGGCTACGTCGCTGGCTTCACCGCGCCGGAGGGCAAGACGATGGGCCACGCCGGCGCCATCGTGTCCGGTTCGTCGGGCACCGCGCAGGCCAAGAAGGAGGCGCTGGAGGCGGCCGGCGTGAAGGTCGGCAAGACCCCGTCGGAGACCGCGCGCCTGGCCCGCGAGATCCTGCAGAACCTCTGACGCAACTCGTCGTTCTCGACGGAATATTTCAACGGAATAGCATTCCTGGTCGCTCTCGCGAGCGAATCACGACCAGGAATGCTATTCCGTTTTCGGGGGTGGAGGGGGCAGCCAGTCGACCGGTCGGCGAACCGCCCGGATGAACGGGCGCCGCGCCGATCCATTAGCCTGTCAAATTGACACCTGTCAGGAGGGCTTTCATGGTTGATCCCCGCACACCCGTGATCGTCGGGGTCGGGCAGTTCACCGAGCGCGTCGACGACCCCGGCTACCGCGGCATGTCCTCGGTCGAGCTCGCCACCGAAGGGGTGCGCGCCGCCTTGGCCGACACCGGCGTCGACCCGGCCGCCGTGGCGCGTGAGATCCAGACCGTCTATGCACTGCGGCAGTTCGAGATCTCCGGGCCGATGCCGGCCCCGCTGGGCAAGTCGAACAACTACCCGCGGTCGGTGATGCGCCGGGTGGGCGGCGACCCCGCACGGGTGGTGCTCGAACCGGTCGGCGGCCAGGGCCCGCAGAAGCTGGTCACCGAGGCCGGCGGGGCGATCGCCGCGGGCGAGTTCGAGGTGGCGATGGTGATCGGCTCCGAGAACGGTTCGACCCTGCGCTACTACGCCAAACGCGACGACAAGCCCGACTTCACCGAGCACGTCGACGGCCAGCTCGAGGACCGCGGCGACCAGATTCACAAGTACTTCTCGAAGTACACGGTGCGCCACCAACTCACCGGTGCGCCGGTGCAGTACGCGCTGCTCGACAACGCCCGTCGCGGCAAGCTGGGCCGCAGCCCCGAACAGTACCGCCGGGAGATGGCCGAGCTGTTCGCGCCGATGTCGAAAGTCGCTGCGAAGAACCCGTATTCGTCGTCCCCGGTGGAGCGTTCGGTCGAGGAGATCATCACGGTCAGCAGCGACAACCGGATGATCTGCGACCCGTATCCGCGGCTGCTGGTGGCCCGCGATCAGGTCAACCAGGGGGCGGCGGTCATCGTCATGTCGGTCGCCGCGGCGCGCAGACTCGGTGTGCCCGAGGACAAGTGGGTGTATCTGCACGGGCACGCCGATCTGGTCGAACAGAGCCTGCTGGACCGCGCCGATCTGGCGGCCAGCCCGGCGACCGAGCGCGCGGTCGCCGAGGCGTTGCGGGTGGCCGGTATCGGTGTCGACGACATCGCCACCTTCGACCTCTACAGCTGCTTCCCGTTCCCGGTGTTCATCGCCTGTGAGGCGCTCGGCATCCGCGGCGACGATCCGCGCGGGCTGACGCTCACCGGCGGGCTGCCCTACTTCGGCGGGCCCGGCAACAGCTACTCGCTGCACGCGATCGCCGAGACGGTGACCCGGCTGCGGGACAACCCGGGCCGGTTCGGGTTCGTCGGCGCCAACGGCGGCACCATGAGCGCCTATTCGGTCGGCATCTACTCGACCACCCCGGTGGAATGGCGCACCGACCGCAGCGAGGAACTCAACGCCGAGGTGGCCGCGCTGCCCACGGTGCCGATCACCGAACGACCCGAGGGCCGCGGCACGATCGAGACCTACTCGGTGCGCTACGACGTCCCGGTGCGCACCGGGATCATCGTCGGCCGGCTCGACGCGGACAACTCCCGGTTCCTGGCCATCACCACCGACGACGACCTGCTCACGCTGATGACCGAGGGGGACCCGCTCGGCGCCGCGATCACCGTGCGGCCCGAGGAGAAAGTGAACCGGGCCGGCCTGGCCTAGCGGCGGCCCGGCTGCTGGGAACGCCTCAGACGGTGGTGGCCAGCTTGCCCGCGAGCCGCTCCACGTAGGCGGCGACCTCCGCCTCGGACTTGTCCGGCAGGCCGTAGAGCACCTCGGTCACCCCCAGCTCGGCCCAGTGGGCGAGCTTGTCCGGGTCGGGCTTGATGTCGAGCGCGACGATCTGCGGAGCGCCCTCGCGACCGGCGTCGGCCCAGATGTCCTGCAACCGCTTGACCGGCTCGTCGATGTCGAAGTCGCGCGGGGTGGTGATCCAGCCGTCGGCCGACCGGGCGATCCACTTGAAGTTCTTCTCGGTGCCCGCCGCGCCCACCAGCACCGGGATATGCGACTGCACCGGTTTCGGCCACGCCCAGCTGGGGCCGAAGCTGACGAACTCGCCTTCGTAGGACGCCTCCTCCTGCGTCCACAGCGCGCGCATCGCCTCGATGTACTCGCGCAGCATCGTGCGCCGACGCCCGGGCGGCACGTTGTGGTCGGCCAACTCGTCGGTGTTCCACCCGAATCCGACTCCGACCGACACCCGGCCACCGGACAGGAAGTCCAGCGTGGCGATGGTCTTGGCCAGGCTGATCGGATCGTGTTCGACGGGCAGCGCCACCGCGGTGGACAACCGCACCCGCGAGGTCACCGCGCAGGCCGTGGCCAGCGACACCCACGGGTCGAGGGTGCGCATGTAGCGGTCGTCGGGCAGCGTCGCGTCACCGGTGGTCGGGTGGGCGGCCTCCCGCTTGACCGGGATGTGGGTGTGCTCGGGGACGTAGAAGGTGGTGAAGCCGTGCTCATCGGCGAGTTTGGCGGCGGCCGCCGGCGTGATCCCCCGGTCACTGGTGAACAGAACGAGCCCGTAGTCCATAGGTGAATTAGAACGTGTTCTAGTCCCCGGGGCAATGCCGGGGCCCCACCAATGCGCGGCGGGCGGGACGCGCCGGAGTCCGGCGGCACTTTTCATCTGCGCGATGCGAACCGGTGACGGCGTTCGCCGTCGCGGCTGAAATGGCTCCCCATGACTACCGAGCGGATCGCCGATCACATCAAGTTCGCCTACTGGGTTCCCAACGTCAGCGGTGGGCTGGTCACCAGCGACATCGAGCAGCGCACCGACTGGGGTTACGACTACAACGTCAAGCTCGCGCAGACCGCGGAGAACAACGGGTTCGAGTACGCGCTGAGCCAGGTGCGCTACGAGGCCAGCTACGGCGCGGAATACCAGCACGAATCGACCAGCTTCAGCCTGGCGCTGCTGCTGGCCACCCAGAAGCTCAAGGTGATCGCCGCGGTGCACCCGGGCCTGTGGCAGCCCGGCGTGCTGGCCAAGTTCGCCACCACCGCCGACCACCTGTCCGGCGGCCGGTTCGCGCTCAACATCGTCTCCGGCTGGTTCAAGGACGAGTTCATCCACCTCGGCGAGCCGTGGCTCGAGCACGACGAGCGCTACCGGCGGTCCGCGGAGTTCCTGCAGGTGCTGCGCAAGATCTGGACCGAGGACGACGTCGACTTCCGCGGCGACTTCTACCGCATCCACGACTTCACCCTCAAGCCCAAGCCGCTGGACCTGCCCGGCCGCCCGCACCCGGAGCTGTTCCAGGGCGGCAACTCCACCGTCGCGCGCCGCAACGGCGGCCTGTACGCCGACTGGTACTTCTCCAACGGCAAGGACTTCGACGGCGTCACCGAGCAGATCGTCGATGTGCGCGACCATGCCCGCACCGTCGGCCGCGAGGTGAAGTTCGGCCTCAACGGGTTCGTCATCGCCCGCGACACCGAGAAGGAAGCGAATGACGTCCTGCGCGAGATCATCGAGAAGGCCAACAAACCCGCCGTCGAGGGATTCCGCGCCGCGGTGCAACAGGCCGGCAACTCGACCCTGGACAAGAAGGGCATGTGGGCCGACTCCACGTTCGAGGACCTGGTCCAGTACAACGACGGCTTCCGCACCAAGCTGATCGGCACGCCCGAACAGATCGCCGAACGCATCGCCGCCTACCGCAAGCGCGGTGTGGACCTCGTCCTGTGCGGTTTCCTTCACTTCCAGGAGGAGGTCGAGTACTTCGGCTCGAAGGTGTTGCCGCTGGTCCGTGAGATCGAGGACGCCGAATCGGGGTCCGTCGGGGCGCCCGTGCTCGCATCGGCGTGACGCGTGGTGCGCTAGCGTGGGTCGGAAGTAGCCGTTCAGCACAGGCAAGCACAGGAGAGGTCATGTCGTACCCCCCAGGCCCACCCGGCAACCCCGGATACTCATCGGCGCAGCAGCCGACCACGCAGTTCGCGGCGCAGCCTCAGCAGCCGCAACAGCCGCAGTCGTTCGGCGCGGCGCCTGAGGCCGGGACCGCCGGCGGCGCGGCGAGCAAGCTCCCGTACTACCTGACCGCGGCGGTGGCCGCACTCGGGGTGATCGCGTATCTGTTCGGCTTCGCGGACTTCTACGAACTGAGCGGCTCCCGAGACTTCGACTACGGCGTGATCACCGGCGGGAGCGCGGCCGACGCGTGGCTCACGGTGGCGCCGTTGCTGGCGGGCCTGTTGGCGGCCACCAGCCTGCTGCCCAAGGCCCGCAACTTCAACGCCGTCGTCGCCGCGATCGCGGTACTCGGCCTGCTTCGGCTCATCTGGCAGCTCGTGAAACTGCCCGATGCGCTCTCCGCGACGTGGGCGCTGTGGGTGGTGCTGGTCCTGGTGCTGATTCAGGCCGGCATCGCGGTCGCGGTGCTTTTGTTCGACGCGGGCATCATCACCCCGCCGGCGCCCCGGCCGAGTTTCGACCAGCAGTACCAGTACGGCGGTTATTACGGGCAGATCCCGGGGGGCCAGCCCCAGGGCGGCCAGTTCCCCGGCGGCCCGTTCCCGGGGCAGCAGCAGGGCCAGCCGCAGCAACCACCCCAGGGTCAGCAGTCCGGCTACCCGCCGTACGGCGGCTACCCGCAGCAGGGCGGCTACCCGGGTCAGCAACAGCAGCAGCCCCAGCAGCAGGGTGCGGCCACCCCGCCGACCGGGTTCCCCACCTACGGGCAGCCGCCGGCCAACCCGCCGCAGGGCGGGCAGCAGCCCGGTCCGGGACAGGGGCAGTCGTCCGCGTCGTCGCCGCAGTCCGGGCCGGCGCCGTCGTAGTCTGAGCCGCGCGTGCGCTACCTCCGCGCGCGTGAGCTGAGACGAGGAGCGGCTGTAGTGGACCCACGACCGGTCGGCGCGCGGCAAGCGCGTGAGCTGCTCCGGGTCGCGTTCGGGCCGTCCGTCGTGGCGTTGGGGCTCATCGCCGCGGTCGTGTTGGTGCAACTGCTGATCGCCAACAGCGACATGACGGGCGCGCCCGGCGCGATCGCCAGCATCTGGCTGGGCGTGCACCTGGTGCCGGTGTCCATCGGCGGCGCCGAGCTCGGGGTGCTGCCGCTGCTGCCGATGCTGGTCATGGTGTGGGGCACCGCGCGTACCACCGCCCTGGCGACCTCACCGCAGGCGTCCTGGTTCGTCACCCGCTGGGTGGTGGCCTCGGCGCTGGGTGGCCCGCTGTTGTTCGCCGCGATCGCGCTGGCGGTCGTCCACGATGCCGCGTCGGTGCTCACCCAGCTGCAGACGCCGGACGCGCTCGGCGCCTTCACCCGGGTGCTGGCCGTGCATGCGGTCGGGGCGGTGATCGGCGTCGGTTCCCGACTCGGCCCGCGGGTGCTGCAGGCCTCGCCGCTGCCCGACTGGTTGCCCGAGGCGGTGCGGGCCGCCGCCGCGGGCGTGTTGGCGCTGCTCGGGCTGTCCGGTGCGGTGACCGCGGGTTCGCTGGTCGTGCACTGGGCCACGATGAACGACCTGTACGGCATCACCGACTCGGTGTTCGGGCAGCTCAGCCTGACCGTGCTGTCGGTGCTGTACGCACCGAACGTGATCGTCGGCGCCGCGGCGGTGGCGGTGGGGTCCAGCGCGCACGTCGGGCTGGCGACGTTCAGCGCGTTCACCGTGTTCGGCGGTGATGTGCCGGCGCTGCCGGTGCTGGCGGCCGCCCCCACCCCGCCGTTGGGTCCGTTCTGGGTGGCGCTGCTGATCGGGGCCGCGGTGTCCGGGGTGGCGCTCGGCCAGCAGGCCGCCCGCCGGCCGCTGCCACCGGCAGGCGCGGCGGCCAAGCTGCTCGTCGCGGCGGCGCTGGCCACGCTGACGATGGTGGTGCTCGCCGCCGCGAGCAGCGGACGGCTGGGCAACTTCGGCGACGTCGGGGTCGACCAGGCGACGTTCGGGCCCGCGGTGTTTCTGTGGTTCGCCGGGATCGGCGGGCTGACGGTGGCGATGGCCGGCGGGGTCGTCTGGCCGCGCCGACCCCGAACCGAATCCGAAGCCGAACCCGAGCCCCGAACCGAACCCGGGGCCGGCGAACCCGAGGTCGAGCCCGAACCCGGCACCGACGGGGCCGAGGACGACCCGGTGGCCGCGCCCGAGTCGGAGGCCGCGACCGACACGCCCGAGCCAAGCCCGCGCCCGCGGCCCGTCACCCGGACGCCCCGCGCCGTCGCCGCACCCGACCCGCTCGAGCTGGAGGATCCCGAGGACCACTACGTCGTGGACGAACCCCCGGACGAGCCCCCCGAGCCGCCGACCGGCGACGGCGCGCCGCGCGCCGACGATTAGGCTGCCAGGCGTGCAGCAACCGATTCGTGTGCCCCCCTGCGCGCCTGCGCGGGTGGTGGTGTTGGCCTCGGGCACCGGTTCGTTGCTGGCGTCGGTCCTCGAGGCAGCGGTCGGCGACTACCCGGCGCGGGTGGTGGCGGTCGGCACCGATCGTGACTGCCCGGCGCTGAAGATCGCCGAGCGCGCGGGGGTGCCGACGTTCACGGTGCGGTTGGGCGACTATCCCGACCGGGGCGCCTGGGACGCCGCGCTGACCGAGGCCACCGCAGCGTACGAACCGGATCTGATCGTGTCCGCGGGATTCATGAAAATTCTCGGCCCGCAGTTCCTTTCCCGCTTCCAGGGGCGGGTCATCAACACCCACCCGGCGCTGCTGCCGGCCTTCCCGGGCGCCCATGCGGTGCCGGACACCCTGGCCTACGGGGTGAAGGTGACCGGATGCACCGTGCACCTGGTCGACGCGGGCGTGGACACCGGGCCGATCCTGGCGCAGCAGGCGGTGGAGGTGCACGACGACGATGACGAGGCCTCGCTGCACGAGCGGATCAAGGTGGTGGAGCGACGACTGCTGGTCGAGGTCCTCCAGCAGTTGGCCACCCGCGGAGTGACCTGGACCGGACGAAAGGCGACCATAGGATGAGCGGTAAGCGGCCCATTCGGCGCGCATTGATCAGCGTCTACGACAAGACCGGTCTGGTGGGGCTCGCCCGCGGTCTCAACGAACTCGGCGTCGAGATCGTCTCCACCGGCTCGACCGCGAGAACCATTGCCGGCGCGGGGATTCCGGTGACCCCCGTGGAAGAGGTGACCGGTTTTCCGGAGGTGCTCGACGGCCGGGTCAAGACCCTGCATCCGCATGTGCACGCCGGGCTGCTGGCGGATCGGCGCAAGGACGAACACGTTTCGGCGCTTCAGGAACTCGGCGTCGAACCGTTCGAGCTGGTGGTGGTGAACCTCTACCCGTTCGCCCAGACCGTGGCGTCCGGCGCCGGTGTCGACGAGTGCGTCGAGCAGATCGACATCGGCGGGCCGTCGATGGTGCGCGCCGCCGCGAAGAACCACCAGAGCGTCGCGGTGGTCGTCGACCCGCTCGGCTACGACGGGGTGCTGGCCGCGGTGCGGGCCGGCGGGTTCACCCTTGAAGAGCGAAAGAAGCTGGCCGCCTTGGCCTTCCGGCACACCGCCGAGTACGACGTGGCGGTCGCGTCGTGGATGACCTCGACGCTGGCGCCCGAGGAGCCGGCGCAGCCGCTGCCGCCGTGGCTGGGCGCCACCTGGCGGCGCCAGACGGTGCTGCGCTACGGGGAGAACCCGCACCAGCAGGCCGCGCTGTACACCGACGACGCCGCCTGGCCCGGCCTGGCGCAGGCCGAGCAGCTGCACGGCAAGGAGATGTCCTACAACAACTACACCGACGCCGAGGCCGCCTGGCGGGCCGCGTTCGACCACGACGACATCTGCGTGGCGATCATCAAACACGCCAACCCGTGCGGCATCGCGATCTCGTCGGTGTCGGTGGCCGACGCGCACCGCAAAGCCCATGAGTGCGATCCGCTCTCGGCGTTCGGCGGGGTCATCGCGGCGAACACCGAGGTGAGCGTCGAGATGGCCGAAACCGTCGCCGACATCTTCACCGAGGTGATCGTCGCGCCCGCCTACGAGCCGGGCGCGGTGGAGGTGCTCAAGCGCAAGAAGAACATCCGCGTACTGGTGGCGCCGGAACCGCAGCCGGGCGCGCTGGAGTTCCGCCAGATCAGCGGCGGGCTGCTGGTTCAGCAGCGCGACGAGTTCGGTGCCCCCGGCGACGACCCGCTCAACTGGAGACTGGCCACCGGCGAACCGGCCGATCCGGCAACGCTTGCCGATCTGAAGTTCGCCTGGCGGGTGTGCCGGTCGGTGAAGTCCAACGCGATCGTGGTGGCTGCGAACGGTGCGACCGTGGGCGTGGGCATGGGCCAGGTCAACCGCGTCGACGCGGCCCGGCTGGCGGTCCAGCGCGGCGGGGACCGGGTGCGCGGCGCGGTCGCGGCGTCGGACGCGTTCTTCCCGTTCCCCGACGGGCTCGAGGTCCTGATCGAGGCCGGCGTCAAGGCGGTGGTGCATCCCGGCGGTTCGGTCCGCGACGAGGAGGTCACCGCGGCCGCGGCCAAGGCCGGCATCACGCTCTACCTGACCGGCGCGCGCCATTTCGCCCACTGACCCGGTCGGCGCTCGCAGTAGGTTGGTGGCCATGTTGACCTCGGCGAGGACCACCGGCGCGCTGCTGGCGATCACGGCCGCCGTGCTGACCTCCTGCACCGAAGTGATCCATTACGCGACCCCGGTCGCCGGCCCGGACCGATCGCCACTGACGTCGCAGGACGAGGACGTCGAGCTCGCAGCGGCCGACTGCGCGCAGGTCGACGCCCCGATGACCACGATCCCGTCGCTGGCCGATGACGAGCCGGTACTGAGGATCCCGCAGCCGCGCGGCTGGGATCGCGAAACCCGGATGGACTCGCAGTTGGTCCGGTTCACGATGGTCAACCGCCGCCTCGTCCACGACCAGTTCGCGCCCAACGCGGTGATGACCCTGGAACGGGCGGCGGGTTTCGAGGATCCCGATGTGGTGTTCGAGGCCCAGCGCGGGGCGCTCGCGGACTCCTTCGGCGCCACCGACCTGCGGGTGCGGAGCCACACGCTGTGCGGGTTGCCCGCGGAGACGGTCGACTACCTGACCCCGCCGATGGGCAACACCGCGCCGCACCCGGCGACGGTGCTCATGGTGGTGATGAACACCGACGACACCACCTTCGCGGTCACCGTGACCGTCCAGACCACCGATCCCGCCAACCCCACCTACCAGCGCGACGCCGAGACGATCCTGAGCGGGTTCCAGGTCCTCCCGCCGCCCGAGTCGTGAGGCCCCACCAGCCGCGATGCGTCGGCGCGGCGTTCGCGCAGAGGGTAACCCCTGCCGGCGCTCGACAGCAGTCGTAGCGTGAAGGGGTGACCCAACCACAGGATCTGCCCCGGACCGTAGGCGAGCTCAAGGCCTCCGGTCATCGCGAGCGGGGCGTCAAAGCGGAAATCCGGGAAAACCTGCTGGCTGCGCTGGCCGAGGGCCGCAACCCCTGGCCGGGCATCTACGGGTTCGAGGACACCGTCATCCCGCAACTCGAGCGCGCGCTGATCGCCGGCCACGACGTGGTGCTGCTCGGAGAACGTGGTCAGGGCAAGACACGGCTGCTGCGTTCGTTGGTCAACCTGCTCGACGAGTGGACGCCGGTGATCGCCGGGTCCGAGCTGGGGGAGCACCCCTACCGGCCGATCACACCCGAGTCGACCCGCCGCGCCGCCGACTCCGGCGACGACCTGCCCATCGAATGGCGGCACCGCAGCGAGCGCTACTTCGAGAAGCTGGCCACCCCCGACACCAGCGTGGCCGACCTGGTCGGCGACATCGACCCGGTGAAGGTGGCCGAGGGCCGCAGCCTCGGCGACCCGGAGACCATCGCCTACGGGTTGATCCCCCGGGCGCACCGCGGCATCGTCGCGATCAACGAGTTGCCCGACCTCGCCGAGCGCATCCAGGTCGCGATGCTCAATGTGATGGAGGAGCGCGACATCCAGGTGCGCGGCTACACGCTGCGGCTTCCGCTCGACGTGCTCGTCGTGGCCAGCGCCAACCCCGAGGACTACACCAACCGCGGCCGCATCATCACCCCGCTGAAGGACCGGTTCGGCGCCGAGATCCGCACCCACTACCCGCTGGAACTCGACGCCGAGGTGGCCGTCATCCGGCAGGAGGCGCATTTCGCCGCGGAGGTGCCCGACTACCTGCTGCAGATCCTGGCGCGGTTCGCCCGCTACCTGCGCGAGTCGCGTTCGATCGATCAGCGTTCCGGGGTGTCGGCGCGGTTCGCCATCGCCGCCGCCGAGACCGTCGCCGCCGCGGCCCGGCACCGCGCCGCCGTGCTGGGCGAGTCCGAGGCGGTGGCCCGGGTGGTGGACCTGGGCACCATCGTCGACGTGCTGCGCGGCAAGCTCGAGTTCGAGACCGGCGAGGAGGGCCGCGAACAGGCGGTGCTGGAGCACCTGCTGCGCCGCGCCACCGCCGACACCGCTCAGCGGCTGCTCGGCGGCATCGACGTGGGCCCGCTGGTGGTGGCGATCGAGAACGGTTCCGCGGTCACCACCGGTGAGCGGATCTCGGCGCGCGACGTGCTCGCCGCGGTGCCGGAGGTGCCCGCGATCGCCGAGATCCACCAGCGGCTCGGCGCGAGCACCGAGGGTGAGCGCGCCGCGGCCGTCGAGCTGGCGCTCGAGGCGTTGTACCTGGCCAAGCGGATCGACAAGACCTCGGGCGACGGCGAAACCATCTACGGCTAGGGGAGGGCGCATGAGCAAGCGCGTCTCGCGGTACTCGCGCTACACCGGCGGGCCCGACCCGCTGGCGCCACCGATCGATCTGCGCGAGGCGCTCGAGCAGATCGGCGAGGACGTGATGGCGGGTGCCTCGCCGCGCCGTGCGCTGCAGGAGCTGCTGCGGCGCGGCACCCGCAACATGCGCGGCGCCGACCGGCTCGCCGCCGAGGCCAACCGTCGCCGGCGCGAACTGCTGCAGCGCCACAACCTCGACGGCACCCTGGCCGAGATCAAGAAACTGCTCGACGAGGCGATCCTGGCCGAGCGCAAGGAGCTCGCCCGCGCGCTCGACGACGACGCCCGGTTCAACGAGATGCGCATCGAGTCGCTGCCGCCGTCGCCGGCCAAGGCGGTGCAGGAACTCGCCGACTACCAGTGGCGTTCGGCGGAAGCGCGGGAGAAGTACCAGCAGATCAAGGATCTGCTCGGCCGGGAACTGCTCGATCAGCGGTTCGCCGGGATGAAGCAGGCGCTCGAGAACGCCACCGAGGAGGACCGCCAGCGGGTCAACGAGATGCTCAACGATCTCAACGACCTGCTCGACAAGCACGCCCGCGGCGAGGACACCCAGCTGGATTTCGAGAACTTCATGAACAAGCACGGCGAGTTCTTCCCGGAGAACCCGCGCAACGTCGAGGAGTTGCTCGATTCGCTGGCCAAGCGCGCCGCGGCCGCGCAGCGGTTCCGCAACAGCCTCTCACCCGAGCAGCGCGCCGAACTGGATGCGTTGGCGCAGCAGGCGTTCGGGTCGCCGTCACTGATCAACCAGCTGAACCGGCTCGACGCCCACCTGCAGGCGCTGCGGCCGTTCGAGGACTGGACCGGCTCGGCGGAGTTCTCCGGCGACAACCCGCTCGGCCTGGGGGAGGGCACCCAGGCGCTGCAGGACATCGCCGAACTCGAACAGCTCGCCGAGGCGCTGTCGCAGAGCTACGCCGGCGCCTCGATGGAGGACGTCGACCTGGAGATGCTGGCCCGTCAACTCGGCGAGGAGGCCGCCGTCGATGCCCGCACGCTGGCCGAGCTGGAACGCGCGCTGATGGATCAGGGCTTCCTCGACCGCGGCGCCGACGGCCAGTGGCGGCTGTCGCCCAAGGCCATGCGCCAGCTCGGGCAGTCGGTGTTGCGCGACATCGCGCGACAACTGTCGGGCCGTCACGGGGAACGCGACACCCGCCGCGCCGGCGCGGCCGGGGAGTTGACCGGCAGCACCCGGCCGTGGGCGTTCGGCGACACCGAACCGTGGAACGTCACCCGCACGATCACCAATGCGGCACTCCGCACCGCCGCCACCGGGGTGATCGATCCGCCGATCCGGATCACCGTCGACGACGTCGAGGTCTCCGAGACCGAGACCCGCACCCAGGCCGCGGTGGCGTTGCTGGTCGACACCTCGTTCTCGATGGTGATGGAGAACCGGTGGCTGCCGATGAAGCGCACCGCGCTGGCGCTGCACCACCTGATCAGCACCCGGTTCCGCTCCGACGCGCTGCAGATCATCGCGTTCGGCCGCTACGCGCGCACGGTCTCGGCCGAGGAACTGGTCGAGCTGGAGGGCGTCTACGAGCAGGGCACCAACCTGCACCACGCGCTGGCGCTGGCGGGCCGGCATCTGCGCCGGCACCCGAACGCGCAGCCGGTGGTGCTGGTGGTCACCGACGGCGAACCGACCGCCCACCTGGAGGGCAGTCTGGGCGACGACCACCGCACCTCGGTGTTCTTCGACTATCCGCCGCACCCGCGCACGATCGCGTTCACCGTCAAGGGGTTCGACGACATGGCCCGGATGGGGGCGCAGGTCACCATCTTCCGGCTGGGCAACGATCCGGGCCTGGCCCGGTTCATCGACCAGGTGGCGCGGCGCATCGGTGGCCGGGTCGTGGTGCCCGACCTCGACGGGCTGGGCGCGGCCGTGGTCGGCGACTACCTGCGGTCGCGGCGCAAGCGCCCCTGACCCGGGTCTCCGGCCCGGTTACTCGTCCCTGTCCGGCTGGGGCGTGTCGGTGCGGTGCTTGCGCTTCTTGCGCTTGACGTTGACGCGGCCCCACAGCGAGAAACCGCGAACGTGCACACACGGCGCCCCGGGCGTGCCCTGGCCGGCGACCTTCTGCTGGAACGCGCCCATCACCCCGACGCCGTGCACATCGACGTTGACCTCCGGCGGCACCAGGATGGTCTGGCCGCCGCAGATCGAGTAGGAGCGGATCTCGACGTCCGGCGAGGTGAAGTCCGCGTACCGCATATCCACCACCCCGCCGCCGAACAGGGCGAACGTCGTCAGCCGCTTCGGGATGTTCCAGCGGCCGCGGCGTTCGAAGCCGCTCATGATCGCCAGCAGCAGCGTCGACGGGGCGGGCCGGACCGGGCCGCGGGTGGGGGTGCGGGCGATGCCCGGCAGGTCGGCCGCCAGGCGGTCGAGCTCGTCGAAGGTCTGCGCGGCGTAGGCCTTCGTCAGGCGTGCCTCGTACTCCTCGAGCTCCAACCGGCCCTGCGCCGCGGCATCGGTCAGCATCTGCGCGACCTGAATCCGGTCGGTATCACCGGCGCGCGTGGAACCGTTGCGCGACGCTGGAGTGCTCATGAAAGCCCTCGGATTCTCGTCCAAGCACTCATCACCTGGGAGCCTACGACGAACGCTGGCACACGCAAGAGAGTAGGTCAAACTGTGCAGTCGGCGAAACGGGCTAAGCCGATAGACGAGCAAACTTTGCTGAGCGGGCGCGCCGCTTCACAGGTGCTGCCAGCGCGGCGGGCGCTTCTCCAGGAAGGCGCGCATGCCTTCGCGGGCCTCCGCGGAGGTGAACAACTCGACGGTCTGGCGGGCGAGTTCATCCGCGTGCTCGTCGAAGCCCCGCAGTATCGACGCGGTGGTCAAAGCCTTCGCCGCCGCCAGCCCCTGCGGTGAGCCCTTGGCGATGGCGTCCGTCAGCGCCGCCACCGCCGCGTCGACGTCGTCGGCGGCGACGGTGACCAGCCCCATCTGCACGGCCTCGGCGGGTCCGAACCGCTCCCCGGTGACGAAGTACCGGCCGGCTGCCCGCGCGGTGATCTTCGGCAGCAGGGTCAGCGAGATGATCGACGGCGCAACCCCGATACGCACCTCGGTGAGCGCGAACGTGCTCGCCGGCCCGGCCACCACGATGTCGCACGCGCCGATCAACCCCAGGCCGCCGGCGCGCGCGTGGCCGTCGACCGCTGCGATCACCGGCACCCGGAGTTCGAGGATCCGTCGCAGCAGCCGGGCCATCTGGACTGCGTTGGCGCGCAGCGCCTGTTCGGCATCGCCCCCCGCGGCCTGACCCAGATCGGCTCCGGCGCAGAAGGTTCCGCCGGTGTGGTCCAGCACCACCGCCCGGACTTCCGGATCGGCGACGGCGTCGGTCAGGCGCTGGTGCAGCTGCTCGACCAGTTCGGCGGACAGCGCGTTGCGGTTGTGCGGCGAATCCAGGGTAAGCCGGGCCACCGGGCCGTCGACCGCGTAGCGAACCAGCGTGCTCATCGGCAGGACTTCATCAGTAGGAGCGGGGCAGGCCCAGCGAGGTCTGGGCGACGAAGTTGAGGATCATCTCCCGGCTGACCGGCGCGATGCGGGCCAGCTTCGACATGGTGACCGCGGCGGCGATGCCGTACTCCTTGGTCAACCCGTTGCCGCCGAGGCACTGCACCGCCTGGTCGACCGCGCGCACCGACGCCTCGCCCGCGGCGTACTTGGCCATGTTGGCCGCCTCGGCCGCACCCGCGTCGTCACCGGCGTCGTAGAGGCTGGCGGCCTTCTGCATCATCAGCTTCGCGAGCTCGACCTCGATGTGGTTCTGCGCCAGCGGATGGGACAGACCCTGGTGGGCGCCGATCGGGACGTCCCACACCCGGCGGGTCTTGAGATAGTCGACCGCTTTGGCGATCGCGAAGCGGCCCATGCCTACCGCGCTGGCCGCGCCCATGATGCGCTCGGGATTCAACCCGGCGAACAACTGGGCGATCGCCGCGTCCTCGGAGCCGACCAGCGCGTCGGCGGGCAGCCGCACCTCGTCGAGGAACAGTTGGAACTGGCTCTCCGGGGCGATCAACTCCATGTCGATCTTGGTCCAGCTCAGCCCTTTCGCGTCGGTCGGCACGACGAACAGCGCCGGTTTGAGCCGACCGGTCTTGTGATCCTCGGTGCGGCCGACGACCAGCACCGCCTGGGCCTGGTCGACCCCGGAGATGAACACCTTCTGTCCGGAGAGGATCCAGTCGCCGCCGTCGCGGCGCGCGGTGGTGGTGATGCGGTGGCTGTTGGATCCGGCGTCGGGTTCGGTGATCGCGAACGCCATGGTGATCGAGCCGTCGGCGATGCCGGGCAGCCACCGCCGCTTCTGCTCCTCGGTGCCGAACCTGGCGATGATGGTGCCGTTGATCGCCGGTGACACCACCAGCATCAGCAGCGGGCAGCCCGCGGCCGCGAGCTCCTCCATCACCAGCGACAGCTCGTACATCCCGGCGCCGCCGCCGCCGTACTGCTCCGGAAGGTTCACCCCGATGAAGCCGAGTTTCCCGGCCTCCGACCACAGTTCGTCAGTGTGCCGGCCGGCCCGGGCCTTCTCCAGGTAGTAGTCCTGGCCGTAGTTCGCGGCCAGTGCGGCGACCGCCTTGCGCAGCTCCTGTTGTTCGGCGGTTTCGATAAATCCGGTCATTGAGCCATCTCCTCGGGTGGGGTGGAAGCGCCGGCCTCGACATGGGCCAGCACGGTGCCGACGTCGACCTGCTGGCCCACCTCGACATGCAGCGCGGTGAGCACCCCGTCGACCGGCGCGGTGACGGTGTGCTCCATCTTCATCGCCTCCAGCCACAGCAGCGGCTGCCCGGCGGTGACGGTGTCACCGACCGCGGCGCCGATGCGCAGCACGCTGCCGGGCATCGGGGCGACCAGTGAACCCTGCGCGACGTCGGTGTCGGGGTCGCGGAACCGCGGCACCGCGGTGAGGTGCACCGGGCCCAGCATCGAGTCGACGTACACATCGTGCTCGTCGGAGTCGGCGCCGGACCGGCCGGCCCCGGCGCCGTAACGCGCGACCTCGAAACGCCGCTCCACGCCGTCGATGCGCAGCACCACCCGGTGCGGCGTGGTCGTGATCGGCTCCACGCCCGGATGGTCGGGAAGTTCGACCCCGCTGCGCGCGAACCGGTAGCGGACCTCGTGTGTGGCGCCGGCGTCGTCACGGTAGGTCTTGACCTGGTAGCCGGACGCCAGGTTGCGCCAGCCGCTCGGCGCGGCGGCGAGAACCGTTGCGGCAGCACGATTGTGGGCGGATTCGGCGAGCGCGGCCGCCACCGCCGAGTACGCCACCGCCGCCCCGGACGCCAGCGGGGCGGCCAGGTCGGCCAGTCCGTGGGTGTCGAAGAACGCGGTGTCGGTGGCCCCGTCGAGGAACGCGGGGTGACGCAGGACGTTGACCAGCAGGTCGCGGTTGGTGCGCACCCCGTGGATCCGCGCCCGGGCCAACGCGTCGGCCAAAATCGCGGCCGCGCGCGGACGGGTCGGCGCGTGCGAGATGACCTTGGCGATCATCGGGTCGTAGTGGATCGAGACCGTGGACCCGTCGGCGACGCCCGAGTCCACCCGGACCGGCCCCGGGACCTCGAAGCGGTGCACCGGGCCGGGCTGCGGCCGCCAGTTGCGGGCCGGGTCCTCGGCGTAGAGCCGCGCCTCGATCGAATGTCCTTGTGCACCAGGTGGTTCGGGATCGAGATGGCCTCCGTCGGCGATCAGCAGTTGCAGCTCGACCAGGTCGCATCCGGTGGTCGCCTCGGTCACCGGATGTTCGACCTGCAGCCGGGTGTTCATCTCCAGGAAGAAGAACTCGCCGTCGTCGTCGGCCAGAAACTCCACCGTTCCGGCGCCGACGTAACCGATCGCGGCGGCGGCCCGGCGCGCGGCGTCGAACAGCCGCTCGCGCATGCCCGCGACCCGCTCGACGAGCGGTGACGGTGCCTCCTCGATCACCTTCTGATGGCGCCGCTGAATCGAGCACTCACGTTCCCCGAGCGCCCACACCACACCGTGCCGGTCGGCGAGGACCTGGACCTCGACGTGGTGGCCCCGCGCCAGGTAGCGCTCGCAGAACACCGTCGGATCACCGAAAGCTGCGGCGGCCTCGCGGCGCGCGGCCTCGACCTGGCCGGGCAGCTGCGCCAGTTCCTCGACCACCCGCATGCCGCGACCACCGCCGCCCGCCGACGCCTTGACCAGCACCGGCAACTGATCGGCGGTCACCGACTCCGGGTCGAGTTCGGCCAGCACCGGCACGCCGGCCGCGGCCATCAGCTTCTTCGCCTCGATCTTGGAGCCCATCGCGGCCACCGCCGCCGGCGGCGGGCCGATCCAGGTCAGCCCCGCATCGACCACCGCAGCGGCGAATTCCGCGTTCTCGGAGAGGAATCCGTAGCCGGGATGGATGGCGTCGGCGCCCGCGGCCCGCGCCGCCGCGATGAGCGCTGCGGCGTCGAGATAGCCGCGCACGCCGCCGAGCCGGACCCGGGTGTCGGCCTCGGCGACGTGCACCGACTCCGCGTCGGGGTCGGTGTAGATCGCGACGGTCTCGATGCCGAGCCGCCGGCAGGTGGCGAAAACCCGCCGGGCGATCTCGCCGCGGTTGGCGACCAGGACCCGGGTGATCATCGGCGCCTCCGGGCGGCTGCGAGTCGAAACCACATGACCCCTCACATCCGGAAGACGCCGAAGTTCGACGTCCCCTCGATCGGTCCGTTGGCGATTGCCGACAGACAGATGCCCAGCACGGTGCGGGTGTCGCGCGGATCGATCACGCCGTCGTCGTACAGTCGCCCGGACAGGAACATCGGCAGCGACTCCGCCTCGATCTGCGCCTCCACCGCGGCCCGCAGCGCCGCATCGGCCTCCTCGTCGAACGGCTGACCACGCGCCTCCGCGGCGGCGCGGCTGACGATCGACAGCACCCCGGCCAGTTGCGCGCCGCCCATCACCGCCGACTTGGCGCTGGGCCAGGCGAACAGGAACCGCGGCTCATAGGCGCGCCCGCACATGCCGTAATGCCCCGCTCCGTAGGAGGCGCCGATCAGCAGCGAGATGTGCGGCACCGTCGAGTTCGACACCGCGTTGATCATCATCGAGCCGTGCTTGATCATGCCGCCCGCCTCGTAGCGCCGGCCGACCATGTAGCCGGTGGTGTTGTGCAGGAACAACAACGGCGTGTCGGTGCGATTGGCCAGCTGAATGAACTGGGCGGCCTTCTGCGACTCCTCGCTGAACAACACCCCGCGGGCGTTGGCCAGGATGCCGAGCGGATAGCCGTACAGCCGGGCCCACCCGGTCACCAGTGACGACCCGTACAGCGGTTTGAACTCGTCGAAATCGGAGTCGTCGACGATGCGGGCGATCACCTCACGCGGATCGAACGGCACCCGCAGATCCGCCGGCACGATCCCGAGCAGTTCCTCCGCGTCGTAACGCGGTTCGACCACCGGCACCGGGACGGGGCCCTGTTTGCGCCAGTTCAACCGGGCCACGATGCGCCGCCCGATGCGGATCGCGTCGAGCTCGTCGACGGCGAAGTAGTCGGCCAGACCGGACGTGCGGGCGTGCATCTCGGCGCCACCGAGCGACTCGTCGTCGGACTCCTCGCCGGTGGCCATCTTCACCAGCGGGGGACCGGCCAGGAACACCTTCGAGCGTTCCTTGATCATCACCACGTGATCGGACATGCCGGGGATGTAGGCCCCGCCCGCGGTGGAGTTGCCGAACACCAGCGCGACGGTCGGGATGCCGGCGGCCGACAACCGGGTCAGATCGCGGAACATCTGCCCGCCCGGGATGAAGATCTCCTTCTGGGTGGGCAGGTCGGCGCCGCCGGATTCGACCAGGGAGATCACCGGCAGCCGGTTCTGCAACGCGATCTGGTTGGCCCGCAACACCTTCTTGAGCGTCCACGGGTTGCTGGTGCCGCCCTTGACGGTGGGATCGTTGGCCACCAGCACGCACTCCACACCCTCGATCACCCCGATGCCGGTCACCACGCTGGCGCCCACGGTGAACTCGGTGCCGTAGGCGGCCAGCGGGCTGAGCTCCAGGAACGGGGAGTCCGGGTCGATCAGCAACTCGATGCGTTCCCGCGCGGTGAGCTTGCCGCGGGCGTGATGGCGCGCCACGTACTTCGCCCCGCCGCCGGCCAGCGCCTTGGCGTGCTCGGCGTCGAGTTCGGCCAGTTTCGCCGTCATCGCCGCCGCCGCCTCGGTGTACGCCGGCGATGTCGGATCCAGCGTGGAACGCAGCACCGTCATGTTCGGAACCCCAGTGTCCTGGCCGCCAGCGCGGTGAGGATTTCGGTTGTGCCGCCGCCGATTCCGAGGATGCGCATATCGCGGTACTGGCGTTCGACCTCGGAGTCGGCCATGTAGCCCATCCCGCCGAACAGCTGCACCGCCTGGTGCACCACCCATTCCCCGGCCTGGACCGCGGTGTTCTTCGCGAAACACACCGCGGCGATCAGGTCGGGGTCGTTCGGCCCTGCTTCGCGGATCTGCCGCTCCACCACGTGCCGGGTGTACACCCGCGCCACGTCGATGCGCCGCGCCATGTCGGCCAGCGTGTTCTGCACCTGCTGGCGGGAGATCAGCGGGCGGCCGAATGTCTCCCGGTTACGGCACCATTCGACGGTGAGATCGAGGCAGCGTTGGGCGCTCGCATACGCCTGGGCGGCAAGCCCGATCCGCTCGGCCACGAACGCGGCGGCGATCTGCGCGAACCCGGTGTTCTCGGCGCCGATCAGGTTGGTCGCCGGCACCCGCACATCGGTGTAGGACAACTCGGCGGTGTCCGACGACCGCCAGCCCATCTTGTCGAGTCTGCGGGTGACCGCGAATCCCGGCGTGTCCTTGTCGACCACGATCAGTGAGATTCCGGCCGCGCCGTCACCGCCGGTGCGCACGGCGGTGACGACATAGTCGGCGCGCACCCCGGAGGTGATGTAGGTCTTGGCGCCGTTGATGACGTACTCGTCGCCCTCGCGGACCGCCCTGGTCGTCAGGTGCCCGACATCCGAGCCGCCGCCGGGTTCGGTGATCGCCAGGCTGCCGATCTTCTCGCCGCGCAGCGTCGGCCGCACATAGGTGTCGATCAGGTAGTCATCGCCGGAGGCGACCATGTGGGGCACGGCGATCTCGCAGGTGAACAGCGACGCGTACACCCCGCCGGGGGTGCCCGCGTAATGCAGTTCCTCGCAGACGGTCACCGCATCGGCGGCATCACCGCCGCCCCCGCCGACCGCCTCCGGAAAACCGATCCCCAGCAGGCCCGCGTCGGCGGCCCTGCGGTGCAGCTCGCGCGGCAGCTCACCGGCGCGTTCCCATTCGGCGGCGTGCGGGAGGATCTCGCGTTCGACGAACGCGCGCACCGCGTCGCGCAGCTGCTGCCGTTCCGGGTTATGCCAGATGCTCACGGCAGCAAGCCTTTCGGGATGTCGACGTAGCGGCTGCGCAACCACTCGCCGAGTGCTTTGGCCTGGGGGTCGAACCGGGCGTGGTAGGCCACCCCGCGGCCGAGGATGCCGTCGATGACGAAGTTGACCGCCCGCAGGTTCGGCAGCACATGTCGGGTCACCGGCAGGTCCGCGGTCTCGGGCAGCAGGTCCCGGAGCCGTTCGACGCTCAGATAGTGAGCGAGCCAACGCCATTCGTCATCGGTGCGCACCCACACGCCGACATTCGCGCTGCCGCCCTTGTCGCCGCTGCGGGCGCCGGCGATGCGCCCCAGCGGTGCGCGCACGGTCTCGCCGGGCGGCAGCGGCTCCGGCAGCGCGGCCGGCGGCTCCGGGGGCGGCTCGAAAACCTCGGTGGGCGCCGGTATCTCGACCCGGGTGCCGTCGTGGCGCACGGCGACGTGCGGTACCGCCCGGGCGGGCACGTACGCCGGTTCGAACACGCCGTAGACCTGGCCCGGGCCGGGCGGGCTGGTGGCGTGAAAGCCCGGGTAGCTGGCCAGCGCGAGTTCGACCGCGGCCGAGGAGAACTGCCGGCCCACCTTGTCCGGGTCCGGGTCGCGCACGACGCAGTGCAGCAGTGCGCTGGCGGCCTCCTCGGTGTCGGCGTCGGGGTGGTCGGTGCGGGCCAGCGTCCACTCGATCTCGGCGGGCCGGACCCGCAGGCTGCTCTCCAGCTGACTGCGGACCAGTGCGGCCTTGGCCTCGATGTCCAGACCGGTCAGCACGAACGTCACCGCGTTGCGGAACCCGCCGATGCTGTTGAGCGAGACCTTCAGCGTCGGCGGCGGGGGTTCGCCGCGCACCCCGCTGATCCGCACCCGGTCGGGTCCGTCGTCGCTGAGCTCGACGGTGTCGAGCCGCAGGGTCACGTCCGGGTTCGGGTAGCGCGCACCGGCGACCTCGTAGAGGAACTGGGCGGTGACCGTGCCGATGGTCACCGCGCCGCCGGTGCCCGGGTGTTTGGTGATCACCGCCGAGCCGTCGGGATGGATCTCGGCCAGCGGGAAGCCCGGGTGGGTGAGGTCGCCGATGTCGGTGAAGAAGGCGTAGTTGCCGCCGGTGGCCTGCGTGCCGCACTCGATGACATGGCCGGCGGCCACCGCGCCGGCCAGCGCGTCGTAGTCGGTGCGCGACCACCCGAAGTGGGCGGCCGCCGGGCCGACCACCACCGAGGCGTCGGTCACCCGGCCGGTCACCACGACGTCGGCGCCGGCATTGAGGCACTCCACGATGCCCCACGCCCCGAGGTAGGCGTTGGCCGCCAGCGGGGATCCGAGACCCAGCTCGGCGGCGCGGTCGAGCAGATCGTCGCCCTCGACATGGGCCACCCGAACCGGCAGGCCCAGCCGGGCCGCCAGTTCCCGTACCGCGTCGGCCAGGCCGGCCGGGTTGAGCCCGCCCGCGTTGGCCACGATGCGCACCTCGCGGTCCAGCGCGGTGCCGAGGCACTGCTCGAGCTGGGTCAGAAACGTCCTGGCGTACCCGGCGCCGGGCGACTTCGCGCGATCGCGGGCCAGGATGAGCATGGTGAGCTCGGCGAGGTAGTCGCCGGTCAGGTAGTCGAGCTCGCCGCCGGTGAGCATCTCGTGCATCGCGGCCAGCCGGTCACCGTAGAACCCGGAGCAGTTGCCGATGCGGACGAGCCCGCGAACCGGGCTCGAGACGGCAGAACTGGTCAACCCGGCGGGCTCCTTCCATGCAGTCGTGCTGTCCGTGACGGCAGTCACAGTGCCAACCAACCGGTAGGTTAGCCGGAGCGGGGCCGGTCCGGGTACGGGTTGGCTGGTTTTGGAGGCCGCCCAGCTCACCGGCTATCCTGAGGAGCACTTGCCGACGCCCGATCCAGCCGCGCGGCACATACTTCAGTGCAACCCCCGGGGTACCCGGTGCCCCCGCAGAAGGAGAGACTTCACCATGGCTGTGCCCAAGCGAAGGATGTCGCGCGCGAACACTCGCAGCCGGCGCTCCCAGTGGAAGGCCAAGCGAGTCGAACTGGTCGGCGTGAACGTCGCCGGCCGTCAGTACAAGGTGCCGCGGCGCCTGCTCAAGGCCGCTCGGCTGGGGCTGATCGATCTCGATCGTCGCTGACCTTCTTGCGCACCTCTCAGGTCACTCTCAGTTAGGGGGTTGACACTGTGGCTGTGCGCATTCTTGTCGTCGACGACGATCGCGCGGTGCGGGAATCGCTGCGCCGTTCGCTGTCCTTCAACGGGTACTCGGTCGAGCTCGCCCAGGACGGGGTCGAGGCTCTCGAGATGATCGCCAACGATCGGCCCGACGCGCTGGTGCTCGACGTGATGATGCCGCGGCTGGACGGGCTCGAGGTGTGCCGTCGGCTCCGCAGCACCGGTGACGACCTGCCGATCCTGGTGCTCACCGCGCGCGACTCGGTCTCCGAACGGGTGGCCGGGCTGGACGCCGGCGCCGACGACTACCTGCCGAAACCGTTCGCGCTCGAGGAACTGCTGGCGCGGATGCGGGCGCTGCTGCGCCGCACCGGCTCCACCAACGGATCCGAGACCTCGTCGGGACCGTTGACGTTCGCCGACCTGTCGCTGGATCCGGTGACCCGCGAGGTCCGGCGCGGCAACCGGGAGATCAGCCTGACCCGCACCGAGTTCGCGCTGCTGGAGATGCTCATCTCCAACCCGCGCCGGGTGCTCACCCGCAGCCGCATCCTCGAGGAGGTGTGGGGCTACGACTTTCCCACGTCCGGAAACGCGCTCGAGGTGTACATCGGCTACCTGCGCCGCAAGACCGAGGCGGCCGGTGAGCCTCGGCTCATCCACACCGTGCGCGGGGTGGGTTACGTCCTGCGCGAAACCCCGCCCTGATGTCGGTTCCGCCCATGCCAGCCCCCCAGCACCGGCTGCCCCCGCCGCCGCAGGCGGGTCAGCCCACGACGAGCTCGCTGTCGCTGCGCTGGCGGGTGATGCTGCTGGCGATGTCGATGGTCGCGATGGTGGTGGTGCTGATGGCCGTCGCCGTCTACGCCGTGGTGTCGCGGGCGCTCTACGACGACATCGATCAGCAGCTGCACAGCCGGGCCCGGCTGCTGATCGAAAGCGGGGCGCTGTCCAGCGATCCGGCCAAGGCCATCGAGGGCACCGCCTACTCCGACGTCAACGCCATGCTGGTCAGCCCCGGCCGGTTCACCTACACCGCCAACCAGGAGGGCCAGTCGCTGCCGATCGGCGAGCCCGAGCGGGCGGTGATGCGCGGCGAGCTGTGGATGTCGAAACGCTCGGTCGACCAGCAGCGGGTGCTGGCACTGCATCTGACCAACGGCAGTTCGCTGGTCATCTCCAAGAGCCTCAAGCCCACCGATCAGCTGCTCAAACGGTTGGGGTCGGTGCTGTTGATCGTCGGCGGCATCGGCATGGCGATCGCCGCCGTCGCGGGCGGGGCGGTGGCGCGGGCGGGTCTGCGTCCGGTCGCCCGGCTGACCGAGGCCGCCGAACGGGTGGCCCGCACCGACGACCTCCGCCCGATCCCGGTGCACGGCAGCGACGAGCTGGCCCGGCTGACCGAGGCGTTCAACATGATGCTGCGGGCCCTGGCCGAGTCGCGTGATCGGCAGGCCCGGCTGGTCAGCGATGCGGGGCACGAGCTGCGCACCCCGCTGACGTCGCTGCGCACCAACGTCGAGCTGCTGATGGCGTCCTCGCAGCCGGGTGCGCCCCGGCTGCCCGAGGAGGAGATGGCCGGCCTGCGGGCCGACGTCATCGCGCAGATCGAGGAATTGTCCACGCTGGTGGGCGATCTGGTCGACCTCACCCGTGACGACGCCGGTGCGGTGGTCCACGAACCGGTGGACATGACCGAGGTCATCGACCGCTCCCTGGAGCGGGTCCGGCGGCGGCGCAGCGACATCGAGTTCGAGGTGACGGTGACGCCGTGGCAGGTGATCGGCGACAGCAGCGGGCTGGGCCGCGCGGTGCTCAACGTTCTCGACAACGCCGCCAAGTGGAGTCCACCCGGCGGGCGGGTCGGTGTCCGGTTGTACCAGATCGATCCCGGCCACGCCGAGCTCGTCATCACCGACCAGGGCCCGGGCATCCCGCCGCAGGAGCGTCACCTGGTGTTCGAACGGTTCTTCCGGTCGGCGTCGGCGCGCTCGATGCCCGGCTCCGGGCTGGGGTTGGCGATCGTGAAACAGGTTGTGCTCAAACACGGTGGGGCGCTGCGGGTCGACTACGCCGACCCGGTCGCCCAGCCGCCCGGCACCGCGATCCACATCGTGTTGCCCGGCCGGCCGATGCCCGAAGCGGTGCAACGACACGCGGACGCCGACGTACCCCGGTCGCCAGTCGGCGCCGACGATGATTGACGAGGACGACGGGAAACCGGTCGCGCGCGAGCACCACCGGGGTCCGCACCGCTGGGAACTCTAAGTGGATTCTCAGCCGCAGCGGGCAACCTTGAACACCGGATCGACGTTCACCAGATGTCGACTCCATCCGCACACGAGAAAGAACGATCGCAGCAGATGACGAACCACCCGAGGTATTCGCCGCAGCCGCAGCCGGGGCAGGCGCCCGGTGGTGGATACTCGGCGCCCGGCTACTCGGGCCGGCAGCCGACGTATCCGGGTTACGACTGGCGCCCGCAGCAGGACTGGCGTTACGTGACCCAGGCCCCGCGGGCACCGTACGACCCGTATCCGAGCGCCCCGCAGCCGAGCGGTTATCCCCAGCCCTCGGCGGACTCGCACAAGCGTTCCCGCGCAGGCGTTCTGACCGTGGGCGCGTTGGCCATCGCGATGGTGTCGGCCGGGGTGGGCGGCGGCGTGGCGCTGCTCATGCAGCCCGATCCGCCTGCGGTCACGGCCGCGGTCGACGGCACCACCCCGGGAGTGCCGGCCAGCAGCGTGCCGGTCGGCTCGGTCGAGCAGGTCGCCGCAAAGGTGGTACCGAGCGTCGTCAAGCTCGAGGTCATCATGGGCCGGGCCGCCGAAGAGGGGTCGGGCATCGTCTGGTCCTCCGACGGGCTGATCCTGACCAACCACCACGTCATCTCGGCCGCGGTCGACGGCCCGCCCAACGCGGAGACCAAGGTGACGTTCGCCGACGGCAGGACGACCGGCTTCGAGGTGGTCGGCGCCGATCCCGCCAGCGACATCGCGGTGGTGCGCGCCAAGGACGTCAACGACCTGACCCCGATCACGCTGGGCTCGTCGGCGGATCTGCGGGTGGGACAGGACGTGGTGGCGATCGGTTCGCCGCTCGGCCTGGAGGGCACCGTCACGACCGGGATCATCAGCGCGCTCAACCGTCCGGTCGCCACCGGCGGCGACACCCGCAACCAGAACACCGTGCTGGACGCGATCCAGACCGACGCGGCGATCAATCCGGGCAACTCGGGTGGGGCGCTGGTGAACATGCACGGCGAGTTGATCGGGGTGAACTCCGCGATCGCCACCCTCGGCAGCGACTCGGGGCCGCGCAGCAAGGGCGGCTCGATCGGCCTGGGCTTCGCGATCCCGGTGGACCAGGCCAAGCGGATCGCCGAGGAGTTGATCGCGACCGGTTCGGCCTCGCACGCCTCGCTGGGTGTGCAGGTGGGCAACGAAAGCAAGGGCGGCGGCGCACGCATCGTGGAGGTGACCGCGGGTGGCGCCGCCGACAAGGCCGGGCTGCCGGCCGGGGTGGTGGTCACCCGGGTCGACGACCGGGTGATCAACAGCGCCAACGCGCTGGTCGCCGCGGTGCGGTCCAAGGCGCCGGGGGAGAAGGTGACGTTGACCTATCAGGACGACTCCGGCCGGTCGCAGACCGTCGAGGTCACGCTCGGTAAGGCGCCGCAGCGATGAGCCCGCGTCCGCGATCGGGGGGCACGAAGTTGCGCGTGGCCGCGCCGAGGTCGTCCTCCGCGTATACGGTTGGCTTCATGGAGAAGCCGCGGGAGCTGGTGGGCCGGGCCCTGGTGGTGGTCGTCGACGACCGCACCGCGCACGGCGACGAAGAGGACCACAGCGGGCCCCTGGTCACCGAACTGCTCAATGAGGCGGGTTTCGTCGTCGACGGGGTGGTGGTGGTCGCGGCCGACGAGGTCGAGATCCGCAACGCGCTCAACACCGCGGTCATCGGCGGGGTGGACCTGGTGGTGTCGGTCGGCGGCACCGGGGTCAGCCCGCGTGACGTCACCCCGGAGGCGACCCGCGACATCCTCGACCGCGAGCTGCTCGGCATCTCCGAGGCGCTGCGGTCGTCGGGCTTGTCGGCCGGGATCCTCGACGCCGGGGTGTCCCGCGGCCTGGCCGGGGTCTCCGGCAGCACGCTGGTGGTCAACCTGGCCGGTTCCCGGGCCGCGGTGCGCGACGGGATGGCGACGTTGGGTCCGCTGGCCACCCAGGTCATCGGCCAGTTGTCCAGCCTGGAGATCTGATCCGGCCGCTCGGTGCATTAGGGCAGCCTGTGTGATCTTCGTCACATCGAGGGTGATGGTGACCGAGTCCGAGCGGCATCCCCGGGACGCGATCGACCGGATCTTCGGCGATCCGTTGCGGTCGTCGGAAGCCGATGACGACGACGTGCGCGATGTCGCGCGGGACGTCGAACGGGACCGCTGGCTGGTGGAGAATCGGCCGCCCCACCATCAGTGACCTGCGGCAAACTTTCGAAAGCGCCACCGATCAACTGACCGGGTGATGACGTGGGCGCAGACCCGGAGCGCCCCGCCGGCCGCGGCGGCCCGGTGCGGCGAGACCGTGGCCCGCGACCGGGCCGGGTCGAAATCCCGTGCGGCGCCCGCTGTTAGCGCTGTGTAACAGCCGACAGTTCATCGGCGATGTGAGATTGCCGACTATCCAGCCGGGCGTTTATGTTCCTGGTGTCACCGGGCATGGCGACGACCGGGCGTGGTGTGCGGTGACGGTGTGGTTGCCAGGCGACAGGTAGACACGGGATCCGCACGGAGCGCCCGTCGACACAGCAAGGGAGAACATGAAGGTACTCAGTCGGGTGCTGGTCGCGATGGTGGCTGCTGTCGCGTCGGTGTTTGTGGGCACCGGCACCTCGCATGCGGGCTTGGACAATGAGCTCAGCCTCGTTGATGGCAAGG
>Ga0310832_100087_pt1 | contig 145213 bp, 144 predicted proteins | sample WT_ome_7_FD_201303 | JGI IMG/M metagenome (GOLD analysis project Ga0310832, IMG submission 201303) | Sorghum-adapted microbial communities enriched on wild type (WT) sorghum from Joint BioEnergy Institute, Emeryville, California, United... ...
GTTGCGGGCCACGCGCACGACGTCGTCGCGGAACTCACGGGGATAGGGCCTTGCCATGGGGACATCCTTCCAGCCTGCCCACGCTGGACAAGCCAACTCAGATGTCACCTGTTCGTGCAGCAGACCCGGGTGGTTGGCCCGCGAGTGCGCTGTGGCGTCGTTGAGTGTTGTCGTTGAGTGTTGTAGTAGGTCAGCCAGCTGGCAAGGACTTGGGTGCGTTTGGCCTGTAGCGAGATGCTGCCCGACGAGAAAGGCCCGACCTGCCGGTCGCGTTCGTAGCGCACCGCGGTGGTCTTGCCGGCTTTAATGGGCAGGCCGGTGATCGGGCGCAGTGGCGCAGATGCGGCAGGTTGCGCCGGCGCAGGATCCGCCCGATCGTGCGGGCTGAGACCCCCGGCTCAGCGCGGTGTCGGCCAGCCAGTCCTGGCCGACAAGCCACACCCCACCCGGAGGTTCACCCATCTTCAAACCACCACGCCCGCGACCGACCTCATGATCGAGTACAGCTCGCCAGGCCTCGTCGTCAGCGACACCGCAAGTGAGGCGGACAGCTGCGTGCAGGTGGTCGATCGCGTCGGCGGACAGCCCGTCTGGCGACGGCTCCCACTCCGAGTATCGCTAGGCGGGATGGTCGCAGCGGCGTTGTTCGTCCGGAGAAAACGAAGACGGCCCCCTCGTCGGCGAGGGGGCCGTCGACGGTTCAGCGGTGACGACTAGCTCGAGCCGTCGCCCGAACCACTGTCACCAGAGGTGCCGCCGCCCGGGTTGCTGCCGTCACCGGCGCGGGCCGCACCGCTGCCGGCACCATCGGCACCATCGGTGCCGGCGATGCGGTCGGCCTTCGGGCCGGTGGAGTTCGACGAGGGGCCGCTGCTCGGCTTGGTCTGACCGGGCCGGAACTTGTTGCCCAGCTTCAGCTTCGGGCCGCCGGAGAACTTGCCGCCGAACTTGTGGCCAGCCCGCTTGGTAGCGGGCTTCTGCTGGTCGGTCTCGTTGCCGCCGGTCGCAGCCTGGCTTCCAGCGCCCTCGGTGCTCCCGTTGCCCTCAGCACCCTTAGTGCCCTCAGCACCCTTAGTGCCCTCGGCACCCTTAGTGCCCTCAGCACCCTTAGTGCCCTCGGCACCCTTAGTGCCCTCAGCACCCTTAGTGCCCTCGGCACCCTTAGTGCCCTCAGCACCCTTAGTGCCCTCAGCACCCTTAGTGCCCTCAGCACCCTCGGTGCCCTGGGTGCCCTCGCTGCCCGGGGTGTTCTCGGCGGTCGTGGGCCCGGGCCCGGGAGTGTTCTCCTGGGACGGCGTGGTCGCCCCGGGGGCGCCCTCCGGGTTCTTCGCACCCTCGTTGTTGGAGGCCGCCACGACGATGGCGTTGTCGCCGCCATTGCCGCCGAGCAGGCCGGCGGTGTCGTTAGCGGCGGGCGGAGTGACGACACCGTCGGTCGCCGGGGCCGAGAACGCCGAGAAGGCGCCGGTCGCGGTGGCCTCGAGCGGGCTCAACCCCCGGGCCAGCGCCGAGGGCAGGGTGACCAGGAAGTAACCCGCCAGACCGCTACCGCTGAGCAGGCCCTGCCACGGGCCGGTCGCGAAACCCGGGGTGTAGCCGTTGATCAGGGCGTTCCCCAGCTTGCCGGGCAGGGTGATCAGCTCGTTGACGGCGGTCTCGGTCTCGCCGGCCTGGACCGCCCCGCGGATCGCGTCGAGACCCTCGGTCAGCTGGGCGATCGCGGTGAGCGGCGGTTCCATGAACGCCTTGGTGACCAGCGTCACCTGACGCCGGACCAACACTTCCTGCGCGAAGTTCGCCAGGATGTCGGTCCCCGGAATCTCGGCGACGAGCTCGGCGAGCGGACGCATCAACTGCAGGTACGGCCCGGCCGGGCGCTCCAGGAAATCGACCAGGAACCAGATGTCGAGTTCGCTGAACGCCTCGACGAACTGGCCCTCGCGCAGGAAGTTGACCGTGTTCTGCAGCACGGTCGGCAGCTTTTCGAGGGCTGCGCGCAGGCTCTCCTGGGAGGCGGCCGGCGCGTCACGGAACCGGTCGCCGTATTCTGCCTGGAATTCCTGCAGCGCCTGCAGCAGCGGCGCGGGATTCGAGACGTTCCGCACGACCACATCGACCAGCTCGGCGTACAGGCCCGGGTTCAACACGGCCTGCGCCAGAGCGAAATACGAAGTCACCGCACCGCTGCCGAGCGCGCCGATATTGGTGAACGCATTGGAGGCGGTGTCCACCCACGGCACCAGCGGGTTGGCCAGTGCGGTCATCTTCAACGCCCGCTCCTGGACCTCCGTCAGCGACGGGGCTGCGGGCGCGACCGGGGTGATCGCGAGGACGCCGGCGGTGGCCGCCGCCGCACCTGCGGCGAGGGCCTTCTTCCGGCGGCCCGGCTCTGTTGCCGGTGGCCCGACAGAGGCTGCCGGGTCGGCTTGTAGCGCTAGTTGCACTTTTTCTCCTGACAGTGATGCCACTCAGTGATGCCTTAACGGCGCCTGAAGATTAGCTGAGGCTAAGCTAAAAAACAATAGGTTCGCCTAACCGAATGAACCCGTGAGCCGACGTCCATGCGCGATGTCCGGCCGGAGAACCTGCAGGTCGGTCTGCATGCGGCGGTTGCGCACGCACGCAACCCGCGTTGCGAGTCGGACCATACATTGACTTACGGAATATGCGGGGGCTACGTCCGCCGAGTGGCGGATACTCCTGCTATACGGCGTATAGTTACGGCTGGATCGTCAACCGACAGGAACTCGCAGATGACACAGCAGCCAGCCAGCGATCGTCTGGCGTGGATCGGCAACGACTCCGTGGCCCAGCCGCTCACCGACACCGGTGTGGTGATGTGTGGCGCCTGTACCGCGCAGCGGCGCTGCCGCCTCGGGGTGCAGCGCGAGCGGCTCGACGGTGAGGTGGCCCTGTTCGACCTGCACTGTCCGCGTGATCACGAGGGCGGACCCAACGTCGCGCACGGCGGTTGGACCGCCTCGGTGATGGATGAGATGCTCGGTCACGTTCCGCTGCTGCACCGCCAGATGACCGTGACCGCGACGCTGACCGTCAACTTCGTCAAACCCGTTCCGGTGGAACGCCGGCTGCGGGCGCGGGCCTGGGTCGACAGGGTCGAGGGTTCGAAGTGGTTCGTGTCGGGGGAGTTGCTGCTGCCGCCGAGCGACGCCGTGCTGGCCACCGCGACCGGGATCTGGGTGGCGCGCGACCCGTCGCATTTCGCCCGCCACGAGAAGTGGCTTGCCGAACAGGGTTCGGTCCCGACCGACTCGGCCGGCGACGCCGGCTGAGCCGCGGTCAGGTGATCGTCACCCCGCCGTCGACGATGATGGTCTGCCCGGTGACGTAACCGCCGGCCGGCGAGGTCAGCCACACCAGGGTGGCGGCGAGCTCGGTGGGATCGCCCTTGCGCTGCAGCACCGTACGGCTGGCGATGGTCTGCTCCAGGTAACCCGGCTTGTACTGGTCGGTCATCTCCGATTCGAAGAAGCCGGGCGCGATCGCGTTGACCCGGATGCCTTTCCGGGATCCCCACTGCTGGGCCAGATCTCGGGTCAACCCGATGACGGCCGCCTTGCTGGCGCTGTAGGCCGCCTGCGGCAGACCCGCGGTGGTGATCCCGAGGATGCTGGCGATGTTGACGATCGAGCTGCCCGGCTGCATGACGCGCGCACACGCCTGTGCGGCCCAGTACGACCCGTTCAGGTTGACATCGATGACCTGCCGGAACTCCTCAGGGGTCTCCCGGGTGGCCGGTACCGCGGTGCCCACCCCGGCGTTGTTGACCAGCACATCGACGCGCCCGAACTCGTTCATCGCCGCGTCGACCAGGGCCGTGCACTGCTCCGGGTCGACCACATCGGTCTGCACGGTCAGCGCCCGCCGCCCCGCCTTGCGGACCAGTTCGGCTGTGGCGCCGAGTTTCTCGACACGGCGGGCCGCCAACACCACATCGGCGCCGGCCTGCGCGCAGGCTTCGGCGAAGGACACGCCGAGGCCCGACGAGGCGCCGGTGACGATGACCACCTTGTCGTCCAGCCGAAACTTGTCCAGAACCGTCATGGGCGACGCAACTCCTATCTGGTCGGCACATCGGGCCAGCCCAGCGTAGGACCCGCCGACCACCACGGTGGCGGCCGGGGTCGGCGAGCCGGGATGTTCCGGCCGTCCGGGGCGGCCCGGATGGGGGAGGATTGGGCACGAACCCCGCCACCGGACGTCCATGCTGCTCGGTGCGCGGTCGAGAACGCGGTAGGAGAGCCTGTGGTCACCCTGGACCGGCTGGTCAACGTGTTGGGCAGCTACGGTGTCGGCCTGCGATTCTGCCCGATTCCCCGGTCCACCGAGCTGAGCAGCGTGGTGATCCGCGAGAACGTCGAGGGCCGGCCGGTGACCGGCGATGTGCTGCTGGCGATCGGGGCCCGGTCGGTCAAGGAGGCCGTGCAGTGGGCGGCGGCCGCACGAGCGTCGGTGGTGCTGCTGCGCGGCGGCGATCGGGAGCACACGTTCTCCGGTATCGACGAGGGCGTAGCCGTCATGGTGGTCGACCCGTCGGTGTCGTGGAGCGAGTTGGCCGCTGTGGTCTACGGGCTGGTGCTCGAGGGCCGGGAGACCGAGGCGGGCCGGGGTCCCACGGACCTGTTCGCACTCGCCGACAGCCTCGCCGAGACCACCGGCGGCGCGGTGACCATCGAGGACCGCCTGTCGCGGGTGCTGGCGTACTCGCGGATGCAGGAGAACGCCGACCAGGCCCGGGTGGCGACGATCCTCGGCCGGCAGGCTCCCGAGTCGCTGCGCGAATACTTCGAATCACGTGGCGTTTTCGCGCATCTGAGCGCCTCGGACGAACCGTTGTTTCTCGAGCCGGACGCCGCACACGGGCTGGCCGGACGCATGGTGGTGGCGGTCCGGTCCGGGCGGGAGCTGATGGGTTCGGTGTGGGTGGCCTGTACCGAGCCGTTGACCGGGCCGCCGCTTTCGGCGCTGGTCGACGGGGCGCGCACGGTGGCGCTGCATCTGCTGCGGTCCCGTGCCAGTGCGGATCTCGAGCGGCAGGTCGAATCCGACCTGGTGATCCGCCTGCTGCAGGGCAGCCCCGACGCCGCCGCGGCGGCCAGGCGGCTGGGCCTGCCGAATCGGCCGATGCGGGTGATCGCGGTGCGGGCGTTCATCGACGGCGACCGTGACTCGGCGTTGTTGCTGGCGTTCGAGCGGGCCACCACCGGCTTCGGCTGGTCGCGTCCGGGCCGCAGCGCGCTGGACGGCAACACCGTCTACACCCTGTTGCCCGGCGAGCCCGCGGCGATCGCGCGGCGCTGGATCGCCGGATTGCGTGCGGCACTGCCCGATGCCGCCACCGTGGTGGCGGGAATCAGCAAGCCGGCCGCGGTCGGCGATCTCGCGGCGGCCCGCCAGGAGGCCGACGAGTGTCTGGCGCTGCACGAACTGGCGCCGCACCGGACCGAGCCGCCGGCCTACGACGAGTCCTGGGATCGGATCCTGCTGCACCGGCTGCGCACCGCCGCCCGGTCGGGCCGCTCCCCGGACCGCGGCCCGGTCGCCGAACTGCGCCGCCACGACGCCGAGCACGGCACCGAGTACGTGGCCACCCTGCGGGCCTGGCTGGAGGCGATGGGGGACATCGCCGCGGCCGGCCACCGGCTGGGCGTCCACGAGAACACCGTCCGCTACCGGCTGCGCAAGATGGCCGAGCTCACCGAGCTGCGCCTCGACGACCCGGACAAGCGGCTGGCCATGATGATCGAGATCGCCGCCCTCGGCCCGGACTGAGCACCGCCGGATGGGTTTGTCGGCCCGCCACAACATGGCGGGGCAGGGTTGTCCGAAATTCGCAACCGGTCACCGGCCCGCGCGCAGCAGCATGGTGATAATCAGCGGCTTCTGCGGCGAAGGAGGTGAACGATGGTCGGACGCACCGCCGGCAGCCCCCGCACCGCGGTCGTGGTGGGGGCCGGCATCGTCGGGCTGTCGACGGCCTGGTTCCTGCAGGAGCGCGGCGTCGAGGTCACCGTCGTGGACCGGGAGGGAGTGGCCGCCGGGGCCTCCTGGGGCAACGCCGGGTGGATCAGCCCGGCCCTGACCATTCCGCTGAACTCCCCGGCGGTGCTGCGCTACGGGCTGCGGTCGCTGCTGGATCCGGCGGCGCCGCTGCACATCCCGTTCACCCCCGACCGCGCGCTGGCGGCGTTTCTGCTCCGGTTCGCGGCGAACTGCCGGCGCTCGTCGTGGCGGCGCGCCGCGCAGGCCAACGTGCCGCTCAACGAGGAATGCATCGAGGCCTACGACGTGCTGGTCGCCAACGGCGTCGACGCCCCGGTCACCGACGCCGCGATCACCGCGCTGTTCCGCAGCACCGCGGCCGCCGAGCACCTGGTGGCCGAACTGCGGGATCTCGAGCAGGTAGGACAGACGATCTCGTTCACCGCGCTCAGCGGCGCGGCGCTGCGCGAACAGGTGCCGCTGGCGTCCGCCGAGGTCACCGCGGCCATCAGCGTCAACGGGCAGCGCTACATCGACCCGGGCCGGTTCGTGCACGCGCTGGCCGACTCCGTCCGGCAACGGGGTGGGGTCATCCGGACCCTCGAGGTGCGCGATGTCATCGGCACGGGCGGCCGTGCGACCGTGTACGGCCGTGACGGCGAGGCGTTGACCGCCGATGTCGCGGTGATCGCGGCCGGCGCCTGGCTCAACCGGCTGCGCGCCCCGCGGTTGCGGGTGTCGGTGCAGGCCGGCCGCGGCTACTCGTTCACGGTGCCGGTCGACCGGCCGGTCCCGGGGCCGATCTATCTGCCCGACGTCCGCGTCGCGTGCACGCCGTACCGTGGCGCGCTGCGGGTCGCCGGCACGATGGAGTTCCGCGACCCGGACGACCCGTTGATCCACGAGCGGGTCACCGCCATCGTCTCCACCGCGAGCCCACTGCTGGACGGGGTGCGCTGGCACGATCGGACCGACGTGTGGGTCGGGCCGCGGCCGGTGACTCCCGACGGCCGTCCGCTGGTCGGCGAGGTGTCGCCAGGTGTCTACGTCGCCGCCGGACACGGCATGTGGGGTCTGGCGCACGGGCCGATCACCGGCCGCCTGCTGGCCGAACAGATCACCACCGGCAAACAACCCGAGGCGCTCCGCGGGTTCGACCCGCTACGAAAGCCCGGCGGTTAGCGCCAGTTCCGAAGCTCCGCCCGCACTGGGCATCCGACTCGTTCGGGGCGCAGTCGCACCCAGACCCCGCCCCGGACGACGACTATCTCCCGGAAGGAACCGAAATGACTGCTACTCAACGCGTTTGGCTGACTCCGAAGGCCTATGAGAGCCTCAAGGAGGAACTGGACACGCTCAACAGGTTGTGCGCCGAGGCGACACCGGATCCCGATGAGAACGAGTTGGCGATCATGCGGGCCCGTCAGGCGCGCATTCAACAGATCCACGAGATGCTGATGAACGCCGTTGTCGGCGAGGATCCCCCGGACGACGGGGTCGCCGAGCCCGGCATGGTGATCACCGTCCGCTACGACGACGGCGACGAGGAGACGTTCCTGCTCGGCGTCCGCGGTGCCGAGTACGGCGACATGGAGGTGTACTCGCCCCAATCGCCGCTGGGCGCGGCGATCCTCGGCGCCCGGGTGGGACAGCGGGTGACATACGAGCTGCCCAACGGTTCCACCGCCGGGGTGACGCTGGTCAAGGCCGTGCCCTACGGCATGCACAACGCCGACACCTAGCCGGAATCGCTGGCGCAGTGGTTTTTTCGTGACGCGCATCACTGGACACCCCTGGGCCGGGGCAGGGTCACCGAGACCCTGCCCCGGGGTGTGAATTGAGGTCTTTGGACCCTCGCTGGGTGGTCGGGATCCGGGCACGCTGGATCTCACCAGCATCAGCAATTTCACGAGGTGTGGCAGCGATGTGCGCAGAGTTCCCGGACGCGGAGACCATCCGCTCTGCGTTGATGCTCGCCGGTCGGGCCCCGTCGGTGCACAACACGCAGCCGTGGCGGTGGCGGGTCGGCGAGCACAGCCTGCACCTGTACGCGGACCGTGATCTGCTGCTGCCGCATACCGATCCGGACGCCCGCGATCTGATGCTCAGCTGTGGGGCGGCGTTGCACCACTGCGCGGTGGCGCTGGCCGCACTCGGCTGGCAGAGCCGCATCGAGCGATTTCCCGATCCCGCGGACCCCGATCACCTGGCGGCTATCGAACTGCACCGGTATCCGGCGTCGGAGAACGACGTGGCGCTGGCCGCGGCGATCCCGCGTCGCCGGACCGACCGGCGCACCTACAGCCCCTGGCCGGTGCCGGAACGCGACATCGCGTTGATGGGGGCGCGGGCCGCCCGCGCCGGTGTGCTGTTGCGCCGGCTGGACTCGCTCGACCATCTGATCCGCATCGTCGCCGACGCGGCCCGCCAGCACCGGACCGACGCCGAGTACCTGACGGAGCTGACCATCTGGAGCGGCCGGTACGCCTCGACCGCGGGCGTGCCCGCGCGCAACGCCCCGATGCCGGACGGCTCCGCGCCGATCCCGCCGCGCACCTTCGCCGGGGCCGCGCTGCCGCAGCCCGATGTCGACGCGGCGCAGGACGGCGCGACCGTGATCGCGCTCGGCACCGTCGCCGACGACGATCTGGCGCGGCTGCGGGCCGGCGAGGCGGCCAGCCTGGTGATGCTGACCGCGACGGCCCAGGGGCTGGCCAGCTGCCCGATCACCGAACCCCTGGAGATCAGTGAGACCCGGGCCGCGGTGCAGGCCGACGTGTTCGGCCCCGACGCCTACCCGCAGATGCTGCTGCGCATCGGCTGGGCCCCGATCAACGCGGATCCGCTGCCGTCGACCCCGCGCCGGGCGCTGGCGGAGTGGGCCACCCGGGTGGACGGCAGCGCGCTGTGAAGCCGGCGACGTCCGGGAAGGACCGCATCCCACGACACTGAGATGGTCACCGAACCCGCGCCCCTCGGAATCGTCGTCGGCGTCGACGGCTCGCCGTCGGCGCGGCTCGCGGTGGAGTGGGCCGCTCGGGAGGCGATCCTCCGCCACCGCCCGCTGACGCTGGTGCACGTGATGACCGCGCCGACGGTGCTGCGGTTCGGTCCGGGGCCCAATGCACACGCGGCGCTCGTCGAGGCGCAACAGATCGCCGAGCGCGTCCTCGACGGCACCGATATCGAGGTCGTCACCCACACACCGGCGGCCGGGGTCGTCCCCGCGCTGACCGCGATGTCGCGCCGCGCCGACATGCTCGTGGTGGGGTGCCGGGGCGGCGGCCCGGTCGGCCCGCGGCTCCTCGGTTCGGTGTGCTGGGGGCTGCTGCACCACGCCCACTGTCCGGTGGCGGTCATCCACGACGAGATTCCGTTCGGGGTGCTGCCGCCCGACGCGCCCGTCGTCGTCGGCATCGACGGATCGGTGGCGTCCAAGGCCGCCACCGCGTGGGCATTCGACGAGGCGGCCCGCCGGGATGTCGAACTCGTCGCGGTTCATGCCGGAAACGACTGCACTGCAGAAGAGTTGATGGATATCGACTGGTATCCGATGCAGCGCCGGGCCGAACGCACGCTGGCCGAACGGCTCGCCGGTTGGCAGGAGCGTCACCCCGGGGTGCGGGTGCGCCGGGTGGTGACCCTCGATCATCCGGCGGACCGGTTGCTCGAGCTCTCGCAGTCGGCGCAGCTGACCGTGCTCGGCTGTCGCGGGCGCAGTGCGCTGGCTGAAATGGCGCTCGGCTCAGTCAGTTCCACCGTCGCCCAGGCAGCTCGGATGCCGGTCGTGGTGGTGCGGCCGCGTTAGAACTCGTCGGGCCGGGCTTTGCCGCGTTCGAGTTTGGACGCGAACACCGCGGCCTGGGTGCGTCGCTCCATTCCCAGTTTGGCCAGCAGCCGCGAAACGTAGTTCTTGACGGTCTTCTCCGCCAGGAACATTCGTGCGGCGATCTGCTTGTTGGTCAACCCCTCGCCGAGCAGGCTCAGCAGCACCCGCTCCTGTTCGGTGAGATTCGACAGCGGATCGGGTTCCTCGGCACCGCTGCGCAGTTTCGCCATCAGGGCGGCCGCGGCGCGGTTGTCCAACAGGGATCGTCCTGCCCCGACGTCCTTGATCGCCTGCGCCAGCGCCAGTCCCTTGATGTCCTTGACGACATACCCGCTGGCGCCGGCGAGAACCGCGTCGAGCATCGCCTCGTCGGAGGTGTAGGAGGTGAGCATCAGGCAGCGCAGGTTGGGCAGCTGTGAGAGCAGGTCGCGGCACAACTCGATGCCGCTGCCGTCGGGCAGCCGGACGTCGAGCACCGCCACATCGGGAGCCGCTGCGGGGATCCGGGCCATCGCCTCGCTCACCGAGCCGGCCTCGCCGACCACCTCCAGCTCCGGGTCGGCGCTCAACAGATCGATCAGGCCTCGCCGGACCACCTCGTGGTCGTCGACCAGAAACACCTTCACCATGGGAACACCATCTGATCGCTCATCCGGTTCATCTTCTCTGATTGCCCTTCGACGCAAGGCGGCCCGGCCGGTTCGCGCCGATAGAGCTCACCTTACGTCGTTGCCGCCACTGTGCGGTCGTGAGTGGCGAACTTCGAAGACCTCGGACACATCCCGCCGCGGGGTGGCCGGCGGCGGCGCCTCCAGCTCGGGCGCCTCGCCGACCCGCACCAGCACCTGCGGAACGACCGGCTCGCCGATCAGCGAACCGACCACATCGCGGCTGGCCTGCAGTTCGGTGATGTGGGTCAGCGGGCAGGTCGCCAGCCGCGACATCGTCGCTTCCAGCAGTACGGCCGAAAGCATTTCGCCGCAGCGCAGTACGCTGTCGCCGGTGTTGTCGTAAGTGGACAGCACGACGATCTTGGCCCGGTCCGGTCCGAACCCGATCCGCCGCTCGCCGCTGCTGGCGCCGGGGAACGTGCGGTTGATCACCACCCGTTCGCTTTCCGCCGCCGAGACCAGTGCGCTGTGCGGGATGCCCTCCTGTGACTCGAATTTTCCTGTCCACCAAGATAATTCGGCGTAGTACGAGGTGTCGTAGAGTCGCAGCGATTCGCTGAGCCGCGACGCCTCGGCCAGTTCGCCGCGCAGCCGGTCGTCGAGGACGTCGAACCGGACGGCCTCGTCGCAGACCGCGCGGCGCAGCTGCTGCTCGACGAAATGCCAGTCGGCGGGTTCGCCGAACGGCAACCGGTCGGTGCGCCGTTTCAGGATCGCGTCCGCACGCAGGTGATGTCCCTCGGTGACCGGCGCCAGCGGGGTGAAGGTCATCGACGCGAGGTGATGGCGGTCGTTCGGGTTGGGGAAACGCTCCACGTGGGCGGTCCAGCCCGCGGCCGCGATCGCGACCCGGAAATGGTCCAGCGCCGCGCCACAGCTCATCAGGGCCTGTCGGCCCGAGTGATCGGTGGCGTGCAGAACCCGCTCCGGGTCCAGATGCAACTCGACGGTGGGGATGTCGCCCTCGACGGCCACCCACCGCCACGGTTGGCTGTTGTGCAGCGACGGCGACCGGCAGGCCAGCTGCACCGCCGCTCTGATGACCTCGGTGCCGACCTGCGGTTCCATACCCCCAGCCTGCCGGAGCCGGGGGCGCGCGGCGAGGGCCATTGGTCCCGTCGCCGGGGGTGCGAACGGCCTCGATCGCCGACCGAAGTGACCCCGATCAGCTCTTGGCGGCCCGCTCGCGCACCACGATCACCGGTGCGTCGGCGGACTGGGCGACCGCGGAGGCCACCGACCCGAGCAACAGCCCCGCGAAGCCGCCGCGGCCGCGGCTGCCGACCACCACCAGCTGGGCGTTGCGCGACTCGTCGATGAGCCAGCGCGACGGGCGGTCGCACACGATGCGGGTGTGCACCGTGACCTCGGGGTGGCGCTCCCGGTGCGGGGCCAGCTGCGTGTCGAGGACCGCACGTCCTTCGGCCTGCAGGGCGTCCCAGTCGTCGGCGACTGCGGGCAACACCGCGACGTCGCTCCAGGCGTGCAGGGCCACCAGGTCGACCTTGCGCAGGGCGGCCTCCTCGAACGCCAGCCTGGTCGCGCCCTCGGAGGCGGGGGAGCCGTCGATTCCGAGCAGGACCGGTGCGCTGCGATCCAGGTCCGCGACCGTGTCCGGCCGCACCACGGCCACCGGGCAGTGCGCATGCCGCAGTGCGCCGCTGCTCACCGACCCCAGCACGGCGCGACCGACCGCGCCGAGTCCGCGGCTGCCGACGACCAGCAGCGCCGCAGCCCGCGATGCGGTGACCAGTTCCTGGACCACATACCCGCGCAGGATGGCGGTTCGCAGTGCCGACCAGTCGGCGCCGGCCACCGAACGCGCTGTCTGCTCGGCTTTTTCGAGCGCCTCGCGGGCATTGGATTCCTGCCAGGCGTTGAACTCGCCCTGGAACGAGCGCACCGGCCAGCTGACCACGACCGGTTCGATGACATACGCCAGGGTCAGCGGCGTGTTTCGCAGCAGTGCTTCGTGCGCGGCCCATTCGACGGCGGCCTGTGCCGTCTCGGACCCGTCGACGGCCACCAGCACGCCGTGTTTCGGTTGATCTCCGCCCATCCGACCTCTCCTCGACCGGTGCTTCGTGGCCGCTTTCGGTCACTCCAGGGTATGGACCGTATCGGTCCGGCGCCGCTGGTGTGTCGGATCCATTCGGGGTACCGGAACAGCGGTCAATGCCAAAATGGCCTCGTGACCCAGCCACGGCGCCGTGGGGACTCCTCTGCCGACGACCCCGACCCCCGCCTCCTGCGCGATACGTTATCGCAGCTGCGGCTGCGCGAACTGCTCAAGGAGGTACAGGACCGGGTCGAGCAGATCGTCGAGGGCCGTGACCGTCTCGACGGGCTGCTGGAGGCCATGCTGGTCATCACCTCGGGTCTGGATCTCGATCAGACGCTGCGCAAGATCGTGCACACCGCCATCGAGCTGGTCGACGCCCGCTACGGGGCGCTCGGGGTGCGCGGCGGCGACGGCAAGGAACTCGTCGAGTTCGTCTTCGAGGGCATCGACGAGGAGGCGAGCCGGGCGATCGGTCACCTGCCCGAGGGCCGCGGGGTGCTCGGGGTGCTGCTCGAGGATCCCAAACCCATCCGGCTGGACAACATCGCCGACCACCCGGCGTCGGTCGGCTTTCCGCCCAATCACCCGCCGATGCGCACCTTCCTCGGTGTTCCGGTGCGTACCCGCGACGAGATCTTCGGCAACCTGTATCTGACCGAGAAGATCGATGGCCAGCCGTTCAGCGAGGACGACGAGGTACTGGTGCAGGCGCTCGCCGCGGCGGCGGGGATCGCCGTCGACAACGCCCGGCTCTACGAGAAGTCGCGCACGCGCGAGTCGTGGATCCTGGCCACCCGCGACATCGGCACCGAGTTGCTGTCGGGGACCGATCCGGCGCGGGTGTTCCGGCTGGTCACCGACAAGTCGCTGGCGCTCAGCGGCGCCGATCAGACCTTGGTCGTGGTGCCGGCCGACGCCGACCTGCCGCCCGAGGAGATCGAGGAGCTGGTGGTCGCGGCCGTGGCCGGCGACGGCGCGTCGCCGCAGATCAGGTCGGTCCCGGTGGCCGGTACCGCGGTCGGCCACGCGTTCCTGAACCGCGCGCCGGGCCGGTTCTCCAGCATCGAGCTCGCGCCCGGAACCGATCCGACCGGGCCGGCACTGGTGCTGCCGCTGCGCGCCAACGACGAGGTCGCGGGGGTGCTGGTGGCGCTGCGCAAGGCCGGTGCGCCGCCGTTCAGCAGCGATCACCTCGACATGATGTCGGCGTTCGCCGACCAGTCGGCGCTGGCCTGGCAGATGGCCTGCACCCAGCACCAGATGCGTGAGCTCAGCGTGTTGAGCGACCGCGACCGGATCGCGCGGGACCTGCACGACCACGTGATCCAGCGGTTGTTCGCGGTCGGGTTGTCGCTGCAGGGGGCGGTGCCGCGCACCCGGGATCCCGAGGTGCAGCGGCGGCTCAGCGAATGCGTCGACGATCTCCAGCAGGTGATCCAGGAGATCCGCACGACGATCTTCGATCTGCACGGCGGCGCGGCCGGGGTGACCCGGTTGCGGCAGCGTATCGACGAGGCCGTCGCCGGATTCGCCACCCCGGAACTGCGAACCTCGGTGCAGTACAACGGCCCGCTGTCGGTCGTCGAGCCGGCGCTGGCCGATCACGCCGAAGCGGTCGTGCGGGAGGCGGTCAGCAACGCGGTCCGCCACGCCGGAGCGTCGTCGCTGTCGGTCACGGTGTCGGTCGCCGACGATCTGTGCATCGAGGTTGTCGACGACGGCAAGGGCATTCCGGACAACGTCACCAGGAGCGGGCTGACCAACCTCGAACGGCGCGCGGCCGATGTGGGCGGCACTTTCAGCGTGGCACGGCGGCCCGAGGGCGGCACGCGCGTGTTCTGGAGCGCCCCGCTGCCGTGACGCGCTGACCGGGGTCTGGCTGCAGCTCCGGTTTGTCGGCGGTGCGCCCTATAGTCGAACGCATGTTCGATGAGTGCGGGGCGGCGCGGTGATCGATGCGATCACTGCGGCCTCGCGGGAGCAGAACGCCGCCTGTGGTCGGGAGCTGATGGCGATCGGCGAGTTGTACGCCCGCCGTGCTCCCGAAGACGACGAGGCGCGGATCTGCTGGGCCGTCGACGGGCATGCCAACCTGGTGGCCGAGCTCTCGGCGGCGTTGAACATCAGCCGTGGGCGGGCGGCGGCCCGGTTGCGGCTGGCCATCGACTTGCGCGAACGGCTGCCGAAGGTGGGGGCGCTCTTCGCCGGCGGGGCTATCGACTACCGGATGGTGACCACCCTGGTCAACCGCGCCGATCTGGTCACCGACCCCGAATGGCTGGCCCGACTCGACGAAGCCTTCGCGCGCTGGGCGCCGACATGGATGAAGCTGTCCGGGCCGAAACTGTATGAACGCGTCGACATGTGGGTGGAGAGGTTCGACCCCACCGGGGTCCGCGAACCCAAGACCCCTTCCGAGGATGTGTATGTGGAGGTCGGGCCGATCAGCCCCGGTGTGGTCGGCATCTGGGCCCGGTTGGCGTATCAGGACGGGGTGGCCTTCGACACCCGCCTCGATGCCATGGCCTCCGGCGTGTGCCGCGACGACCCCCGGTCGAAGGACCAGCGCCGCGCGGACGCCCTCATGGCCATGGCGAGCGGCCGGACCCGCCTGGCGTGCCGGTGCGGGGCCGCCGACTGCCCGCACCGAGGGCCCGAAACCCCGGCTCCGCGGGTGGTGATCAACGTGATCGCCGAGCAGGCCACCCTCGAAGGGCGGTCGAACGATCCGGGGTATCTGCCCGGCTACGGCGCGGTACCGGCCGCGCTGCTGCGGGAACAAGCCCCCACCGCTGACGTGCGGTTGGTGACCCTGCCCTCGCCGTACCCGGAGGACGGGTACCGGCCCTCAGCGCAGCTGGCACGGTTCGTGCGGATGCGCGACCTGACGTGCCGGTTTCCCGGCTGCGACGTGGCTGCCGCGCACTGTCAGATCGACCACACCATTCCCTATCCGATCGGGCCGACCCACCCGTCGAACCTCAAACTCCTGTGCGTCTTCCACCATCTGCTCAAGACGTTCTGGACCGGGCCCACCGGCTGGGCCGATCTGCAACTGCCCGACGGCACCGTGGTCTGGCGCGCCCCGATCGGCCGCATGTACACCACCCGCCCCGCGGGCGCGGAGTTCTTCGCGCAACTGGCCCGGCCCACCGGCGAAATCCGAATCTCCCAGCACCACCGACCCGACGACATCCACCGCGGGGTGATGATGCCGCGCCGCAAGCGCCCCCGCGCTCAGGACAAGGCCTACCGGGTCGCCCGCGAACGCCGACGCAACACCGAACGTCTCACCGCCGAGGAACTGTTCCTCGCCGAACGACTCGCCCGAGACGACGAACCGCCCCCGTTCTGAGCTCGGTCAGGCGGTGTGGGCGAACACCGGCGCGTCGGCGGCCGGATCGGCGGCCTGGTCACGCAGCGTCTTCAACGCCTTGGCGAGCAGCCGCGACACGTGCATCTGCGAATAGCCCATCCGCTGGGCGATCTGCGTCTGCGTCATGTTCTCGAAGAACCGCAGCCGCAACACCGTGCGCTCACGCTCGGGCAGCGCCATGATGAGCGGCCGCACGGTGGCGATCTCGACGACCTTGTCGATGTTGGGATCGACCGCGCCGAGCGTGTCGCCGATCGAGCGGAAGTCGTCATCGGGGCCCGGCGTCACATCGGTCGACAGGGTCGAGTAGTTACTGGAGGCGATCGTCGCCTCCACCACCGTCTCCCGGTCGATGCCGAGATGTTCGGCCAGCTCGGTGGGGGTGGGTGCCCGCCCGATCCGTTGCGACAACTCGCCGCGGGCGCGCACCAGCTGACCCTGGAGGTCCTTGAGCCGGCGCGGCACCTTGACGGCCCAGCCGCAGTCGCGGAAGTGGCGGCGCACCTCGCCCATCATGGTCGGCACCGCGAACGCCAGGAAATCCGATCCGCTGTCGGGATCGAATCGGTTCACGGCATTGACCAGGCCCACCCGGGCGGCCTGGGTGAGGTCGTCGATGGACTCGCCGCGGTTGCGGAACCGGCGGGCGATGTGGTCGGCCAGTGGCAGCGTGCGCTGGATGATGGCGTCACGCTGGCGGCGGTACGCCGGAGAATCCTTCTCCAGTGACCTGAGCCGGCGATACATGTCCATCACGTCTGCGTACTCGGAAGTCGGTTCGGACACCTAGTTGCTCCTAAATCCGTCGTCAGGGCGGAGGATGCGGCTCGGATCTGAACCGGGGGCCTCGACTGTGCCACCGCGTATACCCACACAGGCCACTTTCCGAAACGTCGAACCGCGGTCATCCCTCCGAGCAGCGCATATGCGAGCCGGATATGCCGGATATCCCGAACCGCTCCGGGCGGCCCCCGCCGGGTGGTAGTACCCGGGGGGCCGTCACCGGCCTCGGGGCCGGCGTCGCCTGGTATCAGCGGGTGTTCGGGCTGGACCGGTTGCCGACGACGTTCCCGCACCACGGCTGCGAGGACACCGGATATGCGGTGGTGCTCGTCGACCCGGCCTCGGGCGTCGCGCACACCGGGGTGCGCACGGTGGACGATCCCATGCCGTTCAGGCGCGGGCGATGTTCTCGCTGATGATCTCGCAGGCCACCTCGTAGAAGGCGCTGATCAGCGTCGAGAACGACAGCTCGAACGGATAGATCATGTGCACGTCGAGCGGTAGTGGCCGCCACTGTGGCAGCACCGGGACGATGGTCCCCGCGCGCAGTTCGGCGGTGCAGATGATCTGTGTCGGCATCACCCCGACGCCGAGTCCGTGCAGGATGTACTGCTTGCACACCTGGAAGTTGTTGGTCCGCGCCCGGGGCCGGGGCGCGACCTCGCAGCGCCGCTTGTTCTTGACCAACGTGAGTTTGCGCGCGCCGGTGAACCCGAAGTCCACGAACGGCACCTCGTCCAGCTGAGCCGGATCCGTGATCGGATCGCCCAGATCGCGGACGAAATCCGCCGAGGCACAGAGGAACAGCTCGAGATCGAACACCTTGCGGGCGATCAGGCTGGAATCCTGCAGGGGGCCGGTGCCGAAAACCACGTCGAACCCGTCGCGAACCGGGTCGACGGCACTGTCGACCAGGCGGATGTCCAGCTGTGACTGCGGGTAGCGCCGCAGGAACGTCGCCCCGACCCGGGACGCATAGTCGATACCCACGAAAATCGGTATCGCGACCCGCAGTTCGCCGCGCGGCTCCTGGCGGCTGCTTTCCACCAGCGCCCGCACACCGTTGGCCTCGGACAGGATCTTGACGGCGTGTGCGTAAACCTTCTCGCCCAGGTCGGTGACGGTGAGCTGATGGGTGTTCTTGCGCAGCAGCTTGATCCCGAGGTCGGCCTCGAGCCGGTTCAGCTTGCGGCTGACGGTCGACTTGGGCATGCCCAGCAGCGCGGCGGCCTTCGACACGCTGCGGGCCTCGACCACCTTGCCGAACACCAGTAGGGCGTCGAGGTCGAAAGGAAGATTCTGTTCCATCCTGCGCTCACGGGTCGGCCGGCACGGCGTTCCAATACTGCAACAGGGTGTTGCGTTTTTGGGCCTGTTTTGCCCGATTGACCAGCTGTTAGCGTCCCTGCAGCACCAAGGCGGGACCGACCGGAGGAGCGCCTGATGAGTCGCTGGACGAAACCGGAGAGCGGATTCTGGACGGACGCCTACCCCGAACTCGGGCGTGGCCCGGTGTCGCTGCAGGACTGTGTCTCCGAGGCGTTCTACGAGAAGGAGCGCGAACACGTCTTCCGCAAGACCTGGCTGTACATGGGCCGGGTCGAGCGGCTGCCGAAGCCCGGCAGCTACTTCACCCGGGAACTGCGGTTCCTCAACACCTCGATCATCATCGTGCGCGGCAAGGACGGCGTCATCCGCGCCTTCCACAACATCTGCCCGCACCGCGGCAACAAGCTGCTGTGGGAGGACAACCCGTTCGAGGAGGTCTCCGGGCGGGCGCCGCTGCTGTACTGCCGCTTCCACGGCTGGCGTTACAACCTCGACGGGTCCCTGCACTCGCCGACGCGGCGAGACCTGCTGCTCGACTTCGACCCCGACAGCTGCCGGTTGCCGGCTGTGCAGTGCGAGGTGTGGGAGGGGTTCATCTTCATCAACCTCGACCCGCACAACACCGAGCCGCTGCGGTCCTATCTCGGCGAGCTCGCCCACGGGCTGGAGGGATACCCGTTCGCCGGACCGCACCAGGTGTACCGGTTCCGGGTCGAACTGCAGTGCAACTGGAAGATCTTCCTCGACGGGTTCGCCGAGAGCTACCACGGCCCGTATCTGCACGCCTCGTCGTTCGGTGCCCTCACCGCCGAGGCGCGGGAGGCCTTCGACAAGCCCAACCCGTACACCGACGCGCTGGCGTACCGTCTCGTCGGGCCGCACCGGATGTTCTCGTTCTCCGGTGAGCCATCGCAGCGCACGCCGTACTCCAAACCCATCGAGTGCGTGATGGAGGCCGGCGCGGCGGGACCGTGGAACAAGCGCACCGACCGAGGGCCGATGCCGCCGGGCATCAACCCGACGCGCTCGGAGCGGTACGGGTTCGACTCGTACCAGTTCTTCCCGAACTTCGTATTGATCTTCGGCGCTTCGGGTTTCAGCACCCATGCGCACTGGCCGACCGGCCCGCACTCGCACCTGTTCGAGGTGGAGATGTTCTACGACCCGCCTACCAGCCACAAGGAACGGCTGGGCCAGGAGCTGACCGTGACGTTCCTCAACGACATCATCCTCGAGGACGCCAGCCCGGCGGAGGGGCTGCAGGCGATGCTCAACAGCGGGGCGCTGACCCACTTCCACTTCAACGACGAGGAGATCCTGCTGCGTCATTTCCACAAGGTGGTGGCCGACTACGTGGCAGCGGGCGAAGGGGCAGCCGGTGAGCGGGCGGGGGTGGAGTCGAGCCGATGAGCAACAAGCTGCCTCGCGAGTTCGCCCACCTCGAGCATCTGGTCGACGAATGGGCCATCGAGGACGGGCACGCGCGCTACGTCAAACGGGTCAACAGTTCGATGGAGCAGATCCGCGCCTTCTACGACGCCGTGTTCCCGTACGCCGAGGAGGCGGTGGCCTACGTCGACAAGTTCGACTACGACCAGCCGCTGCCCGAGGATGTGGCGAATCTGCGCAACCTGCTGTACTCGCTGATCACCGTGGCGCTGGCCGTGGAGTTGTGGCAGCAGCCGCGGGTGAAGCACTCGGGGACGACGATTCTGACGAGGTTGAGCTGACGTTGACCACGACGAACCTAGAGGTCATCGACCTGACCCCGCGGATCGGCAGCGAGATCAGGACCGATCTGGACACCCTGCTCAGCGGTCGGGCGGCCGCCACCATCCGCGAGATCCTCGAACAGCGCGGCGTGGTGTTCTTCCGCGGGCTCGACATCGGCGACGAACAGCAGGTGGCGATCGCGCGAACGCTGGGCACCGTGGTGCAGAACGAGGGGGAGAACGGGATCTACAAGATCTCGCTCGACGAAACCGTCAACCAGCGCGCCCAATACCTCAAGGGATCGCTGTTCTGGCATTTCGACGGCTCTCTGCAGCCGTATCCGAACCTGGCCACCCTGCTGCGAGCGGTCCGGTTGTCGCCGACCGGCGGACAGACCGAACTCTGTAACACCTACGCCGCCTACGAGGATCTCCCACCGGCGGACAAGGAGCTCATCGCCGACCTGCGCGTGGTACACAGCGCCGAACGATCGCAGTACTACGTCACTCCGGAGATGAGCTACGAGGAAGTCGTCTTCTGGCAGAAGTCGCCGACCAAGACCTGCCCGATCGTCTGGACCCACCGCTCCGGGCGCAAATCGCTGCTGCTCGGCGCCACCGCCGATTACGTGGTCGGCATGCCGGTCGAACAGAGCCGCGCGCTGCTGGCCCGGTTGCGCGACTGGGCCACCCAGCCGCAGTACGTCTACCGCCACGAATGGCAGGTCGGGGATCTGCTGATCTGGGACAACACCGGCACCATGCACCGCGCCCTGCCCTATCCCGAGGACAGCGGACGGCTGATGCACCGCACGATTCTGGCCGGCGAGGAGCCGTTGGAGTGAGTTCGCGCCTACCGGAAGGAGTCCGATGACCGAATCCGACGCCCCGTTGCTGACCCCGCCGGCCGCCGACGAGTGGGGCGACGACGAATACGCCGCGGTCGGCGCGTTGTTCGGGGTGCCGGGACCCGAGGTGCCGCGGGCCGGCTCGGGGCACCCCAGCGATCCGCTGAACTTCGACATTCTCGGGGTGTTGGTGCGCCATCCCCGGTTGGCCCGGAAGTTCCTCGGATTCAACGGTTTTCTGCTGCAGCAGGGCGAGCTCCCGGTGCGCCTGCGGGAGTTGGTGATCCTGCGGCTGGCGTATGTGCGGCGGTCGGCGTTCTTCTGGGGCGAACACCACCGGGTCGCCACCCGCGCCGGGGTACCCGAGGCCGACATCGCGCGGATCGCCGGTGGCGCCGCCGAATTCGACGGCACCGACCGCCTGGTGCTCGAGGCCACCGACGAGATGCTCGCCGACGGCCGGATCGGTCCGGCGACCTGGCAGCGGCTGGTCGGAGAGCTCGGCACCCATCAGGCGATGGAGGTGGTCTTCGTCTTCGGCACCTACGCGATGCTGGCCACCGCATGCGACACCTGGCGGTTGGCGCCACCGCCGGGCAGCTCCCGACTGCCCGATGCCGCTCCGCACCCCACCGCAGAAGGAGAGCAGTGACCACCGAGGTGAAGGGCGAACTTTACTACGACCCTTGGGATGTCGAGCTCAACGCCGACCCCTACCCGATGTTCGAACGGATCCGGGACGAGGCGCCGCTGTACTACAACGAGAAGCACGACTTCTACGCGATCAGCCGGTTCGACGACGTCAGCCGGGCACTGGTGGACCACGAGACGTTCAGTTCGGCGCGTGGGGTCGTGCTGGAGATCATCAAGTCGGGCATGGAGATCCCGCCCGGGCTGCTGCTCTTCGAGGATCCGCCCATCCACGACATCCACCGCGGCCTGCTGTCGCGGGCGTTCACACCGCGCAAGATCAACGCGCTCGAGCCACTGATCCGCGATTTCACCCGCCGCTGTCTGGATCAGGTCGAGGGCGACCGGTTCGACTTCGTCAAGGATCTCGGCTCGGTGATGCCGATGCGGGTGGTGGGCATGCTCTTCGGCATCCCCGAGGACTACCAGCGGCGAGTCCAGGAGGACGGCGAACGGCACGTGCGCACCGAGCGTGGCGGCCAGATGACCGACAACCCGGACGGGGCGATCAGCGACGGCGAGGTGTTCGCCGACTTCATCGACTGGCGCATCAACCATCCCGCCGACGATCTGACCACCGAACTGCTCGAGGCCGAGTTCGAGGACGAGACCGCAACGGTGCGCAAGCTGCGGCGTGACGAGCTGCTGGTGTTCATGAACGTGGTGGCGGTCGCCGGCGCCGAGACCACCACCCGGCTGATCGGCTGGACCGGCAAGCTGCTGTCCGAGCACCCCGACCAGCGCCGCGCGCTGGTCGCCGACCGGTCGCTGCTGCCCGGCGCGATCGAGGAGATCCTGCGTTACGAGCCCCCGGCGCTGCAGGCCGCCCGCTACGTCACCCGCGACGTCGAGTTCCACGGCGCCACGGTGCCCGCGGGCAGCGCGATTCTCACGCTCATCGGGGCGGCGAACCGCGACGAACGCCGGTTCGGCGACGACGCCGAGGTTTTCGACATCACCCGCGCGCCGCGTCAGCACCTGACCTTCGGGGTCGGGGCGCACTACTGCCTGGGCAACGCCCTGGCCCGGCTGGAGGGCCGGATCGCGCTGGAGGAGATCCTCGATCGGTTCCCGGACTGGGAGGTCGACCTCGACGACGCGGTGTTCTCCTCGTCGTCGGCGGTGCGCGGCTGGGACAGCATGCCGGCGCAGGTGACCCGGCGCCGGTAGCGTCAGCGGGTCAACAGCAGACAGCCCGCGATCGGGCCGCCGCCGGCGGCGGCGACAGCCACCTCGGGCCGGCGCGGCACCTGCCGCTCACCGGCCTGCCCGCGCAACTGCAGGCACGCCTCGTGCAGCAACCAGTAGCCGTGCATCCGGCCGGCCGACAACTGACCGCCGTAGGTGTTGAGCGGCAGCTCGCCGTCGAGGGCGATGCGGGTGGCGCCCTCGACGAACGGCCCGGCCTCCCCGTCGCCGCAGAAGCCCAGCGCCTCCAGCCAGGCGAACGTCAGGAACGTGAAGCCGTCGTAGAGTTCGGCGACGTCGACGTCGGCCGGCCGCAGATCGGTGCGGGACCACAGTTGTTTCGCGGCGTCCGCCGACGCCATCTTCGGATAGTCGGGGCGGTGGAACCAGCCGCCCGATCCGTACGAGCCGCCGAGGGCCTCGATCCGGACCGCCGGATTCGGGCAGTCCGCGGCGTGGTCGGCGTGCGACACCACCAGTGCTATCGACCCGTCGACCGGCACGTCGCAGTCGAACAACCCGAACGGTGTGGAGACCGGCCGGGCCGCCAGGTAGTCCGCCATCGTCATCGGATCGCGGAAGGTGGCCAGCGGGTTGAGCCCGGCGTTGCGCCGGGTGTTGATGGCCAGCCAGCCCAGCTGTTCCTTGGTGGTGCCGTAGAGCTCCATGTGGCGACGGCAGTGCATGGCAAGCCAGTTCGCGGCCGAGTAGGCGTGCGCGGCCAGCAGTTCGTCCATATCGCCGAACGGTTTGACCGGCCGCCGGCCCCCGGGTGCGCGGGGTTCCTCCGGCGGGTCGGCCAGCGGGTTGCCCCCACCGCCGGACGGCGACTGGGTCCCACCGCCGGACGGCGACTGGGTCCCACCGCCGGACGGCGACTGGGTCCCACCGCCGGACGGCGACTGGGTCATGGTGCCGCCCAGCATCTGCACCGTCCGGTAGACCAGCACATGCCGCGCCCGGCGTTCGGCGACCGCACGCGCGGCCGACATCACCGGGGTGAGCAGCCCGCCGGTGTCGAAGCCGAAGGAACAGTCGGCGGCCTCGATCCCCAGCGCGGCGGCGGCCTCGGTAGCCGGGGTCTCGCCGAGCGTGGCGATGCCGTCGATGTCGGCGGCGGTCAGGCCGGCGTCGGCGATGGCCGACCGGGTGGCCTCCAGGGTCAGTTCCAGGCCGGGAATCCCGGTGCGCCGGCCGATGCGCGAGATGCCCAGCCCACTGATCACCGCGTTCTTCTCGAAGAGTTCCACCCTGTGTCCCATCGATCCGCCCTGTCGACCTGCGTTGTGATGCCAACCGTGAGGAATGTACTTTCTGATCCGATGTCCGACGAGACCACACCCACGCCTCCGTCGCGGATCCTGCCCGGGTTGACCGACCACAACCGTGCGTTCTGGACCGGCGGTGCGCAGGGACAGCTGCTCATCACCCGGTGCACCGGGTGTCGACGGTGGATCAACCCACCGGAACCCGACTGTCCGTACTGCGGCGGGCGGCTCGATCCGCAACCGGTGTCGGGGCAGGGGACCGTGTTCACCTACACGGTCAACCATCAACCGTTCAACCCCGCCGTGCCGGTGCCCTACGTGGTCGCGATCGTGCAGCTCGACGAGCAGGACGATCTGCGGGTGGCCGCGAACATCGTTGACTGCGAACCCGATTCGGTGCGCATCGGGATGCGGGTGCAGGTGCGCTTCGAACGCCACGAGGTCGACGGCACCGACCGCTACGTGCCGGTCTTCGCCCCGGCGGCCGCCTGATCGCCGTCCGCGGCCACCCGCGACGCCGTCATCCCGCCCGGCGGTGTTCCCGCCACCGCCGCCATCCGCGGTGGGTGGCGATCACGCCCACGATCGCCATCACGCACCACACCGCGACCGCCGCGTACGCCAGCGGCGAGGTCAGATCCGACAGCGACGCGCCCAACGCGGTGTAGACGAAGCCGCGTGGCGCCGAGCCGATGAACGCGCCGACGGCCATCTGCCACACCGGAACCCCGAACGCGCCGAACGCGTATGACGCCAGCGCGTCGGACACCCCGGGCACGAACCGCTGGCCGACCACGGCCCACAGCCCGTGCCGGTCGATCAGCGCGTCCAGCCGGTCGGCCCGCTCGGGACCCAGCAGCGCCCGGGCACTGTCCCGGCCGGCCCGCCGGCCGATCAGGCTGGTGATCACCGCCGTGCCGACCGTCGCGCCCAGCGTCACGAACAACCCCAGCACCGGGCCGAACAGCAGGCCGCTGCCGCCGGCCAGGATCGGGCCGGGAACGAACAACGCGCCGAGAACGGCCGACACCACGATGTAGGCCAGCGGGGCGGCCGGCCCGGTGGCCGCCACCGTGCGCCGCACGTCCTCGACGTCGATCACCCGGCTCACCGCGACCAGATAGAACATCGTCAGCAGCACCGCCGCGAACAGCGCGAGCCGCAGGATGTGGCGGGCACGTGAGGGGCCGGGCGGATCGGCGGTCTCGGGCGTATCGGCTGCCATGTCGGCCGACATTCTTCCGCACGCCCCCGCGTGCCGCGTATGGTCCGACGCTGTGACCGCAGCTGACGAGGAAGTCGACGTTCTGGTGGCCGGTTCGGCCGGCGCCCTGGCCGGTGCCTACACCGCGGCGCGGGAGGGGCTTTCGGTGGCGATCGTCGAGGCCGGCGACCGGTTCGGTGGAACCTTCGCCTACTCCGGCGGCGGGGGCATGTGGTACCCGTGCAATCCGGTGTTGATGCGGGCCGGCTGCGACGACACCATCGACGACGCGCTGCGCTACTACCGCGCGGTGGTCGGCGACCGGACCCCGGCCGAGCTGCAGGAGACCTATGTCCGCGGCGGCGCCGGGCTGATCGACTACCTCGAACGCGACGAGCGCTTCGCGTTCAAGATCCTGCCCTGGCCGGATTACTACAGTTCGGCGCCGGGTGCCCGCACCGACGGGATGCGCCACATCGTCGCCAAGGCGGTGCCCGACGAGCGGCTCGGCCGGTTCCGCGGACTGGTACGCGGGCCGCTGGACCACGAACGGCTCGGTGCCCCGCAGCCCGATCTGCTCACCGGCGGCCGGGCGCTGATCGGCCGGTTCCTGTGGGCGCTGGCCGAACAGCCCCGGGTGGCCGCGTACCTGGACAGTCCGCTGGTCGAACTGATCGTCGAGGACGGCCGGGTCACCGGCGCGGTGGTGGAGGCCGACGGGCGCCGCCGCCGGATCACCGCCCGCCGCGGCGTGCTGCTGGCCACCGGCGGTTTCGAACACAACGCCGAGATGCGCGCCCGATACGGTGTCGGCGGGCTGGCCACCGACACCATGGGGGCGCCGGCCAACCGCGGCCTGGCGCACCAGGCCGCCATCGCGATCGGCGCCGCCACCGACCTCATGGACCAGGCGTGGTGGGCGCCCGGGCTGGTCCACCCCGACGGGCGGGCGGCGTTCGCACTGTGCTTCACCGGCGGCATCTTCGTCGACCGGGCCGGGCGCCGGTTCGTCAACGAGTCGGCGCCGTACGACCGGCTCGGCCGCGAGATCCTGCGCGCCATGCGCGCCGGCAGCGTCGGCCCCCGGTACTGGATGGTCTACGACAGCAGCGCCGGTGAACAGCCGCCCGTCGCCGCGACCAACGTCTCGTTCGCGCCGTTTCAGGCCTACCGCGCGGCCGGCGTCTGGGTGCAGGCCGACACCCTCGACGAACTCGCCCGCCTGATCGGCGTACCGCCCGACGCGCTGACCGCCACGGTGCGGCGGTTCAACGAATTCGCCCGCCGCGACGACGATCCCGACTTCGGCCGGGGGCGGGACCCGTTCGACCGTGCGTTCACCGGGGGAGCGTCCCCGCTGGTGCCCATCACCACCCCGCCGTTCCGCGCGGCGCAGTTCGGCATCTCCGACCTGGGCACCAAGGGCGGGCTGCGCACCGACACCGACGCCCGGGTGCTCGACACCTCCGGCCGGCCGATCCCGGGGCTGTACGCGGCCGGCAACACCATGGCCGCGGTGTCCGGCGAGACCTATCCCGGCGGCGGCAACCCGATCGGTGCGTCACTGCTGTTCAGTCACCGCGCCGCACTGCACATGGCCGGAGAGTGATCCGGCTCAGCTCCCGGCGGCCGCCCGCGCCAGCCGGTCGCTCAGCAGATCGGCCAGCGCGGAGCGGACGATCTTGCCGGTGTCGGTGAACGGCAGCTCGCTCTTGTCGGCGACCCAGATGTGCTTGGGCACCTTGTAGGCCGACAACTCGGTGCGCAGCCGGTCCCGCAGCGCGCCGGCATCGACCGAGTGCCCGCGCTTGGGCACGACGGCGGCCGCGACGATCGTCGCGCCGTCCGGATCCTGCGCGCCGACCACGTACGCCTCGAGCACCCCGTCGAGCGCGCACAGCGCCGACTCCACCTCGCCCGGCGTGACATTGGTGCCGCCGCTGGTCTTGATCATGTCCCCGAGCCGGCCGGCGAAGGTCACCCAGCCGTCGGCGTCGGCCGCGCCGCAGTCGCCGGTCCGGTAGAACCCGTCCGGGGTGAACACGTCCTCGCGCTCGCGCTTGTACAGCCGCTGCATCAGCGAGTAGCCGCGCACCCAGATCTCGCCGACCTCGCCGGGGCGCTTCGGCTCGCCGGTGTCGGGGTCGACGATGCGGTGGGTCAGCCCCTCCACCGAGGGGCCGACGGTCCCGCGGCGGTGCGGTGGCTGTTGCAGATACGGGTCGGCGCCGAGGTGATTGCCGCACAGTTCGGTCATCCCCAACGAATCGCACCCGACCGGCCGGCGGTCCGGCGGCACCATCGCCGGCATGCTGGTGCGCCGCACCGAGCTGAGGTCGCGGCGAGCGAAATCGGGATGCTCGGCCAGCGTCTTTCCCTGCTGGGGCCAGCCCAGCGTGATCGTCGCCCGGTGGGTTTCGATGAGCCGCAACGCCTCACCGGCGTCGAACGCGGGCTGGGTGATCAACGTGGCACCGTGGTGGATCACCGCGTGCAACCCGGTGACCAGTCCGCCCACCCAGAAGAACGGCATCGAGGTGAACAGCACATCGCCGGGGCGGACCACGTAGATGTGGGTCAGGTTGTAGGAGTGCCGCACCAGCGTGCCGTGGGTGTGTACGGGGGCCTTCGGTTCGCCGGTGCTGCCCGAGGTGTAGATCAGCACCACCTCGTCGGCGGGGGTCACGCACGATTCGGCCGCGGCCAGCAGATCGGCGCCGGCCGGAGCCGTGTCGGCGCCGCCGGTCAGTTCGTCGCCGACCACGGGGGTGACCCAGCCGCGGTCGGGCGACCCCCACACCGCGACGGTGCGCAGATACGGTGCGGCCGACAGCGCGATCCGGCCCGGGCGCTGGCTCTCCAGGCCGGGCAGCGCCTCCTCGAGCCGGGTCAGGAAGTCGTTGCTGCCGAACCCCGGCCACGCCAACAGCGTGGACAGATCGGCATGCCGAATCGTCCACGCCAGCTCCCGCGGCTTGGCGAACGTGTTGATCGGCACCGCGACCGCGCCGATGCGGGTGACCGCGAACCACGCCAGGGCCCAATCGACGCTGTTGGGCATCAGGATGCCGACGTGGTCGCCCTTGCCGACGCCGCGGGCGAGCAGGGAGACCGCCAGTCGCGCGGACCGGCGCTCGAGCTCGGCGTAGGTCACCGAATGGCCGTCGGCCACCAGAAACGTCGCCGGACCGAACCGCTCGGCGGCGAATCGCAACAGCGCGGGAACGGTCGGTTCGATGGCCGGGAAGGGCATGGCCGCCATGATAATGCGATATTCGGTAATCGAGAACAGGTGTTCTCATTACCGTGCGCCGACGTCTAGACTGCGGTCAACGGAACCGGGGTCATCGGACGAGGCTAGTGATGGAGGCCGGAAATTAGCAGCAGCGATGTGCTGAAGGGTGTGCGGGTACTGGAGGTCGCGGCGTGGACCTTCGTGCCGTCGGCGGGTGCGGTGCTGGCCGAGTGGGGTGCCGAGGTCATCAAGGTCGAACCGTTGGCCGGCGGCGACCCGCAGCGCGGTCTGGTGACCATGGGCATCGTCGACGAGGGCGGGGGTTCGGTCAACTACATGATCGAGATCCCCAACCGGGGCAAGAAGTCGATCGGGGTGGACCTGCTGAACCCCGGCGGTCAGGAGGTGGTCCATGAGCTGGCCAAGACCTGCGACGTCTTTCTGACCAGCTATCTGCCCAGCCGGCGCAAGCGCATGCGCATCGACGTTGACGACATCCGGGCGGTCAACCCCAACATCGTCTACGTGCGGGGCTCCGGGCACGGCCCGAACGGGCCGGACGCCGACAAGCCGGGCTACGACGGGGTCTCCTACTGGTCGCGCGGCGGGATCGCGGTGGCGCTGACCGAGGACGCCGAGGAGTTGGTGCGCTCCCGTCCGGCGTTCGGGGACCTGCTGGGCGGGATGACGATCGCCGGCGGCATCGCCGCGGCCCTCTACAAGCGCGCCACCACCGGGGAGGGGTCGGTGGTGGACGTGTCGCTGCTGGGGCTGGCCGCCTGGAACCTCAGCCCCGACATCGCGGTCAGCCAATTGCACGGCGGCAGCGCCATTCCCAAGTTCGGCCACGCCGACGCGCCCAACCCGCTGGTCGGCAACTACCGCACCAAGGACGGTCGCTACATCACGCTGATGATGCTGCAGATGGACCGGTTCTTCGCCGAGGCCATGCACGCCATCGGCCTGCCCGAGGTTCTCGACGATCCGCGATTCGCCGATCCCGCATCGCGTTTCGAGAACCGCAGCGCGTTGATCGCGATGATGGACGAGGCGTTCGCCAAACGCACCCTCGCCGAATGGCGCGAGGCGCTGGCCGGGCTGTCGGGGGCGTGGGGAGTCGTGCAGACCCCCGGAGAGGTGTGCGAGGACCCGGCCGTCACCGTCAACGGCTACGTCGCCCGCACCACCACGATGAACGGTGTGCCGTACACGATCCCGGTCAACCCGGTGCAGTTCGACGAGCAGCACGTGGTGCCCGACGGCGCCCCGGAGCACGGGCAGCACACCGAGGAGGTGCTGCTGGACGCCGGATTGAGCTGGGAGGCGATCGAGCGCTACAAGCAGATGGGAGCCGTGCTGTGAGCGTGCGAGTCGGTCGAACTCGGCAGCCGGTCGAGTTCGACCCGTTCTCCGAGGAGTTCTTCAACGGGCCCTACGAGACCTACCGGCGGCTGCGCGACGAGGCGCCGGTGTACTACAACGCCAAATGGGATTTCTGGGCGCTGTCGCGGTTCGACGACGTCGCCCCGGCCACCAAGGACCACGAGACCTACTCGTCCGCCAAGGGGGCGACGCTGGACATGGTCAAGGCGCCGGAGCAGTCGATCCCGGTGCCCAAGGTGATCATCTCGATGGACCCGCCGGAACACAACCGCATGCGCAAGCTGGTGAGCAGCGTGTTCACCCCGCGTGCGGTCGCCGAGCTGGAGGGCATGGTCCGCGAGAAGATCTACAGCCTCGTCGAGCGGCTCGACCCCGAGGCGGGTTTCGACGCGGTCGCCGACTTCTCGGCGATCTTCCCCAACCAGGTCATCACCACCATGCTCGGCGTGCCCGAGCAGGACCGTGAGCAGATCCGGCACTGGCTGGACCTGCTGCTGGAGCGCAAGCCAGGGCAGATCCACATCACCGAGGAGGGCTACCAGGCCTCGGTGGCGACCGGCATGTACTACTACGACCTGGTCCAGAAGCGCCGTGCCGCACCGCAGGACGACATGATCAGCCGGCTCATCGAGACCGAGATCGAGCGGGACGGCAAGATCGAGAAGCTCTCCGACGTCGACATCACCGGGTTCGCGACGATGCTCGGCGGCGCCGGCGCCGAAACGGTCACCAAGCTGATCGGCAATGCGGTGGTGGCGTTCGCGGACTATCCGGACCAGTGGCAGAAGCTGCGCGCCGATCGCAGCAAGGTACCGGCCGCGATCGAGGAGCTGCTGCGTTACGAGGCCCCGTCGCAGTACCAGGTGCGGGTCGCCACCCGCGATGTGACCCTGCACGGCACCACCATTCCGGAAGGCAGTGCGGTGCTGCTGATCACCGCGTCGGCGCTGCGCGACGAGCGCGTGTTCGCCGATCCGGACCGTCTCGACATCGACCGGGACCGGGTGATGGGCTTCAACCTGGCCTTCGGGTACGGCGTGCACAGCTGTCTGGGCGCGGCGCTGGCCCGCATGGAGAGCAGGATCGCGCTGAACGCGCTGCTGGACCTGCTTCCGGAATACGAGGTCGACCGCGACGGTTTGCGCCGGGTGTGGATGTCGAACGTGGCCGGCTACAAGAACGTGCCGGTGCGCGCTAAGCGTTGACGATCCCGCGCCGTTCCGGGCTCACCTGGTCGCGCCGGCACAGCACCCGCTCGGTCTCGTCGAGCGCCCCGGCCGCGTTCAGTGCCCGCAGCGCCTGCTGCTTGAAAGCCATTGCGGCGTAGCTCATCCGCCGGGGCGAACGCACCCATCCGGCGAACTCCGCCCCGCCGGTGTCGCCACCCCACAACAGCAGTTCGGTGGTCGGCCGCCGGCTGGTCACGGCCACCTGGCGCCGCACCGGCCCGCGTTGGGAGTACAGCGGTGCGGCGATCAGCAGCACGTCCGGCCACTCGGGCAGGGGCAGGGCAACGGAATCCAGATCGGTGGCGGTCACGCCCAGGATCCGCAGGCCGCGCCGGGCGGCGGGATCGTCGTCCGGTTCCTCGAGGACGACCATGACGTTCCAGCCGGCCATGACGTGGTCGCAGACGAACCCGCCCACCGCGGTCACCACGTCGGCGGCGGTGACTCCGAACACCGCCAGCCGGGGCGGTTCGCTGCGGCCACGCAAGCGGCGCGGCGGACGGTTGGAATCCGTGAGAATCATCAATATCCACTTTCGAAAATATTCGTTCTCATCAGGGTAGCGTCAGCGCCTGCGGTGTGGCGGGCTAATCCGGTCAGCCGGCCGCGGATCGTCGGCCGCGGGCCGGCCGTTCCCCGGCCAGGCCGCGCAGCAGGAACGATCGCGCGAAGGCGGCCACCGCCTCGTCGTCGCTCATGTCGATGGTCGGCGAGGGCGTGTTGAACAGCGAGAACAGGATTCGCGCCACCCACTCGCTGGCCTGGGGGATGTCGAGATCCTTGCGCACCTCGCCGGTCACCCGGCCGGCCGCCAGGTACGGGGCGATGAAGTCCGCGCACTCCTTGAGCAGGGCGGCCGAGTCCCGGGTGAGCAGGAGGTTGACCTCCTCCTCGTCGAAGTACTTCTCACCCTGCACGACGCGCCGGGCCTGTGTGACGAACACACAGGCCCGGACCAGCTTGTCCTCCAGGTCCTCGCCGCGGTTCACCACCTTGGCCATGTTGCGGTAGAACCGCTGCGAGGCCGCCTCCGCGCAGGCCTCGACGATCGCGGCCTTGTCGGGGAAGTACTCGTAGACGGTGCTGCGGGAGACCTCGGCCTTGCGCGCGATGTCGACGATCGTCGTCTTGCGCAACCCGTAGGTGCGGAAGCAGGCGAAAGCCCCCATGATGATCGCCTCACGGGTATCCAGGGCCGGTGCCTCCGTCACAGCCATCACGATAATTAACCCGGCGAAAGGATCAGCCCGCTGGTCGGCACGCCGGTGCCCGAGGTCACCAGCACGTGCTCGACGTTCTCGACCTGGTTGTAGGAGGTTCCCCGCACCTGGCGGACCCCTTCGGTGATGCCGTTCATCCCGTGGATGTAGGCCTCGCCGAGCAGCCCGCCGTTGGTGTTGATCGGCAGCGACCCGCCGATCGAGAGCTCCTCGATCGAGACGAAGTCCTTGGCCTCCCCGCGGCCGCAGAACCCGAGCTCCTCGAGCTGGGTGAACACGAACGGGGTGAAGTGGTCGTAGAGGAACGCGGTCGAGATGTCCGACGGCTTCAATCCGGAGTCGCGCCAGAGCTTCTCGGCCACCACACCCATCTCGGGCAGCCCGGTGATGTCGTCGCGGTAGTAGCTGGTCATCACCTCGCCGTCGTAGGCCGCGCCCTGGGCCGCGGCGGTGATCACCGCCGGGCGGTTCTTCAGGTCACGGGCCCGCTCCACGCTGGTCACCACCAGCGCCACCCCGCCGTCGCTCTCCTGGCAGCAGTCCAGCAGCCGCAGCACCGGTTCGATGATCCACCGCGAGTTCTGGTGGTCCTCCAGGGTGATCGGGCGCTGGTAGAACCAGGCGTCGGGGTTGTTGGCCGCGTGTTTGCGGTCGATCACCGAGATCTTGCCGAAGTCCTCGTTGGTGACCCCGTAGGTCGTCATGTAACGCTGGGCGTGCAGCGCGACCCACCCGGCGGGCGTCATCAGCCCGAACGGCGCATAGGGGGCCAGCCACAGCGGGGGAGCGGACGGTTTGCGCCCGCCGCCGCCGAAGCGGAAACCCGACCGTTCGTTGAAGGCGCGGTAGCACACCACCACCTCGGCGACACCGGTGGCGATGGCCATCGCGGCCTGCAGCACCGTGCCGGCCGCCGCGCCGCCGCCGTGCGGCACCCGGGTGAAGAAGGTGAGGTTGCCGATCCCGACGTTGCGGGCGACCTCGATCTCCTCGTTCTCGTCGACGGTGAAGGTGACCATCCCGTCGACGTCGGCCGGGGTCAGCCCGGCGTCGTCGAGGGCGGCCTTGACCGCCTCACAGGCCAATTGCATCTCGCTGCGGCCGGATTCCTTGGAGAACTCGGTCTGGCCGATGCCGACGATCGCCGCCTTACCGCCGATACCGCTCATCGCTTCGCTCCGTCCAGAAAGCTCAGCAGCGCGGTGCCGGACACGTGGTCACCGAGGCTGTTGGTGCCCTTGAACGTCACCTCGACCAGTCCGTCGTCGTCGCCGGGGATCTTGTCGGTGACGCTGCCGGTGAACCGCAGTGTGTCGTTGGGGTAGGCCGGCACCCCGAGACGGATCGACAGCTTCTTGACCATCGCCTCCGGGCCGGCCCAGTTGTGCAGGAACTTCACGCACAACCCGTTGGTGGTCAGGATGTTCATGAAGATGTCTTTGGAACCTTGGGTATTGGCGAAATCACGGTCGTGATGCACCGGCATGTAGTCCCGTGAGGCGATGGCGCCGGCGACGATCAGCGTGGTGGTCACCGGAACCTCGAGCGGGGTGACCTCGTCGCCGACGGAGATGGAGTCCCACGCCAGGGTGTCGGTGCGGCCGAGGGTAGATGTCATTGGTTTCCTTCCAGATTCTCGCCGGCCCGATACGTGCTGCCCAGCCGGGCCAACTGGTGCGAGGCCGAGCCGAGCGTCAACTCGATCTGCTTGGCCCACAGGAAATACCGCGACAGCGGGTAGGTGATGTCGATGCCGATCCCACCGTGCACCTGCTGCGCGGTGGCGGTCACCCGGGCCCCGGCCTCGGCGGCCCAGAACTTCGCGATCGCGGCCTCCCGCTGCGCCGGCCGGCCCTTGTCCACCAGCCAGGCGGCGTACCAGGTGGTCCACCGGATGGCCTCGGTGTCGATGAACGCGTCCGCCATCCGCTGCTGAACGGCCTGGAACGAGCCGATCGGCCGGCCGAACTGCTCCCGCTGGCTGGTGTAGGACGCCGCCAGCCGCAGCGCGCGTTCGGCGACCCCGATCTGCATGGCGCACAGGCCGATCAGGGCCCGGGTGTGCAGCGATTCGACCGGGTTGTCGCCCACGGTGAGGCGATGCCGGGCCCGGGCGTCGCGGAACTCGACGTCGGCGTACGGCTCGCCGTTGGTGGTCTGCACCGGGGTGACCCGGACCCCGGGGTCGTCGGCGTCGACGACGAACAGCCCCGGTCCGTCGTCGGCGGTCGCGGTCACCACGACGGCGTGGGCCAGCTGAGCCGCCGGGACCAGTGTCTTGGCCCCGTTCAGGCGCCAGGAGTCGCCGTCGGCGCGGGCTGTGGTGGCCGGGGCGAGCGGCTCGGACCGGCCGGCCTCGGTGATCGCCGCGGTCAGGATCCGGCTGCCGTCGACCACCCCCGGCAGGTAGTGCCGCCGGGTCGCCGGATCCCCGTGCCGGGCGATGGTGTCCGCGCCGAGCAGCAGGGTCGCGTACACCGGCACTGGGGCCACGCTCCAGCCCACCTCGGCCAGCAGCACCCCGAGGTCGACGAATCCGCCGCCGGTGCCGCCGACCGATTCCGGCAGCGCCACCCCGAGTAGATCCGACGAGGCCAGCTCCTGCCACAGCGCCGGGTCGTACCGGATGTCTCCGGACTCCAGCTCGAACAGGTGCTCCGGGGTGGCCCGGTGCTCGAACAGCTGCCGGGCGACCTTGCCGATCGTTTCCTGTTCCTCGGTGAAGGAGAAGTCCATCGCGTCCCCGCGATCTACAGTGCGGCGGGGCGAAACTGGTGCAGCACCAGCTCGCCGTCGTTGAAGGCCTCGTAGAACACCTCCACCGGCATGCCGACCTTGACCTCGGCCGGGTCGATGTCACGGAGGTTGGACACGATGCGCACCCCCTCCTCGAGTTCGACGAGCACCACGATGTAGGGGTACTCGAAGAACGGCAGCGGTGGGTACTGCGGCATCACCCAGCTGTACACCGTTCCGCGGCCGGAGGATTCGACGGCCTCCCAGTTCAGCGACTGGCAGTTGCCGCACATCGGCCGCGGCGGCACCCGGAACTTGCCGCAGTCCTTGCAGCGCTGGATGAGCAGCTTGTGTTCCTTGAGACCGTCCCAGAAGAACTGGGTGTCCCGGTTGATCGTGGGTGCTATGCGGTTCGCCATCAGCTTCCTGTCTTGAATCGGAGGGTGCGGAACCGTTGCCGCCCGATCACCTCACCGTTCTGGTCCCGGTAGGTGGTGATCCAGGTGACGAAAAACCCGTAACCCATTGCGGTTTTCTTCTCGTCGGAGATCGTCTCGAACACGGTCTCGGCGGTGATCTCGTCGCCGACCCGCGGGTAGCGCTCGATCTCGAACTCCGAGTTCGTGGCGATGGTTCCGGTGTAGCCGGCGTCGGCGAGGAACTGCAGCGGGTTGTCCTTGATCTCGACCGGCACACCGCCGCGCTCGTGGATGCCCTCCAGCTTCGGCGGGGCCATCGTCCAGCTCTGCAGCATCACCGGTGGTGAGACGATTCCGCCGTACCGCGACTTGGCCGCCCACTCCGGGTCCAGGTAGGCCGGGTTGAAGTCGGACAGCGCATAGGCCCAGTGGCGGATCATCGGCTGGTTCACCGGATCCGGGGCCTTGACCGGCTGACCCGAGCTGATCGGTTTGCCGATCAGCGCGTCGAGGCGTTTCCGCAGTTCCTCTTTGGAGATCTCAGTCATTCGAACCTTCCTGTTAGGACGCTCGCACATCGCGCGGGGCGCGGGGCAGACCCAGACCGGCCATCGCGATGATGTCGCGCTGGATCTCGTTGGCGCCCCCGCCGAACGTGTTGATCACCGCCAGCCGGTACGCGTGCTCCAGCTCGCCGCGCAGCGGGGCGTCGGCCCCCTTGCGGGTGCCGTCCGCGTCGAGCACCTCCAGCAGTTCCCGGGCCACCCGCTGGGTCAGCTCGGTGCCGAACACCTTGGCCGCCGACGCCGCCGCCATGCCCAGCGCGCCGCCCGACATCGAGGCGTTCACCCGCAGGTTCATCAGCCGGTAGGCCGTCACCTCGGCCTCCACCCGGGCCAGCGCCTGCTGCACCCAAGGGATGTCGATGACGTGACCGTCGTCGACCGGGGTGGTGCGGGCCCACTCCAGCGTCTTCTCGTACAGCGGCTCGAGCGCACCGAGATTGCCCAGCGCGGCGCGTTCGAGGTTGAGCTGGTTGGTGACCATCTTCCAGCCCTCGTTCACCTCGCCGACGATGTTCTCGGCCGGCACCCGCACGTCGTCGTAGAAGGTGTAGTAGGTCGACACCCCGGGCATGGTGTGCAGCGGTTTCCAGGAGAACCCGGGGGAGTCGGTCGGCACGATGAACAGCGTGATGCCCTTGTGTTTATTGGCGTTCGGGTCGGTGCGCGCCGCGAGCCAGATGTAGTCGGCGTACGCGGCGCCGCTGGTGAACATCTTCTGGCCGTTGATCACCCAGTCGTCGCCGTCGCGGACCGCGGTGGTGCGCAGCGACGCCAGGTCGCTGCCCGCCCCGGGTTCGGTGTAGCCGATCGCGAATTCGAGCTCGCCGCGCAGGATCGCCGGCAGGTACTTCTGCTTCTGCTCCTCGGTGCCGTACTGAATCAGCGTCGGTCCCACCGTGTACAGGGTGATCATCGGCAGCGGGGCGTTCACCCGGCGGGCTTCCTCGGCGAAGATGTACTGCTCCAGCGCGCTGAGCCCACGGCCGCCGTATTCGACCGGCCAGGCCACGCCGAGCAGACCGGCCTCACCCAGCGCGCGGCGGCATTCGCGTACCGCGTCTCCGCCCTCGAGCTGGCCGGCGATCGCGGCCCGTCGTTCGGGCGTCATGACCGCCTCCAGGCGGCGCCGGAAGTCCTGGCGCAGCGCCTCCTGTTCCGGGGTGTAGTCGAAGTCCATCAGACCCCGGCCTCCATTCGCACCGGCATCCGCTTCACCCCGGGCACCATGGTGGCGCGCATCCGGTCCACATCGCCGACGAGCTCGAGTTTCGGATAGCGGCCGAGCAGTACCTCGAAGAACACCCGTGCCTCCAGCCGGGCCAGCTGTGCGCCGATGCAGGAGTGCTCGCCGCAACCGAACGCGATGTGCGGGTTGGGATTCCGCTCGACGTTGAACTCCTCGGCGTCGTCGCCGAAGATCTCCTCGTCGCGGTTGGCCGAACCGTAGAGCATGACCACGGTCTCGCCCTTGCGGATGAGCTGACCGCGGATCTCGACATCCTCGGTGGCGTGCCGCGCCATGTGGGTGACCGGGCTGGTGTAGCGCAGCATCTCCTCGACCGCGTTGGGGATCAACGCGGGATTGTCGATGAGCTTCTGCCGTTGCTCGGGGTGTTCGATGAGGGCCAGCGTGCCGAGCGCGATCAGGTTGCGCGTGGTCTCGTTGCCCGCCACCAGCAGCAGGAACGCGAAGTTCAGCAGGTCCTCGTCGCTGAGCCGGGCGCCGTCCACCTCGGCGTGCGCGAGCACCGACATCATGTCGTTGCGGGGCTCGTTGCGCCGGTCGGCGATCAACTGCTGGAAGTACTCGAACAGCTCGCCGATCGCCTCCATCGCGTCGAGCTCGATCTCGGGATCGGCGGTGCCGGTGCAGGCGTCGGACCACCGGCGGAACCGCTCCCAGTCGTCGGGGGAGGCGCCGAGCAGCTCGGCGATCATCCGGGTCGGCAGCGGGGCCGCGAACGACTCGGCGAACTCCTGCACCGAACCCGACTTGACCTCTTCGAAGATCCCGTAGACGATCTGCCGGACCTTCGGCTCCAGCAAAGCCACCTGCCGGCGGGTGAAGGCCGTGTTGATCAACTTCCGCAGCTGCCGGTGCCGGGGCGGATCGGTGAAGATCAGCGCGCCCTCCTGCACCGGCTCGGGCTGATCGGGGTCGGGGATCGTGATGCCCTTGGTGGACGAGAACAGCTGCGGGTGGCTCGACACGTAGCGGATGTCCTCGTACTTGAGCAGGGCCCAGAAGTTCGTGACGTCGTTGTAGACGACGGGGGTTGTCGCGCGCAGTTCCCGGTATGCCGGGTAGGGGTCTCCGGCGTAGAAATCCGGCGAGTGCAGGGGGACCGTGGTGAGCACCGGAAGCCTTCCTTCTGACGAGCTTCGTCTGAACTCGGTTCGGACAGACTGTAGCAGTCTGTCTGGTCGCTGATCGAGAGGTTGTCGGTAAATCGCCGAATTTCGCGAGAACCATTGCCTACAGGATGTCCACAGGTATACACATCATGTAGGTATGTAGGACGGCCCGAGTGAGGAATACTTATGACCCGGTCGCACGCCCTCGTCGAGCCCTACGGGCACTACATCAACGGCGAGTGGGTCGAAGCCGACAGCGGTCGCTACGACGACATCGACCCGGCCACCGGGGACGTCTTCGCGACCGCGCCCGATGCCGGCACCGCGCAGGTCGAGCGGGCGATCGCCGCCGCGCGCGAGGCGTTCGACTCCGGCCGCTGGACCGGCCTGAGCCCCGAGGAACGGTCGGAGTGTCTGCAGCAGCTGGGCACCGCGCTGCTCGAGCACGCCGAGGACTTCTACGCGCTGGCCCAGATCGAGTGGGGCTGCACAGCAAACGAGCGGATGATCCACATCGAGGGCCCCGCGGTGATGATGACCCACGCCGGCGAGCTGGCCCTCGAACCGGTTGAACAGCCCATCGACGCCTGGGGCGCGAGCGGGACCACGCTGCTGCGCTACGAACCGCTCGGGGTGGTCGCGGTGCTGACACCGTGGAACTTCCCGCACACCCTCAACGCGATGAAGATCGGCAGCGCCCTGGCGGCCGGTAACACCGTGGTGCTCAAACCGTCGCCGCTGACCCCGCTGGCCGGGTTGGCGCTGGCGCGAATGATCGACGAGCACACCGACATTCCGCCGGGAGTGGTCAACGTCGTGACCCCGTCGGGCGTCGAGCCCAGCAAGCTGTTGACCACCGATCCGCGGATCGACATGGTCAGCTTCACCGGCAGCTCGGCGGTCGGCCGCGAGGTGATGGCCGGTGCCGCCACCGGGATGAAGCGGATCCTGCTGGAGTGTGGCGGAAAGTCGGCCGGCATCTTCCTCGACGACGTCGAGATCACCGACGAACTGTTGCAGAAGGTGCTGTTCGAATGTCTGACCATGCATGCCGGGCAGGCCTGCATCCTCAACAGCAGGCTGTTGCTGCCGGAGTCGCTGCACGACGACGTCGTCGCCCGGCTCGCCGAACTCGCGCGCAACGTGGTGGTCGGCAACCCGGCCGATCCCGCGGTCGAGATGGGGCCGCTGATCAGCCAGGCGCATCTGGACCGGGTGGACGGTTTCGTCAGGCGCGCGGTGGCCGACGGCGCGACGGTCGTCACCGGTGGGTCCCGGGCGGACCGGCCGGAGCGGGGCTTCTTCTACGAGCCGACCATCCTCACCGGCGTCCGTCCGGACGACTACATCGCCCAGGAAGAGGTGTTCGGGCCGGTGCTGACCGTGCTGCGGTACCGCGACGACGACGAGGCGGTCGCCATCGCCAACAACTCCGCCTACGGACTCGGCGGCGCGGTGTACGGCAGCGACGTGGATCGTGCGCTCGCGGTGGCGCGGCGCATCCGCACCGGTCAGGTGTCGATCAACGGCTGCATCGCCGGGGACGCACCGTTCGGCGGATTCGGGCAGAGCGGGATCGGTCGCGAAGGCGGGGTGCTCGGATTGCGTAACTACATGGAGCCCAAGGCGATTGGTGTGCCGGCATGAGTGAGGAGTTGAGCGGACTGCGGGTGGTGGAGATCGGCACCGAGATCTCCGCGCCGTACTGCACCAAGCTGTTGGCCGACCTCGGCGCCGAGGTGCACAAGATCGAGACTCCGGCGGGTGATCCGCTGCGGTGGTGGGGCCCGTTCCCCGGCGGCCGGCCGGACCCGGACCGGGCCGGGTTGTTCGACTACCTCAACTCCGGAAAGACCCGCACCCGGCGCGATTTCGCCGACGAGCGGGATCTGGCGGCGGTGCGCGACCTGATCGCCGGCGCCGACATCCTGGTGGAGAATCTGCCCGCCGGCGACGTCCGGCGCCAGGACTGGGGGCTCGACGGCGACTCGTTGGCGCGGGTCAATCCGAACCTCGTGGTGGTGCGGATCTCGGCGTTCGGCCAGGACGGGCCGCTGCGCGACCGGCCGACCAGCCCGCTGACACTGCAGGCCGCCGCGGGGTGGGTCAACCCGCGTGAGTTCGGCCGGACCCCGGTGCAGGCCGGCGCCCGGATCCCGGAGTACATCGCGGGCGGTTACGCCGCGCTGGGCGCGCTCACCGCGCTGCGGGTCGCGGCGGCGGAGCCGGGCCGCCCCGTCGAGGTGGACGTCTCGGCCTACGAGGCGCTGTTGTCCACCCTGCCGTATCCGATGTTGTTGGCCGAGCGGCTCAAGAGCATGGGGCTGCCGACCAACACCAAGGCCGCGCCGATGCTGGGCATCGTGCGGGCGGCCGACGGCTGGATCGGTATCAACTGCCTCACCGGCCAGCACTGGCTCGACGTGTGCGCGATGGTCGGGCTGCCGGAGTTCGGCGAGCACCAGATCGCGATCATGCTGGGCGGCCCGGAGCGCGACGAGTTCTTCGCCAAGGTGCAGCCGTGGCTGGACAGCCAGAGTGTGGCCGAGATCGTCGAACTGGCCCAGGCCATGCGGATCCCGGCGGCCCCGGTGAACGACGGGGCATCGATCCTGGACTGCCCGCAGTACCGGGAACGCGGATTCTTCGTTCCCGGCGGCGGCGAGGGCTGGAGGTATCTGCGCCCGGGCGCGCCGTTCCGGCTGTCCGGGCCCGCCGCGGCGGACGCCGACGGGACGGCGGCCGGCCCCGGGGAGGTGGATCCGAGCCTGCCGTTCCGGGGACTGCGGATCTTCGACCTGAGCACCTTCTGGGCCGGCGCCTACCTGACCTGTTATCTGGGTGCGTTCGGCGCCGATGTGGTGAAGGTCGAGTCGATCCAGCGGCCCGACGCGCACCGGTACTCCGGTGCGCTGCTGCGCCAGGGCGACGACTGGTACGAACGGGGGCCGCTGTGGCAGGGCACCAACCTCAACAAGCGTGACCTCACCCTGGATCTGAACTCCGAGCGCGGGCGCGAGCTCGCCCGGCGGCTGGTGGCCGGCGCCGACGTCGTCGTCGAGAACTTCTCACCCCGGGTCGTCGAGCAGTTCGGGCTGGACTACGACAGCCTCACCGGCATCAAGCCGGACGTGATGATGGTGCGCATGCCGGGGTTCGGGCTCCAGGGCCCGTGGCGCGACTACGTCGGCTGGGCGCTGAACATCGAACAGCTGGCCGGGATGTCGGCGGTGACCGGCTATCCCGACGGGCCGCCGTGCAATCTGCAGGGGCCGGCCGACCCGATCGCCGGGGTGCACGCCGGGGTCGCGCTGCTGGCGGCGTTGCGCCGGCGGGAGCGGACCGGGACCGGACAGCTCATCGAGGTGGCCCAGATCGAGGTGGGTGCGGCGGTCACCGCCGAACCCGTCATCGAGTACTCGATGAACGGCGCGGTGATGCGACGGGAGGGCAACCGGCACCGCAGCTACGTCCAGGGCGTGTACCCGACCCGCGACGAGGACGACTGGGTGGCGATCTCCGTGCGCGACGACGACGACTGGGCCGCGCTGATCGCGGCGATGGACGCGCCTCAGCTGGGCGAGGATCCCCGGTTCGCCACCGCCGAGTCGCGGCGGCAGCACCACGACGCCCTCGACGAGCTGTTCGCCGCGTGGACCCGGCAGCACTCCGCCGAGGAGGTGGCCGAGGCGTTGACCGCGCGCGGGGTGCCGGCCGAACGGGTGATGACCCCCGATCGCATGTACGACGTGCCGCAGCTGGACGCCCGCGGCTACTACGAGGAGATCGAGCATCCGATCACCGGGCGGCACCGCTATCCGGGTTGGCCGTTCCGGATCAGCCCCGGACCGTCGCGGCACCACCGCACCCCGCCGCCGACCCTCGGCCAGCACAACGCCGAGGTGCTGGGCGTGATCGGGGTGACCGCCGCGGAACTCGACGAGCTGGCGGCCCAGCAGGTGATCGGCCGGCGTCTGCTCGAATAGGCGCGGGTTCTCCTCCTGGACAACGAAGTGGCCCGCTGTCCGCGACCGGACAGCGGGCCACTTTCGTGTCGGTTCAGGCCGGAACCTGGATGCCCAGCAGGCCCATCGCGTTTCCGCCCATGATCTTGGCCTTGTCCTCCTCGGAGACGCCCTCGAGACGGTCGACGAAGCTGAGCGGGTCGCCGATGCCCTCCGGATGCGGGTAGTCCGAGCCGAACAGGACGTGGTCGGCACCCATGATCTCGATGAGGCCGGGCACGTCGTCCTCCAGGAACGGGTGGATGTAGATGTTGCGCTTGAACACCTCGACCGGATGCTCGTCGAACTCCTTGGGCATGATCCGGTAGGCGGTCTCGAGCTGGCTGAGCAGGTTGCGCACCCAGCTGCTGCCGTTCTCGACGCAGATGACCTTCAGATCCGGGAACCGCGTCAGGGCGCCGTGGCAGATCAGCGCGGCGAGGGTGTCCTCGATGGCGCGGTGACCCATCACCACCTCGCGCAGCGCGCTGGGCTTGAACGACAGGTACTCGTCGCCGCCCTCCCATTCGGCCAGGTGCTTCTGGTAGCCGCTGTCGGAGGCGTGCATGGTGACCGGGATGCCGGCGTTGACGACCTCCTGCCAGAACGGGTCGAACTCGGGCAGGCCCATCGACCGCGACCCGCCGAAGCGGCTGGGCACCGGCGCCGGGCGCACCAGGAACGTCTTCATGCCGCGCTCCAGGCACCAGTGGAACTCCTTGATCGCCTCCTCGACGATCGGCAGCGTGATCACCGGGGTGGCGAAGATGCGGCCCTCGTAGTCGAAGCTCCAGTGCTCGTACATCCACTGGTTGAGCGCGTGCATGATCGCATGGGTCAGCACCACGTCGTCGGTGGTGCGCTCCTCGATCAGGCTGGCCAGCGTCGGGTACATCACGCACCGGTCGATGCCGAGCTCGTCCATCAACTCGATCCGCGGCGCCGGGTACTGGAACGCCGGAATGACGTCCATTGGCTCACCGACGAATTCGCGGAACGTCAGACCCTCGGGGTTATTGCCGAGGAAGTAGTCCTCGGCACTGCCGGGCCGCGCCACCTTCTCGAAGGTGGGGTTCGGGATCATGTGGCTGATCTTGTTCTTGACCATCAGCCGCTTGCGGCCGTTGAGATCCACGTAGCCGACCTTGCCCTTGTGCTCCTTGGGCAGGAACTTGGTCAGCGCATCGGTGGTCTCGTACATGTGGTTGTCGATGTCGAAGACCGGATAGGGCAGCGAGCGCGGCGACATAGTGGGAGCCTCCTGCGGATATGACCATTTACGGTTATTGGAAATGACGTTATCACTCTGGCGGTGCAACATCCAGACGCCGGTCAGTTCGACGTGGCCGAACGCCGCCAGATGTCCACCACCTGGGCCGATGTGGTGACCGTGGCGAGCAGTGCGAGGCTGTTGTCGATCACCGCGTCGGCGTAATCGCGGGGGTAGCCGGCCACCGCGTCGCGCGGCAGCACGAAGTGGTATCCGCGGTTGACCGCGTCCATGACGAAGTTGGGGATGGCGATGTTGACCGACACGCCCACCCCGACGATGGTCCGGATGCCGAGGTTGCGCAGCACCGGGTCGAGGTCGGTGCCGGTCATCGGGCCCACCCCGTGGGTGCGGGTGAGCACGAGATCCTCAGGCGCAGGACCGAATTCGGGAAGCACCGACGCACCCGGCGTGCCCGGGGTGAGGTCGGCGCCGAACGATTTCGCGGCGGCGAACAGGCGGGCGTTGGTGTTGGAGCCGCGTCCGTCCTTACGGCGCTGCATCAGGCAGTGCACGACGGTGACCCCGGCCCGGCGGGCGGCGTCGAGCAGCGCGCCGATGTTGGGGATCGCCTCCCGGCGGGCCTCCTCGGCCAGCGCGGGCAGGCCGGCCTGCGGGCCGATCACCCCGCCCTGGCACTCCTGGGTCACCAGGGCGGTGGTGGACGGATCGATGAGTTCTTCGAGACGTGGCTGCGGCACGAGAACCAACATTATCGCGAATGAAAATGGATATTCTGCTTTTGTGGGTACAGGACCGCACATCCAGCCGGACGAGCTGGCCATCCGCGAGTCGGTGCGCCAGACCCTCGCCGACTACACCGCCGCCACCGACTCGTTCGATCTCGCCGCGCTGGCGGCCTGTTTCGCCCCCGACGGGGTGCTCCAGTTCGACGGGTCCGAGCCGCTGACCGGCCCGGACGAGATCCGGGCGGGGCTGGCCGCCCAACTCTCCGGGCCCCGCGACCCCGGCCGCCGGATGCCCACCCACGTGCGCCACCACGTGTCGAGCATCCGGTTCGCGGCGGTGTCGGCCGACCGGGCCGAGGTGAGCAGCTACTTCGCCGTGCACACCGACGTCGGGCGGGACCACTGGGGCCGCTACCGCGATGTGCTGGTGCCGGGCGCCGACCGCTGGCTGTTCGCGTCGCGGCGGATCAAGGTCGACGGGTTCGCGCCCGGCAGCCTGATGGCTCCTTAGCCGCGGATGAACTCCTTGGCGAACGCCCGGGCGCGCTCGATCAGCTCGGCGCGGGTCTCGCCGCCGGGCACGATCGTCAGCCAGGTGACACCCGCGGCGGCCATCCGCTCGATGGCGGCGTGCCGCTCGTCGAGGGAATGGTTGTCGTCCAGCATGGTTCCCGCCGAGAAGCAGGTGTCCAGCGGTTCGGTGCGGCCGATCTCGGCGGCGTACGACTTCGCCCAGCCGATCGCCGCCTCCAGCTCGTCGAGCGTCGAGATCTCCGCGGTGCGCGACGCCGCGGCGTAGCCGAACGTGTTGAACGGTGCCCAGCCCTGGAAGCGGGACACGGCCCGGCGCACCGCCGGCTTGCTGTTGCCGCCGATCCAGATCGGCGGCACGCGGGGCGGAAGCGGGCGGAACCGCACCCCGCGCGCCGAGTACGTCGCGCCCTCGTGGGCGACGTCGTCGCCGTTCAACAGGCGGGTGAGCACGTCCAGCGCGTCGTCGAGCAGCGCCCCGCGATTGTCGAAATCGATTCCCAGAGAGCGGAACTCGGGTTTGAGATAGCCCGCCGCGGTGCCCAGGATGAGCCGTCCGCCGGAGAGCACCGCGAGGCTCTGCACCGCCTTGGCGCCCAGGAACGGGTTGCGGTAGGCGGCGATGTAGACGTTGGTCAGCAGCCGCAGGTTCGACGTGGCCGCGGCCGCGAACGACAGCGCGACGAACGGGTCGAGCGCGTGGTGTCCGCCGTGGTCGAGCCACTTGGCGTCGGGGGCGGGATGGTCGGTGACGTGCACGGCCGCGAACCCCGCCGCCTCGGCCTCGCGGGCGATCTCGGTGATGGCCTCGGCGGTGACGAACTCGTCGGGGTTCTCGACCCGGTGGGTCGGCAGTTCCAGGGAGAACGAGATGCTCACGCGGTGTCCTTTCGGGGGTCGTCGATCAGGGCGGCGAGACGTAGGGCGTGGGTGTCCGGGCTACCGAACATCAACTGGGTGGTCTTGGCGCGGCGCACGTACAGGTGGGCGTCGTGTTCCCAGGTGAACCCGATCCCGCCGTGGGTGCGCATGTTGTCCAGGGCGGCCTGCCAGAAGGCGTCCGAGGCCGCCAGCTTGGCCACCGACGCGGCCACGGCGAGATCCTTCCCCTCGGGGCGATCGGCCACGGCCGCGGCGTGCAGCGCGGCGGAGCGGGCCCCCTCGACGGCCACCAGCATGTCGGCGCAGCGGTGCTTGATCGCCTGGAAACTGCCGATCGGGCGGCCGAACTGGATGCGGTTCTTCGCGTAGTCCACCGCCATGTCCAGACACCGCTGCGCGGCGCCGACCTGCTCGGCCGCCAGTGCCACCAGGGCGAGGTCGTAGCTGTGCGCCAGCCACGGCGCGGCCGCGCCGTCGGCGCCGATCAACCGGGCCGGTACGTCGTCGAAGCGCAGCCGCGCGGTGCGGCGGGTGCGGTCCAGCCCGGCCAGCGGGCTGCGGTCCAGCCCCGGCGCGTCGCCGGCCACGGCGAACAGCGAGATGCCGGCATCGGTGCGGGCGGCCACCAGCAGCACATCCGCGCTGTGCCCGTCGAGCACCGTCGCCACCGATCCGGCGACCCGGTACCCGTCGCCGCTACGCCGGGCGGCCAGCGTGACGGTGTGCGGATCCCACGGGGTCAGCGCGTCGTTGAGGATCACCGTCGCGATCGTCGAACCGGCCACGATGCCGGGCAGCAGGTCGGCCATCGCGGCGCGGTCGCCGCTGGCCAGCAGCGCCGGAACCGCCAGCCCGGCGGTGGCGAGCAGCGGTGCGCACAACAGCGCCGCGCCGGCCTCCTCGAACACCACGGCCAGCTCCCGCATCCCGGCACCCGCTCCGCCGAACTCCTCGGGCACCGCGATCCCCACGATGCCGAGCTCACCGGCCAGGGCCCGCCAGACCGACGGGTCGTGGCCCAGCGGCGTCTCCATCACCGTGCGCACCGCCGCACTCGGCGAGTGCACCTGCAGGAATCCGCGCACCGCGTCGCGCAGGTCGTCCAGATCGGTGCGGTGGCTCTCAGTCGGCACGATCGCGCTCCTGGCAAACGCCCGGGAGATGTGCCACCGGATCAGCGAATTGCGTTGCAGGGTACATATATTCCTTCACCCGTCGGGCGTCGTTGCCGGTCCGGCCGGCGGACCGGCCGCAGCCCGTCCCGGAAAACCCGGGATAGGCATTTTCGGATGAGGATAGTATCTTTTCTCGAAAAGGGAGAATATCGATTCTCGCATGATCGGAGCCGCGCCGTGACCACCCTCGACTACGGAATCATCGACTGCGACACCCACTGCTACGAGACCCGGGACGCATTCACCCGGTACCTGCCCGACAAGTTCAAGGACCGGGCGATCACCACCGTGCGCGGGGCGGACGGCGTCGAGGTGATCCTCGCCGGCCACCGGATCGCGACCTTCAACAGCGAGGGCGGGCTCGGTCTCGACGTGGCCTACCGGCCGGGGTCGCTCAAGGAGATGCTGCGCCAGATGGGTTCGGGCAACCCGGAGGAGACCTACGAACCCCAGCCCATGCAGCCGGAGTACATCAACCGCTCGGCCCGGCTGGAGGTGATGGCCCGGCAGAACGTCGAGAAGATGGTCATCTATCCCAGCGGCATGGCGCTGTCGGCCGAGCACTACGTCGACGACACCGAGGCGCTCTACGCCAACATCCGGTCGTTCAACCGCTGGTTCGACGAGGAGTGGGGCTTCAACCACGACAACAAGATCTTCGCCACCGCGCTGCTGTCGCTGCGCGACCTGGACCTGGCGGTCGCCGAGACCGAGAAGATCATCGAAGCCGGAGCGAAGTTCGTGCTGCTGCCCACCGGCCCCGCCTACGGCCGGTCGCCGGGCGACCCGTACTTCGACCCGATCTACGCGCGGCTGCAGGAAGCCGGTTGCGTGCTGGTGTACCACATCATGCCGTTCTGGTACTTCGACGCGATCTCACCGGCCTGGGGGCACAACCCCGATCCCGCGTCGTGGCACATGTCGGCGTGGCAGTGGATGAACATCTACGGTCAGCGGCCGATCGAGGACACCCTGTCGGCGCTGATCTTCGACAACCTGTTCGGCCGGTTCCCGGGTCTGCAGGTGCTGGTCGCCGAGCACGGCGCCGAGTGGGTGCCGTACTTCCTCAAGCACATGGACAAGAGCCGCGGGATGGGCCGCAACGGCCCGTGGATCGGCGGCAAGCTCACCGAGCGCCCGTCGGCGATCTTCCGCCGCCACGTCAAGGTGGTGCCTTATCCCGAGGACGACATCCCCGACATCGTCGACCGGCTCGGCTACGACGACTGCCTGGTGATGGGCTCGGACTTCCCGCACGCCGAGGGCCTGGCCGAACCCGCCGACTTCGTCAAGCTGCTCGACCCGCTCGACGCCGCCGCCAAGCGGCGCATCATGCGGGACAACGCGGCCGGGCTGCTGGGCGTCTGACCGCGCATGGACGATGACGTCGATCTCGAGCTGATCCGATCGTCGGCCCGCGATTTCCTCGCGGCCCGCGGCGACGACGACCCGGTGGCGGCGCTCGCCGGCCTGGCCGCGATGGACTGGCTGGGGCTGTTGGTGGACGAACGCCACGGCGGTATGGGCTGGCGGCCGGTGGAGGCGTGCGTGATCGCCGAGGAACTCGGCCGCGCCGGCGACCGGTCCGCGTGGTTCGGCACCGCGCTGGCCGCCGCCGCGGTCGCCGCAGCCCCCGACGAGGTGCGGGAGCGCTGGCTGCCCGGCCTGCTCGGCGGAACGACGGTCGCCGGGTTCGCGCCGGGCGTTCCGGGCGGCACCACCGTGCGGATGGTGGGCGGCGACCACGCCCGGCTGGTGGTGACCACCGGTGCGGACGGGGTTCGGCTCGTCGAGGCAGGCGAGGCCTGCGAGCGCCGCCCCGACACCGATGCGCTCGACGTGGCCCGCCCGGTCTGGTGCGTGGACCTCTCCGGTGCGCCGGTCCGGCTCATCGGCGACGCGGACCAGGCCCGCCGGCTCGACGCGGTGGCGCGGCTGCTGATCAGCGCCGACGCCGTCGGTGCGCTGTCCGGGGCGCTGGCCCGGCTGGTCGGCTACCTCAAGGAACGGGTCGCGTTCGGCGCCCCGATCGCGAGCTTCCAGGCCGTCCAGCACCGGTTGGTGGATCTGCTGGTGCTCGAGGTCAAGGCCCGCGCGATCATCATGAAGGCCGCCCGCAGCGGCTCGAGCGCCGATGCGCTCGTCGCGCACGCCTTCGTCGCCGCCAGGACCACCGCGGCGATCGACGAGTGCGTCCAGTTGTCCGGCGGCATCGGATTCACCTGGGAGTATCCTCTGCACCACGAAATGCGCCGCGCGGCAACGGATGCGGTGCTGTGCGGCACCGCGCGCGACAGCCGCACCCGACTGGCGGAGGTGAACGGTTGGTGAGCCGGCCGACGGCGCAGCAACTCGACGAGTTCCGGGCACACGTGCGGGCGTTCATCGCCGAGCACGCGCCGCCGTTCGAGGCCCGCGAAGGCCACCGCGCCCCGGTCGACGCCGTCCAGGAGAAGCAGCTGCGCACCTGGTTCGCGGCGTTGTTCGAGGCCAAGCTGATCGGCGCCGACTGGCCCGTCGAGTACGGCGGACGCGCCGACCACCACCCGCTCTACGACCGCATCGTCAGCGAGGAGATCCTGCGCGCCCGCGCCCCCCGGCCGGTCGACCAGGTCAACCTCGCCGCACACGTGCTGCTGCACTTCGGCTCCGAACAGCAGAAGCGGACCTACCTGCCGGCGATCCGGCGCAGCGAACACGTGTGGTGCCAGCTGCTCAGCGAACCGGACGCGGGCAGCGACATCGCCGCGGTGCGCAGCCGGGCCCAGCGGCTGCCCGACGGAACCTGGCGGGTGGACGGGCAGAAAACCTGGATCACCGACGGGCACTGGGCCGACATGGGTTTGGCGCTGCTGCGCACCGACCCGTCGTCGGCCCGCCACCACGGGCTGTCGGTGTTCATCGTGCCGCTGTCGACACCGGGGGTCGAGGTGCGGCCCATCCGCACCATCGGCGACGCGGTCGAGGTCAACGAGGTCTTCCTCACCGACGTGCGGCTGCCCGCCGACAACCTGATCGGCGAGGTGGGTCAGGGCTGGTCGATCATCATGGCGGGGCTGGACTTCGAACGGTTCGGCATCGGCGGCAACGTGATCCTGCTCGAGCTGCTCATCGACGACCTCCTCACCCTGGCCCGCCGGCTGCGGGTGGACGGCCGGCCCGCGATCGAGGTCGCCGACGTCCGCCAGCGGATCGCCGAACTGGCCGTCGAGGTCGAGGTGGCCAAGGCGTTCATCGACGACCACGTCGAGCGGATGATCGCCGGCGACGAGCAGGTCGGCGACTCCTCGATCGCCAAGCTCAGCTTCGCCGAGACCTACCACACCGTCGCCGCCTACGGCGCCGAGCTGGCCTCGTGGGTGAGCTCGGCCGAACCTCCGGATTCCCCGCTGGGGCAGGCCAAACAACGGTTGCGGGAGTGCTGGCTGTGGTCGCGCGCCTACACGATTTCCGGCGGCAGCTCGGAGATGATGCGTAACATCCTCGCTAAACGCCGACTCCAGTTACCGACCAAGTGACAGCCACCGATACATTCTGGGAACTCGTCGAACGGACCGCGGCCGACCATCCCGACCGGCTGGTCCTGGCCGACGATTTCGGCCGCACCCTCACCGCGGCCGAACTGCGGGATGCCGCGGAGAGCACCGCGGCCGCGCTGACCGCCGACGGCATCGGGCCGGGCACCGTGGTGACCTGGCAGCTGCCGACCACGCTGGAGACCATGGTGGTGATGGTCGCGCTGGCGCGGCTCGGCGCGGTGCAGAACCCGGTGCTGCCGATCTGGCGCGAGGCCGAGCTCGGGTTCGTCACCCGCCAGCTGGACACCGAGGTGCTCATCGTGCCCGGCACCTGGCGCGGCTACGACCACGTCGCGCTCGCGAAATCGCTTGCCGCCGAGCGCGATATGCGAATCGTGCTGATCGACCACAGCGTCGACCCGGCCGGTCCGGCGCTGCGGCTGCCGGCGGGGGAGACCTCGGTGTTGCCGCCGCCGCCGACGTCCGGGGACGCCGCCCGCTGGATCTACTACTCGTCGGGCACCACCGCCGCCCCGAAGGGGGTGCGCCACACCGACCGGTCGGTGATGGCCGGCTCGGCGGGGGTGGTCGGGATGATCGGCGTGTCCAGCGACGACGTCAACCCGATACCGTTCCCGGTCTCGCACATCGGCGGCGCGGCGATGCTGGCCGCCGGCCTGCTGACCGGTATGCGGCTGGTGCTGTTCGACACGTTCGACCCGGAGACCACACCGTTCGCGATCGCCCGGCACCGGCCGACGCTGCTGGGCACCGCGACACCGTTCTACGTCGCCTACATGGCCGCCCAGCGGCGGCACGGCCAGCGGCCGCTGTTTCCGGCGCTGCGCGCGTGCGTGGCCGGCGGCGCGCCGATCACCCCGGAGCTCGGCCGCCGGGTGCGCGAGACCCTCGGCGTGCCCGGCATCGCGAACTCCTGGGGTCTGACCGAGTTCCCGGTCGCGACCTCGCCGCGGCCGGACGCCGACCCGGCCGTGCTCGACCACACCGTCGGCCCGCCCGTCCCGGGTGTGCGGGTGCGGGTGGTCGACGACGACGGGCGCGAGCTGCCGCCCGGCGAGGAGGGCGAGCTGCGGCTGAAGGGTCCGCAGTGCTTCCTCGGCTACGTCGACGCGTCGCTGGACGCCGACGCGTTCGACGACGACGGCTGGTTCCGCAGCGGCGACCGCGGGCGCATCGACGCCGCCGGGAACGTGGTGGTGACCGGGCGGATCAAGGACGCGATCATCCGCAACGCGGAGAACATCTCGGCGCTGGAGATCGAGGGTGTGCTGATCACCCATCCGGGCGTCGCCGACGTCGCGGTGATCGGGGTGCCGGATCCCCGCACCGGCGAGCGGGTGTGCGCCGTCGTCGTCCCCGCCGGCGACCCACCGGTCACGCTGCAGGACCTGGTCGAGCACTGCCGGGCGCAGGGGCTGGCGCGGTTCAAGTTCCCCGAACGCCTCGAGATCGTCGACGCGCTGCCGCGCAACCTCACCGGCAAGGTGCTCAAGGCCGAGTTGCGCAACCGCTTCGCAGGGTGAACCCGCGAACGTGAAACCACTGCGGAAATCGGGTCGTTTCGCCGCAGCGGCTTCACGTTCGCTGCACTAGGTCGGCGGCCCGCGCGGCCAGATCGCGCTTGACCACCTTGCCGACGTCGTTGCGCGGCAACTCGTCGACGAACACGAACCGCACCGGCACCCGGTACGGCGTCAGCCGCTCGCGGCACCACGCCCGCAGATCCTCCTCGGTGACGCGTTCGTCGGCGCGTACCACGAACGCCCACGGCACCTCGCCGAGCCGGTCGTCGGGAACCCCGACGACCGCGGCCTCGCGCACCCCGTCGGCGGCGACGATCACGTCCTCGACCGTGCCGGGGAACACCTTCAGCCCGCCGCGGTTGATCATGTCCGACACCCGACCGTCGAGCCACAGGAACCCGTCGTCGTCGAGCCAGCCGAGATCGCCGGTGTGGAACCACCCGTCGTCGGTGAGCCGATCGGCGAACGCCGGGTCGATCCTGCGCGCCAGTGTGGTCGGGGTGCGCACCAGCACCTCGTTGTCGACGATGGTGACGTCGATACCGGGCAGCGGCCGCCCCACCGAGCCGAGCTTCGCCTCGCCCCACTCGCGCGCATCGGCGGCCGTCCAGCCGACCACCTCGCCGCCGAGCTCGGTCTGGCCGTACGAGTTGAGCACCAGCACCCCGAACTTGTCCATGAACTGGCGGGCGTGCACCGGCGACAGCGGCGCGGTGATGGACCGCACGATCCGCAGCGGCGACAGGTCGGTGACCGACTCGTCGTGCAGCACCATGGTCAGCGCCGCCGGCGGCAGCACCGTCGAGCGCAGCTGATGCCGTTTGACCAGTGCCGCGAACTCGCCGGGGGCGAACTTGTCCATCAACACCACCCCGGAGCCGGCCCGGAACGCGAACAGCACCTGGTAGATCCCCGCCCACACCGACAACGACAGCGGCACCAGGTTCGGCATCGGGGTGCGCTCGGTCGACCTGCCCGACCCGCGCGACCCGCGCAGTTTGGCCTGCAGCCGGTCGATCAGGTCCAGCACGTTCGAGTGCAGCAGCGGTACCGGTTTCGGCGGTCCGGTGGTGCCCGAGGTGAACTGCAGCAGCGCCACATCCGCGTCGAAACGGCGGGCGTCCGGTGCCGAGCCGTGCCGGTCGACGGACCAGCCCAGCCCGTCGGCGGTGATCACCGGCAGGCCGAAGTCCGCGAACCGCCCGGCGAGCTGATCGCTGGTGACGACGACGCTCGGCTTGAGAATGCCGAGCTGCGAGACCAGTTCGGCGTCCGCTGCGCGGGGATTCAGCGGGGTGTAGACCCCGCCGGCGCGCCACACGCCGAACAGCGCGGCGACGGTGGTGGCCTCGTTGGGCAGCATCACCGCCACCACCGCGCCGGTCGACAACCCGAGGTCGCCGAGCACCGCGGCGAGCCGGTCGGCGCTGGCCGTCAGCGCGTCGCGCGACACATCGGCGCGCAGCGTGTGTACCGCGATCTCCGGTACGCCGTCGAGCAGATCGGCGAGCGTCACGACTCGACCTCCAGCGGCTGCCATTGCGGGGTGCGCTTCTCGGCGAACGCCCGCGGCCCCTCGTCCTGGTCCGGATGTCCCCACATCGACGTCAGGTGTTTCGCGCCCTCCCGGCAGGCGTCGGTCAGCCCGTGCTCCAACGCGCCCCACAGCGCGCGCTTGGTGGCCCGCATCGCGGCGGGCGAGTTGCGCGCGATCTTCTCGGCGAGCTCCTGGGCGACCTCCCGCAGTCGCTCGGGCGGATCGACGACCTGGCTGATCATGCCGAGTTCGTAGGCGCGTTGTGCGGTCAGCCGTTCGTGGCTGCCCACCAGCGCCATGCGGAACACCGCCTCGGCGGGCATGCGGCGCATCAGGCCGATCGTCTCCAGCGCGCTGACCTGCCCGAGGCTGACGTGCGGGTCGACGAAGGTGGCGTCGGAGGCCGCGATGACGATGTCGGCGTCGGTCACCCAGTGCAGCCCGCCGCCGGCGCACGCCCCGTTGACGGCGGTGATCACCGGCTTGCCGACGTTCATGTGCCAGGCGGTCAGCCGCAGGTCCAGGGTGCGCATGGTCTCCCGGAACTGCTCGATGCCCGTGGCGTCGAGATCCGAGACATCCGCGCCGGCGCAGAACGCCCGCCCGTTGCCGGTGTGCACGATCACCCGCACCTGCGGGTCACGGTCGAGTTCGGCCCAGGCGCGGGGGAACTCGGCGCGCATCACCGAGTCGTAGGCGTTGAGCCGATCCGGCCGGTTGTTGATGATCCAACCGACCGGTCCCCGGCGTTCGACGATCAACCGCTGATAGGGGACGTGTTGTTCCACCGAACCTCCATCGCATCGGCGCGGGCCTGGCTCAGCCCGACCTCCAGCGCATGCCATAGCGCCTTCTTCGTGGCCTGCACCGCGCTCGGCGAGTTGGCCGCGATCCTGGCCGCGAGTGCGGCCGCGGCGTCCCGAAGCCGGTCGTCGGGCACCACCTCGGACAGGATCCCCAGCTGGTAGGCGCGGTGTGCCGAGATCCGTTCGCCCCGGCCGCACAAGGCCATCCGGGTGATCGCCTCCATCGGGGATTTGCGCAGCAGGGTGATCGCCTCGTAGGCGACGGCCTGACCGACCGAGACGTGCGGATCGAGGAAGGTCGCCGACTCCGCCGCGATCACGATGTCGGCGTCGGCGACCAGATGCAGGCCGCCTCCGGCGCACACCCCGTTGACCGCGGCGATCACCGGCTTGGCGACCCCGCAGTGCCAGGCCGAGATCTTCAGCTCGGCGTCGCGGGTGCGCCGGGAGTGCCGCCGCATCGCCTCCTTGTCCCGGGCCACCTGCACGACGTCCATGCCGGTGCAGAACGGCTTGCCGTTGGCGGTGTTGACGATCACCCGCACCTCGGGGTCGGCGTCGAGTTCGGCCCAGGCCAGTTCCAGTTCGTCGAGCATGCGCGCGTCGAAGGCGTTCCCCGCCTCGGGCCGGTTGAGGATCAGCCAGCCGATGTGGCCGTCCTTTTCGACGACGAGCCGCTGATAGTCGGTCATGGCCTGCTCACGATCTGGGAATGTCCTTCCAGGGCTTAGCTTTCCACGGATCCGGCTCCTTGGGCAGGCCGAGCACCCGCTCGCCGAGGATGTTCTTGTTGATGTCGGTGGTACCGCCCTCGGTGCTGTTGGCCAGGCTGCGCAGCATGCCGTGCACCTCGCGGGGGAGCGCGTCGGGGTTCTCGGAAGGCTCCCAGGCCAGCGCGGCGGTGCCCAGCAGGTCCACCATCAGATCCTGGATCTGCTGATTGAGGGTGGCCTGATGCACCTTGCCGATCGAGGACGCCGGCCCCGGGGTCTGACCCGCCGAAAGCGCCTGCCGGACACGCTCGTTGGTCCATGCGCGGATCCTCTCCTGCGCCCACAGCCGCATCACCTTGGTGCGCACCACCGGGTCGTCCCAGCGGCCGTTGGCCTTGGCCACCTCGATCAGCCGTTCGGCGCTGGAGCCGCCCAGCCGGCCCATCCCGCCGGATCCCGAGCCGGACACCATCTGCCGCTCGCTGGACAACGTCGACGCGCTGACCCGCCAGCCGTCGTTGACCGCACCGATGCGGTACGCGTCGGGGATCCGGGCGCCGTCGAGGAACACCTCGTTGAACTCGGCCTCACCGGTGATCTGGCGCAGCGGGCGCACCGTGACGCCGGGCTGGTGCATGTCGAGCGCGAAGTAGGTGATGCCGGCGTGCTTGGGGGCGTCGGGGTCGGTGCGGGCCAACAGGATCGCGAAGTCGGCGACGTCGGCCCAGGTGGTCCACACCTTCTGGCCGGTCACCACCCAGTCGTCGCCGTCGCGCACCGCGCGGGTGGCCAGCGAGGCGAGGTCCGACCCGGCGCCGGGCTCGCTGAACAGCTGACACCACACTTCTTCGTTGCGCACGATCGGCGGCAGGAAGCGCCGCCGCTGCTCCTCGGTGCCGTGGCTGAACAGCGCCGCCGCGGCGTTGTTGAGGCCCAGCGGGTTCAGCCGGGTCAGCCGCAGCGGCGCCAGCACCCGCTCGACGGCGCGGGCGACCTCGGGATCGAGCCCGAGCCCGCCGTACTCCGGTGGCCAGGTGGGCACCACCAGGCCCGAGTGGGCGAACGTCGGGTACCACGCCCGGTACTCATCGGGGGAGCGGACCGCACGCAGCGCGGCCGGGCCCTCGGCGGCCGCCGCGCGCCACCGCTCGGGCACGTGGGTGGCGACCCAGTCCTCGACGGCGGCGACGACGTCGGCGACCGGAGTGTCGGCGGTGACGTTCAATCGTGTGTTCATCGACCCTGAAACCGTGCTTCGCGTTTCTCCCGGAATGCGGCCAGTCCTTCCTTGAAATCCTCGCTGCGGAAAGCGAGTTCGAGCGCCATCGCCTCGTTGTGCAGCTGCCGGTCCAGGTCCAGCCCGGCCGACGTGTGCAGCAGCCACTTGGTCAGGCCCAGCGCGACCGTCGGGGCGTTCGCCAGTCGGTCGACCAGCTTTTCGGCGGCGCGGTCCAGTTCGTCGGGCGGGTGGGCGGCGTGGATGATCTCCCACTCCGCGGCGGTGGCACCGGTGATCTCCTCGCCGAGCATGAGCAGCCGGCGGCTGCGGGCCAGGCCGATCAGCCGGGGCAGCAGCCACGTCGCGCCGCTGTCGGGAGTGAACCCGCGCGCCAGGAACGGCTCCCAGAACCGGGCATCGGTGGCCGCGACACAGAAGTCGGCCGCCAGCGCCAGGTGGAACCCCAGCCCGGTGGCCCAGCCCCGCACCACGGCGACGATCGGCACCTGGGTCTCGGTCATCACCGCGATCAACCGGTTCGCCTTGTGCGGCAGGCGCCGTTGCGTGCTGCCCACGCGCGGCCTGGGGCCGGACCGGGTGGTGTTGGCGACCAGATCCGAGCCCGCGCAGAAGTTGGGGCCGGCCGCGTCCAGCGCGATGACGCGCACCCGCTCGTCGGTGTTGGACGCAGCGATCGCGGCCACCATCGCGTCGACCATCACGTCGTTGACCGCGTTGCGCCGTTCCTCGCGGTCGAGGGTGAGCCGCAGCACCGGCCCGTCGAGGGCCACCCGCAGGCCGGGGACGTCGGCGTACGGCGGTGCGGGCGGGCCGGGATCCGGGCTCATCGGTTCTCGAACTCCGCGATCGCGGCCTGCAGCACACCGGCGAGCGTGTCGGCGCCGCCGGGTGGCTCGGGCAGCCGCACCGGCCCGTGGCGCCGGCTCGGCAGCAGGATGGTGGCGTGTCCGGGGGTGGTCACCTCACCGCGTTGGTTGGTGGCGGCGAGGTCGACGTCGACGGCGGGCCGGTTGCCGTCGGCCAGGTACTTGTGCACCACCGTGCCGGTGATGGTGTGCAGGTCGCCGACGTAGTTGAAGCGACGGAACTCGCAGTCGAGTTTCCACAGCCAGCCGTCGTCACCCATCCAGTCGGTGCACAGGTGGATCAGCCACGTCTCCCGCATCCGGCCGTAGTCGAACGTGGTGGGGTTGCCCGCGTTGCGGGCGGCCTCGGGATCCCAGTGCACGCGCTGCGCGACGTCGGGGATCCCTTGCGCGTCCGGGGTGTAGAAGCGGGGGATGCGCCGGCGGTTCTGCCAGCCCAGCCGCAGCGGGCGAACCCCGTAGAGGCCCATGCCCATGCCGACGTGCCAGCAGATCATGTCGGTGACGGTCAGCGGACCCTTGGTCAGCGGTCCCAGGCTGTCGCCCTCGTCGACGTCCTCCCACCAGCGCGGTTCGGCACCGCGGGGAGCTTCGGCCGCGTACCGGGCGTCGATCTCGGCGATCTCGTCTGGCGTCCAGGTCTTCAGCTCGACGTCGTGGTACTTGCGGCGGCCGCGGGCGGCGGAGCGTTCGGTGCGGATCATGTTGCGGTACTGGGCACCGAGCAGTGTGCCCTCCTCGTCGCGGAACACCTCGGCGGTCCATTCGTGCACCGCGCGGCCGGCGAACTCGCTGCGTTTGTCCAGCGCGGCCACCAGCGCGTTGCGCCGGAACACCCGCCGGTCGGCGTACAGCGGAGCCCACCACTGCCGCATCGAGGCGGCGTAGAACGCGTGCACCCCGCGCAGCGGGTCGCCCTTGGTCAGTTCGCGTTCCTCGGCGGTGAGCTCGGTGACTTCGTTCTCACCGACCAGGGTGTCGCCGCCGATGAGCACCGGCGGGGCGATGGAGCCCTCCCACCGGGTCTTGGCCGCGTATTCCGGGTCGCACCACAGCGGATTGGGATCGCCGTAGGCCTCGGCGACGTGCCGGAAGCAGTCCTCGTTCGGGCGCCGGTAGTGCGGGGGTTGCGGATGCGGCACGGCGATGCCGATCCTGGCGCGCAACCGGGCCAGTCCCTCGTCGGTGATCTGACCGGTCGTCGTCACGAATCTCCTCCTTCGCCGCCGCGGCCGCAGCAGTGGAAATAAGATACCCGAAAAATGAGAATACGCGTTAACGCAGGGGGCGCAGTGGCCGACGAGCAGCCGGGAATCGAGGTCGTCACCGATGACGACGGGGTCCGAAGGATCACCATTGATCGTGCGGATGTCGGAAATTCGTTGTCGCCCTTGGCTCGTGACGCGCTCGCCGATGCATTTCTCTCCGCCGACCGGGATCCCGCGGTGCGCGCGGTGCTGTTGACCGCGGCCGGATCGCGCCACTTCTGCACCGGTGCCGGGCTGTCCGCCGACTCCCGCCCGGCGGAGCGCCGGCCGGGCGACATCGCCCGGCTGCTGCAGCAGGGCTGGCAGCGGCTGATCGGCGCGATCCTGGACTGCGCCAAGCCGGTGGTGGCCGCGGTCAACGGCACCGCCGCCGGCGCGGGAGCGAGCCTGGTGCTCGCGTCCGATCTGGTGGTGATGTCGGAGACGGCGCGGCTGATCGAACCGTTCGTGGCGCGCGGGATCCTGCCCGACTCCGGCGCGGTGTTCCTGCTGACCCGCATCGTGGGGTTGCGCCGCGCCACCGAACTGTTGATGCTCGGCGAACCGGTGGACGCCGCGCGATGCGAACAGCTCGGGCTGGTCAACCGGGTGGTGGCGGCGGAGGCCGTGTATCCGACCGCGCTCGAGTTGGCGCGCCGGCTGGCGGCCGGCCCGACGGTGATGCTGTCGCTGACCAAACGGCTGCTCGCGGTCTCCTCGGAGTCCGGGCGCGACCGCGCCTTCACCGAGGAGGCGTGGGCGCAGGAGATCGTGTCGACCAGCCACGATCTGCAGGAGGGGCTGCGCGCGTTCGCCGAGCGGCGCGAGCCACGGTTCCGGGGATGTTGAGGGAATCGGCGTTGTCGACGGACCCCGTGGCTCCGCGCCGATCAGCCCACCTCGGTCCGCACCGGCCCGCCCCGGATGGTGAACGATCCCGGATCGTCGATCTCGTCGATGGCGGCGGCGACCGCCTCCGCGGTCAGCGCCGGATCCTCGATGCCCTTGGTCTGGCCGATGAACACCCGCGACACCTTGCCGCCGCCGACCGAGTAGATGTGCGCGGTGCGGTCACAGCTGCGGTGCGCCAGGTAGACCACCACCGGGGTGACCAGCTCCGGGTCCATTCCCTTGCCCGCCTCGCCCATGATGTCCTCGGTCATCCGGGTCCGCGCGATCGGCGCGATGGCATTGATCGCGATGTTGTTGCGGGCTCCCTCGATGGCGAGCACGTGCATCATCCCGATCAGCCCCATCTTGGCCGCACCGTAGTTGGCCTGCCCGAAGTTGCCGAACAGTCCGGTGCCGGAGCTGGTCTGGATGATCCGGCCGTAGTTGGCCTCGCGCATGATGGGCCACACCGCGCGGGTGACGTTGAACGCCCCGGCCAGATGCACGTCGAGCACCGCGCTCACCTGCTCGGGCGTCATGTTCTTGAACGCCGCGTCGCGCAGGATCCCGGCGTTGTTGACCAGGATGTCCACCCGGCCGAAGGCCTCCATCGCGGTGGCCACGATCGCCGCGCCGCCCTCGGGGGTGGCCACCGAGTCGGTGCTGGCGACCGCGGTGCCGCCGGCGGCGACGATCTCGTCGACCACCGCCTGGGCCGCCGAGGAGGACGCTCCGGTGCCGTCGACGTTGGCGCCCAGGTCGTTGACCACCACCCGGGCGCCGCGACGGGCCAGTTCCAGGGCGTGGGCGCGGCCCAGACCCCGCCCGGCACCGGTGACGATGGCGACCTCGTTGTCGAAAGTCAGTTGTTGCATGCCGGAGAGGTTACATTTCCAATTGTGAGAACGCGCTTTTACGTCGGGATCGGCTGGGAAGTGAGGTCATGACCACATCGATCGACCTGCTCCGACGCGCCCAACAGCGGGCCGCGGAGCGACGCGACCGCTACCGCGCCGCGGGTTTCTGGTCGGCCGAACCGCTCGACGTCGTGCGGGCGGCCGCCCGTCGGCGGCCGGACGGTACCGCGCTGATCCACCGCGACGCGCAGCTCAGCTACGCCGAACTCGACGAGCGCGTCGACCGACGCGCCGCCGGGCTGCTCCGTGCCGGTGTCCGCGCCGGGGTACCGGTGCTCGCCGTGGTCGGCAACGACGTGGACTCGGTGGTGGCGGTGCACGCCGCCATCCGGGTCGACGCGGTCGTGCTGCTGGTGCCGCGCGGCTCGGGGGCCGCCGGGGTGGCCGACATCGCCCGGCGGACCGGGGCCCGGTTCGGGCTGGCGCCGAACTGGCCGGACGCGCCGGCCGCGGGGTTGCCGGACGGTTTCGCCTGGCTGCCGGTGTCGGGCGAGAAGCTCGCCGAACCGGTTCCGGAGCCGGCCCGAGCCGCCGACGAGCCGTCGTTCGTGCTGTTCACCTCGGGCACCACCGCCGCTCCCAAGGGGGTGATCCACTCGCTGAGCACCCTGGCGAAGGCCTCGGTCAACTACATCGACGCGGCCGGGCTCACCGGCGCGGACCGGCTGTTTCTGATCAGCCCGCTCGGTTCGGTCACCGGGGTGGTGCAGGCGCTGTTCATCGCGCCGATGCTCGAGGTCGCGGTGGTGCTGGAGGACCGCTGGGATCCGGCGGCCACCTGCGCGCTGCTCGTCGACACCGGCGCCACCTGGTACGGCGGGCCGGACCGGCTGCTGAACCGGCTGCTGGACGAAGCAGCCGGAAAGGGGGTCGAGATCCCGCTGCGGGCGGTGTATCTCGGCGGCACCATGCTCGACCGCCGCATCGTCGAACGCGCCGAGGACGCCGGCATCGTGGTCATGCGCGCCTACGGATCGTCGGAGGTGCCGGTGAGCACCTCGGGCCTGCGGGGCGAACCGCGCGAGGTGCGGCACGCCGACGACGGCCGGCCGCTCGCCGACGTCGAGGTCAAGGTGGGATCGGCCACCGAGCCCACCGAATGCTGCATCCGCGGGCCGCACGCGTTTCTCGGCTACACCGACGCCGCCGACGAACAGCACGCCTTCGAGGACGACTGGTTCCGCACCGGCGACGCCGCCGACCTCGCCGACGGGCGGGTGCGCATCGTCGGGCGCCTGCGCGACATCGTGATCCGCAACGGGCTGAAGATCCCGGCCGCCGAGGTCGACGAGGCGATCTCGCGCATCCCCGGGGTGCGGGACTGCGCGTCGTACCCGGTGCCCGACGCCACCACGGGGGAGCACCTCGCGGTCGCGGTGGTGGCCGATCCCGGCGCGGAGCTGACCCTGCAGACCGTGGCCGACGCGCTCACCGCCGCCGGGCTGCCGAAGTACAAGCTGCCCGAGGAACTGGTCTTCTGGGACGAGCCGTTGCCGGTCAACGCCAACGGCAAGGTGGAGCGCAAGAAACTCGCGGATCGTGCGGCGGGCCGGCCGCGCCAGCTGGCCGCGCGGCTGGCGAGCGGCTAGATGGGCCGGAACACCGGAACCCGGACGCCGTCGTCGTCCCGGAACGCCACCTGAAGTTCCAGATCCGCCGCCAGGTCCGCGGGGTCGCAGTCCACCACCGCGCTCATCACCCGAGGCCCCTCGTCGAGGTCGATCATCGCCACCACGTAGGGGTCACCACCGGCCGGGCGGATCACGCTCCAGGTGTAGAGCCGACCCCGTCCGCTGGCCGGTTCGAGCGCGACGTCCTCGCTCCAGCAGTGTGGGCAGAACGGGCGGGGATACAGCGAGTTGCGGTCGCAGGACCGGCAGTGGTTGACCATAAGTGTGCCGTCTTTGATTGCGGCCCACCAGGATTCGCTGTCGGTATCGATATCGGGGGTCATCGGTCCCTTCCGAGGATCATGGTGGCGCTGTGCGAGAAGAACCCGCCCATGGCGTGCACGCAGGCCAGTTCGGCGTTGTCGACCTGGCACGGCCCGCATTCGCCGCGCAGCTGCCGCACCGCCTCGACCATCAGGAACATGCCGCGCATGCCGGGATGACAGGAGGCCAGCCCGCCGCCGTCGGTGTTGGTGGGCAGCGATCCGCCCGGCCGCAGCGCCCCGGTCGCGACGAACGGGCCGCCCTCACCCTTGGCGCAGAAGCCGAGATCCTCGACGGTCAGCAGCACCGTCGAGGTGAACGAGTCGTACAGCTGGCAGACGTCGATGTCGGCCGGGCTCACCCCGGCCCGGGCGAACGCCTTCGGGCCCGAGACCGCCGCCGCGGACGTGGTGAAATCCGCCCACTCGCTCATGCTCACGTGGGAGGCGGCGCTGGCGGCGCCGAGGATCCACACCGGCGCCTTCGCGCAGTCGCGGGCCACCTCCTCGTTGGCGAGAATGACCGCGCCGCCGCCGTCGGTGCGCAGGCAGACATGACGGGAGGTGAACGGATCGGCGAGCATCGGGGCCGCGGCGACGTCCTCGATCGTGATGCGTTCCCGATCGAAGGCGTTCTCGTTCATCGCCGCCCATTCGTGGGCGGCGACGGCGATCTCGGCGAGCTGCTCGATGGTGGTCCCGTACTCGATCATGTGCCGGCGGGCCGCCATCGCGTACTTGGCGATCAGCGTCACCCCGTAGGGCGCCTCGTACTGCATCGCCCCGTCGGCGGGCATGGCCGCCGCGGACGCGCGTTTGCGCCGCTTGACGTCGGAGCGGGCCGTCGACCCGTAGGTCAGCAGCGCCACGTCGATCTCACCCGCGGCGATCGCCGCTGCGGCGTGCCGGGCCATCTCCTCCCATGACGAGCCGCCGACGTTGGTGGAGTCCACCCAGGTCGGTCGCAGGCCCAGGTACTCGCCGACCTCGATGGGGGCCAGCAGCGACCCGTGCGCGCCGAGGCCGTCGATGTCGCTCTTGTTCAGCCCGGAATCCGCGAGCGCCCGGCGGGCGGCCTGGGCCATCAGCGCCGTCGCCGTCTTGTCCGGCACCCGGCCGCAATCGGAGAGCCCCACCCCGACGATCGCCACCTTGTGTGCAGCCACCCCTCAATCGTTACCACATCCGAAAACGCCATTGACGAAAAAGTGGAATCGTCGTTCTCATTCGGCTACCGTGACGGTGTGCGGGCATCGCTGCGGGAAGCGTTACGAGGCAGTGACCTCGTGCTGTGTCTCGCGCTCATGCACTCGCGCACGCCGGATGTGCCCGCGATCGCCGCGGCTGCGGGCTACGACGCCGTCTACGTCGACCTCGAGCACACCGCGACCTCGCTGGAGACCGCCGGCATACTCTGCGCCGCGGCCGTCGGTTCGGGAATCTCGGCACTGGTCCGGGTGCCGTCGCACGATCCGAGCATCATCGCCCGGGTGTTGGACAACGGCGCAGTGGGAGTCATTGTGCCGCACGTCGATTCCAAGGACCAGGCGGAGGCGGTGGTGCATGCGGCACGGTTCCCGCCGGCCGGCCACCGGTCGATATCCGGGCCGAACGTGGTGACCGGTTTCGGGGTCCGGGCGCCGGCTCAGCTGGCGGCCGAGATCGACAGCTACACCGTGGTTTCCGTCATGGTCGAGACACCGCAGGCGGTGGAGTCGGTCGACGCCATCGCATCGGTGCCGGGACTGGACATGATTCTGCTGGGCCCCAGCGATCTCACCGCGGAGATGGGCATCCACGGCGATTATGAGAATGCACGTTTCCAGGAGGCGGTCCAAGCGGTGGCGGCGGCGTGCCGGGCTCACGACGTCGCGTTCGGCATAGCCGGAATCAAGTCGGCCGATCTGCTCGCCCGGTTCGTGGACCTGGGGCTGCGATTCATCTCCGCCGGCACCGACGTCGGCATGCTCACCGAGGCCGCCACCGCCCGGGCGCACGAACTGCGGGCCCTGCAACAGCAGACCTAACGCATCAGAGACGGAGGTTCACCCGATGCCGACACCCGTTTACACCAAGCCCGTGACCGATCCGATGGCCTGGACCGGTCAGGACTTCTCCAGCAAGGACGACTTCGCCTTCGACCTGACCAAGCGCCACGTCGACGCGCTGAAGTCGATCCTGCACGCCACGCGGCACAAGGACCGCGACGAGATCACCACCGAGGACGCCCGGCACCCCGACCTCAACGACGATCTGCGCAAGGTCTACGAGGAGGTGATGTTCGGCCGCGGGCTGGTGTGCGTGCGCGGGTTTCCGGTCGAGGAGCACTCCATCGACGAGCTCGAACGGATCTACTGGGCGTTCTGCACCCACTTCGGGTATCTGGTGTCGAACAACTCGTTCGGCCACCGCATGGTGCGGGTCCAGGAGGAGATCCTGCCGAACGGAAAGCAGCCCGCCCGGGGCACCAAGTCCAGCGCCGAGCTGGCCATGCACAACGACGCCGCGGACATCCTCGCGCTGTTGTGCGTGTATCCGGCGGCCAAGGGCGGCGAGAGCCAGTTCTCCAGCGGGCCGGCGGCGCACAACCGGATCCTGGCCGAACGCCCGGACCTGCTGCCGGTGCTCTACGAGGGCTTCCCGCACCATCGCCGCAGCGAACAACCCGACGACCAGCCCGACGTGACGCCCTACAACGTGCCGGTGTTCTCCCAGATCGACGGGCGGATCTGCATCAACTTCACCTACAGCAGCATCCTGCCGGCCATGAAGACGCTCGGCCGCGAGTTCACCCCCGAGCAGGAGGAGGCCATCGAGCTGCTGCGGCGGGTGCTGGTCGAACAGCAGGTCGAGTTCCGGCTGGAGTCCGGGGAGGCGGCGATCGCCAACAACTTCGCGATGTGCCACTCCCGGTCGGATTTCGTCTCCGCCAACGATCCCAAGCGGCGGCGCTGCTTCCTGCGGGCCTGGATGGAGGTGCCGCTGTCGGATCGCCGGCTGCCGATCGGCCGCGAGTACTTCCACATGGAGAACAAGGACGGCCGGCTGGGCTACGACCCGGTGCCCGGGCGCGAGGGGAAGATCCCGCGCAACGACTACGCCAACGTCGACGAGCAGCTGGCCGAGATGTTCAGGGCGGCACAGGCCAAACCGAAGATCTGATGGCGTCACGACGGCGTCCGCGGCTGGTGTTCGAGCGGTGGACCGACCCGGTCGCGGGGGAGATTCTGGGCGGCGGTGAGATCGAGCTGGTGCGGCTTGATCTCACCGCCCCGCCCGCCGAGGGGTGGGCGGCGCTGCAGTCGGCGCACGGTTACCAGGTGGCGACCCGCACCGATGTCGCCAAGGTTGTCGACGGGACCCAGTGGCTGGCGGATCGCAACCTGGTGCAGCGCTGTGATCAGCTGCTCGCGGTGTGCTCGGCCGGCGCCGGCTACGACGTCATCGACGTGGCGGCGTGCACCGAGGCGGGAATCGCGGTGTGCAACAACTCCGGTCCGGGTGCGGAGGCGGTGGCCGAGCACGCGCTGGGCCTGATGCTGGACCTGGCCAAGAAGATCACCGTCGCCGACCGGGTGCTGCGCCGGGGCGCGCTGGGCGATCGGCTGGCGCTGCGCGGCAGCCAGTTGCAGCACAAGACGCTGGGCGTGGTGGGACTCGGCGCGATCGGCAGCCGGCTGGTGCAGTTGTGCGCACCGTTCGACATGGAGGTGCTGGCCTTCGACCCGTACGTCGATGAGGAAACCGCGAAAGCTCGTGGAGTACAACTTGTTTCCCTCGATGAGCTGCTGCAGCGGGCCGATTTCGTGCAACTGACCTGTCCACTGACCGCCGAGACCGAGGGCTTGATCGGGCGTGCGGAGTTCGCCGCGATGAAGCCGACCGCGTTCTTCATCACCACCGCCCGGGGGCCGGTGCACGACGAGGCCGCGCTCTACGACGCGCTGGTATCCGGCCGGATCGCCGGCGCGGGGCTGGATGTGTTCCACGACGAGCCGCCCCGTGCCGACAACCCGCTGCTGAGCCTGGACAACGTCGTCGCGACCCCGCACACCGCGGGGATCACCGTGGAGGCCGCGCGCGACATCGCGGTGGCCACCGCCGCTCAGTGGCAGACCATCTTCGCCGGCCGCGTGCCGCCCCGGCTGCTCAACCCCGAGGTGTGGCCCCGCTACCGCGAGCGGTTCGAGCGCATCCTCGGATTCGCTCCGGAGCCGCTCGACGGCCGGCCCGACCGCCCGAGCCCCGAGAACACCACGTCCCGGAAAACCGCAGAGAAGGAAGCATTCACCAGGTGAGCGAGTACGACACCATCGAGTTCGAGGTCCGTGGCCGCACCGCATGTGTGACCCTGAACCGGCCCGAGGTGCTCAACGCGATCAACGACGAGATGATCGCCGAGCTGAACGAGGTCTACGCCGAGATCGAACGCTCACCGGACATCTGGACGGTCATCATCACCGGTGCCGGCCGCGCCCTGTGCGTGGGGGCGGACGTGAACAAGGCCGCCGACCACGACATGGAGAACGCACCCGGCATCGACAACCAGGGCGAGCCGGTGCTGAGCTCGCTGCGGCAGTGGGACGCACCGCAGGAGGCCACGCCGCCGTGGCTGCAGATGACCAAACCGATCATCTGCGCGGTCAACGGCATCGCGGCCGGGGCCGGGCTGGACCTGATCACCACCGCGGACATCACGATCGCCTCCGACCGGGCGTCGCTGATGGACCCGCACGTCAGCATCGGCGTGACCTCGGGGCGGGAAGGGGTGCGGCTGGCCCGCATCCTGCCGCTGCCGGTCGCGATGCGGTTGGTGCTGATGGGCAAGCACGAACGGCTCGACGCGCAACGCGCTTACGACCTCGGCATCTTCACCGAGCTCGTCGAGCACGACAAGCTGATGGACCGGGCCTGGGAGGTCGCCGACGTCGTCAACTCGAACGCCCCGCTGGCGGTGCGTGGTTCGCGCATGGCGATCCGCAAGGGCCTGACGCTGCCCATCTACGAGGCCGAACTGCTCGCCGAGAACTACCGGATGAAGGTGGCGCTGACCAAGGACGCCATCGAGGGTCCCCGGGCATTCCTGGAGAAGCGCAAGCCGAACTGGCAGTGCCGCTAGCGCAGCGCCGGCGGCACTAGTCCATTCCGAAGAACCTGCGGGCGTTGGTGGCGAGCACCTTGCGCTTGGTCTCGTCGTCGAGCCCCTCGGTGGCCTTGTTGGCCACCTCGAGGCTGTGCGGCCAGTTGGTGTCGTTGTGCGGATAGTCGGTCTCGAACATCAACTGGTCGGGGCCGACCAGATCCAGGATCCGGAACGCCACCGGATCGCCGAAGGTGGAGAAGTACACCCGCCCCGGCACCTGGGTGCTCGGTGGATCGGTCAACAGCGGATGCACCCCGCCCCAGCCGCGGCGATCGTGCCAGACCTCGTCGACCCGCTGCAGATAGTACGGAATCCAGCCGGCCTGGGCCTCGGCGAACGCGAGCTTGAGCTTCGGGAACTGAATCAGCTTGGCGGAGAACAGCCAGTCGACGAGTGCGATGGTGCAGTTGACCGCCATCAACGCGCTGGTGACCACGTGCGGGGAGTCGGGGGAGGACTTGGTCAGCGACGAGCTCGACCCGATGTGCAGCATGATCCCGACGTCATTGCGTTCGCAGGCCGCGAAGAACGGGTCCCAGTAACCGCTGTGGATCGAGGGCAGGTCCAGTCGTGAGGGCAGTTCCGAGAAACACACCGCCCGCATGCCCTTGGCCGCCACCCGCTCGACCTCCTTGGCGGCCAATTCGACGTCCCACAGCGGGATGATGCCGAGCGGGATCAGCCGGCCGTTGCTACCGGCCGCCCACTCGTCGATCTGGAAGTCGTTGTAGGCCTCGACGCACAGCCGGGCCAGCTCCTTGTCCTTGGCGTAGAGGAACCGCTGTCCGCAGAACCGCACCAGCGTGTTCGGGAAGCAAGCGGACGCCTCGATCCCGGCGATGTCCATATCGGCGAGCCGGTCGGCGGGTCGGTAGCAGCCCGGGCGCATGTCGTCGTAGGTGATCGGTTCGGTTCGCAGCTCATCGACCTCGTACCCGGCCGCCGCGCTGATCATCGGGATCGGAATGCGCTGGTCCTCGAAATGCCAGATGTCGGCCTCCCGGCCGTCCTCGTCCTCGATGAACGCGACATCGTTGGTCACCGACGGATCCATCCGGCCCTTGAGGCGCACGATGTGCGGTCCGGCTTCGTGGTAACGCTGCGGCAGCCGTTTGGTCCACAGGTCGGCGGGCTCCACCAGGTGGTCGTCCGGGGAGACGATCTTGATGTCTGCGCTCACGCTGCACTCCTTCCAGGACTGCCGGTGGGGTCCGGTTTTGCGAACAGAGCGATTCCCGAAAATGAGAATATTGGTTTTCATAGTACGCCATGGCGGCGGGGAAACCGAGGGGGAATCGCGTCCGGGGGATGGGATGAGAATAACGGTTTACGATAGGGGAATGACCCGAGACAACGGTGACGCGCAGGACCCGGCCGCCGAGGAGTCGTCGGAGGCGGCCCCGATCGAGCTCTCGGCCAAATGGCAGGAACGCACGCTGGAGCGGCGGCTGAGCAACGCCCGGGCGCGGGCGCTGGCGCGCAGCTCGCGGTTCCTGGCGACCGCGCTGGAGCTGGTGCAGGAGTCCGGCCGCGCCGACTTCACCGTGCAGACCCTCATCGACCGGTCGAACCTGAGCCTGCGCGCGTTCTACCAGCATTTCGCGGGCAAGGAAGAGCTGCTGCTGGCGCTCTACGAGAACATCACCAGCCAGTTCACCGAGGACATCCGCCAGGAGGTCGCCGCGGCCGACGGGCCGATGGAGCAGTTGGAGGCCTTCTGCCGGGGGTTCCTGTCGCGGGCCGAGTCGTCGCACAAGGTCGGGGGCCGGGTGGCGACCATCTACAACCTCAGCCTCGAGATCGAGCGTCCGACCGAGTTCGCGAAGGTGTGGGAACCGTTGCAGAAGCTGCTCACCCGGATCCTCACCGACTGCGCCAAACAGGGGCTGGTGCGCACCGACCTCACCCCGGCGCAGCTGACCACCCTGCTGAACTCGACGCTGACCGCGCTGGCGCAGATCGGGGTGTTCAACACCGGTGTCCGCGGCGCCGAGTTGACCGAGGACGACATGTGGGCCTGGTGCAAGCAGGCGGTGAGCCCGCCGGCGGCGGTGGTGAAGCCGAAATCCGCCGCCAAATCCGGCAGCACGCGGTCGACGACCGGGCGGCGTGCCAAGAAGCTGACGGGATAGCTAGCGGGGGAGTCCCAGCCCCCGCTGCGCGATGATGTTGCGCTGGACCTCGCTGGTCCCCGCATAGATGGTGGTGCCCAGGGAGAAGCGCATCAGGTACTCGAAGCGGCCCTCCTCCGGCGCGGTGGGTTCGAGCCGGCTGCGCAGCGCATCGGGCCCGACCAGTTCGTTGATGTCCTGCGCGGCGCGCACCAGGGCCTCGGTGCTGTACAGCTTGGACATCGGGCCCTCCGCGATCGGGGTCCGGCCCTGTTCGGCCATCCACACGCAGCGCCGCTGCAGCAGGGTGGACACCTCGAGCTCGATCGCGACCCGCGCCAGCCGCCGCCGCACGTCGGGGTCGTCGATGCGCGGCGATCCGGCCGCGTCGGTGGTCTCGCGGGCCCACCGCTCCGCATGGTCGAGCAGTCGCGCGATGTGCGGACCCCAGCCGGAGGCGTGTTCGTCCTCCAGCGCCAGGTTCAGCACCGACCAGCCCTCGTCGACGCCGCCGATGCGGTACTCGTCGCCGACCCGCACGTCGCTGTAGAAGGTGATGTTGGTGCGCTCACCCGACAGCGTCCACACCGCCTGCGCCTCGACCCCGGGTGCGTCGAGCGGCACCAGAAACATGGTCAGGCCCTTGTGTTTGGGTTTGTCGGGGTTGGTGCGGGCCAGCAGGAAGACGTAGTCGGCGATGTGGCCGTTGGTGGTGAACATCTTCGAGCCGTTGATGATCCAGTCGTCACCGCAGCGCACCGCCCGGGTCTTGGCGGCGGCGACGTCGGATCCGCACTCGGGCTCGGTGAACCCCAGCGCGATGGTCAGCTCGGCGGCCATCGCCTTGGGGATGATCTTCTGTTTGAGCTCCGGGGATCCGGCCTTGTCGATCACCGCGGCCACCATGCGGGTGGTCTCGGACAGGTAGACCGGAGCATCGGAGTACATCAACTCGTCCTGCAGCACCTGGCGGTGCAGCGGCCGGCCGTCCGGGGCGAACATGTCCTTGGCGACCAGGCCGCGCGCGAAATCGTCGTCGTGGGCCACGCCGCTGCGGTAGATGCGCTCCTCGAACTCGGGGGTGATCACCTCGTCCAGATGGGCCCGTACGGCGGCGCGGAACTCCCGCGTCTGGTCATCGAGTTGAAAATGCACGGCCGATCGCGCTCCTCGTCCCTGGGCGGCAAAGCGGAAATGTTAATCTCAGAATTGAGAGTGTACATATTCACCAGGATCGGTTGACGGCATGGATTTGAGCTTGTCCGACGAGCAGCGCCAGCTCGTCGACGCGTTCACGGCGTTGTACGCCCGGATGAGCACCTCCGAACAGGTTCGGGCAGCCGAGCCGCTGGGGTTCGATCGCGAGTTGTGGCGCGCGATGCTCGACACCGGGGTGCTCGAGATGGCCGTCAGTGAGGACGACGGTGGCTGGGGGGCAACCGAACTCGATCTCGCACTGGTCGCCGAACAGCACGGCCGTGCGATCGCCCCCGCGCCGCTGATCGAAACCCAGGTTGCCGCAAAACTTCTCGCCCGGTGTGGTTCCGAGCAGCTGGGTCCGGTGCTGGGTGGGGAGCGACTTGTCACCTTCGCGCCACGGTCCGCGCGGGACGGCCGTGCCGGGCTGGTGCCGGCCGGTGCGGTCGCCGATGCGGCGGTCGTGCTGCACGACGATCGGTTGCTGCTCGTCCCGATCGCCGCGGGCACCCGCCAGATCGACAACCTCGCCGCCATGCCGCTGGCGGACATCCCGATCGGCCCGGAGGCCACGGTGCTCGCCGAAGGGCCGGACGCGGTCGAGCTGCACGCCTACGCGCTGGACCGCTGGCTGCTGCTCAGCGCCCTGGCGCTGGTGGGCATCGCCGCACGGGCGGTGGAACTCGGCGTCGACTACGCCAAACGGCGTCACGCCTTCGGCGTGCCGATCGGCAGCTTCCAGGCGGTGGCGCATCCGCTGGCCGACAGCGCGACCGCGGTCGACGGTGCCCGGCTGCTCGGCTACCGGGCGGCGTGCGCCTACGCCGAGGAACCCGACCGGGCCGCCGAGCTGTCGGCGATGGCGTTCGTGTTCGCCTACGAGACCGCGCGCGACGCGACACTGCGCAGCCTACACATCCACGGCGGTTACGGGTTCGGGATGGAGGGCGACATCCAGCTGTACTACCGGCGCGCCCGGGGGTGGGCGCTGGTGTACGCCGAGCCGCCGCTGGTGCTCGACCGGGTGGCCGACGCCCGCTACGGTCCGGTCGCGGCCCGCTGAACCCGGACCGTCGGCCCCGGCCGGCCGGGGCGGTCAGGGGTTCTGATTCGCTTCGCGTTCCTCGTGGATGCGCACCAGTTCGCGGAAGCCCAGCCGCGGATACTCCGGGACCGGCTGCACCCCCCACTTGTCCTGGGCGGTCTGCTGGCCCGCCGCCTCGGGCGCGCCGCCGAACGGCGGACCGCTGAGCGGATAGGGGTTGGTGCAGCTCAGTGAGTCGTCCGAGTAGCGGACCTTCATCAGCTCGCTGCAGATCTCGGTGAGCGACAGCGTCGGCCAGCCGTACCAGGCCGCCACCAGCGGAACGGTCAGTGATCCTTCGATCACCAGACCGAACAGGCACACCAGCAACCCGCGCCGCAACCACTTGTGCATCCGGGCCCACTGCGGAGAGGTGCCCAACGGCAGCTCGGCGTTCTTCGAATCCTGTTGTCCAGCAGTCTTATCGGCCATCGTCGTCCCTCAGTCCGAGAAGATCTCGCGATTCACGGTGTGCAGATAGGGGATCGCGAGGAACGGGGTGATGTAGAAGATGTTGTAGAGCCACCAGCCGATCACCGGGATGCCCACGGCGGCGTACCGGACATCGGCGTAGATGGTCATGTTGATGACGTAGCCGGCCCACATGATGAGCCCGAACCAGCAGGTGACGATCATCCACTGGTGGCCCCAGCGCCGCATCTGCAGGAACCCGATCGCCGCCGCGATCCGCAGCGGGAACACGATCAGCACCCCGACGATGATCCAGGCCTTCTCGCCGGGTGCGCCGGCACCGCCCATCCACAGCTCGTTGTAATGCCAGAAGTACCCGCCGTCCATCAGGTTGCCCCAGGCGGTGAAGATGGTCCGGGTGATCAGCGCGTGGTTGGCGAAGATGTCCAGGCCCCAGCCGATGCTGTTGATCGCGGCGTCGAGGATGATCACGTAGCCGATCAGCGTCACCATCATCGGGCGCACCGACAGCCCGCTGCGGGCGGCGTTGCGCAGCAGGACCAGGCCGCGGCAGAACACCGGCAGCCCGATCGGCCCGAGCACCAGCGTGCCCATCAGCAGCGTGCCGGCGATGAGCCAGCGGTCGGCCTGCCGCTGTGCGCGGTGGGACTCCTCGACGTGCTCGTCGTAGCCGGAGACGGTCGCGGTCATCACCAGTCCCTCACCGTGAGCATCTGGACCTGGATCAGGAACAGCGCGAGAAGGGTTCCGTACACGACGATCTGGAACACGATCAGCGCGCGGCGGCGGTTGCGGTCCTGTTCGTTCATCAGAACGTCCCGATGTTGGAGATCAGCCAGTACCAGAACCAGATGACCGCGCCCATCGCACCCCAGGTGACGGCCATCCGGACGAACTCCTGCACCATGCCGCGACCGTATCAGGAATTCTCTGAAATGAGAACGGCCGTTTCCAGCCGGGTGAACCTCGATCAGGCGGGGCTCAGCGGGGTTCGAGCACCGCGAAGCTCACCGTGGCCCGGGCGGCGTGCCGGTCGGCGCCCACATCGATGACGTCGACCGCCACCACGATCGAGCGGCGCCCGGCCCGCACCAGGGTGGCGGTGGCGCGGGCCGGGCCGGTCATGATCGGCGCCAGGAAGTGGATCGTCATGTCGGAGGTGGCCGCCCCGGCGAGGTGGCCGGCGTACTTGACCGCGAGCCGGCCGGCGGCGATGTCGATCAGCGTCGCCACCAGCCCGCCCTGCAGGGCGCCGCGGATATTCGTCAGATCCGGGCGGTTGTGCAGGTCGACGACCACCATGTCGTCGGTGTCGACGACGTCGTAGAACGGCAGCTTGCCGAACAGATGGTCGGGGATGGTGACGGCCATCGGCTGCGGCTCGGCCGGCGAACTGTCGGTCACGGCCAAGGATTATCCGTCAGCACCGTCACGCATCCGCGCGCACCTTGTCCTTGAGCGCGGGCATCACCGGGGGCGCGGTCCGCCAGTTCGGCACCCCGTGTTCCTCGCCGGCGCGCGGCACCTTGTCCTCGCGCACCTCGGCCCAGTGCGAGTGGTTGAGCTGGTGCAGCGAGAAACACGCCTGCAGCGAGTTGTAGAAACCCATGTTGTCCAGCGTCTGGTTGACCGACTCCTTGATCAGCAGCGCGGCCATCGTCGGCACCTGCGCGATGCGGCGGGCGAACTCCAGCGTGCGTTCGGACAGCTCCTCCCGCTTGAACACCTTGCTCACCATCCCGAGCCGGTACGCCTCGTGAATGTCCATCGAGTCGCCGGTGAGCATCAGCTCCTTGGTCTTGCGCGGGCCGAACTCCCACGGATGGCCGAAGTACTCCATGCCGCACATGCCGAGCCGGGTGCCGACCACGTCGGCGAACCGGACCTCCTCGCTGCCCACGATCAGGTCGCAGGCCCACATCAGCATCAGGCCCGCGGAGAACACGTCGCCGTGCACCTGCGCGATGGTGATCTTGCGGAGGTTGCGCCAGCGCAGGGTGTTCTGGAAGAAGTAGTGCCACTCCTGCAGCATCCGGTTCTCCGCCCCCTCGCGGGTGCCGCCGTTGATCCGCATGGTCGGATGCTGGTCGGGCCCGGGCCGGTACTCCGCCTTGGCCACCGCGGAGCCGATGTCGTGGCCGGAGGAGAACATCTTGCCCTCGCCGGCGAGGATGACCACCCGCACCGTGTCGTCCTGCTCGGCCCGCATGAACGCGTCGTCCAGTTCGACCAGCATGCCGCGGTTCTGCGCGTTGCGGGCCTCGGGTCGGTTGAGCAGGATCCGCACGATCCTGCCGTCATCGTGGGTCTCCCACTTCAGGAACTTGTAGTCGTCCATCGGTCCTCCGAACCGCCCATTCGGCAATGTTGTTTGCGAAATATGAGAAGCTATATTCTCACACGCCCGCTCGAAGGAGATAGCGACGTGACCGAGCACAGGTTCCAGATCTGGGACGCCGACAACCACCTCTACGAGACCACCGACGCGTACACGCGGTATCTGCCGAAGGAGTACCGCGGCGCGATCCAGTGGATTCAGGTCGACGGCCTGACCAAGCTGATGATCAAGGGCAGGCTCACCGACACCATCCCGAATCCCACCTACGAGGTGGTGGCCTCGCCGGGGGCGTGGGCCGACTACTTCCGCGGGATCAACCCCGAGGGCAAGAGCCTGCGCGAGTTGGCCAACCCGATCCGCTGTCCCGACGAGTTCCGCAACGCCGAACAGCGTTTGCGCCTGCTCGACGCCCAGGGCATTCACGCCTGTGTGATGTTCCCGACCACCGGCGGCATGCTCGAGGAACGCATGACCGACGACATCGAGCTGACCCACGCGGTCGCGCACGCCTACAACCAGTGGCTACTCGAGGAGTGGGGCTTCGACTACGCCGGACGGATCTTCGCGACCCCGATCATCACGCTTCCCGACGTGGACAAGGCCGTCGACGAACTGAACTGGTGCGTGGAGAACGGGGCCCGTGCGGTGCTGGTCAACCCGCGGCCGGTCGCCACCGTCACCGGCCGGACCACGTCGATGGGCCAGCCCTACTTCGACCCGTTCTGGAAGCGGGTGGAGCAGTTGGGCATACCGGTGCTGATGCACGCTTGCGACTCGGGCTACGACCGCTACAGCCGCGACTGGGAGGGCAAGTCCGCCGAGTACACCCCGTTCAAACCGGACGCGTTCCGCACCATCGTCTACGAGGACGCCCGCTCCATCCTCGACACCTGCGCCGCGCTGGTCGCGCACGGCGTGTTCACCCGCCACCCCGGGGTGCGGGTCGGGGTGATCGAGAACGGCGGTTCCTGGGTGCCGCGGCTGCTCGACCTGTTCGAGCGGGTCTACAAGAAGATGCCCGGCGAGTTCGCCGAACACCCGGTGGAGCAGTTCAAACGACACATCTGGGTCAACCCGTTCCACGAGGAGGACCTGGCCGGGCTGATCGACCTCATCGGCGCCGACCGGGTGCTGTTCGGCTCGGACTTCCCGCACCCGGAGGGGCTGGCCGAACCGGCGAAGCTCACCCCGGAGATCGCCGCGCTGCCCGAACCGACCATCGAAGCGGTGATGGGCAGGAACCTGCGGGACCTGCTGACGGCGGTGCCCAATGGCCGGTGAATCGCTGCCCAAGGTGATCCTGTGGGGCCCGGGTCAGGTCGGCGTCGGCGCGTTGCGGGCGGTGATCAACCATCCCGGCCTGGAACTCGTCGGCGTCGTCGTGCACAACCCGGCCAAGGACGGCAAGGACGCCGGCGCGCTGTGCGGCATGCCGGAGACCGGCGTCATCGCCACCACCGACATCGACGCGGCGCTGGCGCTCGACGCCGACGTGGTGGCCTACTTCGCCTCCGGCGACTACCGCTACCGCGAGGCCGCCGAGGACATCGCCCGCTGCCTGCGGGCCGGCAAGAACGTCGTCACCACCTCGCTGGTGCCGATGTGCTACCCGCCCGCCGCCGACCCGGAGACCGCCGAACTGATCAAGTCCGCTTGCGAGGAGGGGCAGACCACCTTCTTCAACAGCGGCGTCGACCCGGGCTGGGCCAACGATGTCATCGCGCTGACCATGACCGGCTTCTCCAGCCGGGTCGACACCATCACCATGCTGGAGATCCTCGACTACGCGCCGATCAACCAGCCCGAGATCATGTTCGACTTCATGGGTTTCGGGCATCCGCCGGACCATCCGGCGCCGTTGTTCGATCCGGCCCGGCTGGCCGCGCTGTGGGCGCCGATCGTGCACCTGGTCGCCGACGGGATCGGTCTGCCGCTGGATCGGGTCGACACCACGATCGAGAAGTGGCTGGCCACCGAGCGCTACGAGGTGGCGTCCGGACCGATCGAGCCCGGCACCATGGGCGGGATGCGGTTCAGGCTGGCCGGCATCGTCGACGACGAACCGCGCGTGGTGCTCGAACACATCACCCGGATGGGCGAGAACGCCGCACCGGACTGGCCGCGGCACCCGTCGCCGCACGGCGGCTACCGGGTCATCGTCGACGGGCTGCCCACCTACACCGTCGATATCGAGATGCACGGCCGGGGCAGCAATATGCGCGGGCTGACCTACGCGACGGTGATGCGTGAGCTCAACGCGATCCCGGCGGTGATCGCCGCGCCGCCCGGGGTGTTGTCGACCCTGGATCTGCCGCTGGTGACCGGCCCGGTGCGGGGTGGGAAGTGGACCGGCACGCTGCCGCCGACCTATCCGCGATGACCGCCGACCTGTGGACGGTGCTGCGCACCGCCTCCGCGGTGCGCAGGTACCGGCCCGAGCCGGTCGACGACGCGGTCATCGAGAAGTGCCTGCGGGCCGCCACCTGGGCGCCGTCCGGCGGCAACCAGCAGCCTTGGCGGTTCGTTGTGGTGCGCTCACCCCAACTGCGCCAGGTGATCTCGGAGGCGGCGCGGCGGACCTGGCAGGCGATGGTCGAGTTCTACCGGCTGCCCGAACCCGACGGCGACGCCGCCGACGCGAAATCGCGGGTGCTGCGGGCCATGCGCGAGCACACCGAGACCGGCGGCGACGCCCCGGTGTGCGTGCTGTTCTGCGTCCGGCCCCAGCGCGGCGCCAGCGACCTGCAGCAGGGCGGGTCGATCTTCCCGGCGGTGCAGAACTTCCTGCTCGCCGCCCGCGCCCAGGGACTGGGGGCGGCGATCACGTTGTGGCACGACGCCTGCGAGCCGCAGTTGCGCGAGCTGATCGGCATCCCCGACGACTGGCGGATCGCCACGCTCGTCACCGCGGGCTGGCCGAAGGGCGGGCACCACCCGGTGCGCCGCAAGCCGCTGTCGGAGGTGGCCGTCGTCGACCGTTGGGACCGGCCCTGGGATACACCGCCGAGACTGTAACCACGCAGGCGGCTTCTCGAATTTTCGCGGCGTGGTTACAGTCTCGGCGAACGAACGGGCGTCAGAGCTCGATCACGCCGCGGATGTTGGTGCCGGCGCGCAGATCCTTCATCGCCACGTTGATGTCGTCGAGCTTGTAGCGGTTGGTGATCAACTCGTCGAGTTTGAGCGTGCCGGCCTCGTACATCGACAGCAGCCGCGGCATCGCCTCGCGCGGATTCAGCCCGCCGTACAGCACGCCCTTGAGCGTCTTGCACGAGCTGACCATGTCGGGCAGGCTCAGCGGCACCATCATCTCCGACACCTTCGCCATGCCGGTGAGCACGCAGGTGCCGCCCTTGCGCAGCAACATCATCGCGGTGAGCACCATGTCCGTCGGCACCACACCGGGGGTGAGGATCACCCGGTCGGCCATCACCCCCCAGGTGATCTCCTTGACCAGCTCCAGGGCAGCACCGATGTCGGCGACGGTGTGGGTGGCGCCGAAGCCGGGGGCGATCTCCCGCTTGAACTCCACCGGGTCCACCGCGACGATGTGCTTGGCGCCGGCGATCCGCGCGCCCTGGACCGCGTTCATCCCGATGCCGCCGACCCCGACCACCACGACGGTGTCACCGGGTTCGGTGCCCGCCGCATGCGAGCCCGAGCCGAAACCCGTTGTCACCCCGCAGGACACCAGGGATGCGGCCTCCAACGGGATCCAGTCGTGCACCTTGACCAGTGAGCGCTCGGAGGCGACGACGTACTCGGCGAACGTGCCGACCTGCATCATCGCCATCAGGTCCTCGCGGCCGTTCGGGCCGTCGACGTGACGGCGGGGGGTGCCGTCGGTGGTCATGTTCTTGCTGTACAGGTCGGCGCCGATATCGCACAGGTAGGTGTATCCGGACGCGCACCAGCGGCAGCTGCCGCACGCGGGCAGGAACGAAACCGCCACGTGGTCACCGGGTTTGAGGGTCTTGACCTCGGGGCCGACCTCCTCGACGATGCCCGCGCCCTCGTGACCGCCGAGCATCGGGAACCACTCGGGCACCGGCACCCCCGAGGCCCGCATGAGTTCCTCCATCTCCGGGCTCGGCACGCTGTCGCCGGTGTGGAAGTGCTCATCGGAATGGCAGATGCCGGCGTAGGCCATCTTCACCAGCACCTCGCCCGCGCGCGGCGGGTCGAGTTCGATCTCGGTGACCTCCCAGTCGAGGCCGACCCCGCGCAGCACCGCAGCCTTGGTTTTCATGACCTCACCCTCCTATGCGGGCCAGCTGACCGTCTTCGTCTCGGTGAAGATCTCCAGCCCCTCGATGCCGCACTGACGGCCGACACCGGACTGCTTGTAGCCGCCGAACGGCGCGTCGGCGCCGTACCAGACGCTCCCGTTGATGCCGAGCGTTCCGGTGCGAATCCGCGCCGCCACCGCCTTGGCGCGGTCGAGGTCGCGGGCGTGCACGACGCCGGAGAGGCCGTAGATGGAGTCGTTGGCGATCCGCACCGCATCGTCGTCGTCGTCGAAGCCGATCACCGACAACACCGGCCCGAAGATCTCCTCTTGGGCGATGGTCATCCGGTTGTCGACGTTCGCGAACACCGTGGGTTCGACGAAGAAGCCCTTGGTCAACTCCGGCGGCACCCGGCCGCCGGTGGTCAGCCGGGCCCCCTCCTGCTTGCCCTTCTCGATGTAGCCGAGCACCCGCTCGTGCTGGCGCTTGGAGATCAGCGGCCCCTGGATCACCGACGGATCGGTCGGATCGCCGTACTTGGTCCGCTGCATCGCCGCGGTCACGATCTCGACCGCCTCGTCGTAGCGGGAGTTCGGCACCAGCAGCCGGGTCGGCATCGCGCAGCCCTGGCCGGCGTGCATGCACACGAACGCGCTGCCCTCGATCGGACCGGAGATGTCGCCGTCGTCGTCGAGGATCAGATAGACCGACTTGCCGCCGAGTTCGAGGAAGGTGCGTTTCAGCGTGGCCGACGCCGCCGACATGATGCGCCGGCCGGTGGCGGTGGAACCGGTGAAGGCCACCATGTCGACCAGCGGGGAGGTCGACAGCACCTCGCCGACGAGATGGTCCGAGGCCGGCACGATGTTGACCACGCCGGGCGGGATGTCGGTCTTCTCGGCGATCAACCGGCCGAGCCGGGTGGCGTTGAACGGGGTGTCCGGGGCGGGCTTGACCACGCAGGTGTTGCCCATCGCCAGGATCGGCCCGATCTTGTTGAGCGTGATCTCCAGCGGGAAGTTCCACGGCACGATCACCCCGACCACGCCGACCGGTTCCTTCCACACCTCGCGGGCCGACAGCGCACCCATCCCGAACGCGTCCTTGTCGGGAAGTTCGCGCTTCCAGGGGAACTGGCTGATCATGTCGGCCGGCCAGGTGATCGCCTCGCTGAGCGGGGCGTCGAGCTGCGGGCCGTAGGTGCTCAGCAGCGGGCAGCCGACCTCGGCGATCAGCTCGCCGCGGATCTCCTCGCGTTCGGCTTCCAGCGCGGCCTGCAACTGGCGCAGGCACGCCTCGCGGAACGCGTGGTTGCGGGACCAGTCGGTGGTGTCGAAGGCGCGGCGCGCCGCGGCGACCGCGCGTTCCATGTCGGCGCGGGTGCCGTCGGCCGCGGTGCCGATGACCTCCTCGGTCGCCGGGTTGATGACGTCGAAGCGACGGCCGGATTCGGACTCGACGAGCTTGCCGTCGATGAGCATGCGGGGTTCGTGATTCATCGGAGTTCGTCCACTGCACTCGAGGGCCGCGGGGCCAGGGTCAGGTAGGGAATGAAACTGCTCTTGCCACAACGGATGACCGCGTTGACCACATCGACCAGATGGTCGGCGTCGACCAATCCGCCCTGCATGTAGCCGTGGCTCATCCAGAAGTCGATCGCCTCGCTGAGCGCGGCGGGATCCCAGGACTTGTTGAACTCGGTCTGGGAATCGCCGGCGCCGCCCATGCTGTCGCCGACCGCGAGCCGGGTGAAGCCGACCTCGGGATGCTCGATACGCCACGCCTCGACCAGCTTGTCCAGCGCGGCCTTGCTGACCGCGTAGGCGCCCAGGCGCGGCCACGGAGTGGTGTAGGAGGCGCTGAGCGAGGATAGGTAGACCGCCGACCCGCCGGTGGCCGCCAGGTGTTGCACCGCCGCGGCCGTGATCAACGACGCCCCGGTCACGTTCGTGGCGAACAGTTGCGCCCACTGGTCGGCGGTCGTCTGCTCCAGCGGCGCCAGCACCCCCATCCCGGTGGTGTAGACCAGGGCGTCGAGGCGGCCGAGCGCGGAGACGGTCTCCTGCATCGCGCGCCGACAGGACTCCGCATCGGTGACATCGCAGACCACCGGGACCGCGCCGTTGCCCGCCTCCTTGGCCGCGTCGACCAGCCGTTCCCGGCGGCGTGCCAGCAGCGCCACCTGCGCCCCGCGGTGGGACAGCCCGACCCCGATACATCTCCCGAGTCCCGCCGAGGCGCCGACCACCGCGACTCGCAGCATCCCGTCGGACATCGCGTACTGGCCTCCTCGATGATGTGAGAGCGACGTTATCAGAAAAGCAGAATAGTTATAGGCGGCAAACGGAAATAACTATTTCCGGCGGGTGCGCCGCGACGCCGGCCGGGGCCGGGCCAGGCTGTCCAGCAGCCGGTCCAGCACCGCCGCGGCCGCGGTGCGGGAACGGTCCGGAGCGTCGGAATGCGCGATCATCAGCGACGCCTCCTCGACTGCGGCCACCAGCATGTGCGTCAGCTCTGCCACGGGCAGTTCGGCGATGGTGCCGTCGGCCACCGCGCCCCGCACGATCTGCTCGATCATCGCGATGCTGCTGCGCTCCTCGATCGAGCGCAGGGTTCGCCAGCCCAGCACCACGGGCCCGTCGATGAGAATGATGCGCTGCACCTCGGGTTCGCGGGCGGCGTCGAGGAAATCGTGCAGGCCCCGGGCCAGCCGCTCCCAGGAGTCGGCGCCGGGCGGCGGGGAGGCGATCGAACGCAGGGTGAGATCCTGCTCCACGTCCTCGAACACCGCGCGGAACAGCGCCGCCTTGTCGGCGAAGTGGTGGTAGAACGCGCCCCTGGTGCCCACCCCCGAACGCTCGACGATGTCGGCGACGCTGGTGTGGAAATAACCCGGGTCGGTGAACAGCGCACGGCCGGCGTCGATGAGATCGCGCCGGGTCCGGTCGCCGCGGGCACGGCGTTCCTCGGGCCGGCCGCCGCGTCGTGACATGTCCGAGATCCTAACAGCGAATCGGCGCGACATACGTGTTGTAGGTTGACGGCATGGCAGACGGCGCGAAGCGTGCATATGGTTCGGTGACCCCGCTGAAAGTGGGTCTGCTCAACGACTATCCGACCCAGGCCGACTCCGAGGACAACACCGTCGATGCGCTGCGGCTGGTCGTCGACGAGGCGGTCGAGGCCGGGGTACTGGACCGGCCGGTCGAGTTCATCCGCCGCGACGTGGTCGGGCTGCCCAACGGCGAGTACAGGGCGGTGCAACGCGCGTTCGACGAACTCGTCGAGGCGGGCTGTCTGGTGATCTTCGGGCCGTACATCTCCGACAACGCGGTTCCGCTGTGCGCGCACGTGGAGCGCACCGCGGAGGTGCCGATCATCGTGTTGTCCGGTTCGGAGGGCGCGCTGGGCGAGTGGTGCTTCGCGCTCAACAACGGCTCGATGCCCGAGGAGCCGCGGATGCTGGCCGCCATTCTGCGCGGCGACGGCCACCGCAGGATCGCGATCGCCTGGGAGTCGTCGTTGATCGGCAAGGAGTACCTCGCCTTCGCCGAGCGGGCCTACGCCGAGGCCGGTCTGCAGATCGTCGCGACGGTGCCGATTCCGCAGGTGGAGGCCGACAAGGCCGCCGCGGTGGACGCGCTGCGCGAGGCCGGACCGGATGCCGTGGTGCATGTCGGGTTCGGCCACGGTCTGTGGGGGTTCAACGACGCGCTGGCCGCGATCGGATGGGATCCGCCCCGGTACACCACGACCGCGTTCGAGATGGCGCACATCAACGACGTGTGGATGCGCCAGTTGGCCGGCTGGATCGGCCTGGACAGCTACGACGAGCGCAACCCGGTCGGCCAGGCCTTCCTGGACCGCTTCGAGGCCCGATACGGCCGTCGCCCAGCGTATTTCATGCCGTGTCTGTGCCATGACGTGGCGACCGTCATCGTGCGGGGGCTGGCCGGGGCGCGCCCGTTGACCGGCGCCGGGGTCAAGGCGGCGATGGAGGACATCAAGCTGATCCCGAGTGCGAGCGGGGCGCCCGGCACCTGCCTGCGGTTCGGCCGGCACATCCGTCAGGGCTGGATGGGGGTCGACTACCTGGTGGCGCGCCGGGTGCTGCCCGACGCCAGCGCGCACGTGTTCCACGCAGCACCCAGCCAGTACATCTCGCTGATAGCCGGCTCCCCGGAGCAGGCGGCGTCGGCCGCCCGGTGAGCGGCCAATCATCCGTTCTCGTCGCCGCTTTCAAACCTGTACCGTCGTTCACCTGAGCAACCTACACTGTGTCGGTAGCTGGGCTCGGCGAGCGTGCCCGAGTGGAAGAGGAGTCGTGCCATGGCGGAACTGACGGGGCTGGATCAGGAGGTCCGGGAGGCGCAGGAGCGGTTCGACGCCGGCATGGGCGCCGACGGTGACGCATCGCCGTATCCGCTGCTGCGGGAACTGCGCGCGCAGGCCCCCGTGCACCCCGGGTGGCCGGAGATGGGCATGGTCGGCAACAGCGGCGACGGTCCGCCCACCTTCACCGCGTACACGTTCGACACCGTCAAGGCGGTGTTCACCGACAACATCACCTTCAGCACCCGGTGCTACGAGGCGGTGGTGCGGCCGCTGCAGGGTCCGACCATTCTCGAGATGCAGGAACCGGAGCACGCGCTGTACCGCAAACTGCACGAGTTCGCCTTCGCCCGCTCGTCGATGCGGCGCTGGGACGCCGAGCTGGTCGGCCCGCTGGTGGACCGGACGGTCTCGCGGCTGCGCGAGGCCAAGCGCGCCGATCTCGTCGACACGGTGTTCTCGCCGATCCCGGTGCGGTGATCGCGGCCCTGCTCGGCCTGCCCGAGGCCGACATCCCGGCGTTCCACCGGCTGGCCATCGATCTGCTGGGCTTCCGCGCCGACATGGACCGCGCGCTGCGGGCCTCGGCGGAGATGAAGGAGTACTTTGTCGAGATCCTCGCCGACAAGCGCCGCTCACCCCGCGACGACATGGTGTCGATCCTGGCCCAGGCCGAGGTCAACGGCGTGAAGATGTCCGACGAGCAGATCATCGGATTCATGCGCAATCTGCTCCCGGCCGGGGCGGAGACCACCGCACGGTCGACCGCCAGCCTGGCCTTCGGGCTGCTCACCCACCCGGATCAGCTCGACGCGGTGCGCAACGACCGCAGCCTGCTGCCGCAGGCGATCGAGGAGGGGATCCGTTGGGAGACACCGCTGCTGAACTTCATGCGGGAGGTCACCCGCGACACCGTGCTCGGCGGCGTTCAGATTCCGGCCGGCGCGACGATGATGGTGAACCTCGGCAGCGCAAACCATGACGAGACCCGCTGGGAGGACCCGGAGTCGTTCAACATCTTCCGCGAACGCAAGTCGCACATCGGGTTCGGGCACGGTGCGCACGTGTGCCTGGGCATGCACCTGGCCCGTCTGGAGAGCACCAAGATGTTCAACGCGCTGTTCGATCAGCTGCCGAATCTGCGACTGGATCCCGACGCGCCCGCCCCCTACATCTCCGGGATGCTGTTCCGCTCACCGCCGCGGCTCGACGTCGTCTGGGATTGACCCTCAATGAGAGTGGATATTTTCATTTTTCGGAAGTAGGGTTCTCAAACCATGGACGATGTGCTGGGCTACGCGGGGAAATCGGTGGTCGTCACGGGTGCGGCCTCCGGGATGGGGGAGGCGACGGCGCGCATCCTCGTCGACCTCGGGGCGCAGGTGACCGCGCTCGACATCAAAGAGACGAAGGTGCCCGTGGCCCGTGCCCTGCGCATCGACCTGCGCGACCGCGAGAACATCGAGCAGGTCGCGGCCTCCATCGACGGCCCGATCGACGGCCTGTTCAGCTGCGCGGGGCTGCCCGGGTCACCGTTCAGCGAGTGGGACACCATCCTGGTGAACTTCGTCGGGGCCCGGCATCTGGCCGAACTGCTGGTGCCGAAGATGTCGGCCGGTTCGGCGATCAGCGTGATCTCGTCCTCGGCGGCGATCGGCTGGCAGGACCACATTCCGGTGATCACCGAGCTGCTGGAGACCGAGGGCTTCGACGGCGCGGTGAACTGGCTGCGCGAGCACGAGAAGGTGTGGTCGTGGAGCGGCTACGCGTACTCGAAGTACATCATCGACGCCTGGGTGGGCTGGTGGTATCCCGAACTCGCGAAGCGGGGGATCCGGATCAACTGCATCAACCCCGGGCCCACCGAGACCGCGATGATGCCGGCGTTCCAGAACCTGATGGGCAAGGACGTGGTTGATCAGGCGGTCGGGCCGATCGGGCGGTACTCGACCCCCGAGGAGCAGGCATGGCCGTTGGTGTGCCTGGGCAGCCCCCGGTTCAGCTATGTGGCCGGGGAGGTGCTGTGGACCGACGGCGGCTGGAACGGTGCGATGACGATGGGCCGGCACCAGGCCCAGTGGGCCGAGGACACCGGGGAGATGGCCAAGCGGCACTGAGCCGCCGAGGCCGTCCTCCGGCGGGGCTGCTCAGCGCTGGGAAGCGCGGTCGACCCGCGGCGCGAGATGCACGATCTCGGTGACCACCGTGGGGTTCGCCCGGGCGATCGCGATGAGCGACAGCATCGCGTTGGCCACGTCGTCGACCGCCGACATCTTCGCCGGGATCTGCCCTTCCTGCGCCCAGGACCGGTACAGCTCGGCGAGCAGATCGCGGTCGGCGCCGCGCAGGATCTCCGTGCCCTCGGTCGGGCCGACGCTGACCCGGATCACCGCGAGTTCCGGATGCTCGGCCCGCCACGACCGCAGCAGTTCGTCGAGTGCCGCCTTGCTCGCGTTGTAGGCGGCCACCCCCCGGCGCGGGCGGCCGACGTCATGGCTGGAGGCGACCACGACCACCGCGTCGTCGGAGAGGTGGGGCAGCGCCGAGCGCAGCACATGCGTCGCGCCGACGGTGTTGACCGCGAAGGCGTGCAGCCATGTGGTGAAGTCGGTGTGCTCGACCAGCGCGAACGGCACCACGGTGCTGGTGAACACGATCGCGTCGATGCGGCCGAACTGCTCGCCGACGGCCCCGATCACCCGCTCGACCCCGCGCGGATCGGCGACGTCGAGCTCATGGGCGGTGCCGTCGAGGTCGGCGGCGAGCTTCTCCAGTAGCTCGATGCGGCGGGCCGCGAGTGCGACTTTCGCACCCCGCGCCTGGGCGGCGACGGCCAGCGCCTGGCCGATCCCGGATGAGGCGCCCACGACGAGCAGCCGGAGACCGTCGATATTGGAATGCCTGTCAGTCATGTGCGTCCTTACGTCCGGCCGGTCGAGTCGATTCTGCGCCGCCGACGGGCGCCGACGACCGCGGGTGCGACTACCGTCTCGCACATGAGAATATTCGTTCTCGATCGTCCGGTGGGTAGCTGCGCCGATAACGGCGTTCCGGGCCGCGGAAATCGATATTCTCCCCATCGGTCGGGTGTGCCGGAGGGAGGCCGATGGCGGACCAGGTCAGCGCGGTACCGACGGCGCGGGCATCGGTGACGCGGCCCTCGACCGGGTGGGCGGGCCGCATCGGGTGGACGGTCTTCATCGTCGGGTACCTGGTGTTCGCGGTGCTGACCATCGTCAACCTGCAGAGCGGCTTGCACGGCGATCCGCGGCTGACCAACCCGCATCCCGGCCCGGCGCCGTATCCTCCTGCGTTCGGTTTCGACAACTGGCCGCGGGTGATCTCGCTGTCGGCAATTCCGCTGATGCTCGGGATGTTCGGCATTCTGGCGTGGCTGTCGCTGCGTCAGCGCCGGGTGCACTGGGGGCGGTGGTGATCGCGATCGCGGGATTGTTCGCCGGTGCGCTCGACCCGCTCGCGAACTGGGCCACCTTCGCGGTGTTCGACCCGCGCATGCTGCACTTCCCGTTCTCCTGGCCGTATGTCGACATCGCCCCCAACCTGGAGCCGGCGCTGTCGTTCCTCGGCGGCTATGCGGCGTACTACCTGCTCAACGGGCTGGGCATGCTGGCCGCCCACAACAGGCTGGTCGCCCCGCTGCTGCGCCGCACCGGGTGGCTGGCCGGCCGTCCGTTGTGCGGTGGGATCCCGCCGGAGATCACCCGGCCGTATTTGCGTCGGGTGGCCGACGCCGGGCAGCTGGCCGAGGCCGGATAGATGCGGCTGGCCGAGCATGTGCCGCCCGACAAACCGGCGGTCGTCCTGCATCCGTCCGGCACCGTGGTGACCTTCGCCGACCTCGACGCCCGGGCCAACCGCATCGCGCACCTGTTGCGCGGGCACGGTGTCGGGCCCGGGGACACCGTGGCGATCCTGATAGACAACAACCCGCACGTGCACGCGGTGATGTGGGCGGCGCGCCGCAGCGGCTGCTACTACACGCTGATCAACTCCGGGCTGACCGCCGCCGAGGTCGCCTACATCGTCGCCGACTGCAACGCCCGGGCGCTGTTCGCCTCGGCCTCGGTGCGACAGGTCTGCGCCGAGCTGCCCGACCACCTGCCCGGCGGTCTGCCGCAGCTGACGGTGATCGCCGAAGCCGAGCTCGACGGGTGGCTTCGGTACCCGGACTGCGTTGCCGGACAGCCGGTCTCGCCGGTGGACTGCGGTGAGGAGGGCGACCTGCTGCAGTACTCCTCGGGCAGCACCGGCCGGCCGAAGGGCATCCGGCGCCCCCGGGGCGGCCGGCGCCCGGCCACCGGTGCGCGGGGCACCACCCCGGTTTTCGAACTCGTCGGGGTGACCGAGGACTCGGTGTATCTGTCCCCGGCGCCGCTGTACCACACCGCGCCCGCGATGTGGACGATGTGCGCCCAGTCGGTCGGTGCGACCACCGTGGTCATGCAGCGCTTCGACGCCGAACAGGCGCTCGAGTGCATACAGCGGTACCGGGTCACCCACGCGCAGTTCGTGCCCACCATGTTCGTCAAGATGCTGCGACTGCCCGAGAACACCCGCCGGGCCTACGATCTGAGCAGCCTGCGGCGGGTGGTGCACGCGTCGGCGCCGTGCCCACCGGACATCAAGCGCGAGATGATCGACTGGTGGGGGCCGATCATCGACGAGTACTACTCGTCCTCCGAGGGGGCGGGGATCACCTTCATCCGTGCCGAGGAGTGGCTGACCCGTCCGGGCTCGGTCGGCCGACCGATCCTCGGCACCCCGCACATCCTCGACGAATTCGGAGCCGAGCTGCCGCCGGGTGAGGTCGGCGACATCTACTTCGACGGCGGGTACCCGTTCGCCTACCTCAACGACGAGGCCAAGACCCGCGCGGCCCGCAGCCCGCAGGGCTGGGTGACCGTCGGCGACGTCGGGTATCTGGACGAGGACGGCTACCTGTACCTGACCGACCGGCGTCATCACATGATCATCTCCGGCGGGGTCAACATCTATCCGCAGGAGATCGAGAACGCGCTGCTGAGCCATCCGCTGGTGGTCGACGCCGCGGTGTTCGGGGTGCCCGACGAGGTGATGGGGCAGTCGGTGAAAGCGGTGGTCCAGCTGACCGATCCGCTGCTCGCCGAGGGCGAACGGGCGGACGCGATGGCCGACGAACTGCTGACCTGGCTGCGGGCCCGGCTCGCGCGCTACAAGTGCCCGCGGTCGATCTCGTTCGAGGACGAGCTGCCCCGCACCGACGCCGGAAAGCTGAACAAACAACCGCTGATCGCCAAGTACTCGGCTGCGCTCAGGTGACGTGCTGGTCGCGCCAGCGCGCCCAGCGGTTCCGCGGGGCGCGGTTGGCGGCCAGCACCGTGTCCATCGGAGCGGCCACCGGCCGGACCGGGCGGTTCGGCGCCCCGGCCTCGACCGGCCGGTCGGCTTCCCACCAGATCGGTTGCAGCAGAGCCGAGATCAGCCCAAGCGCGTCCTCGACACTGCGCCGTCCCCACCGGGTGGCCCGATCGATCGCCGCCGGGGAGGGGGCGAGGTTGGCCGGCGACAACGTCGGCTCGAACCGCACCAGGTGGTCGAGGTAGGGGAAGTTGCGGATCATCTGCACCTGCACCGCCTGCGCGATCGGCATCAACCACAGATGGCGCGGATCCCACTGCGGATGGAAGCAGTCGAAGGCCAGATAGCAGGCGTTGCGGGTGCCCAACCGCCCGTCGCGGACCCGCTTCCAGGCCTGCTCCACCGGGACGTTGCTGGCCGCGCCGCCGTCGACCAGCGCGGCGACATCGGTCCTCGCGCACAGTTCGTCCAGCAGCGGCCACATCTCGGGGTCGCTCGATTCGTGGTGCAGCACACCGGGAATCGCCGCGGAGAACGATGCGGCGTCGACGACGTTGAGGTCCCTGGTCAACTCGTCGCCGCCGACGAGAACCGGTTTGACCACCCGAACGTCGATGAACGCCGAGACCTGCCACAGCCGCGCGGCCACCTGCGGGTCGATCCAGATCGGCAGGAACGGCAGCGCCCGCATCTGCAGCACCGCCAGTTCCGGGCGGCGGAACCGCGACGGCAGCCTCGCATACGGCTGGCGGCGCACCCCGGCCAACACCGCGTCGAACGGGATCGCCAGGTCCGCCATCCGCATCGGCGCACCGTCGGTGCGGGTGAACAGCGCCTGCGCGAACTGGTCGAACCGCAGCGAGAACATGCCGGCGAGCCCGTGGCGGCGCTTGACCCGTTCCGGGCCCAGGATCGCGCGGTAGGACACGGTTTTCGCCCAGGCCAGATACTCCTCGATCGGCACCGGCAGGGTGCGGGCCACCACGCTGCCGAGGATCGCGCCGAACGACGAGCCGACCAGATAGTCGGGCAGCCACCCGGCCTCCAGCAGTCGCTGCACTCCGCCGATGTAGACGAACCCGGCGCCGCCGCCACCGCCGAGCACCAGCACCAGCTTCTTGAAGCCGACCTCGGCGTCCAGTTCGGCGGCGGAGAAGTCGTCGGCATGCCGCTCGAGCAGCAGCCGGCGCTGTTCGTCCTGGTCGTCGGCGAGGCGCTGCAGCACCTCGCGCGCCGCGGTGAGCGCGCGTGCGGGGTCGCGCTCCTCGCGCAGTGGGGCGTAGAGCGCCTCGACCACCCGGGCCCGCCAGCCGCCGAGCTCCTCGCCGACCGAGACGTCGCCGCGCCCGCGGGTGCCGCCGGGTCCGGCGGCGCCGGGTTCGAAGGTGGTCAGCCGGGCGAAGTTGAGGATGTAGCGCAGCCGGCGCAGCTGTTCGTCGTTGAGCACCCCCGGCGCGGCCAGGTGGTTGCGGATGAGCCGGCTCTCCATCTTCTGGAGCACCAACGCCGGTTCGGCGCGCGGCACGTCGACGGTGTCGACGACGTCCTCTTCGATGCCCTCGACCAGGTCGATGGCGATCTCGCGGCGTCCGAGCCGTCCGAGCAGTGCGTCAGCGAAGGGAATCTGCATTGGGCCAGTGTCGCCCCCTTTCCGCCGGAATAGCATTCCCGGTCGTTCTCGCGGGCGTTTCACGACCACAGCGTCACTTTCGGCGTGGACGAGGCGAGGGGGTTCCGCGAGCCGCCGCATTTATGTACCGTTTGGTACATGTACACCGAATGCAGCGCCGACATCGGCGCCCCGGCGGATGTGGTGTGGGACGTCTACAGCGACGTGCAGCGCTGGCCGGAATGGACGGACTCGGTCACCCGGCTGGTCCCGCTCGACGGGCCGGAGCTGACGATCGGGCACCGGTTCGCGATCAAACAGCCGCGGATGCCGAACCTGGTGTGGGAGGTCACCGCGGTCACACCCGGTCACTCCTGGACCTGGGTGCAGCGCTCACCCGGCGGGCTGACGATCGCCGAACACGAGGTCACCGCGCTGGACGACACCCGGACCCGGGTCCGCCAGAGCATCCGCCAATGCGGGCCGGTCGGCACCGTGGTGGGGCTGCTCATGCGGCGGATGACCCGGCGCTATCTCGACATTGAGGCCGCCGGGCTCAAGCGCCGGTGCGAACAGCTGCACTGCGGTGGCTCGGCCGGCTGATCTGCAGCGGCGCCGCGAACTGCTCGACGCGGTGGTCGACGAATGCGCCCGCGGCGGCATCGGCGACCGGTCGCTGCGCGAGGTGGCCGCCGCGGTCGGCACCAGCCACCGGATGCTTTTGCACCACTTCGGATCCCGCGACGGGCTGCTACTGGCCGTCGTCGAGGAGGTGGAGCGCCGTCAGCTGGCCCTGCTGCACGAGCTGCCCGAGGATCCGGCCGACGCGGTCGCCGCGATGTGGGCGAACCTGCGCCGGCCCGAACTGCGGCCGGCCGAGCGGCTGTTCTTCGAGTGCTATGCCCGGGGTGTCCAGGGGGAGCAGCCGTTCGCCCGGTTGCCGCGCGCGTCGGTGCGATGGTGGTTGCAGGCCGACACCGGCCGCACCATGGATCCCGCGCTGATGCGGCTGGGGCTGGCGGTCGCCCGCGGCCTGCTGTTGGACCTGGTGGCCACCGACGACCTCGCCGGGGTCGACGCCGCGGTCGAACGATTCATCGAGCTGCTGCGGCGGGCGTATCAGTCCTGACTGCTGAGCCGCTCGCCGATGAACGCCAGCAGTTGGGGGTCGGCGGAGGTGAACCGGTCGACCTCCTCGCCGCCGTCGCACCGCAGCAGGGCCACCGTCACCGTCTGCTCGGTGCGGGCGACCACCCGCCACAGCGCCCCGGCGTCCTGCCAGCGCTGCAGTTCGGCGACCCGGTCGACGGTCATGCGGCCTACGATGTCACAACATGGGCGGCCGTTCGACGGTACGGATCGCCAGGGTGTACGACGAGCCGGATCCCGGCGAGGGAGCACGGGTGCTGGTCGACCGGCTGTGGCCGCGCGGCCTGCGCAAGGACGATCCGCGCGTCGGCCGCTGGCTGCCCGCGGTCGCCCCGTCGCCGGAACTTCGTCGCTGGTACGGTCACCGGCCCGAGCTGTTCGACGAGTTCGCCGACCGCTACACCGCCGAGCTCGGGACCGGCGCGGCCGCCGCCGGGCTGGCCGAGCTGCGCGATCTGGTGCGCCGGGGACCGGTCACCCTGGTGACCGCGACCCGCGATGTGGACCACAGCAACGCCGCGGTGTTGGCGCGGGTGCTGGCCGGCGGGTCGCGCCGCCCAAGGTCGTGACACCGAAGGTAGGTAAACCTATCCTCATCACCTCCGGTAGGCTCGGCGGGCGATGACAGACCGGGTGATGACTGACGTCGACGAGGGCTGCGCGCCCATCCTGGCGCGCGAGCTCACCGAGATCTCCGACGAGGTGCGCGCGGTGCCGGCGCCGCCGATCCCGCAACTGAGCGAGCCGTACCGGCTGCGCGCGGCCGATGCCGAGCGCGACGCGGCGATGGTGTCGGAGTGGATGAACCGGCCGCATCTGGTCGAGGCGTGGGAGTACCCGTGGCCGCCGCAGCGTTGGCGGCGCTACCTGCAGGCCCAGCTCGACGGCGAATACTCCCGCCCGCTCATCGGGTTCTTCAAGGGCGAACCGATCGGGTACTTCGAGTTGTACCGGGCGGCAAAGGATTCCATCGCCCCGTGCTACGACGCCGACCCGCACGACATCGGCATGCATGCCGCCATCGCCGACGAGCGGTTCATCAATCGGGGGATCGCGCCGCTGCTGTTACCCCGGGTGGTCGCCAGCATCTTCGAACTCGACCCGCGGTGCCGGCGCATCATGTTCGATCCCGACCATCGCAATACCGGTGCCCGGCGGGTGTGCGAGTTCGCCGGTGCGGAGTTCCTCGGCGAGCACGACATGCCGAACCGGCGGATGGCGCTCTACGCGCTGCACCGCGACCGGTTCTTGGCGAGCGCACAGGCGCGCAGGAGAATCTAGAGTTCCACGCCGAAGAACAGCTCCCGCAGCAGGTGGTCGTCGAGCCTCTCCTCGGCGCCCAGTTCGCGGTGGGCATCCTCTCGGTTCTGGCGGGCGAACGCAGCACTGCCTAGCAGTCCCGCGGTGACGTCAGGGCAGCAGGTTCAGTTCCTCGTAGCCGTCGTAATCGGGTTTCATCCCGGCGGCCACCAGTTCCCACAGCACCTCATCGGTGCCGCCGCCGACGCGGGCCAGTTTCATATCGCGCCACCACCGGCCCAGCGGCGTCTCGTCGACCAGATAGCCCGAACCGCCGAAGATGTGCATGCACTCGTTGAGCACCTCTTCGCCGAGCCGGGCCGCGGTGACCTTCATGCCCGCAGCGGTGCGCAGATCGAGCTTGCCGGTCGCGGCAACGCCGTCCAACGCGTAGCGCAGCATGTCCACCCGGGCCTGCAGGTCGGCCATCCGCAGCCGCAGCGCCTGGTGCTCGTAGAGCGTGTTGCCGAACTGCCGGCGAACCATCATGCGCGCCAAGGTGATACCGATGACGCGCTGCGCGGCCGTGGACACCAGGCCGGCCACCGAAAGCCGCTCCTGCGCCAGGCCCCAGGAGATCGCGGCCAGGCCGATGCCGGCGCGGGCGACCAGCGCTTCGGCCGGCACCCAGGTGTCGATGTGCACCGCGGCGGTGTCCAGCGGGCCCGCGCCGACCTTGCGGTAGGGCTGCTGAATCTCGCACTGCTGCAACGGAACCGCGATGACTGCGACATTGCCGTGCTTGCTGTCGGGCCTGTTGTCGACGTGGCGGGCCACCACCAGCACGTGGTCGGCGATCGGCGACAGCGACACGAACTTCTTGATGCCCCTGACGCGGTAGCCGTCGCTGTCGGATCGTATCTCGGTGCCGACTATCTGCAGATCGGAGCCGCCCGACTGTTCGGAGGCGCCGATGCACAACACCGCCTCGCCACGGATCGCCTGCTCGGCGATGGCCTTGAGGTAGTCGGACTTGCCGAACCGGCGCAGGACCGCGATCGCCGAGTCGTGCAGTCCGACACCCACGCCGATGCCCGCCGAGCCGAGCGTGCCGAGCTTGCGCGCCAGCTCGATGACCTTGGCCACATCCGGGAACTGTGCCCCCGGCGGCCACTTCGCCGTGAAAACCCCTGATTCACCGAGGTATTCGATCAGCTCCCGGGGGAAGTGTTCGGTCTCCTCGGCTCGGGCGGTCCACGCGGCCACCCGCTCGTCGAAAACCCGGTCGAGCAGGGCCCGGTAGTCCTCGCGGGATATCGCCTGCACGCCGTTCACGGTTGTCGTCATCGGCCGGCTCCGTCAGGAGTTGTTGCGGACCGTCGGGACCTTCGCGAGGATCGCCGCTTCGAGATCGCCGACCGTGTTGCAGCTGAGCAGGTCCTCCTCGCTCAGCGCCACCCCGAGCCGGTCCTCGATGGCGACCATTCCGACGGCGAACGCCACCGAGTCGAGGCCGACGTCGTCGATCAGCCGGGAGTCCCGGGTGACGCGGCTGATGTCGACGTTCATGTCGTCGCGCAGGATCTCGGTGAGTGCGGCGCTGACTTCTTCGGGAGTAGACGGCTTCACGGCGAGGGACGGTACACCCTTAAGCGAGGTGAGGCTACCCTTACCCCTCGCTCAGCTGTCGCTGGCGCGCCCGTCGGTCACAGCCGCGCGCCGAGCCAGGCGCCCAGCGCGGCCGCGGCCAGCCCGAGCGCGAGGCTGAGCAGCACGTTCACCGCCGCCGCCGCGACTCGGCGCCGGCCGGCGAGCGTCGCGGTCTGCACCATCCAGGTGGAGAACGTCGTGTAGGAACCGAGCAGGCCCACCCCGATCAGCAGGGTGGCGGTCGCGCTCGGACCGGCGCCGGCCAGCAACCCGAGCAGCCCCGCACCGGACACGTTGACCAGCAGGATCCCCCACGGGAAGGCCTCCCACCGGCCACCGGGGCTCCGCTCGACCACGCGGTTCATCACCGCGTGGTCGACGACATGGCGCGCCAGCGCCCCGGCGCCGCCGAGCACGGCCACCCCGGCCCAGACCCAGAGGCTCACCGCGATGCCCGCCCGGTGCTCATCGCGGCCCACCGAGCCCCGAGCGTCACCGCCACCAGACCGGCGGCGACGCTGGCGGCCGCGTACCCGCCGGCCAGCGCGAACGCATCGTGCTCGATCATCCGCAGGATCTCGACCTGCAGCGTCGAGAACGTCGTCAGCCCCCCGCACAGCCCGGTGCCCAGCAGCGGTCGCCGGTAGCCCGACGCGGGCAGCCGCACGGTCAGGTAGCCGAGCAGCAGTGCGCCGACGATGTTGACGCCGAACGTCGCCCACGGCCACTGTCCGGGCCCGGCCACCACCGCGGCCCCGAACGCGGCCCGTGCCAGCGTGCCCAGCGCCCCGCCCGCGAAGACCGCGGCCAGCTCGCGTCTGTCGTGCCCGAACACCCCGCCGAGTATGACGGCTGGGCCGCGCGGGCACCCGGGCGGAGGGGGAGAATCGGCAGATATGGCGGCCCATCCTCGAGCCGGACAGCCGGCACAGCCCGAAGACCTCATCGATGTGGCCCACGTGGTCACCGCGTACTACACCGTCGAGCCCGACCCGGACAACGTCGATCAGCAGGTGGTGTTCGGCACCTCCGGCCACCGCGGTTCCAGCCTCGACGGGGCGTTCAACGAGGCGCACATCCTGGCGACCACCCAGGCGATCGTCGAGTACCGCCGCGCCCGGGGCGTCACCGGTCCGCTGTTCCTCGGCCGCGACACCCACGCGCTGTCCGAGCCGGCCTGGGTGTCGGCGCTGGAGGTGCTGGTCGGCAACGACGTGGAGGTGATGATCGACTCGGCCGACCGCTACACCCCGACCCCGGCGATCAGCCACGCGATCCTGACCCACAACCGCGGCCGCAGCACCGGCCTCGCCGACGGGATCGTGGTCACCCCGTCGCACAACCCGCCGCGCGACGGCGGGTTCAAGTACAACCCGCCGCACGGCGGCCCGGCCGACACCGACGCCACCGGTGCGATCGCCCGGCGCGCCAACGAGCTGCTGCGCGAGGGTCTCACCGGCGTCAAACGGGTGCCCGCGGCCCGCGCGCTGGCCGCGGCGCACCGCCACGACTACCTCGACGCCTACGTCGCCGACCTGCCCAACGTCGTCGACCTGCACGCGATCAGCGCCGAGCGCATCCGCATCGGCGCCGACCCGCTCGGCGGGGCCAGCGTCGACTACTGGGCCGCGATCGCCGAACGGCACAACCTCGACCTCACCGTGGTCAACCCGCTGGTCGATCCGACGTGGCGGTTCATGACGCTCGACGGCGACGGCAAGATCCGGATGGACTGCAGCTCACCGAACGCGATGGCCGGGCTCATCCGGACCATGAGCGGACAGGACGCCTACCAGATCGCCACCGGCAACGACGCCGACGCCGACCGGCACGGGATCGTCACCCCCGACGGCGGTCTGCTCAACCCGAACCACTACCTGGCCGTCGCCATCGACTACCTGTTCACCCACCGCCCGGACTGGCCGGCGTCGACCGCGGTGGGCAAGACCGCGGTCAGCTCGTCGATCATCGACCGGGTCGCCGCCGGGCTGGGCCGGGAGCTGATCGAGGTGCCGGTCGGGTTCAAGTGGTTCGTCGAGGGGCTGCGCAGCGGTGCCATCGGCTTCGGCGGCGAGGAGAGCGCCGGGGCGTCGTTCCTGCGCCGCGACGGGTCGGTGTGGAGCACCGACAAGGACGGGATCATCCTGGCGCTGCTGGCCGCCGAGATCCTCGCGGTCACCGGCGAGACCCCGTCGCAGCGGTACACCGCGCTGGCCGACCGCCACGGCGCGCCCTGCTACGCCCGCATCGACGCCCCGGCGAATCGGGAACAGAAGGCGCGGCTGGCCAGGCTCTCGCCCGAGCAGGTCACCGCGACCGAACTGGCCGGTGAGCCGATCGTCGCCAAACTCACCACCGCCCCGGGCAACGGCGCTCCGCTGGGTGGGTTGAAGGTGATCACCGAGAACGCGTGGTTCGCCGCCCGCCCGTCGGGCACCGAGGACGTGTACAAGATCTACGCCGAGTCGTTCCGCGGCGCCGACCATCTGGCGGAGGTGCAGCAGGCCGCCCGTGACGTGGTCAATAAGGTCATCGCGTGAGCTCGGATCCGGAGGGCGACTGTAGGGCGGTCGCCGAGAAGCCGAGGCTGCCGCGCGAGGTCTGGCTGCTGGCCGGCGCCAACGTGGTGGTCGCGCTGGGCTACGGCGTGGTGGCGCCGGTGCTGCCGCAGTACGCGCTGCACTTCGGGGTGAGCCTGTCCGCCGCGACGTTCGTCATCACCGCGTTCGCGTTCATGCGGCTGGTGGCCGCGCCGCCGGCCGGTCTGCTGGCCAACCGGCTGGGGGAGCGGCGGGTCTACATCAGCGGACTGGTCATCGTGGCGCTGTCCACCGGAGCCTGCGCGTTCGCCGAGAACTATTGGCAGCTCCTGGTGTTCCGCACCGCCGGCGGGCTCGGGTCGGCGATGTTCACGGTGTCCTCGCTGGGCCTGATGATCCGGATCTCCCCGGAGCACGCCCGCGGCCGGGTGGCGGGGTTGTTCTCCACCGGCTTTCTCATCGGGTCGGTCGGCGGGCCGATGCTGGGCAGCCTGACCGCCGGGCTGGGGCTGTCGGCGCCGTTCGTGATCTACGGTGTGGCGCTGCTGGTCGCCGCCGGGGTGGTGTTCGTCAGCCTGCGCGGCAGCACGGTCGCCGCGCCCGACCCGGAGCACGAGGCGGGGGTGTCGGTGCGCCGGGTGCTGCGTCACCGCGCCTATCTGGCCGCGTTGTTCTCCAACTTCGCCCACGGGTGGGCGTCGTTCGGACTGCGGATCGCACTGGTGCCGCTGTTCGTGGTGGAGGGCCTCGGCCACAGCCCGGGAGCGGCCGGGATGGCGTTGGCCACCTTCGCGATCGGCAACGTCTCCGCGGTGATCCCGAGCGGCTATCTGTCCGACCGGATCGGGCGGCGCAAGCTGATGATCGCCGGGCTGGGGGTGGCGGCGGTGACGACCGTTCTGGTGGGACTGACCACGTCGCTGCCGATCTTCCTGGCGGCCGCCTATGTGACCGGCGCGGCGACCGGCATGTTCGTCTCCCCGCAGCAGGCCGCGGTGGCCGACATCATCGGCAACAAGGCACACGGCGGGACCGCCGTCGGGACGTTCCAGATGATGGCCGACGTCGGTTCCATCGTCGGATCGCTGGTGCTGGGCCTGATCGCCGAACACGCCGCGTTCAGTTGGGCGTTCGTCGTCAGTGGGGCGATGTTGGCGCTGGCCGCGCTGGGGTGGACGGCCGCACCGGAAACCCGTGGTCGGCCCGCCGTACACACCCCGGCGCGCGCCATCGGTCCGGAGGCCGGTGGCGAGGTGCCATGACCAGCGATTTTGAGAGGCAAGGTGCCTTGGTGTAACTTCGATGCGCACAACCTGAGGGGCTATGGCGCAGCTGGTAGCGCACCACACTGGCAGTGTGGGGGTCACGGGTTCGAGTCCCGTTAGCTCCACCAGGCATTTTGCGGGTTCGTGGGCCACCATGCGGACCGCTCTGGCGACGGTGGTGGCTTCGGAGTTCTTGATCGTCTGGCGGCGTGTGCGCACGCCCGCCGTGTTCAGCGCATACGCACTGCACCGCCGACGGGAATTACTAGGATGAACCGGATCCTGAGGAACCTGCTTTGTTGCGAGTTGAACCGGTCGACCGCGTCCGGGTGATCGAGATCTAGATCCCGGAGTCGTTGGTGTCCCCGCGAACCGCGACGGCAGCCGAGCGGGAAGTCTGAGCATGACATCGATCTCTCGAACGCGAAGGCCGGACACACCGACGATCGGGACGGAACCGCTACTACGTCGCCGCGCTCAGCTGATGCCGCACGACCGATGCTCGCGCGGACACGCGAATCGGATTCCAGTCAGCCGACACGCAACCCGGTGGGTGTGGATTGTCGCGGCGACGGTTCTTGCGGCTGCCGCCCTCAGTGGGTGCGGAACGACTCGAGACGGCGGCAGCGTAGACCAGGCGAACTCGTCGGCGGCAGATCAGGCGGGGTCGTCGGCGACGGTCGTGCCGAGATCGGGCGCTCCGGATAGCGAGATTGTCCGCGATTCGGTGCAGCGAGCCGCCAACGCTGAGTCGGTGAAGTGGAGCTGGCGGGATGCTGAAAGTCCCGATTTTGGTGATATCGAAGTATCGCCGAAAGAAGGGATTTGGTACGAAGATGCCACCGTGGGCGGCGTTCGGAGTGAGATTATTCTCACCCGGCAGGGGGAATACCGTCGCGGTGATGAGCGACTCGTCAAGCTCGCCCACGACAAAGGCCACACAGATGTGACCATCGATACCTGGGTTTCGCTCAGTGGGGACCGCGGAGAAATTTCCGGCGTCTTGAAAGCCGGCCTGGATCATCCGATCGAGATGAACATAGTTCCTCCAGAATCAATAAGTCACGCCGAGCAGGTCGGCACCGAAGTCATCGACGGCCGTACCACTTACGAGTACGCGGTGACGCTCGACCGCGACCGGTATCTCCAAAGCATTGCCGCGCTTGTGCCGAGCGTCGCGACCGACCCGCAATTTGATCAGCTCACTCCCGCAGACGTGCATGTATGGATTGACGAGGATGGAATTCTTCGGAAAGCCACCGTGCTGCGTCAGATTGGAAGCGGCTACCTATTCGACTCTCTGAGTTATAACGAGCCCCTCTCGGTACGCATACCATCGGAAGCAGAAGTAGTCCGACTTGGCAGCCCATAGAGGATGTGGCACATAATCCTCCGCCGGCCTGCTCGTCAGCAGACATCGGCCGCTGACGCTACGAAGTCAAGAGAGGGAAGCGGGCTGGAGTCCCATTGGCTCCGCTCAGCCGGCTACTTGGGTCGTCGACTGCGAATCTTCTTGACCATCGGTCGATTGTGCCCCTGACTGTGCCCCTGCCGGTGCCGCCGACAGTGTCGTGGTGTCTTCTGGTCGGCGGGAACCGAATTCGGCGCTGAACCTCCGCCGGGACTCGTCGCGGCGCCGGAAGAACAACGCCGCCTCGACCATCCGCGCGGCCTCCCGCCCGAGGTCACGGCGCAGCGTGCGCGCCAGCTCGCGGCGATCGACGCGCGGGTCACGGGCGGCTGCGGCCACCCACCGCACCAGCCGCGCCGGAGTGAACACCTCGGTGGCGTCCCGTTTCCGGGAGAACACGTCGAGGATCTCCGTCGGCCCACCCGGCCGTGCGGCGAACCAGCGGTAGGCGGCGTCCTCGATCGGCGAGACACGGTCGTCGCGGCCGAGGTTGTTGGCCCACTGATACATCGGCAGACACTGCCGGTCGCGGTCGTCCTCCCAGGCCGCCAGCGCCGCATCGAGCGCCTCTTCGTCATCGAGGTACGGGGCCACCGCCTCGCCGAGGGTGCGTCCGAAGCGCAACGCGTCGCGCATCCCCTGTGCGGTCACCGGGTCCTTGAAATGACCGGCGTCGCCGGCCAGCGCCCAGCCCGGCCCGTGCGAATGCCGGAAGTACGACGGATGCGTCACGGAGGTGAAGATCCGGCTCACCCGGGCGCACCCGCGCAGGCGCTCGGCGTAGCCCGGGATGCGGGCCACGGTGGCGTCGAACGCCGTCTCGGCGTCCGCGCGGTACTCGGCGGCGCGGCGTACCGGAGGCATCTGCAGCGCGACCAGTTGCCCACCGTCGCAGGGAAACACGGTGACCAGGTCGTCGTCCTGGCGCCACTGCATGGCCAGTTCGCGTTCGTCGTGGTGGGTGTCGGTGTAGTAGGCGTAGGCCATCATCCGCCCGTTGGGCCAGTGGTGATGCTCGGGGGCGCCGACCAGGCGGGCGATGGTCGACCGGCGGCCGTCGGCGCCGATGATCAGCTTGGCGGTGATCGATCTGGTGGTGCCGTCGCGGGTGGTGAAGCGCACCCCGGTCACCCGGCCCGACGGTTCGGTGAGCAGGCCGGTGACCCGGACCCGTTCCCGCACCTCGGCCCCGGCCTCGCGGGCCGTCTCGACCAACGCCAGATCGAATCCGGACCGGCGCACACAGCTGCCGAAGTTCAGTCCGTTGTAGGCGCTGTAGGGCCCGACGACCTGCACTCCGGGCGCGGCCAGCCCGCCGTGACTGTGCAACGGCGGACCCAGCGCGAGCACCCGGGGCAGCGCGCCGAGCCGCTCCACCTCGGCCCAGTGCGGGGGAAACATCAGGTGGGTCGACAGGGTGTCGGACGGGAAAGCGGCGCTGTCGAGCGCCACGACACGGCGTCCCCGGCGGGCCAGCGCGATCGCCGCGGCGGCACCCGCGCATCTGCTGCCCACGATCACCACATCCACGTCTGTTCGCTCTACGTGATCCCGCATGGGGGAAGAATTGCATGGTCAGCAGCCTTTTAGAACCAGATTCATAAAATGAACGGGATTGAAATCGTGGGTGGCTATCCTTGGTCGGTGTCATCCGGTGGTGATCGCCCTCAGCAGCAGTCGCGGGCCGACCGGCGCCGCGCCCGCACCCGGACGGCCATCCTCGACGCGGCCGAGGTGGTGTTCACCCGGGACGGCTACGACGGCGCCCGCATCGAATCCATCGCCGAGATCGCCGACGTGTCGGTCGGTTCGATCTATGTCCACTTCGACGGCAAACGCGACATCTACCTGCACCTGGCCGAACGCTCGCTGCAACTGTTCGCCGAGTACATGGCGCGCAGCGAGGATCCGGCGCTGAGCCCGCTGCAGCGCGTGTTGGCCGGCGGCGACGCCTATCTGCGTTTCCATCTCGACCACCCGTACGCGTTCGACTTCCTGGCGATGCGCACCGATGCGGGTTCGTCGAAGACCGCCGAGGTCGAGGCGCGCATCCGCGATCGGGTCGGCGACCTGCTCAGCAGGTTCGCCGCACAGGTGGAGGCGGCCGTCGCCGCCGGCGAGGCCCGGCCCGTCGACGCCATGCGGTTGACGCGCTATCTGTGGGGCGCCTGGAACGGGGTGATCGCCCTGCGCCACCAGCCCGAGGGCCTCCGCGTCTCCGACGACGAGATCACCGAGATCCTCGAACTCGCGCGCCGGCTGCTGCGTGAAGGGTTGGCTTCGTCGGCGCTGCGCGACGACCGCGGCGAGGTCGGCGACCGGGTGCCGCTGCCCCGGATCGACTGGGATTCACCGGATCGGTAGCGGGCGCCGGGGCTACCGACCCGCCGAACCCGGTACACCGGCGCCGCACCCGCGAACGGCAAATGCCGAACAGGGCGTCGGCGGCGATCGGCGCGACGCGTGCGCCGCCGCGGACCGGGGGGCGAATCGCGTTCACCATAGTGTCTGTGCCGCCGTTCGGGACGGGCGTACCGGAGCTGCGGGAATTGTGCGGCTGACGCACCCGGCGGTTCGGCAAATCAGCTGGTCGGGTCGATGTTCGCGGCCGGGGAATGCGCCGCCGGCGTGGGGCAAAACCGCCGGGGATCGTCGCCACCGGCCGTTGGCACAGTTCCTCGTAGATGTGGGTTGTTCTGTGCGAGAATTGCCTCCAATTGCCGGCTCCTTGCTGGACGGAGGACCACCATCGTCACCACAACTATGCGCATCGTGGCGAGCGCCTGCGCGCTGTCGCTGGGTCTTCTGATCGGCAGCGGAGCGATTGCCGCGGCGGATTCTGGCGACACCGGGACCGGGGCGGGTTCCGGTGGCGCCGGAACGTCCGGCACCGGAACCACCGGGACCAAGACCAGCGCCGCACTCAGCTCGTCCGACACCGACACCACCACCGGGTCCGCCGGTTCGGGCTCGACCGGATCGACTACGTCGCCAACCACCACGGGCAGCAGCGGCGAGGACGATGACTCGGCGGCCACCCCGCCGATCGTCGTCGCCACCCCCACCGTCACCGCGGCGGGCGCAGTGCCCACCGCGAAGGTGTCGAAGCCGTTCGTGCGTTTCAAAGCGCAGACCGTCGTGATCAAACGTCATCTCCCGAAGACGGGCGGCGCCGCATCCGACGTCGCCGCTTCGGGCGCCCCCGAACCCGAGCCCGGGGTTGCGGCAACCGCCGACCCGGCCGGGGGCACCGAGGGAGGCGCCGACGCCTCTGTGCCCGCCGACACCACCCCGGCTCCGGCCGCGACCGCCGGCGCGGGGTCCGACGGCGTCGCGACGACCGAGCCGCTCGCCGGCGGGACGGCGCCCGCGGTATCCGATCCCGGCGCGGGTTCCGGCTCGGGCGGCGACGCGGTTGTTGCGGCACCCGCCGCGGCGCCGTCGGCGACCCAGCCCGCCGACACCGTGCCCGCGGTGCGGGCGGTGACACCGATCACCGCCGCGCTGGTGACCATGGCCCAAGCCGTGGGCAAATTCCCCGCGGATCTCGCGTCGGTGCCGTACTCCCAGACACCGGTGATCGACGTGATCACCGCGGTGCAGGATCTGCTCGGCTCGCTCACCGGCGCGGTGGTGACGCTGTCCGGCGACATCTACACGCTGGTGGGGGCGCAGGCTCCGGTGCACGGGCCGCTCGTCGGGGTGGCCGGTGGCCTGCGGGCGCCGACCGTTCCCGACGGTGTGACGCTGATCGGCCTACCGGTGCCGCCCACGGTGGGCACCTCGGCCCTGCCCGACATCGGGCCGCTGTTCGGCCCGGTGGTCGCCGACCCGGCGGTCGCCCCGGCCGGTGGCAAGCCGGCCGCCCCCCAGCCGCTGCGGGTGTCCGGGCTGGCCCCGTTGCCGCAGGGCGTGCAGCCGAGCTCGGTGAAATCGCTGCTCGACCACGTCATCGACGCGATGCTCGCGCCCGCGTCGCTGACCGCACTGGCCGCCATCGCCATCCCGGGTGTGCTCGGTCTGCTGCTGGTGTCCGGCGCCGGGGTGCGGGTCGGTTACCGGCAGGCGAAAGCCGGTGCGGTGCTGCGGGTGTCGGGCATCGCGCGGTTCGCGGGTTCCGGTCCGCTCGGTGTGGTCCGCTCCGGCACGCTGATCGCGCTGCACTCGCGGTCCGTGCGCGCCGAGCGGCGGCGCCACGCGGCGCCGGAGTGCACCGTGGTCGACGACATCGTGGTCGACGACATCGTGGTCGGCGACACCGGGATCGAACGCGCCGCCTGACGGCGGCTCGCCTAACTGTTGGCCCGCGCTCGTGCCGTGTCGAGCACCGCGCCGATCCGGCTCCAGGTCTGCTCCACGATCTGCGCGACCGGAAGAACCTCGTCGATGCGCGACGCGACCTGACCGGTGTTGGCGACGCTGGCCTCCAGGTCGCCGTCGAAATACAGCGCGGTGACGTTGTCGAGCAGTCCGGCCCGGGGATCGTGCTCGGCCAGGCGCGCGGCGAGCCCGGTGCGCAACACCCGCATGGTCGGGTTGCCCGGGAGGTCCAGCAGGACCGTGCCGGCGTCATCGGCGGCCACGATGGCCTCCTTGAAGCTGCCGTGCACCAACGATTCCCGGCTGGCCAGCATCCGGGTGCCCATCTGCACGCCCTCGGCGCCCAGCACCACGGCGGCGGCCGCGGAGTGCGCATCGCAGATCCCGCCCGCAGCGATCAACGGCAGATCGACGCGGGAGGCGATCAGCGGCAGCAGCACCATCGTCGACGCACCGAGTGCCGACTTGAATCCACCGCCCTCGACTCCCTCGACGACCAGCGCGTCCACGCCCGCGTCGACGGCCTTCTGCGCGCCCCGAAGCGAACCCACCACGTGGATGACGGTCATCCCGGCGTCGTGCAGGCGGGCGGTGAACAGGCCCGGATCGCCGGCCGAGGTGAACACGTGGCGCACCCCGGCGTCGGCGAGCACGTCGACGATCGAGGGGTCCTTCTTCCACCCCTGGATCATGAGGTTCGCCGCCACCGGGCGGTCGGTCAACTCGCGGACCCGGTGAAGATCCGCACGGCCCTGCGGCGTGAGGGTCTCGATGACGCCCATGCCACCGGCCTCGGACACCGCCGCGGCGAGTTCGGCCCGGGCGATATAGGTCATCGGTGCTTGAACGACGGGATATCTGACGCCCAGCAGCGCCTGGATCCGATTCACGGGCCCCATTCTGACCGCCGCGGGCGCGCGCCCGAGCCGCGGACTCACGCCGGTCGAAACATTGAGTGCTCTATGGTTTGTCCTCTATCGTGTCAGCTATGGCCAAGCCGCCGTTGTCGATGAAGCCCACCGGTTGGTTTCAGGTCGCCTGGTCCGCCGAGCTCGAACCCGGCTCGGTACGCAGGATGAAGTACTTCGACCGGGAACTGATCGCCTGGCGCACCGCTTCGGGAAAGCCCGTGGTGATGGACGCCTACTGCGAGCATCTGGGCGCCCACCTGGGCTACGGCGGACACGTCGAGGGCGAGGTCATCGAGTGCCCGTTCCACGGCTGGCAGTGGAACACCGAGGGCCGCAACGTCTGCATCCCCTACGAGAGCCGGCCCAACCGGGGCCGGCGGATCCGCAGCTACCCGGTCGTCGAACGCAACGACGCGATCTACATGTGGCACGACGTCGACGGGCGCGAACCCTATTTCGACGCCCCGGACGTGTTCGCGAGCTTCGGCGACGGTTCCACCGCGGCCGACTACTACCCGCCGATGACGCTGTTTCGCGAAGGCCTGGAGCTGCACCCGCAGTACGTGCTCGAGAACGGGGTGGACTTCGCGCACTTCAAGTTCGTGCACAAGACGCCGATCGTTCCGGTGTTCACCCGGCACGATTTCGCCGGCCCGGTGTCCTATGTCGACTTCACGATCACCTTCGAAGGCGACGAGAACCAGTCGATCGAGGACGTCAAGAGCGGCGTCGAGGCGATCAACGGCGGGCTGGGGATCGCGGTGACGAAGAGCTGGGGGATGGTGGACAACCGCACGGTGTCGGCGATCACCCCGGTCGACGAGCGGACCTCTGATGTGCGGTTCACCGTGTACGTCGGCCGCACGCCCGGGCGCGACGACGAGCGCGCCGAGCGCAAGGCCCGCGCGGTCGGCGAGGAGATCATCCGGCAGTTCAGCCAGGACATCGAGATCTGGGCGCACCAGCGCTATTCGGATCCGCCGGCGCTCGCGCCGTCGGAGTACGACGGCTTCACCAAGCTGCGCACGTGGGCCATGCAGTTCTATCCCGATGCGCCGGCGGCCGAGCCGCGATCCGCGAGTACCTGAGCTTCCCGTTCCGCTGACCCCGTTGTGAAAGGCCCGAAACCCATGAACCCAGGACAGCAGCGACCCATCCGGGTCTTCCAGGTGGCGACCGGCAATGTCGGGCGCGAGATGATCAAACGCATCGGCGCCCATCCCGATCTGGAACTTGTTGGGGTGCACTGTTATTCGCCGGAGAAGATCGGCCGCGACGTGGGTGAGATCGCGGGCATCGGCCCGATCGGGGTGAAGGCGACCGGCACCGTGGAGGAGATCATCGCCGCCGAACCCGATGTGCTCACCTTCCACGGCGTGTTCCCGGACGAGGACCTCTACCTCAAGGTGCTCGAGGCCGGCATCAACATCGTCACCACCGCCGACTGGATCACCGGTTGGCACCGTGACCACAACCATCCCCACCCGTCCGGGCGGCCGGTGTCCGAACTGATCGCCGAGGCCTGCGCCAAGGGCGGTGCGACGTTCTACGGCACCGGCATGAACCCCGGCCTGAATCAGATCCTGGGGGTGGTGTGTTCGGCCGACGTCTCCGAGATCGAGAACATCACCACCATCGAATCGGTGGACGTGTCCTGCCACCACTCCGCGGAGACCTGGAAGGAGGTCGGCTACGGTCTGCCGGTCGAGGACCCGGCCATCCCGGGCAAGCTGGAGAAGTACACCCGGGTGTTCGCCGACGCCGTGCTGCTGATGGCCGACTGCTTCGACATCACCCTCGACGAGGTCAAGTTCTCCTACGAACTGGGCGCCTGCACAAAGGATGTCGACCTCGGCTGGTATCGGCTGCCCAAGGGCAGCCTGGGCGGCAACTACATCAAGTACCAGGGCATGGTCGACGGGGTGCCGCGCATCGAGACGCATCTGGAATGGCAGATGACGCCGCACACCGAACCGCACTGGGACATCAAGGGCTGCTACATCACCCAGATCAAGGGTGACCCCTGCATCTACAACAAGCACATGATCTTCCCGAAACCCGGTGTGGACCTGTCGGATCCGGACTCGTTCGCCTCGATCGGGATGACCGTCACCGGCATGCCGGCGCTGCATTCGATCAAGTCCGTGGTGGCCGCGCCGCCGGGGATCATCACCAGCGCCGACCTGCCGCTGCGCGGTTTCGCCGGCCGGTTCAAGCTCTGAGGCCCTAGCGCGGCCGCACCGGGAGGTCGAGTCGCTCGAGCCGGCGAACCAGCAGGCTCGGCAGCCAGCGGCCCGGCTCCGGCGGCCCGATCCAGGCGGTGCGTTCGAGCAACGCCGACAGCACGATCCGCGCCTCCAGCCGGGCCAGGCCGGCACCGACGCAGAAGTGCGCACCGCGGCCGAAGGCCAGGTGGGTCTTGATGTTCGGCCGGCCGATACGGAACTCGTGCGGATCGTCGAAGTGTTGCGGATCGCGGTTGGCCGCGCCCCACAACAGCAGCAGCCGCGACCCGGCGGGCAGCGGCACCCCGGCCAGCGTGGTGTCGGTGACCACGTGGCGGTAGTGGCTGCGGAAGGGCGGTTCGTAGCGCAGCATCTCCTCGATGAACGCACCCAGCGCATCCGGGTGGTCGCGCAGGTGCTGCTGGAGGTCGGGACGGCTGGCCAGCACGTATGCCGCCGAGCCGAGCAGCGAGGCGGTGGATTCGCCGCCGGCGCTGAACAGGGTGACCATCATCTGCATGGCCGCGATCTCGGGAATCTCCCGGCGGGCGCAGGCGCCCGCCAGGATGCTCACCAGATCCTCCCGCGGTTCGGCCTGCGCGCGCTGGAAGTGCTCGCCGATGTAGCCGAACAGTTCGGCGACCGCGACCCCGGCCGCCTCGAGTTGGTCGCGGTCGACCAGCCCCTCGACCACCTGTGTGCTGGCGTACCCCCAGCGCACCAGGCGCTCGGCGTCCACGTCGGGGACGCCGAGCACCCGGGTGACGATCATCATCGGCAGCCGGTTGGCGATCGCGGACATCCACTCGATGTGGTTGTCCTGCAGGCCTTCTCGCCACAGCCTGTCGGCGGTCTCGACGATGCGCGGCTCCAGGTCGGCGATGGTTCTGGCCGCCAGGCGGGGGAGCAGCAGCTTGCGATGGACCGCGTGCACCGGATCGTCGGCGGTCGCCAGTGCCTGCATCTGCGAACCCAGTTCGGCGATCGGGAACGCGGTCAGCCGGCCGTCCTGCACGGTGAGGGTCGCCGTCAGGTTCGACGAGAAGTCCTCGGTGCGCGCGATCGCCTCGGAGACCGCCTCCCAGGTGCAGACCGCGTAGAACTCGGAGTCGCCGATCCGGTGCACCGGCGCGACGGCGCGCATGCGGTCGTAGAGCGGATACGGGTCCTGGATGTAGCGGTCGTCGAGCAGCGCCAGCCCGAGCTCACCCTCAAGCGCCTGCATATGCCCAGGCTGATCAGCGGATTCGGGGGGCGTCAACGCATCTGCGGGAAGTCGATACGCCGCCCGCGGCGCGGTGTGGGCGCGGTGTCTCAGGGCAGTGCGGCGACCTGCGCATTCGGTGAGAGAACACAGCCGAGTTGTCTCACTATGAGATATTGGTCGAAACGGGTTTCGACGGGACGACGCGTGGTGCAGGACGACTGGCTGCTCGGTGGTGATCGCCGCTCCGCGGCCGCGGAGCGCATCTACGCCGCGGCCACCGAGTTGATCGCCCGCGACGGGCTGGACGCCTTCAACATCGACACCCTGGCCGCCCGGGTGCACTGTTCACGGGCGACCATCTACCGGCACGTCGGCGGCAAGGCCGAGATCCGCGACGCGGTGCTGACCCGCGCTGCCGCCGGCATCGTCGAGACGGTGCGACGAGCGGTCGAGGGCAGTTCCGGCGCCGATCGCATCGGCACGGCGATCACCGTGGCGCTGCGCGAGATTCGTGCCCACCCCCTGCGCCGGTCGATGATGGCCGCGCTGCGCAGCGGCGAGGGCATGGCGTGGCTGACCGGATCGCCGATCGTGGCGCGGTTCGCCGTCGACCTCAACGGCCTCACCGAGGACGACACCGACGCCGCGCAGTGGATCGTGCGGGTGGTGCTGTCGCTGTTGTGCTGGCCGATCGAGGACGCCGAGTGCGAACAGCGCATGCTGCAGCGGTTCGTGCTGCCCGCGTTCGCCGCCACGCCCGCGCCGGCCCAATAGGATCCGACCGCCATGCCGCCCAGCACCGCACCGCGCCGCCCCAGCAACGGGAAACAGCTGCGCGCGGACCGCACCCGGGCGCGGGTCATCGACGAGACCGTGCGCTGCATCCTCGAGGAGGGGTTCGGCGCGGCCAGCGCCAAACACATCACCGAACGCGCCGGGGTCACCTGGGGGGTGATCCAGTACCACTTCGGGGACCGCAACGGGTTGCTGATGGCCGTCGTCGACGAAGGGTTCGGCCAGCTGCTGAACTGTCTGGCCGAGGTGCAGGCCCGGATCGCCGGCCACCACGGACGGCGCCGGGCCGAGTTGGTCATCAACGCGGTCGCGGACGCGTTTCTGAGCCCGACCTCGATTGCGGCGCTGGAAATCCTGATCGCCACCCGCACCGGCCGCTCCGACATGGAGCAGCGTCATCTCGCCGAACTGTTCGCCACGCTCACCAAGCTGGGCCGGCTGGTCGCCGAGGGGCTCGACGAGGCCGACGCGGACGCGGTGGGCAACCTCATCTGGACCACCCTGATGGGCACGATGGTCGCCCGGATGACCGTCGAGGAACCGATCGACGTGAGCCGCGAGCTGCGGGCGCTGACCGACGTGGTCAGCGTCTACATCGAGCAGCGGCTCGGATAGGCGCGCGGCGTCAGCTGGGCCGGGTCAGCCGGGTGTAGCGGCTGACGTGGTAGTCGGTGGAGCCGAACTCGTACTGCAACGCGGTGAGCCGCTTGAAGTAGTGGCCGATCGCCAGCTCCTCGGTCAGCCCCATGCCGCCGTGCAGCTGCACCGCCTGCTGGCCGACGTAGCGGGCGGCCCGGCCGATGGTGGCCTTGGCCGCCGACACCGCCCGGGCCCGGGTCTGCGGATCGGAGCGCAGATTGAGCGTGGCGAGGTAGACGGCCGCGACCGACTGCTCGACCTCCATGTACATGTCGACCATGCGGTGCTGCAGCGCCTGGAAGCTGCCGATCGGCTGGCCGAACTGCTGGCGCTGTTTGGTGTACTCGACCGTGTCGGCCAGCACCTTGCGCATGCAGCCGACCGCCTCCGCGCACACCGCCGCCGCGCCCTCGTCGCGCGCGATCTCGAGCGACGGCCAGGCCTGGCCCTCGGCGCCGAGCAGCGCGTCGGCGGGCAGCCGCAGGTCGTGGAAGCCGATGTCGGCCGCGCGGTGATCGTCGACCGTGCGGTAGGCGTGCATCTCGAGGCCGGATCCGGCGGCCTCGACGTCCACGACGAACAGCGAGATCCCGTTGTCGGTGCGGGCGGTCACCAGCAGGTGCGTCGCCAGCGGGGCGCTGGGCACCACGATCTTCGCGCCGCGCAGTCGCCAGCCGTCCCCGTCCCGCTCGGCGACCGTCGCCACCTGCTGCCAGTGATCGCCGGACTGTTCCTCGGCCGCGGCCAGCGTGACGATCGCGTCGCCCGCCACGATCTGTTCCAGCAGTGCGGTCGCCACCGGCCCGCCGGCCCGCAGCAACAGCCCGCCGGCCACCACCACGGTGTCGATGTAGGGCTCGACCACGAGTGCGTGTCCGAGCGCCTCGGCGATGATCATCGTCTCCACCGGGCCGCCGCCGATGCCGCCGACCTCCTCCGGCAGCGTCGCCCCCAGGATGCCCAGCTCGTGGGCGAAGCCCTGCCAGATGTCGGGCTGCCAACCGGCGCCGGTCTTGGCCGCCGCCCGGCTCTTCTCGAGGTCGTAACGGGTCGCCAGGAACTTGGTGAGCCCGTCGCGCAGCAGCTCTTGTTCGTTGGTGAGGTTGAAGTCCATGTGTCGGCTCCCGATCTAGAGTCCCAGAGCTGCCTTGGCCAGGATGTTGCGCTGAATCTCGTTGCTCCCGGCGTAGATCGAGCCGGCCCGGTCGTTGAGATAGCGCAACGGCGCCACCGCCTGCCACGGTTCGCCGCTGACGTAGCCGTCCGGTGGCGGCTGGTAGTCGGCGACCGGCCCGCCCGGGGCGGTGGCGTGGGGCTGGTAGACGCGCCCGCGCGGCCCGGCGGCCTCCATGGCCAACTCGGTCAGCGTCTGGCTCAACTCGGTGCCCAGCACCTTGAGCATCGACGAGGCCGGGCCGGGATTCCGGCCCTCCGCGACGCCGGCCAGGATCCGGTACTCCAGGATCTCCAACACCTCGGTGCGGATCCGGGCGTCGGCGAGCTTGCGGGCGAACGCGGGGTCGTCGAGCAGGCGGCCGCCCAGCGGTCCGGGCTGCTCGGCGGCGACGGCGGCGATGTTCTCGGCCATCACCTGCAGCGCCGGCGAGTACGCGGTGCCGCCGCGCTCGAACTCCAGCAGGTACTTCGCGACGGCCCAGCCCTCGTCGATCCTGCCGACGACGTTGGACTTGGGCACCCGCACGTGGTCGAAGAAGACCTGGTTCTGCACCTCCTCACCGGAGGTCATGACCAGCGGGCGGATCTCGATCCCCGGCGAGGTCATGTCGATCAGCAGGAACGTGATGCCCTGCTGTTTCTTCGCGGTCCTGGAGGTGCGCACCAGCGCGAACATCCAGTTCGCTTCCCGCGCATGCGTGGTCCAGATCTTGCTGCCGGTGCACACCAGGTGGTCGCCGTCGTTGACGGCGGCCATCGACAGCGCGGCCAGGTCCGAGCCCGCCTCCGGTTCGGAGTAGCCCTGGCAGAAGAACACCTCACCGGTCAGGATCCGCGGCAGGAAGTAATCCTTCTGTTCCTTGGTGCCGAAGGCGATCAGCGCGTGGGCGACCATCTTGATCCCCATCGGCGACAGCGAGGGGGCGCCGGCGAGCGTGCACTCCCGGTTGAAGATGTAGTGCTGGGTCAGCGTCCAGTCGCACCCGCCGTACTCCACCGGCCAGGCGGGCGCGGCCCAGCCCCGTTCGTGCAGGATGCGCTGCCATTTCAGACTCGCCTCGTGGTCGGCGTAGACGCTGGTCATCAGGCGCCCGGCGCGGCGCAGATCCGGCGTCAGCTTTTCGTCCAGAAAGCGGCGCACCTCGTCACGGAACGCGATGTCGGCTTCCGACCACGTGAGTTCCATCACTGATCCCCTGTCTGCAGCGGCATGCCACAGAGTAAACCTAGTTACCTAGGTGCGATGCAAATCGGCTGCCCGCCGGATGACCTAAATGCGGTTACGCTCAATCGGTTACGGGAATTGCGGATAGAGAAAGGCGGGCGATTCTTGGATAAAACACCCGTCAATTTTTGTGAGTGCCGTAAATTGAACCGCACGCTGTGGGGAGGAGTGCGGAGGGGCGCTGAACCTTGCTACCGATCAAGATGGGGATACCCGGGCTGGCCCTGGGCGGTCGCCCAATCGTACAGCGGCAAATATTCGATGAACGAAATGTTGCTGAGAACGGCGATTTGGATCGGCGTCCGGTCGACGCCACCCGGCCTGTCCAGTTACGATCCGGCGAATTGATGGGGCAGCGCGATCACAGCGCCGGGTGTGATGCTCGGCGGTTCCGGGTGCCCACCCGGACAGTGGTTACCGAGGCGGTCGGGTGAACTGGGATCTGTACGTCGATACGGTGTGCGTGGGCGCCGGGGTGGCCGGGCTGGCGACCGCGATATCGGTCGTCGACCGCGGTGGCAGCGTGTTCGTCGCGGCCCCGCCCGAGCCGAATCCGTCCCTCGACGATCCCACCGGAGACCGACTGCACCGGTGGCTGGGCACCCGCATCCTCGACGCCGAGACCAACCGCTACCTGGCCGCGCTGGCCTCCGACCTCGGGCCGTTCCGCCGTGTCCTGCGCGAGCACGGGATGCCGGTGTCCGTTCCGGTCACCATCGTGCGCGCCGCGCCGACCGCACCCGCCCGCGCGGTGACCCCGTTCGTCGGCGCCCGGCTGCGGGCCTGGGCGGCCCGGTGCCTGGCGTCGCCCAGCGGATTCGTCCGCACCCAGGTGACCGACCGGCGCTGGGCCGAACTGCACACCGTCGACGGCGAGCTGATCGAGGTCATCGACGTGGGGTCGATGACGCCCACCTCCGAGGACGCCGCCGGGTCGCTGTTCGACTGGCTGGTCGCCACCGCCCTCGACCGGGGAATCCGCGTGTGGCCGGACTTCGGTCTGCAGCGCATCGTGTTCGAGGCGGGTCAGGCGGTCGGTGCCGTGTTCGCCACGCCGCGCGGACCGGTGACGGTCCGCGCCGAGCGCGGCGTGACGCTCTCGTCCGGCGGGCCGAGCGGGCGGATCCCGGTGCGCCAGCCGGCCTGGGCCGTCGATGAGCCCACCCGGGTCTGTCTGGTCAGCCGGCGGGCGAGCCGGTTCGGCCGGGTGGAGCTGCTCGCCTCCGGGTGCGGGCTGCCCACCACGGCACCGGCCTGCCGCGCCGACATCCGGCGCGTGCACGCCAAGCTGCACGAGTCGCCCAGCCGGTTGGCGGTGTATCGGTGCGGGGCCTCCGGCAGCGACCGGATCACCGACCAGTAGCCGGCACCGGCACCCGCTGGTGCGCGGTGAAAGCACCGGTGTGACACCCTGTTGCAGGTGGGAACCGGATATCCGACGGCGGACAGGGGAAAACTGCCGGCCAAGGACATCGGCCGGCTGTTGTTGCGGTGCGACGACCGGCCGGGCCTGGTCGCGGCGGTCAGCGGTTTTCTGGCCGAGGCCGGGGCCAACATCATCTCGCTGGATCAGCACTCGACCGAGCCGACCGGCGGCACCTTCATGCAGCGCACGATCTTTCACCTGCCCGGGCTGACCGCGGTGCGCGATGCGCTGGAGCGGGAGTTCGCCGAGAAGGTGGCCGCCCGGTTCGGCATGGAGTTCTGGCTCACCGAGGCGGCCAAACCGAAGCGGGTCGCGATCATGGCGTCCAAACAGGACCACTGCCTGTTGGATCTGCTGTGGCGCAACCGGCGCGGCGAACTGGACATGAACGTGGTGATGGTCATCTCCAACCATCCGGACCTCGCCGATCAGGTCAGGCCGTTCTCGGTGCCGTTCATCCACATCCCCGCGAGCAAGGAGAACCGGGCCGAGGCCGAACAGCGTCAGCTCGAATTGCTGCGCGGCAACGTCGATCTGGTGGTGCTGGCCCGCTACATGCAGATCCTGACGCCGCATTTCCTGGCCGAGATCGGCTGCCCGATCATCAACATCCACCATTCGTTCCTGCCGGCGTTCATCGGGGCCGCGCCTTACCGGCGCGCCAAGGAACGCGGCGTCAAACTGGTCGGGGCGACGGCGCACTATGTGACCGAGGATCTCGACGAGGGGCCCATCATCGAGCAGGATGTGGTGCGGGTCGACCACCGGCAGAGTGTCGAGGATCTCGCGCGGCTGGGCGCGGATGTGGAGCGTCTCGTGTTGTCGCGCGCGGTGCTGTGGCACTGTGAGGACCGGATCATCCGACACGGCAACCAGACCGTGGTGTTTTAGGAGGAACACGAGTGAAAACCTTCAAGGGCGTTGAGGAGTTCGTCGAGGCGCAGGGCACCCGGCTCGGGCCGACGGACTGGCTGGAGATCACCCAGGAGCGCGTCAACCAGTTCGCCGACGCCACCGGTGATCATCAGTGGATCCACGTCGATCCGGAGCGGGCGGCCCAGGGCCCGTTCGGCGGCACCATCGCCCACGGTCTGCTGACGCTGTCGCTGACCCCGTACTTCACCCACCAGTTGTACACCGTGGAGAACGTCAAGATGGCAATCAACTACGGGTACAACAAGGTTCGGTTCATCACCCCGGTGAGGGTGGGGTCGAGGATCCGGGCCAGCGCCGAGGTCACCAAGGTGGATCGGATCGAGGGCGGGGTGCAGGTGACGCTGACCACCACCATCGAGCTGGAGGGCTCGGAGAAGCCGGCCATGGTCGCCGAGTCGATCGCGCGCTTCCTGGGTTAGTCGACTGCGACGGGGCCCGGATGCCGGTCACGGTGTCCGGGCCCTTTCCGCTGTCGTGAACCTCAGTACTGCGACGATCCCTGGTCGATCGAGATCGCCTGGGCCGTCACGAGTTTCGATTCATCGCTGGCCAGCCACAGCACCGTGTCGGCGATGTCGTCGGGTTCGGCCACCCAGATCGGCAGGAACGGGGTGCTCATGTGCGCCAGCTGTGGGTAGGTCTCCAGCGCGGCGGCGATCGCCGCGGCCATGTCGCCGGTACCCATCGGGGTGTTCACCGGCCCGGGATGCACGCTGTTGACCCGGATGTTGTAACGGCCCAACTCGGCCGCGAACGCCCGCGCCATGCCGGTCACGGCGTGCTTGCTCGCGGTGTAGTGCACCATGAACGGCTGCAGTTTCACCCCGGCCGCCGAACTGATCAGGATGATCGACCCGCCCCGGCCGCCGTCGATGATGTGCGGGGCGCCGGCCATCACGGTGTTCCAGGTGCCGGTCACGTTGACGTCGATGACGTCGCGGAAATCCTCAGGCGTGATCGCATCCCAGGTCTGCGGTGCGGCGATGCCGGCGTTCGCCACGATGATGTCGAGCCGGCCCAGCTGTGCGACGCCGTCGGCGACCGCGGCGCGCAGCCCGTCGTGGTCGCGGGTGTCGACGATGTGCGTGACCATCCGGCGGCCGGTGGCCTCCACCAGCCGGACGGTCTCGTTCAGATCCTCCGGGGTGGCGGGGTCGTAGGGCACACACGGCGGCAGCGCCCCGGCGATGTCGACGCCGATGATGTCTGCGCCTTCGCGGGCCATCCGCACCGCATGGGCGCGGCCCTGACCGCGGGCGACCCCGGTGATGAACGCGACCCGGTCGGCGAGCCGACTCATCGCTGCGCCTTCTTCGCGGCCTTGACCAGGTTGGAGCCGATGATCAGCCGCTGGATCTCGCTGGTGCCCTCGTAGAGCCGCAGCAACCGCACATCGCGGTAGATGCGTTCGACCGGCATCTCGCGCATGTAGCCGCTGCCGCCGTGGATCTGCACCGCCAGATCGGCCACCCGGCCGGCCATCTCGGTGCAGAACAACTTGGCCACCGACGGCGCCACCCGGCGGTCCTCGCCGGTGACCCACTGCCGGGCCGCATCCCGGACCAGCGCCCGCCCGGCCGACACCCCGGTCTGTTGATCGGCGATCATCGCCTGCACCAGCTGGAAGTCACCGATCGGGGTGCCGCCCTGGGTCGCGGTGGCCGCGTAGGTGACCGACTCGTCGAGCGCACGCTGGGCGATGCCGACCGCCAGCGCGGCGATGTGCACCCGCCCGCGCGCCAGCGACACCATCGCGGCGCGGTAACCGATGTCCTCGCTGCCGCCGACCAGGGCGCCGGCCGGAACCCGCACCTCGTCGAAGGTGACGTCGGCGGTCCAGGCGCCCTCCTGGCCCATCTTGGCGTCCTTCGGTCCGACCGTGACGCCCGGCGTGTCGGCGGGCACCAGGAACACCGCGATACCCGGCCCGTCGTCGTCGGCCGGTCGGCTGCGGGCGAACACCACGAACAGGTTGGCAATCGGGGCGTTGGTGATGAACCGCTTCTGGCCGGTGATGATCCAGTCGGCGTCATCGCCCGAACCGGCCCGCACCGCCTTGGTGCGCAGCCCCGCCGGGTTGGACCCGGCGCCCGGTTCGGTCAGCGCGAACGACGCGACGACCTCACCGCTGGCGATCGGCGCCAGCCACTGCTTCTTCTGCTCCTCGGTGCCGAACCCGACCAGCACCTGCCCGGCGATGCCGTTGTTGGTGCCGAACATCGACCGTACCGCCAGCGAGGTGTAGCCGAGCTCCATCGCCAGCTCGACGTCCTGGGTGAGGTCCAGGCCCAGCCCGCCCCACTCCTGGGGGATGGCATATCCGAACAGCCCCATGCTCTTGGCCTGCTCGCGGATGTCGTCGGGCACCCGGTCGGTCGCCAGGATCTCCTGCTCGCGCGGCATGACCACGGACCGGACGAAGTGGCGGGTCTGCGCCAGGATCTCGGCGAAATCGTCGTCGCTGACTTGCGTTGTCATCGTGCTCCTTGTCGCGGAAGGCCCTGAGCCGACGAAATCATATATGAAATATGATGTGCGGTTGACGGGCGCCCGGCCGGGGCCCGACCAGTCCGAGAGGGGTGATCGAGTGTCGTTGTTGACCGGTCAAACTGCCGTCATCACCGGGGGAGCGCAGGGGCTCGGCTATGCCATCGCCGAACGGTTCGTCTCCGAGGGCGCGCGTGTGGTGCTCGGCGACCTCAACCTCGAGGCGACCCAGGCCGCGGCCGAGCGTCTCGGCGGCGAGAAGGTCGCGATCGCGGTGCAGTGCAACGTGGTCAACCTGGCCGAGGTCACCGCGTTGATCGACACCGCGGTGCAGCGGTTCGGCGGGCTGGACATCATGGTCAACAACGCCGGGATCACCCGCGACGCCACGCTGCGCAAGATGACCGAGGAGCAGTTCGACGAGGTCATCGCGGTGCACCTGCGGGGCACTTGGAACGGCACCAAGGCGGCCGCCGCGGTGATGCGGGAGAACAAGCGCGGCGTGATCATCAACATGTCGTCGATCTCGGGCAAGGTCGGGCTCGTCGGGCAGACCAACTACTCGGCGGCCAAGGCCGGCATCGTCGGGCTGACCAAGGCCGCCGCCAAGGAGCTCGCCTACCTCGGGATCCGGGTGAACGCGATCCAGCCCGGCCTGATCCGCTCGGCGATGACCGAGGCGCTGCCGCAACACATCTGGGACCAGAAGGTCTCCGAGGTCCCGATGGGCCGCGCGGGGGAGCCGGACGAGGTAGCCAAGGTGGCGCTGTTCCTGGCCAGCGATCTGTCGTCGTACATGACCGGCACCACGCTGGAGGTCACCGGCGGGAGGTACGTCTGATGCGTGAGGTGGTGATCTGCGAGCCGGTCCGCACCCCGATCGGCCGCTACGGCGGCATGTTCAAGTCGCTGACCGCCGCCGAACTCGGGGTGGTGGCGCTGCGGGGGCTGCTGGAACGGACCAAGGTCGACCCGGAGTCCATCGAGGACGTGATCCTCGGGCACTGCTATCCGAGCAGCGAGGCGCCGGCCATCGGCCGGGTGGTGGCACTCGATGCCGGGCTGCCCATCACCGTGCCCGGTATGCAGGTCGACCGGCGGTGCGGATCCGGACTGCAGGCCGTCATCCAGGCCTGTCTGCAGGTCGGCAGCGGCGCCAACGAGATCGTGGTCGCCGGCGGCGCCGAGAGCATGAGCAACGTGGTCTTCTACTCCACCGAGATGCGTTGGGGGCCGGCGAAGTCCGCGATCACCCTGCATGACGGGCTGGCCCGCGGCCGCATCACCGCCGGTGGGCGCAACTATCCGGTGCCCGGCGGCATGCTCGAGACCGCGGAGAACCTGCGTCGCGAGTACAACATCTCCCGCGAGGAACAGGACCAGCTGGCCGTGCAGTCGCACCGGCGGGCGGTGGCCGCCCAGCGGAACGGCAGCCTGGCCGAGGAGATCGTTCCGGTCACCGTGCGCACCCGCAAGGGCGAGGAGGTGATCGACACCGACGAACACCCGCGGCCGGACACTTCGATGGAGACCCTGGCCAAGCTCAAACCGGTTCTGCTGGACAGTGATCCGGAGGCGACGGTGACGGCCGGCAACGCCAGCGGGCAGAACGACGCGGCGTCGATGTGCCTGGTGACCACCCGGGAGAAGGCCGAGGAGCTGGGCGTCAAACCGTTGGTGCGGCTGGTGTCCTGGGCTTCGGCGGGGGTGGCGCCCAGGATCATGGGCATCGGCCCGGTGCCGGCCACCGAGGCCGCGCTGGCCAGGGCCGGCCTGACGCTGGCCGACATCGACCTGATCGAGCTCAACGAGGCGTTCGCCGCGCAGGCGCTGGCCGTGATGCGGGAGTGGAAGTTCGGCGCGGCCGACCACGAGCGGACCAACGTGCACGGCTCGGGGATCTCACTGGGCCACCCGGTGGGCGCCACCGGCGGGCGGATGCTGGCCACCCTGGCCCGCGAACTGCACCGCCGCGGCGCCCGGTACGGGCTGGAGACGATGTGCATCGGCGGTGGGCAGGGGCTGGCCGCCGTGTTCGAAAGGGTGGACTCGTGACCAAACTCGCCCAGACCCTGGGGCTGACCGAATTTCAGACCGAGATCATCGCCAACGTGCGGCAGTTCGTCGACAAGGAGATCATCCCGGTCGCCCAGGAGCTTGAGCACGCCGACGAGTACCCGCAGCAGATCGTCGACGCGATGAAGGAGATGGGCCTGTTCGGGCTGATGATCCCCGAGGAGTACGGCGGGCTGGGTGAGTCGCTGCTGACCTATGCGCTGTGCGTGGAGGAGCTCGCCCGCGGCTGGATGAGCATCTCCGGGGTGATCAACACCCACTTCATCGTCGCCTACATGATCCGCCAGCACGGCACCGACGAGCAGAAGCAGCGGTTCCTACCGCGGATGGCGACCGGCGAGGTCCGCGGGGCGTTCTCGATGTCCGAGCCCGAGCTCGGGTCCGACGTCGCGGCGATCCGCACCCGTGCCCGCCGCAACGACGACGGCACCTACACCATCGACGGCCAGAAGATGTGGCTGACCAACGGCGCCAGCTCCAACCTGGTGGCCGTGCTGGTGCGCACCGACGAGGGCGCGGAGAAACCGCACCGCAACCTGACCGCGTTCCTGATCGAGAAGCCGACCGGGTTCGGCGAAGTCGCACCGGGCCTGACGATTCCGGGCAAGATCGACAAACTCGGCTACAAGGGCATCGACACCACCGAGCTGATCTTCGACGGTTACACCGCGCGCGCAGACGACATCCTCGGTGGGGTGCCGGGTCGGGGCTTCTTCCAGATGATGGACGGTGTCGAGGTGGGCCGGGTCAACGTGGCGGCCCGGGCCTGCGGGGTCGGCCTGCGGGCCTTCGAGCTCGCGGTGCGCTACGCCCAGCAGCGGCAGACCTTCGGCAAGCCGATCGCCGAGCACCAGGCGATCGCCTTCCAGCTCGCCGAGATGGCGACCAAGGTGGAGGCCGCGCATCTGATGATGGTCAACGCGGCCCGGCTCAAGGACAGCGGCGAGCGCAATGACGTCGCCGCCGGGATGGCCAAGTATCTGGCCAGCGAGTTCTGCGCCGAGGTCACCCAGCAGGCGTTCCGGATCCACGGCGGCTACGGCTACTCCAAGGAGTACGAGATCGAGCGGCTGATGCGTGACGCGCCGTTCCTGCTGATCGGTGAGGGCACCAGCGAGATCCAGAAGAACATCATCAGCAAGCGGTTGCTGGCCGACTACCGGATCTGACCGTGACCGTCCCCGACGCCGTAGCCCGGACGCAGCTCGCCGAGCACGTCGCGCGGATCGTCCGCCGGCGGATCTTCGACGGCACCTACGCCACCGGAGAGTACGTGCGGCTCGACCAATTGGCCGCCGAGCTCGGGGTCAGCGTGACACCGGTGCGGGAGGCGCTGTTCGAGCTGAAAGCCGAAGGGCTGCTGGCCCAGCAGCCCCACCGCGGTTTCGTGGTGCTGCCGCTGACCGGCCGCGACCTGGCCGACGTGTCGAACGTGCAGGCCTACATCGGCGGCGAGCTCGCGGCCCGCGCCGCGGCCAACATCACCGATGAGCAGCTCACCGGGCTGCGGCGCATTCAGTCGGACCTGGAGGCCGCCTACGCGGCCGGCGACGACGAACGCGCGGTGCGGCTCAACCACGAGTTCCACCGCGCGATCAACGTCGCCGCCGATTCCCCCAAGCTCGCGCAGCTGATGTCGCAGATCACCCGCTACGCACCCGAGACGGTGTTCCCGCGCATCGCCGGCTGGCCGCAGAAGTCCAACCGGCACCACCGCCGGCTGATCTCGGCGCTGGCCAAACGCGATCCGGAACTGGCCCGCGCGGCGATGAGCGAACACCTGGCGGCGGGGGCGAAGCCGCTGATCGAGCATCTCACCGCGCTCGGGGTGATCAGCTCACCCGACGGCGAGCCGGCATCCGGCCACTAGCCGCGAACTCCGCGTTCGGCCAGCAGTTCCCGCAGCGCGCGCACGTCGACCTTGCCGGTCGCCTTGCGGGGGATCGCGTCATCGGATTCGACACGCCACCAGAGGGTCGGAACCTTGAACGCGCTCAACACCTTCCGTGCTGCCACCCGCAGGTCCTCGACATCGCGGTCGGTGATGACCGCGGCGCCGACCGCTCCGGACACCTCGGTGACGAACGCCGCGCCGACGCCGGGCAGGCCGCGCAGCGCGCGCTCCACCTCGCTCGGGTACACGGTCGCGCCGCTGACCTTGAACATGTCGTCGGAGCGGCCGTGGTAGAACAGGAAGCCGTCGTCGTCGAGATGACCCAGATCGCCGGTGGGGTAGTAGCCGTCGGCGGTGAAGACCTCCTCGCGGCGGCGCCGGCAGATCCCGCGCATGACGTGCGGGCCGCGGATCTGGATCTCCCCGATCTCACCGGCGGGCAGCGGCCGCCCGCTGTCCACGTCGACGATGCGCACCTGCATTCCCGGGAACGGCCGGCCGCAGCTGCCCCAGGCCGAGCGCGGCATGTCGGTGTCGGCCCGGTATCCGCTGTAGGGGCCGAAGGATTCGGTCATTCCGAACAGGTTCGCCCGGGCGCCCGCCGGGGCGCGCAGCTCGGCGGGCAGCAGGGCCTGCAGGCTTCCCGGCCGCAGCGACGACAGGTCGGCGCCGACCTCGTCGACCCGGCGGGCCAGCGCCTCGGCCTGATCCGGCCAGCCGCGGAACAGCGTCACCCGTTCCCGCTCCAGCAGCCGCAACGTGGTCTCCGGCCGCGGGATCTGCTCGGTGACCAGGGTCGCGCCGGCCAGCAGCGCCGACAACAGGCCGCTGCCGAACCCGCCCACCCAGAACAACGGCATCGGCACATAGAGCCGGGTGTCGGCGTCGATGCAGCGCGCCGACAGCCCGGACGCGACCGCGCCCAGCGCATTCCCGTGACTGTGGATGACGCCCTTCGGCGGCCCGCTGCTGCCCGAGGTGAACATGATCGACAGGGTGTCGCTGGGCGCCACCGCATCGCCGATGACGTCCACCGCGGCGGTATCGCCGGTGCGCGGCAACCGATCCGGCGTCCACACCGCCCGCAGCGCGGGCAGCTCGCCGCGGTGCGGGGCGAGATCGGCCAGATAGCGGTGACCGCGGAACTCCTCGACCGTGATCAGGTACTGCACCGACGCGGTCCGCAGGTGCGCGACGAGCTCGGGCTGCTGCAGCAGCGTGGACAGCGGAACCAGCACGGCGCCGATGCGGGTGAGCGCGATCGCGATCTGCACCCACTGCACGCCGTTGGGCATGATCAGGCCCACCCGGGTGCCCTTGCCGATGCCCGCGGCGAACAACCCCGCCGCCAGTTCGCGGGTGGTGGCGTCCAGTTCGGCGTAGGACAACCGGCCGTCGCTGTCGACGATCACCGGTTTGTCCGGGTACCGCTCGGCGCCCAGCCGGACCAGCCGGGGGATGGTGTCGGCCGCCGGCTCAGCCATCGAACACCTCCGCCAGCCGGGGCAGATCGACCTTGCCGCTGGACATCACCGGGATCTGCGATGCGGGCAGCGCGGCGAACCGGCGCGGGATCTTGTAGGCCGACAGCTCCCGCTTCAGCGCGGCGCGCACGGCGTGCTCGTCGAACCGCGCACCCTCCTCCAGCGCGATGACCGCGGCGACGATCTGTCCCCGGTCGGGATCGGGCAGACCCAGCACGTGGGCGGTCAGCCCGCACGCGCGTTTGATGGCCTTCTCCACCTCCCCGGGGGCGACACTGACGCCGGCGGTCTTGATCATCGCGCCCCGGCGGCCGATGAAGTAGACGTAACCCTCGTCGTCGGTGCGGACCAGATCCCCGGTGTGGAACCAGCCGTCGGCGTCGAAGCACTCCTCGCGGCGGCGCTTGTAGTAGCCCTCCATGAGGAACGGTCCGCGCACGCAGAACTCGCCCACCCGGCCGGGGCCCAGCTCCTCGCCGGTGTCCGGGTCGATGACCTTGGTCTCGAATCCGGGCGCCGGTTTGCCGAACGACCCGCGCCGGTGCTCGGGCTGGTCGGAGGTGTCGGGACTGATGGTGATCACGCTGCCGGTCTCGGTCATGCCGAGCATGCCGTGGCGCAGCTCGGGGTCGGCCGGCCGGGCCTCGGGGGCCATGATCGGGTAGAGGTTGCCGCGCCGCATCGACGACAGGTCGCGGTGCGGCAGGCTGGGGTGGCGGGCGAGGTGACTGATGCCGGTGACGAAGCCGTTGGTGATGGTGGGTCGCACCGCCTCCAGCAGATCCAGGGTCTCGCCGGGATCGGTGGCGTTCGAGCACACCAGGGTGGCGCCGGCGAGCATGCAGGCCAGGATCGCGAACGCGAACCCGCCGACCCAGAAGAACGGCGAGTTGCAGAACAGCCGGTCCTCGGCGGTCAGGGCGCGAATCTCGTTGAGCACCCGCTGATGCTCCAGGTGGGCGGCATGGGTGTGCACCACTCCCTTCGGGGCGCCGGTCGACCCGGAGGTGTAGATGATCGACAGCACGTCGCAGGGATCGACGTCGGCCTCCAGGGCCTCGAACAACTCGGCCGGGGCGGGTTCGATGGTGCGATCCTCGGCGTCGATGAGCACATGCCGCAGCAGCGGCACCGCGGAGCGGTCGACGTCGGCCAGCCGCGCCCGGTAGTCGTGCGCCCGGTACGAACCGGCGGACAACAGGATCTCCACGTCGGCGTGGGCGAGTTGGCGGGCCAGTTCGGCGGTGGTGGCGAACGTGGAGAACGGGACGACCACCGCGCCGATGCGCGCCGCGGCGAGCATCGCGACGATGAACGCCGACCCGTTCGGGTGCAGCACCCCGACGTGGGTGCCCTTGCCCGCGCCCAGGGCGATCAGCCGGCGGGCCAGCAGCGCCGAGCGGCGGTCGGCGTCGGCATAGGTGAGCCGGTCGTCGTCGCAGATCAACAGCAGATGCTCACCCCGGCGGCGAGCCTGGGCGCGCACCAGCGCCCCGACGGTGTTCTCAGGCATGTTCCTCGGCTGGTTCGGCGTGACGGGCGAAGTGTTCGCGCACCGCGGTCAGATCCGGTTTGCCCGAAGGGGTTCGGGGGATGCGCTCGACGATCGCGATGTCGGTGGGGACCTCGTAGCGGGCCAGCCGGCCCCGCAGGTGTGCGAACAGCTCGGCGGTGTCGACCGGGCTGCGCAACTCCACCATCGCCACCGGCGTCTCACCCAGTCGCGGATCCGGCCGACCCACCACCGCCGCGCCGGCGACCGCCGGATGGCTCTCCAGCGCCGCGCGGACATCGTCGGGCATGACCTTGAACCCGCCGCGGATGATCGCCTGGTCGGCGCGGCCGAGGATCCAGACGAAACCGTCGGCGTCGATGCGTGCCAGATCGGTGGTGCGCATCCACTCGGCGTTCGGGCCGAGCTGCCCGGGTCTGACCTCCAGCAGGCCGGGTTGATCCGGGCCGAGCGGGGTGCCGTTCTCGTCGACGACCCGCAGCTGCGCCCCGAGCGTGGCGCGGCCGACGCTGCCGCGCTTGGTCTTCCAGTACCGCTGGTAGTCGGGGAGCGTCCAGCCGGCTACTCCGCCGCCGAATTCCGTTGCGGCGTAGGACGTGAGCACCGGGATGCCGAACTTCTCGGTGAAGGCGTCGGCGTCGTCGGCCGACAGTGGGGCGGTGCCCGAGGTGACCGCGCGGATACTGCCGAGATCCTCGCGGGTCAGATCGGAGTGCAGCACCGTGCGCAGGGCGGCCGGCACCAGCGACACCGCCCGCGGCCGGTGCCGGCGCACCGCGTCGGCCCAGCGCTCGAGTTCGAACTTCTCCAGCAGCGCGAACGCGCGGCCGTCGCAGACGCATTGCAGTACCCGGTACACGCCGCCGATGTGGACCAGCGGCGCGTTGACGATGGCGACCCCGCGACGCAGCTCGGTGGGTGCCGGCGCGGTGGCGAAATCGGTGCCGATCACGCTGTGCGCCAGCATGTCATAGGTCAGGTCGATGCGTTTGGGCGGACCGGTGGTGCCACTGGTCAGCATCCGCACCGCCACGCCGTGGCGATCCGGTGCGGTGGTCCCGCCCGCCGCGGCGCGCACCCGCGGTTCGTCGCCCGGCCCGGCCAGCGCGACCGTGGTCGCGCCGACACCGGCGGGTACCAGCGCGGACAGATCGCCGGGGGTGCCGATCAGCACCGGCAGCCCCAGCGTCTCGATGTCGGCGCGGGTGCGGTCCTCGCCGCGGGCCGGGTTGATCACCACCACCGCGCCGCCGCCGAGCAGCACCCCGAGCAGCGCCGCGACATGCGCGGGGGTGTTGCGCAGCAGGATGCCGATCTGGCGCCCCGGGGTGGTCAACGGCGCGATCCGTTGCGCGGTGGCCGTGAGCCGGCCCCAGGAATGCCAGTGGCCCTCGTACTCGATCGCGTTGGCGTCCGGCCGCAGGGCCAGCACGTCGGCGATGCGCCGGCTCAGCGGGTGGTCGTGAACCGGGGTCATCACCGGATCCTCGGCGTGGGTCGGGCGGTGTCGGGCCGGGCCGCCAATTCGGCCTGTCCGAGCGGGTTGCCCAGCCGGGTGTAGATGAGGTTCTGCTCCATGGCCGCGCGGTAGGGCTTCTCCAGCGACTCCCAGATGGCCTTGACGGTGCCCTGGGTGGCCGACGGTGGTTTGGCCGCGATGGTCGCGGCGATCTCATGGGCACGCGACCACAGCCGGTCGGCCGGCACCACCTCGGTCACCAGCCCGATCTGCAGCGCGGTCCGCGCGCTGACGCGTTCGTCGTTGCCCATCAATGCGATTCGCAGGCTCTGTGCCAGCCCGACCTTGCGCATCAGGCCGATGGGTTCCAGCGCGCACACCAGCCCGGCGCTGACATGCGAGTCGAAGAAGGTGGCGTCCTCACTGCAGATGATCACGTCCGCCTCGTTGAGGAAGTAGAACGCGCCCGCGGTGCACATGCCCTGGACCGCGCACACCACGGGTTTCCACATCTTCTGCCACTTCGGGCTGAGGTGTTCGCCGGGGTCCTCGTGGTTCCACACGTTGCCGGGCTGACCGTAGGACGACTTGATGTCCAAGCCGGCCGAGAACGCCCGGTCGCCGGCCGCGCGCAGCACCACCGCGTGCACCGTGTCGTCGAACTTGACGATCCGCCAGGCCTGCGACATCTCCTCGCACATCGTGCGATTGAACGCGTTGAGCACCTCGGGCCGGTTCAGCGTGATGGTCGCGACGTGGTCGGCCGGATCGATGTCGAGCAGGATGGTCTCGAATTGCGTGCTCATCACCCTGCCTCTCTGCCCTGCCTGTCTGCCCTGCCTATTTGCACTGCCAGTTCGGGGCGCGCTTCTCCATGAACGCCCTGGGTCCTTCCAGCGCGTCCGCGGTGCGGACCACGCGTTCTCGGAACGTCTCGGCCAGTATCTCGGCCTCGTGCAGCGGCAGGTCGAGCGTCTTGTGGATCGCCAGCCGGGTGCCGCGCACCGCCAGCGGGGCATTGGAGTTCACGATGTCGGCGATCTCGTGGGCGCGCTCCATGAGTCTGTCGTGTTCGACGACCTCGCTGATCATCCCGAGCTCGTAGGCGCGCTGCGCCGACATCCGCTCGTGTTTGCCCATCAGCGCCATGCGCAGCGCGATGTTGCGCGGCAGCACCCGGGCCAGCCGGACCATCTCGCGCGCGGCGACCAGCCCGATGCTGACGTGCGGATCGAAGAACGTGGCCCGCTCGGAGGCGATGGCGATGTCACCGGTGGTGATCCAGTCCAGCCCGGCCCCGCAGCACATACCGTTGACGGCGGTGACGACGGGCTTGGCCATCCGCCGGAACGGCGGGGTGCCCTCCTGCGGCGCCTCCCACTGTTCGTAGGTGGTCAGGTACGGGCGTTCGTAGATGACCCGGCCGTCCTCGGGGATCTCGCCGACGTCGGCTCCGGTGCAGAAGGCGCGGCCGGTGCCGGTGACGATGATGATCCAGACGTTGTCGTCGTTCTCCGCCTCGTCGTAGGCCCTGCGCAACTCCTGGATCATGGCCGGGCTGAGCGCGTTGAGCGCCTGCGGGCGGTTCAGCGTGATGACCGCCTTGTGCCCGTCGACCTCGTAGATGATGTCCTGATATGTCGTCGACATTGGTGATCCTGTCCGTCAGCGGCCCTGGAACTCGGGCCGGCGTTTCTCCCGAAACGCCGCCATGCCTTCTTTGAAATCCTTGGTGCGGCAGGAAAGTTCGACGTTGTAGAGCTCCTGGTTCATGCCCTGTGTCAGGCTGGCGTGCAGGCTGTAGTGCAGCGCCTGCTTGGCCAGCCCGATCGCCACCGTGGGACCGGTGGCCAGCCGGGCCACCAGCTCGGCGACGGCGTCGTCGAGTTCGGCCTCCGGTACGCATCGATGGATCAGTCCCCACTCGGCGGCCTCGGTTCCGGACACCCGCTCGCCGAGCAACAGCATCTCTTTGGCCCGCGCCAGCCCGACCAGCCGCGGCAACAGCCAGGTCGATCCGGAGTCCGGGCTGAAACCGCGGGCCAGGAACGGCTCCCAGAACACCGCCTCGGGGGTGGCCACCGTGAAGTCGGCGGCCAGCGCGAGGTTGCAACCCAGGCCGGTGGCCCAGCCGCGCACCGCGCACACCACGGGCAGCTGGACGGTGTGGACGAGCTCGATGATGCGGTGGGCCGCGTGCGGCACCCGGCGCACCAGATCGCCGGTGCGCGGCCGGGTTCCGCTGTTGCCCGCGATCCAGTCCACGCCTGAGCAGAAATCCGTTCCGCTGCCGCGGATCTCGATCGCCCGCAGGGAATCGTCGGAGGCCGCCCGGGTCAGCGTGTCGACGAGGGCGGTCACCATCGGCGGGCTCAGCGAGTTGCGCCGCGCCGGGCGGTCGAGCACCACACGGAGCACGCCCTCGGCCTCGGACGTGTGCACCGTGCCGTCGTCAGTCACCGTTGATTCCGCCAATCCATCGCTATACGGTTAGGCATACAGTATTGCTATCGTGTAGAAGTTAGCAAGGAAAGCCTGCTGACCGGAAGGGCGCAGATGGCCGAAGGGAACCTCCGGTACGGGGAGCAGCCACTACCGCAGACCGTGGCGGCGGCCGGTGCGATCCGCCGGTTGACGGGCCTGCTGCTGTCGCTGGAGCACGAGCATCCCGAGGTCGACGCGATGCTGGCGCAGATCGCCGAGTGGGAGCGCGAACTCGCGCCGCTGGCCCCGCCCGACCCCACGCCGCGGATCGGCCCGTCGAGCACCGACGACCAGCGCGTCTACCTGGACCACGCATTCGACATCGGCGCCTACAACCCGTGCTTCCCGGAGTACACCTTCGACCATCTCGACGAGGAGACCGCCTCGGGCCGGGTGAGTTTCCCGGTGGTGTTCGAGGGGCCGCCGGGGCTGGTCAACGGCGGCTTTCTGGCGGTGTTCTTCGACTGCGTCACCCAGCACCAGAGCTGTGCCATCGGCCGCACCGGCAGAACCCGGTCGCTGACCGTGACCTTCCGCCGTCCGACGCCGATCCTGACAGAACTCGAATTCGACGTGACGCGAACGGAATCCGATGGCCGGGTCACCTCGACGGCGCGGCTGCTCAAGGACGGCGAGGTGTTGTGCGTCGGCGAGTTCCACACGTCGGCGTCGTCGCCGGAGAAGTTGAGCGTGTTCGAGTTCGGGCGGCGGCGCCCCGAGCGTCCGTGACGGGCAGCGGCATGGCTGGGAACGACATGGCGGGCAACCATCAGCACATCCGCCAACCTCGCGTCGCCGAACTGGTGGCGGCGCGGATCCGTGACGACATCCTGTCCGGTCGCATCAAAGAGGGCGATGTGCTGCCGCCGCAGGAGGATCTGCTCGCCGAGTTCGGGGTGAGCCCGCCGGCGCTGCGCGAGGCGATCCATCTGCTGGAGGCCGACGGGCTGATCTCGGTGCGCCGCGGCAATGTGGGTGGCGCGGTGGTCCATCCGCCGTCGGCGGAGCGGACCGCGCACATGATCAGCATGGTGCTGCAGTCCCGGGCGGCCACGCCCGCCGACGTGAGCGGCGCGCTGCTGCATCTGGAGCCGATCTGCGCCGGGATGTGTGCGGCCCGCGCGGACCGGATGACCGAGGTGGTACCCCACCTCGAGGCCGCCATCGACGCGCAGGTCGAGCAGTTCGACAACCCGGCGCAGTACGTGCCCAACGCCCGCCGTTTCCACGAGGTGCTGGTCTCGCGCTGCGGCAACGAGCCGATGATCCTGCTGATCGGTTCGCTCGAGCTGATCTGGTCCAGGCACGAGTCGGCGGTGTGGAGCGACGAGGGCGATCCGATGAACCTCGACACCATGCGCGCCGCGCTGCGGGACCACCGGCGGCTGCTGGACGCGATCCGCGACGGCAACGAACAACGCGCGGTGCGGATCGCGCGCGACCACCTCGCCGCGGCACGGCGCAACACACTCGCGGCCGGAGCGGACAGAACCATTGAAGCCAAACTCATCTCGAGCTGAAGGGCCGATCATGACGACTACCGACGACCGGGTGTTGTTCGACGTCGATCGCGACAAGCGGATCGCCACGATCACCTTGAACAACCCCAAGCAGCGCAACTCCTACGACGCCGCGATGCGCGATGCGATCGCCCGCTGCCTGGATCGGGTCGCCGAGGACGACGACCTGACCGTGGTGTTGCTGCGCGGCGCCGAGGGGGTGTTCAGCGCCGGGGCGGACATGAACAACGCCTACGCCTGGTATGGGGATAAGGCCTCACCGCAGGCCAAACGCCGGCCCAGCCAGCGCCGCCGGCTGACCGTGGACCGTAAGTCGTTCGGCTTCTACCACAACTTCATGGGTTTCCCGAAGGTCACGGTGGGGGAGATCAGCGGATACGCGTTGGGCGGTGGATTCGAGATGGCGCTGATGACCGACATCTCGGTGATCGCGCGCGACACCAAGATCGGCATGCCCGCCACCCGATTCCTCGGTCCGGCGCTGGGCAGCCTGCACATGTTCTTCCACCGGCTCGGGCCGGTGCTGGCCCGGCGGCTGCTGTTGACCGGCGACATCATCGAGGCCGGGTCGATCGAGCACCTGGGGGTGTTCACCGAGACGTGTGATCCGGAGAAGGTCACCGCGCGGGCGTGGTACTGGGCGCAGAAGGCGGCCAAGATGCCCGCCGACGGCGTCGTGATCGCCAAGGAGGCGTTCCGGCTCGTCGAGGCGACCTCGGCCTACCAGGGCGAGGAGGTGGCCAGCTATCTGTTCCACGCCTTCGGGACGAACCTGCAGTTCGCGCCGGGTGAGTTCAACTTCGTCAAGACCCGCGCCGAGCACGGGACCAAGGAAGCGTTCCGGCTGCGCGACGAGTACTTCCACGTCCCCGAGCCCGATTAGGTCTTCGGTCAGCGCTACAGTATCTGCTAGTTTTGTAAAGTCGTCGAGACCTGAGGTGGAGGACATGGGAACACCCGTCATCGTCGGTGCGGCCAGGACCGCAATCGGCCGCTCATTCAAGGGAACGCTGGTCAACACTCCGCCGGAGACGTTGATCACCGCGCTGCTGCCGGAGGTGATCCGTCGCTCGGGTATCGACCCGCAGGCCATCGACGACCTGATCTTCGCCGAATCGCATTACGGCGGTGGCGATCTCGCCCGCTACGCGGCCGACGCCTGCGGCCTGCAGCACATCCCCGGGCAGGCGGTGAACCGGCACTGCGCCGGCAGTCTGACCGCGATCGGCAACGCGGCCGCGCAGATCGGTTCGGGTATGGAGCGGGCGCTGATCGCCGGCGGCGTGCAGTCGCTGTCGATGACCCCCATCGTCAACTGGCGCATCCCCGGTCCCGAGTTGAAGTTCGAGGAGAAGTGGATGCCGCCCACGCACGTCGAGACGCCGGACGCGCCCACCCGCGACATGTCGATCACCGTGGGCTGGAACACCGCGCAGTCCTACGGCATCACCCGTGAGGAGATGGACGCCTGGGCCGCCCGGTCGCACCACCGCGCGATCGCCGCGATCGACGCGGGCAAGTTCGTCGACGAGATCATGCCGCTGAAGGTGCAGCAGTTCGACGGCTCGGTGATCGAGTTCAGCGTCGACGAGCATCCGCGCCGCGACACCACCGTCGAGAAGCTGGCGCAGCTCAAGCCGCTGCACCCGGAGATCGAGGGCTTCTCCATCACCGCGGGCAACAGCAGCGGCACCAACGACGCCGCGGCCGCGGTGGCGGTGGTCGACGCCGATTTCGCCAAGGCGGAGAACCTCACCACGATGGCCACCGTGCGGGCCTGGGCCGCCGCGGGGGTGGCGCCGCGCGACACCGGGCTGGGTGCGGTCGCGGTGATCGGCAAGGTGCTGGACCGCGCCGGTCTCAGACCCTCCGACGTCGCGCTGTGGGAGATCAACGAGGCGTTCGCCTCGGTGCCGATCGCGGCCTGCCGCGAGTACGGCCTCGACGAGGAGTTGGTCAACTTCAGCGGCAGCGGCTGCAGCCTGGGCCATCCGATCGCCGCGTCGGGTGCGCGCATGGTCACGACGCTGGTCTACGAACTGCAGCGCCGGGGTGGCGGCATCGGTGTGGCCGCGATGTGCGCCGGCGGCGGGCAGGGCGGCGCCGTCGTCATCGAAGTCTGAGTCGAGGTCTGGGTCGAGTGTGGTCCGGTCCCGGTGCGCTGGCTTGCGGGTGGGCGTAGCGGGACCGGGCGAGCTCGGGGCCTGATCCTCAGCGCTTGGCCGAACGCTTCCTGGTCTTGGCCTTGTTCTGTTCGATCAGCCGTTCGGCGTGGTCGAGGATGCACTCCAGGCCGTACTCGAAGTTGCGTTCGTCGGCGGCCCCGATGTGATGTCCCTTCTGGGTCACCGCCGCCAGCAGCGGGGTGGTCTCGGGATCGATGTTCATCGTGTCCTCGAGATCTCGCGGACCCTCGTTGGCGGCCTCGTTCTTCTCCCGCAACCGCTGCAACACCACCGAACCGCGGACATGCAGCGAGACCGCGGAGTAGGTGTCGAAGGCGTCCTCCGGAGACAGCCCCGCCTCGACCAGACCCGCGATCGCCTTCTCCACCTCCTTGACGCCGATCTTCGCCGCACGCGGGCTCAACGCCGACCGGATGAGGATCAGGTCGCACAGGATCGGGTTGCCCAGAAACGTCTTGCGCATGGTGCGGGCGTGGTTGCGCAGCGTCTCGCGCCAGTCGCTGGCCTCGACGTACGGGGTGGCGAAGACGTACTGGCGCAGGGCCCGGTCGGTCATCGCGTTGAGCAGATCGTCCTTTTTGCGGAAGTACCAGTAGATGCTGGTCACCCCGACGCCGAGGTGCTTGCCGAGCAGTGGCATCGACAGGTTGTCGATGCCGACCTCCTCGGCGAGTTCGAACGCACCCTTGATGATGTCCTCGGGGTTGATGGATCCGCGCTCGCGTCGCTGACGCTTCTCGGCGGTCGCCTGCCTGGCCACGTGAGGGCACCTCCATCGAAGTCTGTGGACGGATGAAATGTACCGGCAGCCGTTCGCTGATCCGCGCCCACGCAACGCCGGGGTTCATCACCTGTTCTTTTACCGTAACTCCTATAGTAAGCTTTTCTGGCCGCTGTGGCGCAGTGACGCGGACGCCGGTGCGGTCAGAATCACTGCGGGCGGCGCGATGTGACGGGTGTGGGCCCGGACGAGGATTGGCACTGCGACCCATAAGGGGGATCGGGCTTCCATGGATCTCGGGCTGAAGGATGCGGCGGCGGTCGTCGTGGGCGGTCACCGGGGCATGGGGCTCGCGGCGGCCCGCTGTCTCGCCGAGGACGGTGCCCGGGTGGCGGTGGTGGGCCGGACCCGCGAAGCGCTCGACGCGGCGGCGGCCGACCTCGCCGACCGCGGCAGCCCGGACGCCGTCGGGTTGGCCGCCGACGTCACCGACGCGTCGGCGGTGCAGCGGGTGTTCGACGAGATCGGTGGCCGGTGGGGCGGGCAGCTCAACATCCTCGTCAACGCCGTCGGCCCGGAGTCGGTCGGCACCTTCGAGGACCTCACCGACGAGCAGTGGCGGGCGGCGTTCGACGGCGGCGTGATGGGGATGGTGCACTGTGTGCGATCCGCACTTCCGTTGCTGCGCAAGGCGGAATGGGCGCGGATCGTCAACTTCTCGGCGCACTCCACCCAGCGCCAGAGCGTGATCCTGCCCGCGTACACCGCCGCCAAGGCGGCGGTCACCAGCATCTCGAAGAACCTCTCGCTGCTGCTGGCCAAGGACGAGATCATGGTCAACGTCGTGTCGCCGGGCAGCATCGCGTCCGAGGCGCTGAAGAGCTGGGCGGCGTCGGTCGGGGTGGACGGTGAGGACCCGTACGCGTTGATGAGGGCCATCGACGAGCATTTCGGGCACCCCGCACATCTGCCGCGGGCCGGCCTGCCCGAGGAGATCGGGCCGGTGGTGGCGTTCCTGGCGTCCCGGCGCAATTCGTACATGACCGGGGCGAACATCAACGTCGACGGGGGCAGCGACTTCACCTGAGGAGGGCATGGTGGCGACGGCGCGGGAGGCGCGCGACTGGGCGCGCAGCGAACTGCGTGGTATCGGCAACTCCCTGTACACCCCGTTCAGCGGAACGAACGGCGACGACATCGACTGGGACGCCTACCGCACGCTGGTCCGCTACTGCGTCGGCGAACTGCGCCACCCGATGCTGTGGTGCACCAGCGGTATCGCGGAGTTCTGGTCGCTGACCATCCCGGAGCGAAAACGCCTGCTGGAAATCGCGATCGAGGAGGGGCGCAAGGCCAATCCCGATGTGGTGGTGCAGGCGTGCACGGCGGCCACCTCGGCGAAGGACTGCCTCGAGTTGACGCTGCACGCCCAACAGGCCGGCGCCGACATCGTCTACATCCAGACCCCGATGATGGAGACCCACGGCGGCGAAGGGGTGCTGCGGTTCTTCAAGTACATCGCGGATCGCACCGATATCGCGCTGGGCATGTTCAACTCGCCGTCCTCGGGCTATGTGCTGACCCCGCAGGAGAGTGCGCGCATCTACGAGGAGATCCCGGCCGTCTGCGCCACCAAGGAGGGCGCGTTCCGCCCCGCGGCGAGCCGGCTGCTGCACGAGCTCGCGCCGGACCTGGTGATCTGGGAGTGCGACACCACCGTCTACCGCGCGGGGTGGTTGCGCGCCGGCATCGTCGGCCCGGCCCAGCTCGGCACCTCCGGCTACCTCTGTGAGACCCCGCAACGGCGGGTGTTCTCGGAGTACTGGGAACTGATCTGGAGCGACCGGCTGATCGAGGCGATGGACTTCGCCGAGAAGTCCGGGCTGGAACAGTTCATGACCGACATCAGCACCTGGTTCGTGCGCTATCCGGGGCGGCCGGACTACTTCACCCACTGGGGTGGCGCCTTCAAGTACGCCGCCTCGGTGCTCGGGCTGCCGATCGGCGACTACCCGCACTCCCGGCCCCCGCAGGCCGAGCTGCCCGCCGCGGCGAAGGCCGACATCGAGGCCGCCTATCGGCGCTTCGGGCTGGTGGACCTGCCCGACTGAGCCGGACCGAGGCCGTCCGGCGCCGACGGGGGTGTCGCGCGGAGGCTGTTCCTTGCGTTCGTCCGCCGCGGAGTCCGCCCAGCGTGGCGCCGGTTTCCGGCATCCGCCCAGCACTTGCGGAAGACGCTACCGATAGGAGTACAGTAATTCCATACAAACGGCCTCCGGGAGGACTGACGGGTGAGCGTTGAAGACCGCGTCGCGGACACCCCGGACGTCGGTGACCGTCCGTCCGAACCGGTGCTCTATCAGGTGCACGACACCGGCGTGGCGGTGTTGACCCTGAACCGCCCGGACCGGATGAACGGCTGGGGCGGTGGGCTGGCCGGGGCGTTCTTCGCCCGGCTGGCGGAGGCCGACGCCGACCCGAAGGTGCGGGTCATCGTGGTGACCGGCAGTGGGCGGGCCTTCTGCGCCGGCGCCGACATGGGTGACCTGAACGCGATCAGCTCGACCACCGTCGACGCTGCCGCCGGCACCGACGTGAGCAAGCTGGTCGGCGACCACCCGCACCGGTTGACGACGCTGCGCAAGCCCGTGATCGCCGCGATCAACGGCGCCTGCGCCGGGATGGGGCTGACGCTGGCGCTGGCCTGCGATGTGCGGTTCGCCGCCGCCGGCGCCAAATTCACCACCTCGTTCGCGCGCCGGGGGCTGATCGCCGAGTACGGGATCTCCTGGCTGTTGCCGCGCGTGGTCGGCACCGGGATTGCGATGGACCTGTTGCTGTCCGGGCGGGTGATCCTCGCCGAGGAGGCCGCCCGGCTGGGGCTGGTCAACGCGGTCGTGGCGCCGGACGAGTTGATGCCGACCGCACTCGGTTACGCGGAGGACATCGCCGCGAACTGTTCGCCCAATTCGCTCGCGGTGATCAAACAACAGGTGTACGCAGACACTGTGCGCAGTGTCTACGAGGCCAGCGACCAGGCCGAGCGGCTGATGCACGAATCGATGTCGCGGCCGGACTTCATCGAGGGCATCACCAGCTTCTTCGAGAAGCGCCGACCGAATTTCCCGCCACTGACACCGCAGCAGGAGGACGCACCGTGACTTCGCAGCAGAAGCTGGACTTCCGGGCCATCGACGTCGACAACCACTACTACGAGCCACTGGACGCGTTCACCCGCCATCTGCCCAAGGAGTTCAGGGCCCGCGGGGTGCAGATGCTCACCGACGGGAAGCGGACCTACGCGGTCATCGGGGAGAAGGTCAACCATTTCATCCCGAACCCGACCTTCGACCCGATCATCGTCCCCGGCTGCCTGGACCTGCTGTTCCGCGGTGAGATCCCGGAGGGCGTCGACCCGGCGTCGTTGATGAAGGTCGACCGGCTGGCCGACCACCCGGAGTACCAGAACCGCGACGCCCGGGTGAAGATCCTCGACAAGCAGAACCTCGAAACCGTGTTCATGCTGCCCACCTTCGCCTGCGGGGTGGAGGAGGCGCTCAAGCACGACATCGAGGCCACCATGGTGTCGCTGCACGCGTTCAACCTCTGGCTCGACGAGGACTGGGGCTTCGACCGTCCCGACCACCGCATCCTCGCCGCCCCGATGATCTCGCTCGCCGACCCCGAGAAGGCCGTCGAGGAAGTCGAGTTCGTGCTCAACCGGGGCGCGAAGATCGTCTGCGTCCGGCCCGCGCCGGTACCCGGTGTGGTCAAGCCGCGTTCGCTGGGCGACCCGGTGCACGACCCGGTGTGGGCGCGGCTGGCCGAGGCCGGTGTACCGGTGGTCTTCCACCTGTCCGACTCCGGCTACCTCGCCATCGCCGCACTGTGGGGCGGCAAGTCCACCTTCGAGGGCTTCGGCAAGAAGGACCCGCTGGACCAGGTGCTGCTCGACGACCGCGCCATCCACGACACGATGGCGTCGATGATCGTGCACCAGGTCTTCACCCGGCACCCCAATCTCAAGGTCGCCAGCATCGAGAACGGCTCGTACTTCGTCTACCGGTTGATCAAGCGGCTGAAGAAAGCCGCCAACACCAACCCGCGCCACTTCAAGGAAGACCCGGTCGAGCAGCTCAAGAACAACGTCTGGATCGCCCCCTACTACGAGGACGACGTGAAGCTGCTCGCCGAGACCATCGGGGTGGACCGGATCCTGTTCGGGTCGGACTGGCCGCACGGCGAGGGACTCGCCGATCCGATGTCCTTCACCGCCGATATCCCGCAGTTCCCGGTGTTCACCCCCGAAGACACCCGGAAAGTCATGCGCGACAACGCGTTGAACCTGCTGGGCATCAACGTGGCGGCCGCCGCCTGAGCCATGGGGGAGTGGACCATCGGCGCGGTGCTCGACGTCATCGCGCAGACCGTGCCCGATCGTGTGATGACGGTGTGCGGCGCGCGGCGCAGCACCTTCGCCGAATCCGCGGACCGCACCCGCCGGCTGGCGAACTTCCTGGCCGCGCAGGGACTCGGCGCGCACCGGGAGCGTGCCGAGTTGCAGAACTGGGAATGCGGCCAGGACCGGGTGGCGCTGCTGATGCACAACGACCTGTACCCGGACATGGTCATCGGCTGCCTCAAGGCGCGCACAGTTCCGGTGAACGTCAACTACAACTACGCGCCGCGCGAGGTGGCCGAGTTGCTGGCCTATCTGCGGCCGCGGGCGGTCATCTACCACCGCTCGTTCGGGCCGCGGTTCGCCGATGTGCTGCCGCCACCCAGTGCCGAGCTGTTGATCTGCATCGACGACGACGCGGCCACCGCGCCGCTGGCCGGTGCCATCCCGTTGGAAGACGCGCTGGCCCAAGGGGATACCGATCAGCACATCACGCCGTCGCCGGACGACGTGCTCATGGTGTGCACCGGCGGCACCACCGGCCGCCCGAAGGGGGTGATGTGGCGGCAGGCCGACACCTACGTCAACTCGATGAGCGGGGCCGACCACGCGTCCGCCGACGAGATCCGCGCCAAGGTGCAGCACGGCGGCCAGCCGTGGTTCGCGGTGTCCCCGCTGATGCACGCCGCCGGGATGTGGACCGCGTTCGCCGGGCTGCTCAGCGGGCTGCCGGTCATCCTCTACGACCGCACCAGGTTCGACCCGCGCGCGGTGCTCGAAACCGCCGAGCGGGAGAAGGTGGGCCTGATGACCATGGTCGGCGACGCCTACGCCGGGCCGCTGGTCGAGGAGCTGCGCCGCCGCCGTTACGACCTGTCGTCGCTGTTCGCGATCGGCACCGGGGGCGCGGCCACCAATCCCAAACACCAACGGGCGCTGCTGGAGCTGCTGCCGCACATCACGCTGATCAACGGCTACGGGTCCTCGGAGACCGGCAACTCCGCCTTCGGTCGCAGCCGGGCCGACGACCGTAAGGAGACCTTCGAGATGCGCGAGGGGGTGCGGCTGCTGTCGGAGGACTACAGCCGGTTCCTGCAGCCCGGTGACGACGAGATCGGGTTCATCGCCCGTGCCGGGCGAATCCCGCTGGGCTACTTCGACGACGAGGCCGCCACCCGCAAGACCTTCCCGGTGGTCGACGGGCAGCGGGTGGTGATCTCCGGCGACCGCGGCGCCTACGCGCCGGACGGGACGCTGCGGCTGTTCGGCCGCGACGCGCTGGTGGTCAACACCGGCGGCGAGAAGGTGTTCGTCGAGGAGGTCGAGGAGGTGCTGCGCGCCTGCCCCGGGGTGGCCGACGCGCTGGTGGTCGGCCGGCCCAGCGAGCGGTGGGGTGAGGAGGTCGTCGCCCTGGTGGCGCTGCGGCCCGAATCCGGCACCGGCACCGACGATCTGCGCCGCGCGTGCGCCGATCAGCTGGCGCGGTTCAAGGTGCCCAAGGAGTTCGTCATCGTCGAGCAGGTGCGCCGGCTCGGCAACGGCAAGCCCGACTACCGGTGGGCCAGGGCCACCGCCACACAGGAGGCTTCCCTGGCGTGAGGATCTTCGCAACGAGCCCGGAGATGAGGATTCGCCCATGACCGACCACAAGGCGATCGACTGTCTGGTCAACGTGCACTTCGGCGAGACCGAACAGCAGCCGTCGTGGATGGTGAAGGTCCGCGACGACTACTTCAAGGGACCGGCGTCGATGTTCGCTCCGGTCGAGCTGTCCGAGCTCATCGACGAGATGGACGAGCAGGGCGTGCAGAAGGCGGTGCTGATGGACAGCATCGCCAAACCCTCCACCACGGCGCGCAAGTTCGTCGAGGCCCGGCCGGACCGGTTCGCGCTGGCCATGGGCGGGGTCAACCTGCTGCGTCCGATGCCGTCGCTGCGCGAACTGACCGCGGTGGTGCGGGATCTGCCGGTGGTGTACGCGGTGGTGGGGCCGAGCTTCTGGGGCGACGGCCAGTACCCGCCGAGCGACGCGGTCTATTACCCGCTCTACACCAAATGCGCCGAGCTGGGGCTGCCGCTGTGCATCAACACCGGCATCCCCGGCCCACCCATTCCCGGTGAGGTGCAGAACCCGATCCACCTCGACCGGGTGTGCGTGCGCTTCCCGGAGCTCAAACTCTGCATGATCCACGGCGCCGACCCGTGGTGGGACGTGGCGATCCGGCTGCTGCTCAAGTACGAGAACCTGCGGCTGATGACCTCGGCGTGGTCGCCGAAACGACTGCCGGAGAGCCTGTTGCACTACATGCGGACCCGGGGCCCGAACAAGGTGATCTACGCCTCCGACTGGCCGGTGCTCAAGATGCGCCGGCTGATCCCCGAGGCGCTGGCGCTCGAGCTGCCGCCGGAGGTGCTGCAGAACTACCTGTACAACAACGCCAACGACTTCTTCTTCGGGCCCCGAGAGGAGCAGTGACCATGGACCGCTACGAACTTCGACGGCTCGACTACAGCCTGACCGAGGACCACGAGGCGCTGCAGGCGGCCTACAAGGACTTCTTCAAGACCCACTGTCCGATCGAAACCGTCCGTGCGGCAGAGGAAACCGGGTTCGACAAGAACCTGTGGGAGCGGCTGTGTGCGATGGGGGCCAGCAGCATGGCGCTACCGGAGACCAGCGGCGGCGACGGGGCGACCCTGGTCGATTTGACCCTGGTGGCCGAGGAGATCGGCCGGGCACTGGCGCCGGTGCCGTGGATCGACCACGTGGTGGGCGCCCGGCTGGCGGCGCGGCTGGGTGCGGTGGAACCCGATGTTGTCAGCGGCAAGCATCTCGTCGCGATCGACCCGCAACACGATGCGGTGTCGGGCCGGCGGCTGATCCCGGCCGGTTCGGTCGCCGATCAGCTCATCGTGCGCGACGGCGACGAGGTGCTGCGGCTGACCTACGCCACCCGGCCCGCGAAGGTCGACAACATCGGCAAACTGCCGATGGCGTGGGTGGATCCGGCGAGCGCCGACTCGCGCACCGTGCTCGGCAGCGGACCCGAGGCGCTGGCCGCCTACCAGCGCGCACTCGACGAGTGGCGGCTGCTCACCGCCGCGGCGCTGGTCGGCCTGGTCGAGGAGACCATGACGATCGCCGCCGAGTTCGCCAGGAACCGCTACACGCTGGGCGTGCCGATCTCGACGCTGCAGGCGATCTCGCACCCGCTGGCCAACATGGCGATCACCGTGCAGGGCGGGCGCAACCTGGCCCGCCGAGCCGCGTGGTTCCTCGACAACGAGCCCGATGAGCGGCCCGAGCTGGCGCCGTCGGCGTTCGTGTTCATGGCCGAGGAGGCGTCGAAGGCCGCGACCATGGCGGTGCACATCCAGGGTGGTCTGGGGGTGTCCGCGGAGGCCGCGGCCTCGGCGTATCTGGTGCGCGCCCGGGGCTGGGCGCTGGCCGGCGGTGACCCGGCCGCCACCGCCAAACATGTCGCGCACATCGTCGCCGAGCGCGAAAGCACGCTGGCGAACCAGTAGAGCGGGGAAAGAAGCGATGGATTTCTCACGGATCGAGCTGTCCGACGAGGACCGGGCCTTTCAGGAGGAGGCGCGGGCCTTCCTGCGCGAGATCGTCACCGAAGAGGTGCTGCGCCGCGACCGCGAGACCGGCGACAACTTCGACGAGGGCGTGCATCTGGCGCTGGGCGCGGCGGGCTACCTGGAGAAGGAGTGGAAACCCGAATCCGAGGGCGGGTTCAACCGGCTGCGCCGGCGGATCTGGGAGCTGGAGAAGCGGCGCGCGAAGGTGCCGTGGGTGACGTTCGGCACCACCGCGCTGGTCCGCCGCACCGTCGAGAAGTTCGGGTCCGAGGAACTCAAGGCCGAGGTGATGCCCAAGGTGTACAGCGGCCACGTCCGGTTCTGTCTCGGTTACACCGAACCCGAGGGCGGGTCGGACATCGCCACCTGCAAGACCCGGGCGGTGCGCGACGGCGACGAGTGGGTGATCAACGGGTCGAAGATGTTCACCACCGGCGCGCACAACTGCCAGTACGTCTTCCTGATCACCAACACCGACCCGGACGCGCCGAAACACAAGAGCCTGACCATGTTCCTGGTGCCGCTCGACACCCCGGGCATCGAGATCCAGGGCATCCGCACCGTCGACGGCGACCGCACCAACATCGTGTACTACACCGATGTGCGCGTCGCCGACAAGTACCGGCTCGGCGGGGTCAACGAGGGCTGGAAGGTGCTGCGCGAACCGCTCGACGCCGAACACGGGGCGGTGGAGATCGAGAAGGACGGCCTGCAGGACGTCGCGATCATGACCCACCAGGCCATGACCATGGCCACCGCGGTGGACCGGGCGGCCGCGCTGGTGGCACGGCCGGATGCCAACGGCCGCAGGCGCATCGACGACGGGGCGGTGGCCTACCGGCTCGGCCGCGCCGTCGCCCGGATGGAGGCGGCGTTCTCGACGCCGAGCATCTTCGGGCGGGTCGCGCTGGCGCAGACCATGCGCGACATCGCACCGGATGTGATGGATCTGCACGGCACCGCCGCGTCGTTGCCGCTGGGCGCCGACGGCGCGGCCGACGACGGGGCGGCCGAGTACGTCTACCGGTTCGCGCCGCTGGTCGGCATCTACGGCGGCACGCTCGAGGTGTTCCGCAACATGATCGCCCAGTACGTGCTGGGGCTGGGCAAACCCGCGTACGCACCGCCGGACAAGAAGGCGTCCTGACGGGTGACCGGATCGGAGACGACCGCGCCGAACCGCCCCCGTCGCGCACTGGTGCTCGGGGCCAGCGGGTTCGTCGGTTCGCATGTGGTGCGCAAGCTGGCCGAGCGCAGCCCCGATCCCGCGCGCGACGTGCGGGTGTATCTGCGCCGGACCAGCAAGACGATCGCGATCGACGACCTCGACGTCGAACGCTGCTACGGCGACCTCTACGACGGGGAGGCGCTGCGGGCCGCGATGGCCGACCGCGACGTCGTCTACTACTGCGTCGTCGACACCCGGTTCTATCTGCGCGACCCGTCGCCGCTGTTCGAGACCAACGTGGCGGGTCTGCAGCGGGTGCTCGACATCGCGGCCGACGCCGACCTGCACCGGTTCGTGTTCTGCAGCACCATCGGCACCATCGCGCTCGGCGACGGGCGCACCGTGGTGAACGAGGACATGCCGTTCGACTGGGGCGACCGGGGCGGGCCGTACATCGAATCCCGCCGGCAGGCCGAGGAACTGGTGCTGCGCTACGTCCGCGAGCGCGGGCTGCCCGCGGTGGTGATGTGCGTGTCCAACCCCTACGGACCGCGGGACTGGCAGCCGATGCAGGGCATGCTGATCCAGAACGCCGCCTACGGCCGGATCCCGGTCTACGTCAAGGGGGTGTCGACCGAGGTGGTGGGTGTCGAGGATGTCGCGGACGCGTTCCTGCTCGCCGGGGAGCACGGAGGCATCGGCGAGCGCTACATCATCTCCGAGACCTACATGTCGATGCGGGAGATGTTCGAGATCGCCGCGTCGGCGGTGGGCGCGCGTGCGCCCCGGTTCGGGGTTCCGCTCGCCGCGTTGTACGCCGGCGCCTGGACGGTCGACAAACTCGGCCGACTGCTCGGACCGGTGCTGCGCCGACCGGTGCCGATGAACACCACCGGGGTGCGGCTGTTGCACATCATGCCGCCGGCCGACCACAGCAAAGCGGTCCGGGAACTCGGCTGGCAACCGCGGCCGGCCGCCGAGTCGATGGCCGCCGCGGCACGTTTCTACGTGGAGAACCGGGGACGGATCACACCGCGATGACATCGGAGCGCGTGCCGGACGGGGTCGAGGCGCTGGCCGAGATCGAGGCGATCAAACAGCTCAAGGCACGCTACTGCCGACTGCTCGACACCAAGGACTGGACCGGGTGGCGGGCGCTGTTCACCGACGATTTCCGCAGCGACACCTCGCCTTCGGGCGGCAATGTGATCGTCGGCGCAGACGAGTTCGTCGCCTTCACCCGCCGGAGCCTGCGCGATCAGCCCACGGTGCACCAGGTGCACTCCCCGGAGATCGAGTTGACCTCGGCGACGACGGCGCGGGGGGTGTGGGCGCTCGAGGATGTGGTGCGCTTCGGTCCGGGGCTGAACCTGCGCGGGTACGGGCATTACCACGAGACCTACGTCAAGGTCGACGGCCGGTGGCTGATCGCCGGTTCCACACTCACCCGGCTTCGGGTGGAGTTCTTCAACGGCTTTGTCGCGGTGTATGTTTCCAAACCGCTGCAGCGGGCGATCGGCCGGTTGGCAGCCCGGCTGGGGTGACCGGTCAGGACCGGATGAACTCCAGCAGGTCGGCGTTGATGACGTCGGCGTGCGTGGTCAGCATGCCGTGCGGGTAACCCGGGTAGGTCTTGAGCGTGCCGTTGGGCAGTAGCTCGGCCGAGCGCGGGCCGGAGTTGGCGTACGGCACGATCTGATCGTCGTCGCCGTGCATCACCAGCACCGGAATGGTGATTCTCTTCAGGTCCTCGGTGAAGTCGGTCTGCGAGAATGCCACGATCCCGTCGTACTGCGCCTTGGCGTCGCCCATCATGCCCTGGCGCCACCAGTTGGCGATGATCGCCTCCGACGGTTGCACCCCCGGCCGGTTGAATCCGTAGAACGGGCCGGACGGCAAGGCGCGGTAGAACTCGCTGCGGTTGGCGGCGAGCTGCGCCTGCAGATCGTCGAACACCTCCTTGGGCAGTCCACCCGGATTGGAGTCGGTACGGACCATCAGCGGCGGCACCGCGCTGACCAGAACCGCCTTGGCAGCGCGGCTTTCGCCGTGCCGGGCCAGGTAGCGGACCACCTCGCCGCCACCGGTGGAGTGCCCGACGTGCACCGCGTCGCGCAGGTCGAGGTGCTCGACCACGGCGGCCAGGTCGTCGGCGTAGTGGTCCATGTCGTGCCCGTCGGGCACCTTCTCGGAACGGCCGTGCCCGCGCCGGTCGTGGGCGATCACCCGGTAGCCGTGCTGCAGGAAGAACAGCATCTGGGCGTCCCAGTCATCGGCGGTCAGTGGCCAACCGTGACTGAAGACGATGGGTTGGCCCGATCCCCAGTCCCGGTAGTAGATCTCGACGCCGTCCTTGGTGGTGACAGTGGGCATGCCGGCTCCTTCCTATCGCGTATCCGCCCACGGATCCACCGCGGCCGGCGCGCATCGGGATGCCGACATTTTCCCGCCGGAAACAGTTCTCCGCAGCGCTTCGGCAGGGTTTCCCCTCAGTGGCCAGGTTGTGGGTCAGCGGCTCAGGATGGTCGCGGCCGCGGTGCCGGGTGCCCCGTAGAGCTGAGCGAACCCGACCTTGGGTTCGCCCGGCACCTGCCGATCGCCGGCTTCACCACGCAGTTGGCGCACCAGTTCGTGGATCTGGCGCAGACCGGATGCACCGATGGGCTCGCCGTTGGCGATCAGCCCGCCGTCGGTGTTGATCGGCAGCGCCCCGCCGATCTCGGTGGCGCCGTCGGCGATCAGCTTCTCCTGCTCTCCGTGGGCGCAGAACCCGCACTCGGCCATGTGGATGACCTCCGCGCCCGCGTCGGTGTCCTGCAGCTGGATCACGTCGACGTCCTCGGGTCCGATCCCGGCCTTCTCGAAGGCGGCCCGGGCGGCGTAGACGGTGGGCGCGACGTCCTCCTCGACCGGGGCGAAGGTGGTGTTGACCTCGTAGGCGCCGTAGCGGCGGGTGCGCACCTCGACTGCGCGCAGGTACACCGGCTTGCTGGTGTAGCGCTCGGCGAGGTCGGCCCGACACATCACGACCGCGGCCGCACCCTCGTCGGGGGCGCAGAACATGTACTGCGTCAGCGGATAATTCAGCATCGGCGAGCCGAGGATCTCGTCCTCGCTCAGCGGCTTACGGCGAAACGCGTTCGGGTTGAGCGAACCGTTGCGGTAGTTCTTGGCCGCCACCTTGGCCAGCGTCTGCTGTGAGATGCCGTGGTCGTGCAGGTATTTGTTGGCCTTCATGCCGAAGAACTTGGTGGTCAGGTACTGACCGTTCTCGGCGTACCAACTCGGCATGCCGACCAGGGCCGGGTCCTCGGTGAACGCGCCGCGCGGATGCTTGTCCATGCCGACGGCGATTCCGATGTCGTAGTCGCCCAGCCGGATCGCGTCCGCGCACGCCTTGGCGGCGCTCGCGGCGGTGGCGCAGGCGTTGAACACGTTGGTGAACGGGATGCCGGTCAGGCCGACCATGCCGACGATGGCGTCCGGGTTGGCCACCGTCCAGCTGCCGCCGGTGGCGAACTGGATGTCACGCCAGTCGACGCCGGCGTCGGCGAGGGCGGCGAAGATGGCGTCCACCCCCATCTGCATCGCGGTCTTGCCCTCGAAACGGCCGAACGGATGCAGGCCCACGCCGATGATCGCGACGTCGTTCATCTGTTGAAGTCCCCTCTATGCCGGTGGGAGCGCAGCGGCTGGTCGATGCAACGGTAAATCTTACGGTAGCTTCGGCGGGAGGGGGGTGGGGTCTGGTGGGGGTGCTAGCTGTGGTGTTTGGGGAGGTCGGTCAGTCGGGTGTCGGTGGTTGGCCTCCGAGTGCGGCGTGGGGTGGGTGGTGAATGTAGAAGTGCAGCCAGGCGGGCAGGGTGTTGCGTTGCTAGTTGAGGTGTAGCGGCGGGCGTAGGGCCAACCGTCGGCGAATGTGCGGTGGAACCGGTCGATTTGCCGTTGGTTTGGGGCCCCGGTAGTGGCGGCCACGCTCGCCGGTGCGCCGGGCGGTGTCGCGGGCGTTGCGTCTGCCTTGCTGGCGGTGCGGGGCGAGACCATGGACATCTCGGCTGCGGCGGCATACGTCCAGCCCGACTCCACCACCGACTGCGCAAGCCGTAAACGCCAACGCGGCGTCAACGCCGCGTTGGCGTGAGACCTGAAGGCCTCCTGGTTGCTGAAGCGATTGTTCGACAGCTTCCACTTCGAAACCGGAGGCCTCCACCTCTCACACCAACTCACCAACACCGCCAGGAACAACCTTCCTGGACATCACAGCTAGCCCGAACGCTCGTGTCGGTACGGGTCTGCTGCACGAACAGGTGACAGTTTCGGTCACGCGGCCTGACTGGCCGGTGTGGTCATGATGGCTTCGAACTCGATGGGGGTCAACCGGTCGAGGCCGGCCTGGCGCCGGCGGCGATGGT